>Ga0079221_10000131_pt1 | contig 16249 bp, 14 predicted proteins | sample GAAS200_FD_75069 | JGI IMG/M metagenome (GOLD analysis project Ga0079221, IMG submission 75069) | Agricultural soil microbial communities from Georgia to study Nitrogen management - GA AS200 | ecosystem: Environmental > Terrestrial > Soil > Agricultural land | place: USA: Georgia | collected... | reverse complement strand
TCTCCGCGCCTTTTTTATGCTTTCGTGCCATCATGCCTGGCGCGCATTCGATCGCGCGGCGTTGGTGTGTGTGCCGCAATCAATTGCCTTGGCCCGATGACAACCCTGAGCGTCAACCTCAACAAGATCGCCGTCCTGCGCAACGCCCGCGGCGGAGGCGAGCCGGATTTGCGCAAGGCCGCTGAAACCTGCATAGCCGCGGGATGCGGCGGCATCACCGTGCATCCACGGCCGGATCGCCGCCATGTCACGGCCGAGGACGTCGCGCTGCTGGCGGCTGTGACACGCCATCATCGCGTCGAATTCAACATCGAAGGCAATCCATTTGCGCCGGCACGTGTGGGTTATCCGGGTTTTGTCGAACTCGTGCGGCAAGCACGGCCCGCGCAGGCGACGCTGGTTCCCGATTCGGACGGCCAAATCACTTCCGACCATGGCTTCGATCTCGTCCGGGATGTCGAACGACTGGCGCCGCTGGTCGCGGAACTCAACGCGACCGGTTGCCGGGTGTCGCTGTTCGTCGATGCCGGCACCATCGAGGGTTTGCAGCAGGCGCGTGCCATCGGCGTGGCGCGCGTCGAGTTGTATACCGGGCCGTACGCGCACGCCTTTGCAAAAGGAGACGCCGACGCGGAACTGGCTCGCTGCGCAGGCACTGCCGCTCACGCGGCCGCGGCAGGACTGGCGGTGAATGCGGGACACGACCTCAACCAGCAAAACCTCGGTGCGTTCCATCGCGCCATTCCGCAGCTCGCGGAAGTTTCGATCGGCCATGCCCTGATCAGCGAAGCGTTGTACGACGGACTCGCGCCCACAGTGCGCCGCTATCTCGCGATCCTGGGTTGAGCGAAAAAAATGCCGCGCAATGCGCGGCATTTTCGTGACGCTGACGAACCCTTCAGTCGGAGTTGGAGCCACCCTTGCTGGCGCCGTGGGTAATGAAGCCCACATGCACCAATCCTGCATCCTTGGCTTCCTGCATCACCTGCCAGATGATGCGGTAGGGCGTGGTCTTGTCTGCACGGATGTTCAATGCAGGCTGCGGGTTGCTGCCCGCGGCCACGCCCAATCGAGCCTTGAAGATCGCGTCGTTGACCGGGCTGTCGTTCCAGTACATCGTGCCGTCGGCTTCCACCGCCAGGTCGATGGGCGGCACGTCGATCGGCACCGGCTTGGTGTGGGGATTGGCGTTCGGCAGCTCGATCTTGACCTTGTGCGACATCAGCGGGGCCGTGATCATGAAAATGATCAGCAGCACCAGCATCACGTCCGCCAGCGGGGTTACGTTGATTTCGGCGCCGGGAACGTCCCTGCTGTTGCTGCCGCCGCCCAGACTCATGGCCATGACGTCATATCCTCACTTCTCGAAGCCGATCTTCTGCACGTTGTAGCGACGTGCCTCGGCCATCACTTCAGCCAGATAGTTGTACTGGGTGTCGTCCGTCGCCTTGATGTGCACCTGCGGCTGCTGGTCCAGCGTCTTGGCACCGATCGTCGCCAACTGCGCCTGCAGATCGATGTTGCTGATCGGCACGTTGTCCCAGGTCATCGAACCGTCGGCCTGGATGAACAGCGTATGCGGCGTGATCTCATCGGGCTTCGAGTTCGGATTGGGCTGGGGCAGGTCGATCTTGATGTCGTGCTCGACCATGGGCGCCGTGATCATGAAGATGACCAGCAGCACCAGCATGATGTCGATCAGCGGCGTAATGTTGATGTCGGCGACCGGACCACCAGCGCTGTTGGTACTCATGGCCATGAACGAATCCTCTTACTTCTTGGCTGCCGGCGGATTGGCCGAGGCAGCCGTCTGGCGCGGGATCGCCGTGCTGCCGGTTTCGACGCGCGCGCCGGTGGAGAAGAAATCGTGCAGGTCGTGCGCGAATTCATCGAAGCGCGCGATGGTGACACGATTGGCGCGTGAGTAGCCGTTGTACGCGATGACCGCGGGGATGGCGGCGAACAGACCGAAGGCGGTCATGTACAAGGCTTCGCCGACGGGGCCCGCCACCGCCTGGATCGAAGACTCGCCCGATGCACCGAGGCTGGTCAAGGCGTTGATGATGCCGAACACGGTACCCAGCAGGCCGACGAACACCGCGGCGGAGCCCACGGTCGCCAGCACGGTGAGACCGCCTTCGAGATTGCGGCTCTCGCGATCGACTGCCTGACGCAGGGCGCGATCGACGAACTCGGAGCGATTCAGCGCTTCGACCATGCGGCTGCCTTCGTGCCGCTGGTGATGCGCGGCGGCCGAAGCGGCGTCCAGCGCGATCTTGGAGAACGGCTCCGAGTTCGGCTGCTTCTCCATCACGCGGACCGCATCCTGCGCGGAAGGGGTGTCCCAGAACTTCTGGATCACCTTTTCCATGCGGGAACGGATCAGGGTGTTGCGGAGAGCGATCGCGATGATGAAGTACCACGACCACACCGACATGATGACCAGCACGATGAATACGGCAAGGTCGACCGGATGCTGGCCGGGATTGGCGAACAACTCATGGAAAAAATGTGCGCCGCCGAGCTGAGTCAGGGCTTGCGCATTCGTATTGACTGGTGCCGCGGCGGCGGAGGCTGCTTCTTGGATCATGGCGCTACCCTTCCTTCAAGTTTGTAGCAAAGTGGAACGTTGGTTGAAGAACTCTAACGGATGGAAATCTGAAGAGCGTGAAATCTACATAATGCCCTGGAGGCTGAAGTTGACCGGCACCCGGACCACGCCACCCGCGGCCTTGCCGTTGTGGACGCCGGGATTGAACTTCCACTTGCGCGCGGCCTCTTCGGCAGCGCGATCAAGTTCCCGGTAACCACTCGACTTCTCGACGCTGACGTTGGTCACTTCGCCCGCGGCATTGACGGTAATGTCGAGGATCACCATGCCCTGGTGACCCTGGCGCATCGCCTGGATCGGATACTGCGGGGGATTGCGGTTCTTGTAGCTGATGTCGATCGACGCCTGCACGTCCGCAGGCGGCGGCGGCGGCGACGGCGGGCGCGGCGGCGCGGCCGGGGTCGACATGACCGTCTGCTGCTGCGGCGGCGGCGGTGCCGGCGGCGGCGGCATCGGCGGCGGCTTCTGGATCTTGATTTCCTTCGGCGGCGGCTGCTTCGGCGGTTCCGGCGGCGGCGGTGGCGGCGGTGGAGGAGGCGGCGGCGGCGGAATGAACTGCACCCGCACGATGGCCTGCTTGTTTTCTTTCTTCGCGCTCGGCGGGGCCGCCGGTGCGAGCAGCATGATGATGATGCCGGCGTGCAAGGCAATCGCGAATGCAATCGCAATCGTGCGCCACCAGTTGAACCGTTTGCGGTCTCGAGCCGACGTACGTGCCATCGTGTATTGAACCAGTCGCTGACCTTGAGGGCCCCACTGCAGTCGCCGTTCCGGTCCGGAGCGGCTTCCGCAGTCAAGGCGGCGGAAAAGTCTGAAACGTTACACCAGCGTGACGACTTTGCCTAGTGGCAAGAGCCAATATTTGTGGTCAAGTTGCTTGTCGTGTCCGTGCCGGATCACTTGTGCCCCAATTGCTTGAGGGTGCGCTGCGCGTCGGCGCGCGTTTCCGGATCCTGCTCGGCCTGTTCGTAGGCTGCGCGCGCCGCCGCCTTGTCCTTCAAGGCCAGTTCGGCATTGCCCAGGGTGAGATACGCAGCGCCCATGCGCTTGAAGTTGCCCTTCGCGACCGCCTGCTTGAGCGCGTCGCGCGCTTCCTTGTGGCGGCCGAGTTGCTCGAGCATCTGGCCACGCAGGAAATCGACCTCGCCGGTCTTGGCATCGGGCGCCGCCTTGCCGTACGCGGCGACTGCATTCTTGTAGTCGCCCGCGATGGCGTAGGAATCTCCCAGCAACTTGTAGCTGTCGTAACCCGGCTGGATGATGCCCTTGTCCATGCCTTCCTGCAGGACGCCCACGGCCTTCATCGCGTTGGCCTTGGGATTCGCACTGTTCTGGCCCAGGTTGTCATACATCTTGGCCATGTTCATGTAGCCGGCCTGGTCCTTGATCTGGCCGTTCGCGCGCGCGCGTTCGAGCAGCGCCAATGCCTTCTGATCCTGATGCGCGTTGATGTAGATCGCGATGACGTTCTGCAGCAGGGTGCTGTTGTTGGGGTCTTTGGCCAATGCCGCTTCCGCAAGCTTGGCCGCGTCATCGTACTTGTCCATCGCGAAATCGCTGGCCATCTCGATCTGGTCCCAGCTCGCCTGCGGTTTGTCGCTCAGCGATTTGGCCTTCTGGATGGCCGCGACAGCCTGCGGATATTTCTGCAGGCGATAGTAGGCGTTGCCTTGCAGCGCGTACACGTCTGCAGATTGCGCGCCGCTTTCCTTGTTCCAGGTATCCAGCGTCGTCAGCGCATCGCTGTAGTCTTCGTCCGCGATGTACATCTGGGCGAGAGTCTCAAGACCCTGGAAGTAGCTGTCGTTGTCGAGTGCGTTGGAATCGAGCGCCTGCTTCTGCAGCGTGATCGCACCTTTGGTGTCGCCCCCGCGGTACTTCACCTGCGCGAGGCCCAGCATGGCCAGCGCCTTGGCGTAGGCGCTGCTGCTCGAATCGGCGATGGGTTGCAAGTCCTTGAGCGCCGTCGCGGAGTCTCCGCTGTTGGCTGCCGCCAATCCCTCGTTGAGGCCCTTCGCCTCCTTGGCATCGACCCCGATGTTCTTGGGCTGTTTGCGCGTGGCGTTGGGGTATTTGGTTTTCTGTTTGTCCTGCTTGTCGGATTTCTGTTGTTGCTGCTGCTGACCACACTTGTGTTGCAGCATCTGGATGTCCGAACACTGCTGGCCACCCATTTGGGCAAATGCCGTCGACGGCAAAAACGCCAGAGCAAAAGCAGAGCACATGCCACAAACCAGCCAACGGGAATCGACCTTCATCAGAACGCCTCTGCGGGAGCCGTATGCGCGCGAACGGGGAGGGTGAGAGTAGCGCGGGCCATACGCAAAGCTCAAGTACCGGACAGTTCCGCGTTCATGCGTGGCTGTCCAGTGGTTTTTAGACGTCCAGATTGCCGACTCGCAGGGCGTTGGTTTCGATGAACTCGCGCCGCGGTTCCACCACGTCGCCCATCAGGGTCGAGAAAATCTGGTCGGCCTCGAGCGCGTCTTCGATGCGTACTTGCAACAGGCGCCGGGTGTCGGGGTTGACGGTGGTTTCCCACAGCTGTTCCGGGTTCATTTCACCAAGCCCCTTGAAGCGCTGGATCTGGCGTCCCTTCTTGGCTTCCTCGAACAACCAGGCGCGTGCATCGGCAAAGCTGCCCACCGTCTGCTGCGCATTGCCGCGGCGAATCTCGGCATCCGTCGTGCCGCGACCATGCAGCGCGCGAGCCACTTCCAGCAGCGGCCGGAAATCGGCACCGGAGAAGAAACTGCGCGGCAGCACCCACGTGTGCTCCGAGCCATGTTGCGCGCGCCGCAGCAACCAGGCCGCCGGGTGTTCGCCCGCAGCTTCCCGCAAGTCGAGCCGGAACTGTGGACGCCCCAAACCCGTGGCGTTGAGTTTGGACGTCAAGCCGTCCGCCCACGCACGCATTGCGGCCAGGTCATTCCACATGTCATCTTCGAGCGGCGTGTATTCCAGCATCGCCGTGAATGCGCTGGCATCGCCACGCTGACCCAGCCTGCCGATCTGGTCGAGGCCGGCCTGGTACTGGCGCAACAGGGTTTCCAATGCCGCGCCTTCGACGGCGGTCGCGCCGGCACCCGGGATCCAGGTAGCGTCCTGCACTGCGCTGGCAATCAGATACTCGTTCAATGCTGCATCGTCTTTCAGGTACAACTCGTTCTTGCCCTGCTTGATTTTGTACAGCGGCGGCAGCCCGATATAAACGTGGCCGCGCTCGATCAACTCCGGCATCTGACGGTAAAAGAAGGTGAGCAGCAGCGTACGGATGTGCGAGCCGTCGACGTCCGCGTCGGTCATGATGATGATCCGGTGGTAGCGCAGCTTTTCGACGTTGAATTCGTCCTTGCCGATGCCCGTACCGAGTGCCGTGATCAGCGTTCCCACCTCGGCGGAATTGAGCATCTTGTCGAAGCGCGCCTTCTCGACATTGAGGATCTTGCCCTTGAGCGGCAGCACGGCCTGGGTCTTGCGGTTGCGCCCTTGTTTGGCCGAACCGCCGGCCGAATCACCCTCGACCAGGAACAGTTCGGATAATGCGGGATCGCGTTCCTGGCAGTCGGCCAATTTGCCGGGCAGCCCGGCGATGTCCAGCGCACCCTTGCGGCGGGTCAGTTCGCGAGCCTTGCGCGCGGCCTCACGGGCACGCGCCGCGTCGACCACCTTGCCGGCGATGAGTTTGGCGTCGCCGGGATTCTCCTGTAGGTATTCCTCGAGCTTGGTGTTGACGGCCTGCTCGACGATGCTCTTCACCTCTGAAGAAACCAGCTTGTCCTTGGTTTGCGAGGAAAACTTGGGATCGGGTACCTTGACCGACAGCACCGCGATCAAGCCCTCCCGCATGTCGTCGCCAGACAGCGCGATTTTGGAATTCTTCGCCAATCCGGTCTGTTCGATGTAGTTGCTGAGCGTTCGCGTCAAGGCGCTGCGCAATCCCGTCAGATGGGTGCCCCCATCCTTCTGCGGAATGTTGTTGGTGAAGCAGAATATGGATTCCTGGTAACCATCGGTCCATTGCATGGCCAATTCAACGGTGGTGTCGCCCGACTGGACACTGAAGCCGATTGCATTGGGGTGCAGCGGGGTTTTGAGCTGGGAGAGGTGCTTGACGAAGGCACGAATTCCGCCCTCGTACTCGAACACGTCTTTCTTCGCAACCCTTTGATCTTCAAGGGTTATTTTGACGCCAGAGTTGAGGAACGCCAGCTCCCGAAGGCGCTTCGCGAGAATGTCGTATTGAAATTCGATGTTGGTGAATGTCCCGGAACTCGGCAGAAACCGAACCGTCGTGCCGCGGCGATTGGAAGGGCCCACCTCTCGCACCGGATAGAGGGGCTCCCCCAACCGGTATTCCTGCCGATATTCCTGGTTCTCGCGGTAAATCGTGAGCCAAAGGTGCTCGGACAGCGCGTTGACAACGGAAACGCCCACGCCATGGAGGCCGCCTGAAACCTTGTAGGAATTGGCGTCGAACTTGCCGCCCGCGTGCAGAACCGTCATGACCACCTCGGCAGTCGAACGGCCCTCCTCGGGGTGGATGTCCACCGGAATACCCCGGCCATTATCTGTCACGCTCACTGTACCGTCATCGTGGATCGTGACCTCGATGTGATCGCAATAGCCGGCCAACGCCTCATCGATCGCATTGTCCACGACCTCGAAAACCATGTGGTGCAGGCCCGTACCATCATCGGTGTCGCCGATATACATGCCGGGACGCTTGCGAACTGCCTCGAGCCCTTTCAGGACTTTGATGCTGCTGGAATCGTAATTCTCATTCATGACGGATCTCTGAGGTGCTGGAGGCGACCCAAACGGTTCATTATACCTCTCGCCCCAATTGCCTTCGAGTTACGCGTGGAAGCGCTCACATCCAGAACGTTTCACGTGGAACAGTTTTGCGCTTGCAGCCAGGTGACTGGAATCCGGTACCTGGGTCGCCGTCAGCCAACACTGGATGACCGCTTCTTGAAGCCATTGAATGACTCGTGCGGCGTGAGGTGCGTCCAACTCGGATTCCAGATCATCAACGCATAGCAGCGGATAGTCACCGATGCTCTCCTTGAGCCATCGTGCAAGCGCCAGGGTGCACACCAAGGCTGCCGCCTTGGCTTGGCCGCGTGACAGGTGCTCACGCTTGGCGACGTCATGGAATGCCAATGTCCAGTCCGCGCGGTGGGCCCCGTGCCGGGTGAATCCTGCTTCACGGTCCCGCTCCCGCGCTGCTACCAGCTGCTGTTCCAATCCTTTTTGTACATCCCAGCCTGCGTGATATTCGATATGGACCTCTCCCAATTCGGGAACCAAGGCGCCGGCCTCACGGGCGATGTAGCGTCGCAATCCCACGAGACAACGCTCTCGCAATGCGTGAATTTCCCGCGCCAGCCGGCCCAAGTCATATTCCCAGGGAGCAAAAGCGCCGGAGGGTGCCCCTTGCCGAAGCAACGCGTTGCGCTGACGCAAAGTTCTGCGCCACGCTTTCCACAATTCCAGGGATGCGTGTTCCACGTGGAACACGCTCCAATCCAGAAATGCCCTTCGTTCCTCGGCCGGACCGAGAATCAAGGTCTGGCTCTCGGGTCCGAAGTAAACCACGGGGCAAGCTTCGAACAGCGGCGCGAGATTGGGCAGATCTTCGCCATTGAGCCGCCCGGTCCAGCTGTCATCCTTTCGCGTCAGGCCAAGCCTCACCTTTGGTTGGCCTGATCGACGGGCTTCGGCATAGACGAGATATTCGCTTGCCCCTTGACGCCTGGGAGCGGTTCGACCGCCAGGCCTGAAGGAACGGCCGTGGGAAAGGATGTAGGCGGCCTCCAGCACCGTGGTCTTGCCGACACCATTCGGTCCAATCAACCAATTGATTCCGGGACCGGGCTCAAAGCTCACGTGCTCGAAGCAACGCAGATTGTCCGCACGCAACAGTTCGATATTCACGGACTCGAAGCTTCGTCTACGTCCCTCCGGCTGCCTTACAAACGCAACGGCATCACGACGTGCTGGGCTTCCTGACTGGAGACGCCACGAAGCAGGCAACTGGATTGGGCGTCACGCAATTGCAGCTGCACCTTGGCTTCGTCCAATGCTCCGAGTGCATCCAGCAGATAGCCTACGTTGAAACCAATGGCGACATCGCCCACCTTGGTGTCCGCTTCGATCTCTTCGAAAGCTTCTTCCTGTTCGGGGTTGTGGGCAATGATGCGCAGGCAGCCCGGCGTGACTTCCAGGCGCACCCCGCGATATTTCTCGTTGGACAGAATCGCCGCGCGCTGCAATGCATTGCGGAGTTCGTCGCGATCGATCTTGACGATCTTGTCGGCTCCCAGCGGCACGACTGCTTCGTAGTCCGGAAACCGGCCGTCGATCAATTTGGAGGTGAACACGACGTCGGAGCGGCGCACCCGCAGGTGATTGCTCGAAAACTCGATTTCGACAGGGTTGTCGGCGTTCTCGAACAGACCCTGCAACTCCGTGACGCCCTTGCGGGGAATGATCAACTGCCGGGCACTCCCCGCGGGCTTGTCGAGATTCGTTTGAGCCATCGCCATGCGGTGCCCGTCCGTGGCCACGCAACGCAACTCGGCGCCGCGCAAGTCCAGCAGCAATCCGTTGAGATAGTACCGGACATCCTGGTTGGCCATCGCGAAGGAGGTGCGCTCCATCAAGCGACGCAAGGTACCTTCCGGCAACGAGACCTTGTCGGTAATTTCGATCTCGTCGTTGTTCGGAAATTCCTCAGCGGGTAGGGTCGCCAAGGTGTAACGGCTACGACCGGCATGCATGACGACACGGTCGCCCTTGAGCTCGACGCTGACATTCACGCCGTCAGGGAGGGCACGAACCAGATCGAACCATTTCCTCGCGGGAATCGTGGTTTCTCCGGCGGCTGCCATCTCCACCGAAGTGCTGGCGCGCATTTCGACTTCGAGGTCGGTTCCCGTCAGCGACAGGCGCCCTTCCTTGACCTGGACAAGCAGGTGAGCAAGTACCGGCAAGGTCTGTCTGCGCTCGACCACACCGACGACCTGCTGCATGGGTTTGAGCAAGGTTTCCCGCTGAGTGCTGAAGCGCATGGTTAGTCCCCGAGGCGAATCTCTAACTGGATTTACTTGTAAACAAGCTGGTAGAAGCAGGCGACGTTGATAACTGCTGTTTCAAATTTAGCTCTTATAAATCAATAGCTTGATCACCAAAAGCCTCGAACCTTCGGCTTGTGCTTCCGGTGTACGAATTGTGGATGATTTGGCGACGAACAACCATCCCATTCTTGTCCACAAGTTTACCCGGTCAATATCCGAATCAATTTGTCCCAGTCCTGGCGCAAGCGCATATCGGTGTCGCAGAGGCTGCGAATCTTCTTGCAGGCATGCATGACCGTGGTGTGGTCCTTGCCGCCGAAGGCCTCGCCGATTTCGGGCAGGCTGTGCTCGGTCAATTCCTTGGCAAGTGCCATCGCGATCTGTCGCGGCCGGGCCAGCGAGCGCACCCGGCGCTGCGAGAGCAGGTCGGAAAGGCGCAACTGGTAATAATCGGCGACTGTCTTCTGGATGTTCTGGATAGTGATGGCGCGCGCGTGGACGTTGAACAGGTCGCGCAGGGTTTCCTGCACCAGTTCCATCGTGATGCCACGTCCCGACAAGTTCGCTTGCGCGGCAACGGTGTTGAGGGCGCCTTCCAGTTCGCGCACGTTGGAACGGATCCGGCGCGCCAGCAGCAGCGCCACGTCACCGGGCAACGGGATGCCGCGCGTCTGCGCCTTTTCCAGCAGGATCGCGGCACGAGTTTCGAAATCAGGCGGTTCGATCGCCACCGACAAACCCCAACCGAGACGGGATTTCAGGCGCAGCTCGAGATTGTCCACCTCCTTCGGATACCGGTCGCAGGTCAGGATGATCTGCTGGCGCGATTCGTACAGCGTGTTGAAGGTGTGGAAGAACTCTTCCTGGGTCGCATCCTTGCCAGCGAAGAACTGGATGTCGTCGATCAGCAATGCGTCCACCGAACGGAAGCGATGCTTGAAGTCATCCATGTTCTTGTTGCGCAACGCCGTGATCATCATTTCGGTGAAGCGCTCGGAATGCACGTACAACAACTTCATCGACGGGTTGTGCTTCAGCATCAGGTTGCCCGCCGCCTGCATCAGGTGCGTCTTGCCGAGGCCGGTGCCGCCATAAAGCAGCAACGGGTTGTAGGCGCGCCCCGGATTCTGGGCCACCTGCATCGCCGCGGCCTTGCCCAACTGGTTGGACTTGCCCTCGACGAAACTATCGAAGGTGTAGTGCGGATCGATGTTGTGTTGCGGCGCGGGCGTGGCCGCGGACCCCGGTACCACCTGCGGCCGCGCGACGGGGGTCAGGGAGCCCACTTCGAGCTTCAATGGCACGGGATGACCCGCAAGCGCGGACAGGGTGCCCTCGATGCGCGCCAGATATTCGTTGCGCACGAATTCCAGCGTGTAGCTGTTCGGCGCCAGCAGCCGCAACATGCCATCGTCATAGCGCGCCTGCAGCGGCTGCAGCCAGGTATGCAGCACGCCCGGCTCGATTTCACCTTCGAGCCGGGCGAGGCAGCGTTGCCAAAGATCGCTCATGGAGTCCGCGCAAAACCATCAGGAACGCCGACGTGCAAACACGCGCGGCAGAACAGGGGAGTCTATCAGGCTGCCGCAAACCTGCGAACGCGTCGTCGTCCTCGACGATCGTGCCCGCTCGGGATTGACTGGCGACCGCATTCAACCCTAAAATCCACGGTCTTTTTCCATGTCTGACCCGCCTCGCGCGGGCATCCCGCTGCGGAGTCACCCATGAAACGCACCTACCAGCCCAGCGTGCTCAAGCGCGCCCGCACCCACGGCTTCCGTGCACGCATGAAAACTGCCGACGGCCGCAAGGTACTGTCCGCGCGTCGCGCCAAGGGTCGCAAGCGCCTGATCCCGTAAGCACGCCGGCATGGCCGGCTTGCCGCCCGCTGCGCGGCTGCGCCGTGCTTCCGATTTCGCCGCGTTGCGGAACGCCGAGCGCTGGCAGGGAAGGCACTTCCTGTTGCGTTGGCTCAGGCTCCCGGAAGGAAACGCCCGGCTGGGTCTTGCAGTCTCGCGCAAGGTCAGCAAGCGCGCGGTGGAGCGCAACCGGATCAAGCGTGTCGTTCGCGAATCATTCCGGGCAGAGCGCGAGGGATTGCCGGCGCTGGATATCCTGGTCATCCCGCGTCCGTCGGCAGCCGGTACTCCGAACCCCGTGCTGTTTGCCGATCTCGGGCTTGCCTGGTGCAAGCTCAAAACATTGAAGCAAACGGCCACACCCGGCACAATCGGCGGCTGACTTGCTCCGGGCCCTGAGCGCCCCAGCCCGAGTTCCCCAGTGATCAATCAAACACGCACCCTGCTGGTCGTGGCGTTGTTCTTCGTCGCCTACCTGCTGTGGCAGGCCTGGCAACACGACTACCCCTCCGTGCCGCCTCCGGCACCACCCGCTTCTGCGCAGGTTGCCGCGACGGCGTCTGCGGTCCCGGAAAGCGCTTCGATCCCCACGGCAGCGGGCAGCGTCGCGGCACCGCCCGCGGAGTCAACAGCACCCGCCGGCAACCTCAGCGCGAATCCGACGCCGAGGCAGGATCTCGTCACCGCCAGCAACGACGTGTTGAAACTCACGATCGATCCGCGCGGCGGCACGATCGTTGGCGCCGCGTTGCTCGATTATCCGCAGCAGGTGAAGCGCGGCAGCCCGCCGGTGCAGTTGCTGGATGATGCAACCGCGAACTATTACGTGGCGCAGGACGGCCTGATCGGCGCGAATGGCAGCGCCGCGCCCAATCACCTCGCTGAGTTCAAGCCCCAAGCGACTTCGTATTCATTGGAGTCGGGGCAGAAGCAGGTCGTGGTCACGTTGACATGGGACGATGCCGCCACCGGCGTCAGCGTCGTCAAGCGTTACACGCTGACCCGCGGCAGTTATGTCGTCGAACTCTCGCAGCAGGTCGAAAACCACGGCAGCAAAACGTGGCAAGGCAACACGTATGAACAGCTCGACCGGATCGAGCCGCCGCCGCCGCCCAAGCACCTGCTCGAGTTCTACAACCCCGACAGCTACGCGTTCACCGGCGCCGCCTGGTACAGCGACAAGTACAACAAGCTGAAATTCGGCGACTTCGAAAAGGATCCGCTGCACGCGCGCGTCACCGGTGGCTGGATCGCGATGAGCCAGCGCTTCTTCGTGGCGGCGTGGATTCCGGATGCCAAGCTGGCGCAGCAATTCGGCAGCGTGGAAACGCCGGCCACCGATGCGAACGGCAAACCGCGTTATTTGATCCGCAGCGTCGGCCCGGGTTTCTCGGTCGCACCGGGCGCGAGCGCGACGCGCACGTCGCGCCTGTACGTCGGCCCGAAACTGCAAGATCGGCTCGGCGACGTGGCCCCGGGCCTCGACCGCACGGTCGATTACGGCATGTGGACCTTCATCGCGCAGCCGATGTTCAAGCTGCTCGCGTTCCTGCACAAGCTGGTGGGCGCGTGGGGTCTCGCGATCATCGTGCTGGTGCTGCTGATCCAGGCCGCGACCTGGAAGCTTACCGAGGCGCAGTACAAGGCCGGTGCGCGCATGCGCAAACTGCAGCCGCGCCTGAAGGCGCTGAAGGAGCGTTTCGGCGACGACAAGCAGAAGTACCAGCAGGCGATGATGGAGCTGTACAAGAAGGAAAAGATCAATCCGATGGCGGGCTGCCTGCCGGCGCTGATCACCTTCCCGATCTTCTTTGCGTTGTACTACGTGCTGATCTTCAGCGTCGAACTGCGCCACGCGGCGTTCCTGTGGATCCCGGACCTCTCGGCCGCCGATCCGCTGTTCATCCTGCCGGTCGTGTACGCGCTGACGATGCTGGGCCAGCAGTTCCTGACGCCGGTGCAGGGCATGGACCCGACCCAGGCCAGGATCATGAAGGCGATGCCGGTGCTGTTCGCGGTGTTGTTCTTCTTCTTCCCGGCGGGCCTCACGCTCTACTACGTGGTGCGCGGCATCTGCATGCTCGGCCAGCAGTGGTACATCACCCGCAAGATCGACCGGGCCGACGCGCGCGCGCGGGCCTGATGCGGCGCCGCCATGCGCGAGCCTGCCGAAACCATCGTTGCCGTCGCGACCCCGAACGGGCGCGGGGGCATCGGCGTGGTGAGGGTTTCGGGTGGCGCGGCGCGTGCGATCGCGAAGACGATCTGCGGTTTCGAGCCGTCGCCGCGCCGGGCGCGGCTGACGGACTTCCATGATGCCGATGGCGCGACGATCGATCGCGGCCTCGCGCTGTTTTTCCCCGCGCCGCATTCCTTCACCGGCGAAGACGTGCTGGAACTGCATGCGCATGGCAGCCCGGTGGTGCTGGAGGCGCTGGTGCGACGCGCCTGCGAGCTCGGCGCGCGGCCCGCACGCGCGGGCGAGTTTTCCGAACGCGCGTTCCTGAACGGCAAGCTCGACCTGGCGCAGGCCGAAGCGGTTGCCGACCTGATCGCGGCGCGCTCGCAAGCGCAGGCGCGCGCCGCGCTGCGTTCGCTGGACGGCGAATTTTCGCGCCGTGTCGAAGCGCTGGTGCAGACCGTCGTGCAGCTGCGCGTCGAAGTGGAAGCGGCAATCGATTTTTCCGAGGACGCGTCGGAGAGCGCCTCGTTGTCGAAGCTCGAACATTTGTTTGCCGCGGCCGGCGAACAATTCGGCGCGTTGCTGAGGGCGACGCGCAACGGCGCGCGTCTGACGCGCGGCATGCACGCCGTGATCACCGGCGCGCCGAACGTAGGCAAGTCGAGCCTGTTGAACGCGCTGGCCGGCAGCGAGCGCGCCATCGTCACGGACATCCCGGGCACCACACGCGACGTGCTGCGCGAGTCGGTCATGTTCGACGGCCTCGAACTCACGCTCGCGGATACCGCTGGGCTGCGTGAATCGAAGGACGTGGTGGAAGGAGAGGGCATCCGCCGGGCGCGCGCGGAACTCGCCCGCGGCGAGCTGCTGCTGGTCGTGGCGGAGCGCGGCGAAGAACAAGCGCTGGAATCCCTGCTCGAGGGAATACCCGAAAGCGTTGCACGCATCGTGGTGATCAACAAGATCGACGTCGACGGCGTCGCGCCTTCGCGCGCCGAAACGGGCGGCGTGGTGACGATCGCGCTGTCGGCGCGCACCGGCGCCGGACTCGACCTTCTGCGCGACGAGCTGAAACGCATCGCGGCGGGTGAGGAAGTCGAAGGCGCCTTCAGCGCGCGCAGCCGCCACATCCTCGCGCTCGAGCGTGCGGGCGAACACCTCGATGCCGCGCGGAGCGCCCTCGCGACAGCCACGCCCGAACTGATTGCCGAGGATTTGCGCGGAGTACAGCAGGCTCTTGGCGAAATCACGGGCGTCTTCAGCAGCGAAGATCTGCTCGGCGCGATTTTCTCGACATTCTGCATCGGCAAGTGAGTTCAGGATGAACTCACCCCGTGCAGCACATGGATGTGCGCCGACACGGGATCCAGAAGACAGGGGGACAGCAAACACTGCATTCGCAGAGGCGCCGGAAATTCCTTGAAATTCCGGCAGCAACACCCGTTCACGCGGTTGCTACAGTGCGAAGGCCGCTGCTACAATTCCAAAGCTCGATTGCAAGGTTTCAGGCGGGTCGAAAGGCGCGCTTAGGTGGCGGAACATGGACAACTCCCTGGCCGCCGGCAGGCGGCTCGCTGTGCAGGTGGTGCTGGCGCAGGTCGCGGTGGCCGTCATCGCGGGTTTGGCGTTCCTGGCGCGCGGTGTTCCGGCCGCCGTGGGCGCGCTGGCCGGGGGGCTGGTGGTCGCCATCGGCACGGCTCTGCTCGCGCTGCCGGTGTTCGCGCCGGCGCTGGCGGGGGGCGGCACGATGCTGGCGCGGTTCGCTTTTGGAACCTTGCTGAAATGGGTGGTGGTGATCGTCGGGTTCTATCTGCTCCTGGCGTACTGGAGGCTACCGGCGCTGCCGGCGTTGATCGGCTTGGTGGCCGCGCTGTTGGTCAATCTGGTGATTCTGGGAATCAAGCGACGCTGAAGGTGCACACGCGCCGGCAGCGCGCGCCATGAAGTGCGACGATGAGAGGATGAGTGAGTGAGTGCCGAGTCGGGCGGTGAGAATTTCACCCAATACATCCAGCATCACCTGACGTTCTGGAATGCGCCTGAGCATGCCAGCGCGTTGGCGTCGCTCCACGTCGACACATTGATCATGTCGTGCGTGCTGGGGGCGATCTTCCTGTTCTGGTTCGGTTGGTTCGCGCGCCGCGCGACCTCGGGCGTGCCCGGCAAAGGCCAGGCTTTCGTCGAACTCGCGCTCGAATTCATCGATGGCCAGGTGAAGGATGCATGGCACGGCAGCCGCAAGTTCCTGGGCCCGCTGGCGCTGACGATCTTCTTCTGGATCCTGTTCATGAATCTCATGGACGTGCTGCCGGTGGATCTGATTCCGGCCGCGGCGGAAGCGACCGGCGCCGAGCATTTCCGCCCGGTGCCGACAGCCGACGTCAACATGACATTCGCGATGTCGCTGAGCGTGCTGGTCCTGACCCTGTTCTACGGAATGCGGTCCAAGGGCATCGGCGGGTATGTCAAGGGCGCGGTATCGCACCCGTTCACGTCGAAGAACGTCTTCGTGAAG
>Ga0079221_10000130_pt1 | contig 16299 bp, 10 predicted proteins | sample GAAS200_FD_75069 | JGI IMG/M metagenome (GOLD analysis project Ga0079221, IMG submission 75069) | Agricultural soil microbial communities from Georgia to study Nitrogen management - GA AS200 | ecosystem: Environmental > Terrestrial > Soil > Agricultural land | place: USA: Georgia | collected... | reverse complement strand
CCCTCATAAGCTCCTTCACGCCCTTCCCATTCCAGCGAATAGTAACCTCGGTAGCCGGAAGCCTCGGCAGTCTTGAAGATCCTGCCCACGTCCACCGTGTATAGCTTGTTATGGTCACCCACTTCGGAATCCTTCATGTGCGCAATATTGTAGGCATGGCGGAACATCAGGGCCAAAGCGTCATAGTTGAAGTCAGCGTTGCCACTTAGCATGGAATTGGCAAAGTCTGGCAGCGAGCGGAGATAGGGGTTGCCCACCCGGTCGATGACCCGCACAAGAAAGAAGGCGTCTTCCGTGTCCAGGTCGTCATTTTCAAGCGTCACCATTACGTTGCGCTGCGCGCCATACGCGGCCACTTGCTTCAAACTCTCGGCCGCCCGGCCAGCATCAGGCGGGGTTCCCTTTACGCCCGCCACGTGCAGACGGATGCTCGGCGATCCGACTGCAATCGCAATGTCAATCCACTTCTTTCCAAAGTCGATGGCCTCTTTGCGCTTCGCATCAGAGGGATCGTAAACACTTGCCCTGCCGTCCACTGGAAGATTGATGATGTGCGATCCGGCCTTTTCCACCGCCGCGCGCAGTTCCCGCAGATAGGCCGCGTCCGTGGACGGAAAGTGATAAGACAGGAGTTCCACGTTGTGCAGGCCGAATTTTTTCGCCACCATTGCCGGGAAATCTTTCAGCGCCATTCCGGGAAGCTTGGGGTCGCGCCATCGGTTTGTGGGATTATCCATGAACATTCGAAACTGCCAGGTGGTGACCGCGATCCTTTCGCGCGGAGCTGTGGGAAACTTCATGTGCGGCTCTCGCGACTGCGCAAATAGATCAGAGACGGTCAACGCTCCCGCCGCTCCTGCCACAGCGGTAACGGAATTTCTCAAAAAGTTGCGACGCGAAACTTTGTCTGTCACAGTGTTGTCCTCCCCAGTCAACGGGCCGAGCCATCGCTGCTTCGCTTCGGTTGCGAATTCGAAAGCACGGAGTGTACAACTCTTTCGTTGCACCCCGCAAGGGCGCACTCATGATCATCAGCCGCAAGCCTCTCGGCAAGCAGGCATGCGATGGTAGCGGAACCAGAGCGCCTCACGCCGGGTCTTCACTGACCGGATTGTGCCATCCTGCGGGCGGCAAAACCTTCTGGTCAACCTCGCTGGGACCCCAGGTGCCCTGCTCGTATTCGTAGACCGGCGTCCCACCCTTCAGCACCGGATCGACGATCCGCCACGCCTCTTCCACATAGTCCTCGCGGGCAAAGTAGCTGGCATCGCCTGCCATTGCGCCGCCCAGCACTCGCTCGTAAGCTTCCATTTCTTCCTGACAGGGATGGTGGCTCGCCACCATCTCGACCATCTCGCCTTTCATGGCTTCGGTCGAGCCCATCACGGTGGTGCCCACGGCAATCGTCATCTCCGGGCTGATCCGGAACCGCAAATAGTTTTGCGAGAGATCACTCTCGGGGATGACGGCCGGAGGCTTTCGAAACCGCCCGATCACCTCCGTACAGGTGACGGGCAGGTTCTTTCCGGCGCGGATATAGAACGGAACGCCCTTCCACCGCCATGAGTCGATTTCGAGGCGCAGGGCCGCAAAGGTCTCCGTCTCCGAATCAGACTCTACCCCTTTTTCCTGGCGATACCCGCGGAATTGTCCTCGAACCAGGTTTTCGGCCTCGAGCGGCGGAATCGCTTTCAAGACTTTTACCTTTTCGTCCCGTAGGGTTTCACTGTCCCTACGGACGGGTGGCTCCATGGCGAGATGAGACAAGATATGAAAAAGGTGGTTCTGAACAACGTCTCGGACCGTGCCGGTCTGGTCATAAAAAGCGCCGCGCCCTTGGATCCCGAAGGATTCCGCCATCGTAATCTGCACGCTCTCGATATAATTTCGGTTCCAGAAAGGCTCCATGAAAGCGTTGGCAAAGCGGAAAACCACCACGTTGTTTACCGGCCTCTTGCCGAGATAATGATCGATGCGAAAGATGCTGGACTCCGGAAAGACCGAGTGTAACACCCGGTTCAGCTCCTGCGCGGAAGCGAGATCATGGCCGAACGGTTTCTCCACAATCACACGGGCCATATCACAGCCTGATCCTGAGGCGCAGCCCGTCTCTTCCAGTTGCTGCACGACGGTTTCGAACAGCACCGGAGGAATGGCAAGGTAGTGGGCTGGTCGCTGTGCAGAGCCCAGGGTCTGCCGTATGGCCTCAAAAGTAGCCGGGTCACGATAATCGCCATCGACGTAACGCAGCAAGGCGCTCAATTGCTCGAAAGCTGCAGGGTCAACTCCGCCGTGCTTTTCCAGGCTGTCGTGCGCACGCGCCCGGAGCTGTTCAAGATTCCAGCCTGCCTTGGCTACGCCGACCACAGGAACCTTCAAGTGGCCGCGCTTGACCATCGCCTGCAAGGCAGGAAAGATTTTCTTGTAGGCAAGATCGCCTGTCGCCCCATAGAAAACCAGGGCGTCCGAATGGGAATCAGCCATCTATAACTCCTCAATCTATAGTTTATTTAGAAGTAGAATTCTTATGAGTTCGTAAGCCCATGAGCGACCTTTCGCTGCCACGAGTTCCCTAGGCGCTGTCTCTGGAATTCCGGTAGCGGCGGATCAGATTATTCGTTGAACTGTCGTGGCCGAGCGCCGGCTCCGCCCTGCTCTCCAGCTCGGGAACGATTCGCTGGGCCAGAACTTTGCCCAGCTCCACGCCCCATTGGTCAAATGAGTTGATATTCCAGATAGTCCCTTGCGTGAAGACACTATGCTCGTACAAAGCAACCAGTTTGCCCAGAGTTTCCGGGGTCAGGCGGTCAGCCAGGATGGTGTTGGACGGCCGGTTTCCTTCAAACACCCGATGCGGAACCAGCCACTCCGGCGTACCTTCGGCCTCCACCTGCTGGCGTGTTTTGCCAAAGGCCAGCGCCTCGGTTTGAGCGAAAACGTTCGCCATCAGCATGTCATGGTGGCGGCCCAGAGGATTGAGCGCCTGGCTGAAGGCAATAAAATCGCAAGGAATGAGCCGGGTGCCCTGGTGAATCAACTGATAGAACGAGTGTTGGCCATTGGTCCCCGGCTCGCCCCAATAAATCGCCCCTGTCGCATAGTCAACCGCGGCCCCATCAAGCGTTACAGACTTGCCGTTGCTTTCCATCGTGAGCTGCTGCAGGTAGGCCGGAAAGCGCTTCAGGTACTGCTCATAGGGCAGCACGGCAACCGTCTGTGCGCCAAAGAAGTCGTTGTACCAGATGGCCAGGAGGCCCATAAGGACCGGCAGATTGCGATCGAACGGCGCCGTGCGGAAGTGCTCGTCCATCTGATGGAAGCCGCGCAACATCGCCCGGAAGTTCTCCGGGCCGATGGCCAGCATGGTGGAGAGGCCAATCGCCGAGTCCATCGAATAGCGCCCGCCAACCCAGTCCCAGAAGCCGAACATGTTGGCGGTGTCGATTCCGAACTTCGCTACTTCCTGCTCGTTAGTAGAGACAGCCACAAAATGCCTGGCCACCGATTTCGCGTCACCGCCGAAGCCCGCCAGCAACCATTCGCGGGCCGTGCGTGCATTCGTCATGGTTTCGAGCGTCGTAAAAGTTTTCGAAGAAACGGTGAAGAGCGTTTCCGACGGATCAAGATCGCTGACGGCCTCTGCAAAATCTGTACTGTCCACATTGGAAACGAACCGAAACGTCATGGCGCGATCGCTATAATGCTTCAGCGCCTCATAGGCCATCACTGGCCCCAGGTCCGACCCGCCAATGCCGATGTTAATCACATTGCGGATACGCTTCCCGCTGTGCCCCTTCCAATCGCCATTGCGAATACGCTCGGAGAAGCCGCTCATCTTGTCGAGCACGGCGTGAACCTGGGGAACGACGTTTTCGCCATCGACAACAATCGAAGCCCCTTCCGGCGCGCGCAGCGCCACGTGCAGGACCGCTCGGTTCTCCGTAACATTGATTTTTTCGCCCCGAAACATCGCGTCGGTCCGCGAGCGAAGGCCTGATTCCTCTGCCAGGTTGACCAGAAGCTTGAGAGTTTCGTCAGTGATGCGATTCTTGGAATAGTCCAGAAAGATTCCTGCAGCCTCAGCCGTTAGCCGCTGGCCACGCCCAGGATCGTTGGCAAAAAGGTCGCGCAGATGTAGCCTCCGCACATCCTCATAGTGACGTTGGAGGGCCTTCCAGGCATTCCGCTCTGTGAGCGGTCCTGCGCTCTGACTTTGACTACCTTTTCGCACCGGTTCTGCCATGCCTCTGCTCCTTTCGCTTCCTGAGTTCTATTGCGCGCCTCGGTTCACGAAAACTCTTGCCGGCGGCCTGCTCCCACAGCCGAAACCCTCCGATAAACGCATTCCCGTTGTCGCCCTCGCGACACCCTTTCGGCAACTCTTTCAGCTTTTTGACGTTGCCTCCTCCCAGGACAACGTCTTCTGGCTCAAGCGCGGCGATCAATCGAGCGACAACCTCTGCAACATCGCGCCGCCACTTCTTCTTACCCCGCTTTTCTAATCCTCGAAGCCCCACGTAATCCTCATAGGTGGACTTCTTGTAAGGCAGGTGCCCCAGCTCCATGGGTTCGATAATACCATCCGCAATCATGGCGGAGCCGAGGCCAGTTCCCAAGCCCAGGAATAGCAGCTTCTTGCCCTTGTAACTTCCCAGAGCTTGCATGGCCGCGTCGTTGATGAGCTTTACAGGGCGCCCGAATGCTCTTCGAAAAGGAAAACCAATCCATCCAGAGGCAAGATTGTATGGTTCGACGATGAGCCGGTTGTGTACAACCACGCCGGGATAGCCTATAGATACAACATCATACTTCCAATCCGCGGTGAGCTTTCTGACCCCGGCGACCATGCGTTTGGGAGTCATTGAAGGCCCGGATGCAAATTCCCGATGCTCCGTCTGCCCAGTGGCGAGGAATTTGATGTGGGTCCCTCCGATATCAACTACGAGCACCTTCATAAGACGGGCCTCCTTAAGCGCGGTACGCTTTGGCATGTTCAGTTCCCCTCAGGCAATTGGGCGTGCGCCGAAGTCACTTGTTGACCGCCTCCCGCCGCACCTATCTAATGTACCCTTGTTGGCGGTTGGCTGCCCGACGAATCACGCACAGCGGGTTATTTCCTCAGGTGTGATTGCTCATCTTATCGCTATCGGTTAAGCGGAAGTCCGCCCGAAGGTTCGACATTTCACTGTTTCAAAATGGCACAGCCACCCTAGGCATCCGGTGCCTCCACGGGCTATATCCTAGCCATGGTGGATGGGACACGACGGGTTGAGACGGATTGGTTTAGCGAGTGTTCGAGGTTATCAGCCGCAGGAGTGCTAGGATCAGGGAGAGGGTGCAACAGATGTGCGTCGCCCCGCAGTCAATCCGAATGCCTTTTATGACAGTCGCATCCGAATTGATGGCCAGATCAGTGCCCGTGAGCTCATGCTCTCCCGTCGATGTGGGAAAAGTGGAAGATATTAACTGTACCAAGGCGTCGGCCGCGGACGGTTTTGCAGGGGCTAGGTCCGGATTCGCAACCGGCTGAGAGATAAAGGAAGCATCCTGCGGTCACATACCAGCGTAAAAAGGTCAACCGACGGAAACAGCTCTGCCAACGCCTCAAGGACACGCTCGCCGCCTCGGATGATGATCAGCCAGTGATGGACAAGAGCGATTCGCATGCGAGAACCACGCAGACGCTCTAGGCAGCGGATTCCTCGCGAATTGCTTCGGGACTTCCAGACTGTTGAGCTGTGCAAAGTTTCCATATCAGTCCGCGAATTCTCGACTTGAAGCTTTCCAGCGAAAAGCGATCGTCAATGCTCGATCTGGCCCCGGTGCAGAGACGCGCGCGTAGCGAGGTGTCTTGAAGGAAGTGTTCCAAAGCTCTCGCAAGGGCAACTTCATCTCCGGGAGGAACCAGCAGGCCGTTCGATCCGTGATGAATAATCTCCGGAACCCCTCCCGTCCAGGACGCAATCACCGGAACGCCGTGCAGCAGAGCCTCCAGTACCGACAGCGGCATCGACTCGCCCGAGTCTGACAGCGAAGGCTGGATGAGCAAATCCATTGCACGATAAAACGGGTCAACCGCTGTCTGGTAACCAGCCCACTCGATCGTGGCCTCGAGACCAAACTGAGTTACACACTCTTTGAGGCGTTGATCATACGCGAGATCGTCGCCGTTTTCAGGCGAAGGTGCGCCGACGAAAACCACGCGAACCCTGGCCTTGTTCTGCGCGCTCAGTCTTGCGAGCGCGTTCAGCAGCACCATCTGTCCCTTCGGTTTGGTGATGCGTCCCACCACACCAAGGGTGACGGCCGAAGAGTCGCCGCCTGGCAGTTGAGAAACGGGCGCGTCGCTGCTCACGCATCCGCACCCAACAAGGGGGTTATAAAGAATGTGAGTTTTGCCGGCCAAACTTCGATTAGCTGTAAGGAGGCTAGCGGCGGCGGCCTGCGAACACGATACGATGGCTGAGACATAGCGTGCCAGGTTGGCAACCAGAAGGATCTCCGGCTGGCGCACCAGGGTCAAATGCAGATGAAGCAGCGCCGGGCGACCAGTGATTCGAGCAGCCAGAACTCCGGCCAGCATGCACCGGGGTCCGTTTATATAGACAAGTCCCACGTTTTGCCGTCGAATCACGGTCACGAGCTTGAGCGCACAAAGCAGGCTTCGCTCGGCAAACTCCAGCATTTCCGCACGGGATTTCCGGCCGGTTTGATAGAAGCCCAGAGGATAGGTGAAGGTTTGGATTTTGCGGTCTGCAAGCTTTCTGGAGAACTCACCTTCACCCGGAAAGGCCACGATCGCGTCGTATTCTCTGGCCGTGGCATCCAGGACAGACTCCAGCACGCGTTGCGCGCCGCTCAGCCAGCTCTGCTGTTCAAGAAAGAGTATCTTCTTCTTCATACGAAGTTCTCGGCAGAGAAATTCGCCTTAGAAATCAGCGTCCGCGGCAAGCAGCTGTGCCGGTTCGCCGCACCAAAGGGAAAACAGCACGGCTGACAGAACGCCACTGCCTGGTCTGCGGCGCGCCTGCTCCACCGAGAATCCAGCGCCAGTGGCGGCGAAGTTTCCCAACGCTCGTAACTAACCGGCGCTCTGCGTGATAGTCCATCATGCTGTCAGCCTTTCCGTCGCCTTCTTCAATAGGCATTACGATGGAAGAAAGCTCGGGTCAGCGTGAGGAGCAGAATCTTGAGATCAAGCCCCATGGCCCAGTTCCGACTGTAATAAAGATCGTGCGCCACACGCTGCGCGATCGAGCTGTCGCCCCGCCAGCCATTCACCTGCGCCCAACCCGTTATGCCGCTTTTGACGTAGTGGCGCGACATATACCCGGGCACTTCCCGCCGGAACCTTTCCAGGAAGAAGCGGCGTTCGGGGCGCGGTCCGACGACGCTCATGTCGCCGTTGAGTACATTCACGAATTGAGGGAGTTCATCCAGATTGCTCCGGCGCAGCCATCGGCCAAGCGGCGTGACGTATGGATCGTCACGGGATGTCCAGTGGTCCTCGGAATTGAGAGCAGGATCTCGCCGCATGGTACGGAACTTCAGCATTCCGAATGCCTTGCCATTCAACCCAACCCGTTCCTGGACAAAAAACACAGGGCCGGGTGAGGTGAGCTTGATCAGGATCGCTATCAGCAGAAACACGGGTGAGAAAAAGACGAGTACTGCGAGCGACAGGGCGACATCGAAGAGGCGTTTTAAGACCGCATACCTGAAGTTCTCGGTCGGGTAATGGCGAACATTGACCAGAGGAATTCCGTCAAGGTTGTGGACCTGTGTGTCCGTTTGTATCAGCGGGAAAAGATCAGGAACGATCCTGACGTTGATTCCCTGGTTTTCACACTCCAGAATCAGCCGCGTTGCAAGGTCATTCGCCTGCGAAGGCAGCGCCAGGATCACGTCATCGACGGAAGTTTCACGCACATAACGGCAGACCGCATCGACGAGGGAGGTCTCCTCGTCCTGTCCGGATGCAAAGTAGAGAAAGTGGCATAAGACACGGTATCCATAATGAGCATGCTGGTCGATCTTCTCTGCCAGCCTGCGACCCATCTGGGGAGAAGTGATGAGAACCAGTGTTTTTACATTATGGCCGTGCCGCCGCAGGGCACGAGTGGCTAGCCGCAGCGCCACCCGGGCCAACGCCAGGGAGACGAAGCTGATCACCGTAAAGCGTGCGATGAATGTGCGAGGCAACTCAAGCGACGATGACAGATGGCCGACGCACTCAAGCACAACCAGGGTGGCAGTTGAGACCTTGGCTATGATGACGAGATCGGCAAAGGGCCGGTCAAGCCGCCGGGAATGGTACATGTCGAAATAGGACGAGAAGGCGAGCCAGAGCACCAGGGTACCAGCAAGAGCTTCAATACCCCTGCCGTTCGCCAGCGGACCAGGAAGAGCAACCGTTTCAGGACGCGGGAGAAGCCACAAGGTCATGTAACAGGCGCTGACCACCGCCAGATCGAAACTAATCAGGCAGGCCTGAATGCGATACGCATGAAAACGGAACATAATTAATCCCTGATCGCTGTTTTGCTGAGCTGCGTAACCACGGGCTCCAAAGACGGCTCCGATTCACGATTCCCCTTCTCAGCATTGGCGCTGCTTACGGCTTTGGACCCAGCGGGAGTGCGCCGCATCCGGTGAAATTGCCACCGAGGGTATTCGCAGGCATAGCGAACAGCTGAAAGTGCGTGAAACCTGAGCCTTCGCAGGCCATGGAGGTACTGGGCCAGTCTTCTCCTCGAGCCGCTCGGCCCGTGGTTGAACAGGACGTCGGGGAGTTGATGGGGCCGGCGGAATGGAAACAATCGCCGCCTCCGAATCTCCGCCCATGCGGACCGATCTATTACAAACTCCCGGTGGAGAAACAGACTGTTCTTATTCCCCCGAAAATTCGCAAGCGCCCCAGGCATCCCGTAGAGTTCGACCCATCTGCCAGCAATCGCTGCGAACTTTGGATCCACCCGAGAGTTGAATTCCGCTGGAGCGGAACTTCCAAAAAGCGCGCGGGTAAGGTTGAAAACCAGCGTGGAAACTTCTGGCACCCAGCGCAGGTTCGCTATTCGGTCCTGATACTGCCGCCAGAACACCGAATCCGCAGACCGCTGATTCAGGAAATGTGAGATTTCAAGGAATACCGACAGCCGGCACCAGTTACGCAGAATGTGGCGGAATGCGTGGAGGACCTGAAAAATAAGGCCGTCTTCGTCACTTAACGCTGGATACTTCAACCCCAGCACGACGCGGTCGCACAGGCGGTTCATGAAGTCGTCACCGAGCGGGATGTCGATTCTCTCTTCCGCGTTTTCCCACAGCCTGATGTGCAACTCGACCGATCTTTGCAGCCGGGCGGAATAGAGTCCAACGGGCCCTGTTGGAGAGCTTCCCTCGCGCATCGGCCGGATATAGGCAATGTGATAGCCTTCCCGCGAAACCTTCGGCCTGTATCCTACTGATTGCAGAGCTGCCTCGGCCCGTGCGAGCGCGTTAGGCCGAATGAGATAGTCGTGGTCATACTGCGTGCGAAGAGTTGCGTCAGGGCAATAATCCGGCACCATCGCCAGGCCCTTCAAAAGAGCGAATTGAATGCCCGCATCGTCGAACAGGTTGTGAAGGGCCGACGACTCCTTCGTGATGGACTCGACACGCAAGCAGTTCTGCTGGTAGCTGCGAGCCAGCTGCGCCTGCACGTAGAGCGGCAGAGCTTGCAATCCGTCGGCATTGATCACCTTGCGCAGGAAATAGAGGGCCAGTCCGCTCACGTCAAGCCACTCAAGTGCACGGCTCCAATCCGACGGGTCGAAAGAGTGCCAGAAGTTGAATCCAAACGGCGCCCTGCCGGTGGGCGCCAGCTCGGCGACAATGGCGTGGCGCAGCGATGAATTCAAAACAGATCCTCCGTTGGGTGGTGGGTGCTCAACATGCTTCGTAGGAAAACCGCAGCTTCCGAAGGGTCTGTGCCATAGGCCAAATCGTATGCAGGCAGCCGCCCGAGAGCCTTGAAAACAGCATCGTGGTCAGGACCGGAACTCATGTTGTCCGGGAACGGAACAAATGCGGCGATCCGCGCAGACGCCTCTTCCTGGCGAATGGGTTGGAGCCTGGGTGAAGCCCCCGCCTCCCTCTGCAGGAAAATGCAACTGACAGGGGTCACAGCGCCTGCGGCGGATGGTGAAGATTGCTTCCCGACGCACAAAAAGGTCTTGTCGCAATAAACCAGTGGACGCGTTTGGCCGGCGAGCTCAGGAAGGAACTGCAGCGCATCCTCTCGAAAAGCCGCGGGCCAAAATTCCCCCCAGGCGCGCAGAGTGCGACCTTTCTTGTCAAGGAACACAGCCTGGTCGGCATGAAACTGCAGTCCCAATCTCGTGCTCAAATAGCTCGCGGTGGTTTTGCCGCTGCCTGGAACGCCAAAAAGAAGGAGTCCTCGGCCTTCCATGGCCACACACGCGGCCGAGATCGACGCCAGCCCGAGACCCGGCGCAGTGAGATAGAACATGCGGGCAAGATAGACGCTTGCAAAACCTGTTTCATCATTCGCGAAGTGCTCTGGGATTACCCCCACCGCCTCACGCGCGCCGTGGTCCACTGCAATGAAACTGCGCTGGCCCAGATTGATGTAACGCACGCTACTGTCGGAGAAAGCCGCCATTTGAGGCCAAGCTGGACCGGTTTCACAGCCCGGTTCCGTAACGATCCTCCAGAGAAATTGCGACGGCGTGTTATTGGCGCCTTCAATGCAGTTCAAGAATGTTTCGGCATTCTTAAGGATGGCAGGGCTATTGGTTTCCACACGGATGTGCCGCCCCATCAGACAGGCCTCGTAATTGAGCGGCGTCGCGCGAAATCGACGCAGCGGATCATCAGAGACGCCAGCGGATCGCGATGTTTTTCGGGTTGGCGCGTCAGCCGGCTGTTTCTCAGCCTTCCAGCCGTTCACAACCAGGGAGTGCAGCGCGCCTGCCACCGTGCGGGGATCGCCACAGTATTGAAGCCGGTAGCATTCCCGGTTGGCCAGATCCTCAACCACACGACGCTGTTTCTCCTGGGCCTCAGCGCCGGCGCGATGAAGCTGGCTTTCGAGCCGCAAAGCGGCGTCATGGGGCGGAATAGCGGTGAGAGAAAAAGCCGGGCGCGACTGACGCTCAAGGAACACGAGCCATCTTGGTTCGCAACACCGGATGTGATGGATGCCGGAAATCTTCCCGGCATCAAATCGAAGCTCGTCCGCACGCTTGTACACACCGCTCGTTTCGATCTGACTGAGAAACGGAAATTGTGTGATGCTTTCAACCCGCTGTTTCATCTCCCTTGACAGGCCCCACGCCAGAAGGCGCCCTTGATGCACAGCAAGCAGAGTGCGATCGTCAGAAAGAAAATCGAACCCCGACTCGGCGAGGGCCAACGAGAGAGTGGATTTCCCAGCCCCAGATTCACCAGCCAGCAACAATCCACTTCCTTTCCAGGCAACGCACGCACAATGCACGGTGGCCAGGCCCACAGACGGTCCGAGGATCGTAAGAAGGACCGGGAACAATATGGTTTCCCAGAGGATTGAATCGGATGCTACCTCAGGGGTGAAGCGGCCTATCCCAAACTGCTCCCGCAGGTTCATCAGGATCGAGTTGCGGCCATCGATCCCGGCAAAGACGAGGTGGCCCAACCCGCGAAAATAGGGTTTGGATTTGGGCTTTGGCGGCACGGATTGCGGTGTGCCCTCAACCCAAAATCGCAGCCGGATTTCTTCCCCTCCGTCCTGGCCGGGCACTGCCCCTTCTCCAAACGTCTTCCCTGCTACGTTGAGGATAGGCTCGAAATTGGTTGCGATATGCAGTTGCACACCCGCCGCCTGATACCGGCCGTCGAGGGGAGTTACAGCTTTTGTCCTCAAGAAATCGCCGGAGGAAATTGTCGTCATCCCACCAGTCCCCTCAGTTCAATCAACCTTAGTTCAGTCAGTCCCGCCTGAATTCAGGGAACTCCGTCGGAATCTCCCGAGATCAAACCTAACACTGCGATAATCCGGGATGTGTCAGGCGACTGTGGTGAATTTGTAAAAATTTGGAATCGAAAAGATAAAGCGGCTGAGGGCGTTCTGAGGTGGTAGATAGAAGAGGCTTCAGGCAACGGATTGCTTTGGAGGACGAGTTAATGGAACCGAGAGCTTGATGGTCGTTCCGGACGGGCCGGTGGACTCAATCTTTACGTTCCCACCGTGATCGCCAGCAATCTTTTGAGCAACCGCAAGACCAAGCCCCGTTCCGCCATCCTTCCCGTAGGTTACAAAAGGGTGAAACACGTCATCCCGAACGGATTCGGGGATGCCGGCTCCGTTATCGGTCACCGCAATCTCCACATGGTCGTTCACTCGCATCGCATGCACTTCGATTTTCCCTGTGGCGACCGGGACTGCCTCACAGGCGTTCAACAACAGGTTGTGAAAGGCGCGGTCGAGTTTCTTGAAATCAAACCAGCCTTGAGTGGGTCCCTCATGCGTGAGCCGGATGTCGATTTTGCCGAATTCCGGGCGAAGCCGGACGGTCTCGACGGTCCGCTTAAGAGAGTCGAACAAATCGCCGTATGCAAGCTGGAGTGACTCCTGGGCTTTTGAGAACTCCAGTAAGGAAGAGATCAATTCTGTCATTCTGCTGACGGCCGAACGAATCTCCAGGTAGAGACTTTTCCGCTGCCGGTCATCCCCTTTGCTTTCCGAAAGGAGCTCTGCGTATGCGAGCACCGCAGTCAAGGGATGGCGCAGGTCGTGCGAAATTGAGCTTGCCGTCCGGCCAATGGTGGCCAAACGTTCTGCGTGGAGCAAATCCCGCTGGCTTTTCTGCAGGGATTTCCGCATTCCATCGAAGGCGTACGTAACCTCTGCCAGCTCGTCGTTGCCGCGAACACTCAGGGGGTAGTTGAAGTCCCCCTTCCCTAGCGCATGGACACCTGCCACAAGGTTGGCGAGCGGGCGTGTGAAAGTGTGGGAGATTAAGTAAATCAGAACAGTCCCAGCCAGCACCGCGACGAACCCAACGGCAAGCAGCAATCGGTTCAAGTCCTGCAAAAAGAGAGTGGCAGCGTCAAATGACTTCAGCACGGTGAGGCTGACCGGCTGCCTTCCCTTAGGGGCGAGTTCCAGCGTCGTGTCGAGAAAATCTTCCCTGCCCAGTTGTATTTCCTCGGATTCCAGCGATTCCGGCGTGGTGAATCGTATCGCATGGGAGGAAAGTTCCGCCTTCTGCACGGTCGAAAGGGTGGTGACCACAATGTCCTTGCCATAACGAAAGGCCACCTGGCTGGAGGCAATCTGGGCCACAACTTCCGCAAGGCGCGCATCCACCTCAAACCCCATGGCCAGCACCCCCAGGAGATTGTTGTCCTGCGATGAGCCGAAGAAGATTGGCTGCAGGAATACTTCGTAGAGATGCCCGCTCCCGAACCACCAATCACGACTCAACTCGCCGCCCAGAGTACGCGCCAGAGAATCCTGTGCGGCTGTTTGCTTGAAGCCGGCCGTTGATGTGTGGAGCGCCATCACTTTCCCCGATCGATCGGCAAGCAGAAACAGATCACACCCGGCCAGTCTCCAGAAACCGGTGGATCCGTCCTGGATCGTCGGCTGGTGATGGGTGGTCATCAGCGCTCGCAGGCTGGGGAGATCGGCGATGACTCCCGCCGATTCAGCCAGGGTTGTCTGGCGCTGCTGTTCGAAGTGCTGGAAAGTTATGACCGAGTTAGAAAGCGCCTGATGGATTTCCTGCCGCGCATGGTTTCTCAGGTAGGAGCGTACAATATACAGCGTGGCGAAGGTGAGAGCCGTGGTGGTGAATATCAGCGAAACCAGGAACTTGGTTCGCAAGCGGATCTTGACCATCGTTCCACTCTGCCCTCGTCATTCTGCTGCGGTCGTCGACGCCAACAAGCGGCGGGGATCTCCCCACCTCAGGGTATAAACTTGTACCCGGCCCCGTGAACCGTCTTGAAATGCGCAGGATTCATAGGCTCTCTTTCCAGCTTTTGCCGGAGCTTCATGAGGTGATTGTCCACCGTCCGGGTTGACGGATAGCAATCATAGCCCCACACCTGGTTTAGCAATTCATCCCGCGAGATAACCCGTTCCGGATTGCGGACAAAGTATTTGAGGATCTTGAATTCCTGCGGTGTAAGTGCAATCTTGCCGCCTGCCCGCGTTAGTTCCATCTTGGCGAAGTCGACGGCCACATCGTCAAACGCGTACTGATCGACTGGCTTGGGGCCGCGCACGCGGCGTGAAATGGAATGTACGCGCGCCAGCAGTTCCTTCGGGCTGAAGGGCTTTGTAACGTAATCGTCAGCCCCCATCTCGAGCAGCAGCACCTTGTCCACTTCATCAGCCGAAGCGCTGAGCACGATTACCGGTACGTTTGGCGCTTCTGACCGGATGATTCGGCAGACTTCACGTCCATGGACCTTTGGGAGCATCAAATCAAGCACGACCAGGGCGGGCCTGGCGCTTCGGAACGCCTTCAGGCCCGCTTCGCCGTCTGAAGCGAATTCGATCGAGTAACCTTCAGCCTCAAAAGCAAGCTTCAGGGCCTTGTATAGCGACCGGTCATCCTCAACGATCAGGATCTTTTCCATAAGTTTTGACGAATTCTCCAGCAGGGATTTCTCCGGGACCCTTCAAAGCTGCGCGGCGAGCGATTGCAAACGATCAGAGCCGCCCGCTACCTCTCCAGAGAGACTAACACAACCTTTACAAACTCACTACACCTGCCTGACTACTCGGTTTTTCGAACGTGATACCTCTGGGAGAGTAACCAATTCAGGAGAGTGCACATGCGAAATGAGTATTTGACTGCGGTAAGAGTTGAGCGGCATCGGGAACCTAATTCGGTCCTGAAAAAACGGTTTTCCGTTTGCATGTTAGCGGCTGGGCTCGCATGCTCCGTTAGCACTTTGCTTCATGCTGCCAGCGCTCGTCCGTCCTCGGGTACCGCACAACAGGTTGTTGCTGCCAATTCTGAGGTGGCGTCAAATTCGGCGCCCGCCGATGCCGCGGGAGTCCAATTCATCGACGGCTCGACGACGTCTGTCATCGTGCAGCGCAACGGCAGGAAATACGTGGTGGACCTGGCAAATCATACGATCCGGCAAGTTGATCAGTCCCCACGGCCCGCGGAGACCCATCTGCAGGAGACGGCCTCGAATGGAGCTGACGCCGGAAACGTGCAACTCGGCGCAAAGGTCTTCATACACAACTGTTCTGTCTGCCACGGCAAGGACGGGAAAGGGATCGCGAGGACCGGGACTCCCGACTTCACGAGTCACGCAGTTCAAGCCACGCTTCCGAAAGAGACCATTCTCGACACCATCCGGCACGGCAAAAAGGGGACCCTGATGCCGGCGTGGGAGGGCAAGCTATCGGAAGATGAAATTGCCTCCGTCGGCTCTTTTGTAAAATCGCTTGGGTCGGGCGATCCTGCTCCGCAGCTCGCGGCAGCCTCTGCAGCCAGGGAGAACGCGAAAATCTATACTCCTGCTGATGATTATCTCTTCAGCCTGCCTACAGGGCGTCGGCTTGAGCGCCATGGGATTTACGTTGATTTTACCCACCGGTTTGCGTTTGACCCGGCGTTCACCGGGAAGGCACGAGGCGCTGTCTTGCTGGGACTTGATGGTGTCGCGGTTCCCTCGTTCGGTTTTCGCTATGGCATCACCGACAAATTGTCCGTCAGCGCGTATCGCTCCCCCAGCCTCGTCGGGCGGCCCATCGAACTCATGGCTGAGTATCACATCCTGGACGAGCACGATGGCTATCCGCTGAACGCGAGTTTCCGCCTCTCGCTGGACGGGCAGGATAATTTCTCCAGGAATTTCACCACTAATTTCGAAGGAATATTTTCACGGACCTTATTTAAGCGCGCCCAGCTGTACTTTGTCCCCACTTTGTCACTACAGAACCGCCGGCTGGTCCTAAGCCCTACGCTTGAAGAGGGTCCACCGCCTCTTCCCGGCATCAACAGCTTTTCACTGGGCGTGGGTGGGGCCTTTGACATTCGGCCCACAGTGGCGTTGATTGCCGAGGTGATACCGACGCTGGTCAACGGCCCGGACCTTGGAATTCACCGTCCGGCGTACGCGTTTGGCATTCAAAAGCGGTTATGGAGGCACGCCTTCACTCTCGGGTTTTCGAACAGTCCCGGGACGGTCGTTTCACAGCGGGCGGGAACGCGAGCAACCTTCCTGGGCGATCCATCGGCCGACACGCCCAGTGGACTCTTCATCGGGTTTGATCTGATGCGCCAGATG
>Ga0079221_10000129_pt1 | contig 16316 bp, 23 predicted proteins | sample GAAS200_FD_75069 | JGI IMG/M metagenome (GOLD analysis project Ga0079221, IMG submission 75069) | Agricultural soil microbial communities from Georgia to study Nitrogen management - GA AS200 | ecosystem: Environmental > Terrestrial > Soil > Agricultural land | place: USA: Georgia | collected... | reverse complement strand
CTTTCTGCATTTAGTGCAAGTGCGACTACGATAAGGATCGAAATAGTTTTCGCTCATTTATTTTTATTATCTCCTTGAATGCTTGGAATATGTCGAATGCTATGTTTAGGCCGACTTTGATAGTTTTGCATGATGTTGCTGATTCAGGCGCTTGGTTTAGTGAGTATGTCCCACCGTCGAATTCGTAGAATGTAACGCTGTTCTGGCTATAGTCTATCTCGTTGTCTTCGGTTAGATAAATGCGGTGTCCAAATACTGTAACCTCACCGTCTACTATCTGGACTATACTGCAATTATCAGCGCCTACGTAGTTAGACGCGCGCATTGTTAAGTTCTGGTCTAATTCCAAGTCCTGCTAACTCCTGTTCTAATGCTTTGTATATGTTATGACCTTTTTCTGTTAGGAAATATGTTGTATAGTTTCGGTTAGAGTCTAGTTTGTTGACGGTATAGACGGCCTCTATCTCTAGCAGCGTATCAATTACATGGTTAAGATAGTAATAGTTTAGCTCGCAGCGGTATATTATATCACGGCCCTTAACCCCGTCTTCTGCGCTCTCGTCTATGCATTTTAGCACCAAATACTGAATTAGTTTTAGGTCACGTCTACCGCTTACAAACCTTCTATGCTTTCTTTTTGTCATATGGATCTAATCTAATCCCAATTCTTCTGCAATTAATTCGTCACTAGTGTCTTTCAGTTGAAAGAACGCGAATCGATAAAGCTCGATATTATTAACGAGCTTTTTGATCTCATCTGTCCTATGCTTGTCGTAGAATATTCTACGTCTTGACGAGTGGCCCTTATATCCGTCGATTTCGACAGCAATAATTCTCGTGTCACTGCATCCACAGACATCGATAAAATAAGGTGGCGAATTGTCATCCCTGTAAATAGCGACTTCATCATCGGTATCTCCGAAAACCGTAAACCCCCTATCTCGCAGAACGTTGGCCACTTTCCTTTTATATCTAAGGTGTCGTTCGCTTTCATTGCCAACCAACCACTACGCCTCAACAAACTCCTGCCTATACTCGCTTTCCATCTCGTCAAAGTAATGAATTGTAAAACGATGGTGCATTAAGTCGGTTCTCCACTCGAACGTTTCTTTACACCATGGACATCTACTCATTTGCATTTATGCGCCTTATTAGAATCTAAATTACTATAGCGAACGGCTAGTGGGTGTATCTGCACCTTGACCGCTTGACCGCAGCTACCGCATTTAGTTTGGTGTTCTCTCACTTTTGTTGTCATTCTATTATCCAACTTTCAACAATATTATCACTATTTAGGGTTAGCTTAACCCGATGTTTGACGTTTCTAGCAGCTAGAAAAAATTTAGCTAGTAGGTTTGCTGGAAATTCTATAGGCTCGGTTTCGTTGCTATCTCGTTGCATTTCCGTTGCTTTCTCGAAACGTAAGTTTCTTTTGACTATATCCTCTAATTCGCTGATACGTTCTTTTTGAATTTCGTATTGTGCTAGTAGGGCTTTGTATTCTTCCGTGTTGTAAACATCTGTTACTTTTTTATTCTGGTTTGACGTATTACCTTCGGTCATATTTCTCTCACTGCTATGGCTAGGTAAGCGGCCGCTTACGCCTCTTTTTCCACGTCGTTCGGATTTGTTGTTACGCCAACTCTAGGCCGTCTAATCCGTTTATGATTGTTTTTGGGTTTGTCATTGTCGGTATTGGTTTCGTTGGCAATATTTTCTGTATCCTTTCGTAACTTGTTAGATGCTTCCCTAATGGCGTCAGATTGAAACATCCGTCTGATATTTTCTTTTTCTTTCAATTCGCGTAACTCGCGCTCTACTTCAAGCAATGAAGCGCCTAATGGGTTAGGGGTTACGCCTGTTACATGTGCTTTGCACTTATTGCATAAATTTCCCCACTCTACATGGTAAGAGTTTTTGTTTACAACGCTTTTCTTTTCTAGTTTGTATTCGATTAGGTGAAAGTCATAGCCATAGCGGTCGTTCAAGTCCTGGCTAGTCGGTATCTTTCTTTCTGCTATATCGTATCTGTGGTATTTACCACATCTGGAACACATTTTGTTTTTTCTGAGGTAAAAATACTCATCCCAAACCTGGTCTCGTAGTTTCTCGGCGTCAGTTCTGTTATCAATTGTAGTTTGCTCGGTTTCTGGAAGATGCTCGTTTGCTGTTTTTCTACGGCCTTTCATAAGGCCCTCTAATTCTCTATTGATTCTATCGAGATTTTCAAAGTCCATCATTTTCTGTGTTCCCCTTCCATCCCTCAGTTTTTGCTCTCGTAATATCTGCCAAGTTAGATATTGCTTGTGTCAGGTATTTGATGGCCTCAGTTAGATTTCTTGACGCTAGAATATTTTCGTCATGTGCCAGAGTGATTTGTTTATTGCGCTCTTCTTGGGCTTCTCTAGCTGTCTGGTTTGTTACTGCCGTTGATGCTATCTTGGGCGTCTGTGTTAACGATGTGCCCTGTGAAGCCTTAACGTGTCTGTGTTGCGTTCCATCTAGGTTGGTTACAATCCATTTACCATCTGCACCAGTTTCCATCATAACTTCTTGACCGTTTTCACAATACTTGCATGGTCTTTGCATCATTTACTTTAGCCCCTCCAAGTAATTGGCTAATGCGTTTATCACGGTTTCAGTCATATTTGAGCCGTGATCTATTGCATAGTGTCTGGTTTTGATGTATAGTTTTGTTGGTAATTCGAGCGTCACTTTCGTTCGGTTTACTTTCTTTTGATTTGACATCATACACTAATACATAGTTAGACAATATAAGGATTACCATAAATACATAAATATGGGCCAGTGTATAGTATAGTTAGAGAAATATGACCGAATTCAAAAAGTTTGACGAAGGGAAAGCAGTAGCGTATTTACAGGACGGCCAATTTATGGGATTGGTTGAGAGAGAGGGTGCAAGTGAGATAAAGGGTTCAGCAAAGGACGCTGGGTATCTGGTTGAGGACTATGGCGATTGGTTTAACGTCGTGTATAAACCAATAAAGAAAATAGCAAGGAAGGAGATAATACAATATGGGTAAAGCTGCAGGTGGTGCAGTAATATTCCTAGGCGTAATAACCATGTTTTTTGGTTTGTTGTTCGCCTATGTTGGCATGGTCACTTGGGCTATAGTAGCAGGGCAATATTTTATGATGGCCTTGTTTCTATTCATAATCACAGGTTTCTTGTTCTGGAAGGGTAGTAAGATGGCAAAAGCCAAAAAGGTGTATAATTTTTGAATTGGGGCGATCCTATCTTTATTGATTGCCATGTCTGCAAGAAACCTGTAAAAGTTTTCCTAGAAGAATATAGTTTTAAGATCTGTAACATTGATTCTGAAACTTTACACGAATGTTTTGTAAAGGAATGGTATCCAAATGAATAAACTCGTAGTCGTAACGTTGGCTATGGTGTTAGTGGCTTCAATGGCCTTTGCTGGTGTTATCACCAACAACAATTTGTTAGTTATGGCTAAGAAGTCAGATACAAAATCAAGTGATAGCAATGGTGGGAGTGATTCAGGTAGTAGCAACAGTGGTAGTAATAGTGGCAGTAGTGATAATGGCAATGATGGTAGTTCAGGACAGAAAACACAAGAAGCAAAGCCGCAAGATGTAAGCCCACCAAGCGAAACCAACAATAACAATAACGATAATCCAAATCCTACGGTTAACCCAAGCGTTAATCCTGATTCTCCAATTATACCAGCACCTAGCAATGACAAACCAGGTGCATGTATTGATAGTAATAGTAGCGACAGTTGTCACCCAGCGACGCCAACAACTCAACCTGATCATAGTTGTGCGTTCCATCCTGATGCTGACAAATGTAAACCGGATTCTAGCGGCCACTGTCCTGATGGTTTCGGTATGAATGATAAGGGTAATTGCTTCCCTAGTGGGCCATGTCCTACAGGCTTTAGCAGACATGACAATGACGAAAGCGGTAAGTGCTTCCATAATGGCAATCCTGGAAATTTTTGCCATTCCCATAACCCACAATGCTGCGAATTCCATCATATACAATGCCTATTCCATATACCACATCACATACATACAACAGTAAAAGTTATTCATACAACAAAAGTAGTGCATAAAAAAGACTTGGTTGGAATACCAACGGTCTTTGTTCCAAAAGTGGGACTAGTAGAACCATTTAACTGTAAGTTAAATCCAGATAATGGAAAAATAGGATGCGAGTTTATAGTTATAAAAGTGATTAACTAACTAACTAACTAACTAACTAGTAACTCGCTTTTTTCTTTCCCTTTGTTGTCTTGCCCTGTGGGTTTGCACCAAAACCCTTCTTTCTAATTGGCTTACCAGTTTTTTCATCCATCCCTTGACTAGTAGTAGCGCCTACTTTAGACTGGTTCTGGTTTTGGTTTGGTTGCTTTCTACCCTTAAACTTGTTTTTATTTGCCACTCTGTTTCCTCTCCACTGTTGCTACATAAGCATTTGCCCTTGACTTGCTCCATTTTTTCTTTTTTATGACGGCGTTTACTGCCGTGTTGTGTGACGCGTAGGTTTGACCAAATACCTTGACTGGCATTATGATTATAGTGTTTTTAAGATCTGACACTTAAATTAGTTGTGATGACTAAAGATACAACTGACGATCAGGGTTCACGTAGACAGGGCTTTACTTCTGCAAGTGATGTAGGAACATCCAAGAAAGATGCTAGCAGCCAGGATTCTAAGCCAGAAAGCGGTTCTGGTTCACAAGGCCAACGCGTTCAAACAACTGACGAAATAATTAACCAGCCACGTTTTACAGCAGAAGAACTTAGACAACAACAACAGCGTGACGAGACACAGGCTTTCCTAGATGAACAAGAATCTGCAAGACAAATGATGGCAGCACAGACAAAAGCTATGGAAGAAAGACAAAAAAAAGCAAACCAGCGAAACCAAAATCTAAGACAACAACAACAGCAAAACCAACAAAGCCAGCAGCAACAACAAAAAAAGTAGTGAATAAAAATGTCAGGAAATCAAACCAACAACAACAACAACCAGCAAGATCCAAACCAACCACAACAACAAGGAACAACCGCAACAGTAGCGGAGAACGTGGAAGTAGTAGAGGACACACCAGAAGCCGTGAGAATCAGGCGCGAAAAAGAGCAAGCAGCATTAGCAGCAAAAGAGGCAGCAAACCAGGGTCAAACAGGCAACGAAACAACTACAACGTCAAAAACAACAGTGGTAAAACAAACAAACCCAAATCAAAACACTAACAAATAACTATAAAAGCAATACTCCCTTTTCTTTTTTAATGTCAAGTTCAGAACAAGATAGAAATGTTTCTGACGCAGATAAGCAAAAACTAGAACAATTAAGAGTTGCTTATGAGAACGCGCAAAAAACAAATACAAATGTCGATCAAGCCAGAGAAGCCTATCAAGACTTAGCCGTTAAGCTACTTGTTAACCTCTCAGGCAAACTAGATGTAACCCCTGGGCCTGGGCCTGGATCTGACGATGGCTATGTAAAACCTGGTGGTTGGGGTGCAAGTCCAGATCCTAACGGTTGGAAAGTCTCTGCAATGACAAATCCAGCGACAGAGTTTAAAGTGGTTGATGGTGCTGGCAAAAACGTTGCTACCAATTTTAAAACGCAAGCTGGTGCACAGGTCTTCATAGATAAGGCTAAGGCCGTTCCTGGTGGGTGTCCATCTGGTCAGCATATGGATCCTGCTACTGGAAAATGTGTTGCAGATAGTCCAGCACCTAGCGGTAACAAAGACTCGTTCGGGGTTTTGAAAATCTATGCAGACAAGCCTGGTGGGGCCACAAATACAGCGTGTGTTGGTAAGGAAATGACGCGTCACTATGCTAGCGGTAAGCCTTCCGAAGACTCGTATGAATACACATGTAAAGCTAGCTCACCAGATCACAATTCGGATATAGAATTTACTTGCTACGAGAAGATCAACGGCTTTAAGGATGCGCCTGATACAATATCCGACAAATTAACTGGGCCTGAGCACCAGGACGGGGCTAAATCTTGGGTTATCGGTTTGTTTAGAACTGATGGCTCTACCGCTGATACATTCGAGACTGAATACCCACATCCAACATACCAGAAAATCAATCCAAAACCAGCAACTAGTATAGGCGGCAGTATTGTCGGTAAGTGGTTTGGTCACAAAATGATTAGCTATGTCAAAGGTGGTAAACGCTGGGTTGAAAGCTGGATACACTTCCCTGTTAACAACATCGATAACGTAGCGGCAGAACAAGACCAATGGAGGCAATATGTAAAGCCAATGACTGTCGAGGACAGATTTATCAAGGCCAATGGAACGCTTACAACCAGCAGACTCGACGGCATCAAGAAAGGATCGCCTCCAGACTTCAAATACACATCAACTAGAGAAATCTCCCCTGATTCAGGGGGTGGGCCTCCTGAACCAAATCCAGAACCAAACCCGCCGCCTCCGACTCCAACTCCTAATCCTACGCCTGGTAAGCAAGTAAAGGCTAGAATGGCAATCGCTGAAATGGTAGGCAATACCTATGATGTGTATTACGCAGCAACAGAAGAAATTATTGAAGATATGACAAATCCATATACGAATAGCGTGGATCCCGCTGGTTGGGTTAATGGCAGCGATGACGAGATTTGCGATGCTTGCAATGATGATACATTCATGAAAAATGGTGAACCGCTAACATACCCTAATGGTGCTTTTGGCTCTCCGTATTATTCCAACTCTGACGGAAATTGTGTTATACCAGGGGTTGGCACTAAGGGCGGTTATTCGGGTAAGGGAGCGTATAAGAATACTGGTAAGTTGCCTGTTATTCCTGCAGCAGATGTATTCATAATATTTTGGGGAGTCTCAGGAAGTTGGGACAGCGCAGCTACAGGCCCGCGTTCTGTTGCACATATAACAAAGACGTTAACCGATTTGTTTACTGCTACTGACTACGTAAGCGGTTTGAAACAATATGGCGTAACTGGGCCTATCAATGTAATAGGTCATACAGTCGATACAACAACTCCAATGACTCCAAAATACGACTTTATCAAAGGAACAACTCAGGTAATACAGAAAGCAATAAACGAAAAGAAAGCGCCGACTACATCAACAAACAAGATAATCTATCTAGTAGTTACTGACGCAATAAAAGGTCAGAAATCAAACCAAGCGCCGAATACTGGTGATCACTCAGAAATAACGCTAAGTCTGCCCCAGTAATATGTTTAGCATAGTCTCGACCTGTGGTAAGCCATAGCCATATTGTAGGGATTGGTGCCCTATTGTGGTTTGGCCTAACGTGTCACATGAATTGATCATTGCGTTTACTATGTTAGATATTTTTGCCACATTTGGAGGGTAAACGGCAGTATCACATACACTAAGGCGATAATTAGCAAATGCTAACGCAGCTATTCCTGCTATATGCGGCGTTGCCATTGATGTGCCATCTAGTGAATGTAGTATGTTACCAGGGCCATCTGATATAACACCAACGCCAGGCCCTACGAATTTGACTGTGCCCTGTGGCCCCCAGTTGGAAAACTTTGCTATTGTATCTGTGTTGTCTATGGCTCCAACTGCCCAAGCGCCTGGTATTGACGATGGATAATGTAGTTTGGATACGCCTTCATTACCTGTTGCCGCAGCTAGAAAGCGGTTATGTGCGTGTATCTGAGTTACGGCATCTGTCCAATCCTGAGTATTGTTATCGCCGCCTAACGACATATTGATAACGTCCATGTTGTTAGTATCACACCATAGCATGGCTTGGGTGATTGCTGTAAATGTTCCATTACCGCATTTGTCTTGTGACTTTACTGCATACAGAAAGGCTTCGGGTGCTACTCCAATACATCCAGCGTTGTTTATAGCTGCTGCAATTGTTCCCGATACATGTGTTCCGTGATATACTGCCTCTGCTGTTTTACAATCTGGTGATAAGTTGTTATCGTCTTTTGGATCGGTTACGCCTGTAACAAATGATACGCCGCCTTTGTAATTCGGTTTTAAATCATTATTTGTATAATCCATGCCTGAATCAATAACTCCAATTTTGACGCCATAACCCCTATGTCTTACTGTTGCGTCTACTGTATCGGCTTGAACCCTGGTTATGCCCCAAGGCACTGTTTCAGCACAGTTTCTAACAACTTCGTCCTCAGTTACCCATCGTATATCTTCATGTCTTCTTAGGGCTGCTGCCTGTTCTGGTGTTAGCTTGATGTGCACACTTGGGATGTTGTATAGGTTTATGTCTACGATTGTTTGCTCGTCTTTTGCTATGTTTGGATTATGTTTGTGTTCGCTGTTTGCTGTTCGCAATGACTCTTTGATTAAGTCTAGAACGTTGTTAGTGTCGCTAATACCTGCTACTTGTCTAAGAACTTCAAACTTGTCGTCTTTGTTCTTGCGTTGTGCTTTCTCCTTGAACCTAACGATATACATTTTTGAGTTTGGATCGATATCTGCCATTACTCTTTAACTACCCCTTCACTATCCTTGTAGCACACAAGAACTTATAATGAAATTTGCTAGTGCTCATACTATCAACTCTGATTGTTGTTTGTGAGTCGTTACTAGCATATGTAGTTAGGTAAGGTGGTTCAAACCATCCACCTGTGTCTATATCGTCTAGGATCTTTACAAATTGGTTTGTTGGTGCTGTTGCTCCGCTAGTGTCGATCCAACATTGTAGATGGACATTATTGCCTTCGTTCCATTTCAATGATTGGACATATACCCATTTACCGTTTAAGCTGCCCAAGTGTATGCTGTGAGAAGGGCCATCATGGTATTTTGGATGTGGGTCTTCTTTTCTAATCCTGACTCTATCCCCAGCTTGATTTATTCCAATGTCGTAGCAACGACCGTTTTTAGGTTTGGAGTCGGTATGTGTTCCACCTGAAAGCTTGGAAGAGATTTCGTCTGACCCGCTGGTAAGGTTTAGCGAGAAGGTCAGGTTTAGCTCGTTAAGCTCTGGTTGAACCCCACAGTCTAACCTAAAGCTGCCATTGCTCTGAAAGTTCTCATGGAAGTTGGTATGCTGGTCGCTGTATTTGTAACCTGCTGGCAGCTCTACCAGTTTGATACCGTCTGGTGTTGTTCCTCCCCCTCCGCCGCCGCCAGGTGGGGGAGTGCCGCCGCCTGGATCTGGCACTGGTGGGGGTTGATCTGGTGGGCCAGGGCACGGCGTTCCACCTGGCGGCGGCTCCGGTATTGGTTCTGGTGGGGGGATTGTGCCAGGGTCAAAAACTCCTGGTGGGCTTGGAATAGGAATTTCTCCAATAGGTGGTAAATTAGGATCTTGACCAGGGCCGCCGCCTCCAGGCCCACCAGGTAAGCCAGGTATTGGCTCGTCTGATGGTGGTTGAGGGTGTGGCTCATTGCTAATTACAATCGAATAATTTTCTAGCTCTACATGGTTTGATCTGGGTGGAATAATACGTTCTAGGTGAATGGCTACAAAGTCGTTGTTTGCTAAGTCAGGGAGGGCTATTCCTGTATCATAACTAGAGGGTTGGCTTGGGTTAGATCCTCCTTGTGGCGGCGGCGTTGGAGTTGTCCCACCTGACTCGTCACCGTATACTTCCATTTCAGTAACGGAATTCCATGTATCGATAGTATTGCCTAAACCGATATAACGCATATAGCGCGCCGTGAATGCAGTTGTAGAACCACCAGGGGGAGGCGTAGGACTTGGAGGGGGAATAACTACTGGTGGGGGATTAGGTGGGGGAGGATTTGGATCGCTTGTCGACGTGCTAAACGTCATAGATAAGTGAATGGCTTCTGCAATTGAATTATCGGTATCATTAACAAGTGCGTGCCAGCTTAGATCGGGTATAACTGCGTAAATGTTGTTAGAGCAACGCTGACCATTTGAGGTTGTAAATGAAGATGCTGCTGGGTTTGGCACTGTTCCAGCGTTTATTGATTGTGTAATTGCGTTCATAACATCCGCTGATGTATAACTGCTGGTGTTAGCTGCCGATCCTGTATTAGTTGCTGTTCCTCCCCAAGTTGGAGTATTAAAGTTGTAGTCGGTCTTTGCAGTTGCGAAGAATGCTGACGCGTCTGTTCCTAATAGTTTGTTTTGAACTAAGTCGGTAACTGCGTTCTTGAATGTTGTTTGGCTAGACCAGGTTGGCCCCCAGAATATTAGGTAAACTTTGGGACTACCAATTACAGGGCCGCCATTGTTTCTGTAAGTTGGATTTTCTGATATCGATACGCCGCCTGATGCAGCACCAGGGGCAACACACTTTGACGTGCCAGTATCCCAGTAATAGGGAACGGATAGACCGTCAGAAAAGTTGGCAGTTGTTGCGTTTGAATGGTTCTCGCACAAGTCGCAAATCTCAAAGCCGTTTGAATCCATCCATCCTTTATCAGCACCAGCACCGTTTGTTATTGGGTTTGTAATGCATTCTAGTAACTCGTCAGCAAGATCTCTAACTATGAATGCGGCAGTTGTTCCACCAGGGTTATCCCCAGTTTGCATGGCTAACCAGGGCACTTCTAATGTAACTGTTACCGCTGCTGTGTCTGCGTTTACGGATACGCCTCCCTGTTGAACAAAGGTGAATTCTTCTAGTGCTAGTGATGTGCCAGAAGACATGAATGAAGCGCCGCCGCCTGGATCGACCTGTGTATAAGTTACATTATCAGTAGAATGTGAGATATTGAATTTCGCTTTGCGCATATCACCCTTATACCAGGCTATCTTGACGTGCGAAACATTACGGTTCTGACCCATATCTAACGTTAGTTGAGCGTTTGTTCCATTTTGTGACCATCTAGTTGCTAGATTATGATCTATTGCGTTAGCTGCTACGTTGCCATCATTGCCGTTATCAGTTGCCGCTGTAATTGCAAAGCCGTGTTGCTCTGCCCCTCCCCCGCCGCCTGCTACTGGTAACGTGCCCTGTGGTGGTTGTGCTGTTTGACAACCACCTGGCGGCGGCGTGCCTCCCCCTGGTGGCGGCGGCGTGCCTGTTTGAAAACATGGCCCTGTGTTAGTGTAAACATTCATTGCTGGTATGTTGGCAGCAAAGTCGTTCCATTTTGACCCATCCCACACTTGGGAATATGCCGAAATCCCGAAAGTTGGAGTGATGGCTGATTGACCTACTTGAACATATGCCGTTGCCGTTCCTGTTGTATATTCAATTCCAATTCTCCAACCTACCGACGGTAATGGTTTGGTAACAACATCGGCAACAGTGCTAAATGTATATTTTACAAAGCTTGTCGTAAGTGTTGAAACGTCAATAGTCCCTAGTGTTCGGATAACAGTATTGTCGGTAGCTGATACCGCTACGCCTGACGCCATAGCCCAAACTTTTACTGCTGCTGTTCCGGTTGGTGCTCCGGTTTTAGCTAGCATAATTTCAATCTTGTCTGGATATTGATTGTATACTGGGTGTGCTACTCCTGCTATGTATAGAACCGCTCTCTTCTGAGTGTTGTTAAGTGCTATAAAACTGGTTACTGTTTCTCCGATATTTTGCCATACTAGAGCATAGTCTGTTACGGCGTCTGTTGGTGAGGCTAGAGCTGCAACACCAGCGTTCTTGGTTGTTGTTGAAAGAATAGACATGCCTATAAACTGGTCTAGCTCACCGAAGTAGGCCCTAACCGCTGTTAGTGTGCCCCCACTGACATTCTTTACGAAAATAACTTTATGATCGGTAATACCGTTTAGACTATCGGTTTCTGAAACATCCGGCCATAGATTATTGAGAAGGCCGCTAATGATCTCAGTATTTGAAATAGTCCCACCATTAGACAAAAAGGGATTAGTATTGCTAGTCCCTCCTGATAGGTAGAACTTGATCTCGTTGGCCACGCTACAAACAGGTAGTTATATTTGTCTGGTAATAACTATTTAGTCTGATTGTAAATGGGTAGAATCGGTATTGATGGCGTTTTTCAAATTTGGCCCTCGCAGGAACAGGGGGAAGTTTGGTATTTTAACGTGTTTAACCTTAATGCTGACCCTCGAATTAATGTAGATGGGGTAATTCAGGGCACAACTACCGACGGTTTTGCAGTTATCGATAACCCAGCGCCGCATGTCTACGTCGAAACTACTACTGGTTACGCGCTCCGGTCTTTACCCCAAGCAATAAACCATAAAGAAATAGCAAGCAGGGGCTACATGTATAAAGCCAACGATTGGGAACAAGTCGAGATCTCAACTTATTTTAATGTCGTTCAAGCTGATGACGATTTAACGATATCGATGTTTGCTAGGGGGGCCGAATTCACTACGCCTATGCCCTGGTGTCCTGGTTCTGCTTACAAACTCGAAATTAGAAAAGATGGCAAATTTCGTTTCGTAAAGCAACAATATTTCTTGCAAGCCACTCCTTGGGGTCAGGGTTGGGTTGATGTTCCAGACTTGTTTGACCCCATCACGCTAAATGGTTGGTTTGGTGTCAAGTTTGTTGTTTACAATAAAGATATAGGAAATGGTAAACAAGGGGTTAAGCTAGAGTTCTATTTGGATCCTGGCTCTACTAATGCGTGGGCTAAGATAGGTGAGTATACGGATGCTGGTGGTTGGGGAGGCAGTGACGCAGCTTGTGGTGGGGCTTCCGACCAGATCATAACATGGGGAGGGCCTTTAGTCGGTTATTCCTGGGATAGAGCACAGAATTTAAGATTTAGATTAATGTCGGTTAGGACTATAAATCCTGGTGGGTCGTTTGGCGATCCAGTGCCACAACCTGGTAAAGTATTGGTATCTAGCACACATGTTTATAGAATTGGAATAGCTGCTAAACAAACTTGCGAGAGTGTTATACCACCAGATCCAAACCCGCCGCCTCCCCCGCCGCCAGGTGGAGGGACTACGACGGTAAAGAAATTTGCCGAACAACACGACATAAACAAGACCTAGAAGAGAAAAGAAAAAAAGAGGGTTAGAGAGCTAACAGGCTTGGGTTATATTTCTACCGTCTGAGGCCGTTAGAGTCCTCTTGTGGTTGATACATGGGCTTATCGTTCCGGCACTACTATTTGTTCCACCAGGCCCAGTGCATCTACCATCTGCCGAACATACTGCGTTTGCTGTTTGTGTCAGTGGCAATACAGTGGCAATAATACCTACTATCTGCAATACTGCCAGCATTGCTATGACACAAATTAATTTGTTCATTAACTAACTATTCCACTCTATTGTTATTTCACTCTTATCTTTCAAAAAGTAAGCTGATCTAGTTGGAACGTCTAGCTGCATCCAAAAGCCTACAAACGCGCCTGGTGCTAAGTCAGGTAATGCGATAGCAACATCCCTGGTGTTTGGTGTGGTAAATGTTACGCCTGTTGGTGGGGTTGTATCAACTCCCCCTGTGCTTATAGCCGTTGATACCTTCATTGATAAGTCGAAATCTGGAACGTTTCTAACTTGTTGGCCGTCAAAGTTTACCTGGTGCGAATATCCCGCTGTATCTGTTGGATCCCTGTTAACAGCTATGTAGTCGTTTAGTGTCCCGCTTTTGTATTCAAACCATATAATATCGTTTAATTGAAGCTTGTAAGTGTTTGATGTGTTTGTGAATGTTGTTAGGGTTGAGGTTGTTGGAATTGATGACGCTGTGACCTGACCAAAACTCACTCTAGTAAATATGTCTGTTGATGCACTGAGAGAATCTATATCTGCCCCAAACGGCCGAACAAAGCATTTTACTGGTGTGCTATCGCTTGGATTGCCATGCTTTATCATCCAAACATCGATTTGAACAGGCGCTATGCCGTATAATGATGATCTCGTAGAGTCAATCATTTGCCCCGCTCTTGTGCGGTCGTTATCCATCCTGGCTTCTGACGAGTTAAGGGGCACATCATACTTGGGTTGGATTGATGACCCACCTAAAGCCTGTTCTAACGTGTTGGCAACTGTTCCGGCATAACCGAGCTTTATTTTATCGGGGCCTGTTGTATCGGCGTCTATGTATAGCTTTATTCCTGTAGCTGTGTTTGTTCCGTTATTGTTTTTTAGATAAAAGCAATGATATTTCTTGACGCCGTTTATTCGTTCATCGTAAGTAACGTTTTTCCACATTGTGTTTGTGGTTAATGAGGAAGCTGTTAGATCCTGGTCAACTAGAGCAACGCTACTAATAGCACCTCCCTGGTTTCCATCTGGGGTGCTCTTGCTTGAACCACCAGAATAGTATAATTTCATGTCTGTGCTTGGGACTGGCATATGTAATTATGTCCTCGACTCGATTATTAACTTGTATTGTGCTTGTATCTCAGAGTCGGCACCAGAGGGAATTAATCGGCGTAAGCAAATAGCGTGCCAGTTCAATGGGTTTAGTCTTACTATTGATTCGGTTGTAGTCTCAAATCTATCGGTCATACCTGTAAACGCTGGGGTTGTTCCGGTTGATGGCCCCACTTCTGCGTCTGAAGGCCTTGTGTGCTCGTCTGGTTGTAAATCTGGAACTACCATTGGGCCTGATTTGTGAAACGTTGCGCTAACAAACGGATCTAACTGTAAAAAATACATCTTTAGGTTGAATAGGGTTTCAAGACTGTTGTTATAGAAATAGATCCATCTATAGCTAGTATCCCCTGCTAACCTTTCTTGAACTGTAATATCATCCCAGACATTATCGAATACCCCATCTATGATCAAAGCGTTAGGGATGGCGTTTGACATGGCCCCGCCTAAGCTTTGAAATGGGTTAATGTTGGTTTCGCCTCCCGATAGTCTGAATTCTAGTTGGTCTAGAATTGTTGTTAGGTCAACCATGCCACACGCCGAACCTTACCCTGTAAGCATCTGGTTTCCATTCTGGTCTTATTATAACGTCTTCTCGACTAGGTTCTGGTAAGTCTGGTATATTCTGTTTGATTTGTAAGTATTCAGGTTTGTCTATTATCTTGTCATATTGGTCTTGGTATGAGGTTTTATGACTACCTTGTAGGTTTGGGTTGGTTAGAACTTCAGCAACTTTTTTCATATCCATAGAAAAGTTTTTCGGTCTTGGTTGGTTTTCTCTTATTAGAAATGCTCCATATCTTTTTATTATGTATTCTTCTAGGTCATCGGCATTATGACATAGAGTTGGGTTTGCATAGTCATCCGAGCAAGAAAATGTTGCGGTTACTTCGTCTGAATCGTAGTCAAAACAAAAATCGACATTATAGCCTATCTCTTGCGCGATATAATTTCGCAGATGCCTAGCCCTACACATAGTTACTGTGCGTGAATACATCATTCTGTTTGTTGTTGCTCCTTACCACAGAACGCGCAGTATTTCCAATAGATATGAATAGGATTCTTGCATTGCTGACAATATTTACAAAGCTTAATCTCTGGAAAATCGTTATGGTTGAGAGTCATGTTACAGGACTGTCACCGGACTGAAATACTGGCTTGGTAATGCACCCTCCATTTTCATTGAGTAGATATAATAAAACTTTTGAACAGATTCATTTGTTTTGAAACCAGCGGAGATTGCTTTGCCCCCAGCAACGCTTCCAGAGTTTGGCACATTTGTAGTCTTGACGCTGACCGTTTCCAATCCGCTGACATAGCGAGAGAAGTTAACGCTGACATTTGGATTGTGAATAAGCGTAAGTCCTTTTGCAGCCGTTTGCAATATTTCTTCCGTTGTCGGATCGGCATCCCATCCAGTGCCGTTACTACTGACAACACTATATTGTCTAGGTGTTCCTGCTGTATCGCAGGCCTCCAATCCGTATCTTTTGTCAAGGCCTTCTTGGACGTTTACATTCTCCATACCTACCCCTAGTTTGACTGTGATTTTCGTGTTGCTTGGTGAGTAACCGTTGATAGCAAACGCACTCTGTTGGGATAAGTCGACCGTCCCTCCTTGTGCACGAATGTGGATATAATCGCCTGATACTGCTCCGGTGGTAAGGGTGAGATTATCTTGTGCGTCAGCGGCGTTTGATGTCCCTTGGCTAATGCTTTTGAAGGCAGCAGCGCGTGGAAAGACCATATCAAAGTTGACCCAGTTTGAAAAGTTTGCCAGTCTGATTTTTCTATACAATCCGCCGTCATCTGTTGCATCACTGTTATGAAGGTGGAATATTCCGCTGTCGGGGATAAGATGGCTACCATCTGCTGACAAGAAATATGTGCGGTCTGGCTTTAAACCACCATTAGGCACAGTGCCTATTGTTCGGAAGGGTTTACCAGGGTTTATTGTTGATAGGTCTAAACTGTTGATATATTCGCATGTTCCAACGGCAAACGATTTAGCATTAATCTTAGCTGGGCTTAGATATGCTGTATTAATGTCTAAGTCGTGGCCGATATCTATAGCGCTCATTTGTTAGAGT
>Ga0079221_10000128_pt1 | contig 16319 bp, 16 predicted proteins | sample GAAS200_FD_75069 | JGI IMG/M metagenome (GOLD analysis project Ga0079221, IMG submission 75069) | Agricultural soil microbial communities from Georgia to study Nitrogen management - GA AS200 | ecosystem: Environmental > Terrestrial > Soil > Agricultural land | place: USA: Georgia | collected... | reverse complement strand
GTCATTGATTTTCTCCCGGTCGTGAATGAGGCGGGAGGCACGCCGGCGCGCAAAGCTATACCTGTCGCCGAGAGGACTCGTAGAGCTTCGCGGCGCGTGATTCTTTGGGGCGAGCGTGCCGTCCGTCTCATTTTCCAGAATTATCGCGATTGCCAGACATCTACACTTCGTTTAACATCAAAGTATGAATGTCGAAACGGCAGACGCAGCGGCATCCTCCATTGCTGCGGCCATCGGTGAACCGGCGCGAGCGCGCATGCTCTATTGCTTGGAGGATGGGCGCGCGCGGACGAGCACGGAGCTTGCCATCGTGGCGGAGGTGAGCCCGTCCACCGCCAGCGTGCACTTGCAAAGGCTAATGAAGCACCGTTTGGTAAGAGTGCTCGCGCAGGGGAAGCATCGTTACTACAGCCTGGAAGGCCCGAACGTCGCCGCGGCGTTGGAAGCCCTAAGCGTTCTTGCTGGTGGAACACGCCAGGCGTTTATCCCAAATACGCCCGGCCCCTTGCGCGCCGCACGCACTTGTTACGACCACATCGCAGGCGCGCTTGGCGTTGCGCTTCACGACCGCGTCCGAGCCATGGGGTGGTTAATGGAAGCCTCGGGGGACGCCAACTCATACGACGTCACGCCGTGCGGAGCAAAAGGTCTGGAAGCGCTGGGAGTGGACGTTGCTGCAACGCGTTTGTTGCGGCGTAGGTTCCTGTTCGCGTGTGTGGATTGGAGCGAGCGGCGACCGCACCTCGGTGGCGCTGTGGCCGCGGCGCTGCTGAAAGTCGCGCTAAAAAGGAAGTGGGTGACCCAGGATCTGGACAGCAGGATTCTGAGTGTTACAGCGTTTGGGCGGCGGGAGATGCTGGCTAGATTTGGCCTCCAGATTTAAGTCCATTTATGCGATTGCCTGGTTACTTCTGCGGCCAAATATTTCCATTTGTTGATTCGACATATCTTTTGAACGTACTTCTCGGAAGGTTGCGAAGGAGTGTTACATTTGGATTTGCTCCCCAACTGGGAATAAAGTGCCCTTCAACTCGCGGCGAATAGGACGAAATTGCCGGTTTTGCTCGCAAACCAGGTGGGAATAAGGTCATGGCAAAGCCTCGCAAAAAAAGTCCGCGCCGTCCACGTCAGACTAAGGGAAGTTCTGGCCAAACGCTAAATGGCGATCTGTTCCGCATCGTTGCAGAGACTGCGACGGACATTATTGTCACCCTTGACGAGCACCGCCGAATTCTCTTTGTAAATTCTGCCGTCGAAAGGGTTCTCGGATACCCCGCCAAGGAGTTAATCGGCCGCGAAATCACCATTCTCATGCCCGACTGCCTTAAGGAACTCGCTCCGACAGCGATTGGCGGGTACCTCACCACGGGGAAAACGCATATCCTTTGCGCGGCTGCGGCTATCACCGGTTTGCATCGAACTGGACGCGAAGTGCCGCTCGAAGTCTCCATCGGAGAGCAAGTTCACGGCGAAAAGCACATCTTCACCGGCATCCTCCGCGATGTTTCGGGACGGCAGCGCATTGAAGAGGACCTTCGCCAATCCAATCAAAAATACATCCGCATGATCCAGTCCAGTCCGGACGCAATCACTCTCCGGACGCTCCCTGAGAGGCGCTACCTGGAAGTCAACGAGGGTTTTTGCCGCATGACGGGTTACGCCGCCGAAGAAGTCATTGGCAAAAGCTCCGCCGAACGCAATGTTTGGGCCGACCCAGAGCAGCGCGGCGCCACTTTGCAAAAAGTATTGCGCGAGGGCGAAGTGCACGAAGAGGAATTTCGCTTTCGCACGAAGTCCGGAGAAATTCGCTTCGGCCAGCTCGCCGCGGTCACGGTGGCGGTCGGCAATCAACAATGCATGCTTTCGATAAGCCGCGACATCACCGAGAGAAAGAGTGCCGAAGAAGAGCTTCGCCGCTCGGAAGCCAATTTCCGTTCTCTCGTCCATGATTCTCCGTCCGGGATCCTTAAGGTCACTCTCGAAGGCCGCATTCTTCAAGCCAATCCAGCGCTGGTGAAGATGTTGGGCTATGCCTCTGAGGAAGAGGTTTGTAAGCTCAACATGGCGCGGGATGTCTATCACGTTCCAAAACAGCGCCAGCGTCTTGTTGAGGAGCACTTACAGAAAAACGAGTTTCACAATGTCGAGGTCCAATGGAAGCGCAAGGACGGCAATACCATTACCGCACTCCTCAACGGACGCCGTGTGGCCGGGCCGGACGGCGCGCAGACGTACTTCGAGGAATTTGCTGAAGACATCACCCAGCGCCGCATCCTGGAGCGTCAGCTTTTTCAATCGCAAAAAATGGAAGCGATCGGCCGGCTGGCTGGAGGAATTGCCCACGACTTCAACAATCTGCTTGGCGTGATTCTTGGCCACACGGAGATTCTCGAGGGATCTGCGGGGCGGGACCGGCGGCTCCAGAGAAGCGTTGAGGCCATCCAAAGCGCCACGCAGCGCGCCGCGGCCCTTACCACGCAACTTCTTGCTTTTAGCCGCAAGCAGATGGTCGAGCCTAGAATCCTCGACCTCAACGTCGCCGTTCGAGAAATTGAAAAGCTTCTTCGCCGGGTTATCGGAGAAGACATCGAACTCCTCATCCGTACGCAACCCGGCTCGGGCACCATTCGGATTGATCCCGGCCAGTTAGACCAGATTCTTATGAACCTCGTGGTGAACGCGCGGGACGCTATGCCCAACGGTGGAAAACTGGTTCTCGAAACTTCCGCCGTGACTCTCGACGACTCCTATGTTGGCCAGCACTTGGGCGCGGCTGCTGGGCCGTTTGTGGTGTTAAGCATCAGCGACACCGGTTGCGGCATGGATCAGGAAACCCTTTCGCACATCTTCGAGCCCTTTTTCACCACCAAGGAAAAGGGGAAGGGTACAGGCCTCGGACTCTCGACCGTCTATGGAATTGTCAAACACTGTGGCGGCTACATTATGGCCTACAGCGAACCCGGCCGCGGCACGACTTTCAAGGTTTATTTTCCGCACGTCAGCGGAGCTCCCGAGGCTCCGCGTGCGTCTGGCGGGCGCACCGAAGTTCCCGGAGGTAAGGAGACGGTACTTCTCGTCGAGGACGAAACGGCTCTTCGCGAACTTACGCGTGGCTTGCTCGAAGCTGCCGGTTATACCGTGCTCGAAGCTACCAATGTGGAGGACGCCATCCGCCTCGCAGAGAGCGCCCACTGCAAGATTGATTTGCTATTGACAGACGTGGTGATGCCCGGAATGGACGGCCATGAATTATCGAAGCGGCTCACTTCAAATTGCCCGTCCCTCAAGGTTCTTTACATGTCCGGCTACACGGATGATGTGATTGTTCACAAAGGCGTTTTGAACCGCGGCACCACGCTCCTGCAAAAACCCTTTGGCCGCGCCGGCCTCCTGGGAAAAGTCCGCGAGGTTCTGGACTCTTGAAGCAATCTCAAATTCTCTTTTCCCGAGCCGGTCTTCTCTGAACATTCTAATCAAGCCTATTTGGGGCCACGGGGAGGGGTTGGACGCGGGCGTAGCCACCTTGGCTGGCTGGCGACGCGTGCTAGCGGAGCAAACAAGAGGACCCCGAGTCCTGCAGTCTCAAGAAGGAGGTCCATCGCGGCGCTTCTGAACTTGCCGCCATGCCTCTTGCAGTCCGCGGGCAGCAATCTGTTGTTCAAGGTCGGCCATTTTGATTGCCTCGGCGGATGTGTCGAGCATTGAGCGAATATCTCGCAAGTGCTTCTCCGAACCGCCTTCCCGGTAATATTCGAGTTTGCGCAAGATGACATATTCGGGAGGGGCGACGACCAAGACCTGGCCTTCTACTTCGAGCCGCCGCACCCGCGCCAATCCCCAGGCGTGTAATGGATCTCGCCCACTCAGGTACAAGTCCGCTTTGAAACCTGTCTCGTGGTGGATAATGTTGAAGTGTCCTCTTTGTTCTCGCGCCGCCTCCACTGCAATGGCCTCAACTGGCGGACAATAGAACTCTTCCGGCGGAAATATGTCGGGCAGACGGGCAATGTGCTCTCGATCCAGCACCACGATTAAATCCACATCATGGGTCAGGCGCGGCTCGCCGTAAATGATGACGGCTACGCTCCCGCTAACCATGTAGGCTACGCCCAGCGTGTTCAGCCGCTGCGTGAACATTAGGAAGAGGTTAGCCTCGGGCATACAAGAAAATCATGCGAACGGCGCGACGAATGGCTTCATCGGTCCAATCAGGGTGCTCCGCGCGCAGCGCAGCAGCCTTTAGTTGCCATGCGGAATGATACAGCCGTTCGGCCGCCTTCAGTTTCTGTGCGGGCGACATGGCTCGGAGGATCTCTAGTGCTTTGGTTTTCACCATGGCAACCGGTTGGTTGCGTAACCGGACCTGAAGCTCAAATAGCTCACAAGTGAATGCAGGATCAATATAAAACTGTTTGTTTGATTACTGAAAGAGGTTATTTTCGTTCGTCGAGCAAGGACTGCAAGCGCGCGTAGCCAGTGCGGCTAACGGGGAGGCGCGCGCCGTCGCTGAGAATGGCGAGCCGGCTGTCTTTGCCGTAAGGTTCGATGCGCGCGACTCTTTCCAGATTCACAATGTAGGAGCGGTGGATGCGGACGAAGCACTTCGGATCGAGGCAAGCTTCGAGGCTCGCGATGGTCTGCTGTTTCAGATGTTTCTTGCCTTGGCTGGCGAGCGCGACGTAATCATCCTGCGCTTCGACGTAATCCAGCTTGGTGACCGGAATCAGCGTCACGCGCGTGCCATCTTTGACGACCACGCGCTCGAGAAACTGCTGTGGAGGGCGCGCCGCGGCCGCAAGCTCTTGGGCCGCAGGCATCTTTTTGCCAAGCCTTTCCTTCGCCCGCGCGAGTGCTGCTTCAAACCGTTCCCGCCCGATGGGCTTCAGCAAATAATCGACGGCATGCACTTCAAACGCGCGCATCGCGTATTGATCGTATGCCGTGACGAAAATAACGGAAACCTTTTCGCCAATGAGCTCCAGCACATCGAACCCGGTCAATTTTGGCATCTGCACATCCAGAAAAATCAAGTCGGGCTTGTGCTCGGCAAAGGCCTTCACTGCCTCGAAACCGTTGGCGCATTCGGTGGCGATTTCGATTTCAGAATGAGGCTGCAATAATTCGCGGATGATGTGGCGCGCCAATTCCTCGTCGTCAACGATAAGCGCCCGCCACTTTTTCTTTGCAAGAGCGTTCAAGCCGTTTCCTCGCTTTCCAGCGGAATCGACAAGCTGACCTGAAACAAATCTCCTTCAGCCATTACGCGAAGAGCCGCTTCTTTTCCATACCGCGCTTCCAGCCGTTGTTGCACATTTCTCAATCCGAGTCCGCTTGAGCGTCGCGGTGGCGCGTCGGGATCCCAGGAGTTCTCGACAAGAATTTCCAACCGCCCGTTTTGGCGTCCCGCGGTCAAGCGTACAATGCCGCCTTCGGGCAGGCCGGCGATGCCGTGCCTGATCGCGTTCTCCATCAGCGGCTGGAGCAGCAAGGGCGGCAGCATGCAGACCCTGGATTCCTCCTGGATCGCTTCGTGCGTTTTCAGCCGGTCCCCGAAACGGATTTTCTCGATGGCCAGGTATTTTTGCAGCAGATCGAGTTCTTCGGAGAAGTGCACCACCGTTTTTTCGCCAAGCCCCAGAGTCAAGCGCAAGAACTCTCCGAGCAGTACGCACATGTCCCTGGCCCGAGATGGGTCAATGCTGGTCAGCGCGCTGATGGAATTAAGGCTGTTGAACAAAAAATGGGGATTTATCTGTGCCTTGAGAGCTTTCAATTCCGCGTCGCGAGCGAGAACCCGCGCTTCGGCTGCCTGCGCTTCCGCGCGGCGCGAGTCCTCCATGGCGATCAACACGTAGTGAAAGGCGACGGAAAGCAAATAGAGAAGAACGCCAACGGTAAAAATGACGTTCACTTGCGGCAAAAACTGCCGCGTGAGCCCGGCTAACTCTTCGGGGCTGAGAACCGCGTAGGTGAACGCTCCACTTGCCCTCGTCCAAATGAAGCTGAAGAATATGGCGGCAATCAGGTGCGTCAGGAGCAAACGGATGAAGCTGACTCTGCCGAGCGGCGTTGCGCGACACGGATACCAAGCCGACAGACAAAGAAAGGCGTAGAACAGGAATACGGGTACAACGATAGCCGTAGCGTGCCACCAATCGAGGGCCCCGCGTGCGACTAGGCTATATATCGACGTGGCAACCAGCGGGACCCAGGCAAGCAGGTAGAGGCCAAGACGGTTGCGTGTGAACAGCGGATGCATCAGCGAAGCTCAGTTCTTGATTTCCAGACCGCCGAAAATCACCGCCCCGGTGATCACCAGGACTTTGAGGTTGGAATTTGCCGGATCTTCCACACGCGCCGTCCGTGTCTTGTCTTCAATGCCGCCGAAGATGGGCGCTCCGCGAAAGGCCACTTGCCAGTTTGGTGGAACACGAATCTCCACGCCGCCGAAGATCGCCGTAATCGCCAATGTGGCTTCTTTGGCCTGCATGTTTGCTTCGGTCATATCCAGTTCAACGCCGCCAAAGATCGCCGTGACGTCGCCGCCTTGAAAGTCTTGGCTTGTCATGCGCCGCTCCAAACCGCCAAAAACAACGGCCTCATTGAGCGTCGTGCGTGGATCGGCGTCCGTCGTTGCCGAAGTAACGGATCTTTTCCGCCCCTCGAATGAACTCCATATCACGAAAATGCCCAGCGCAATGAGCGCGGTAGGCCAAAATTGCGCCCATCCAAAATGAATTTTCCCCAGTTCATTGAGCTGCAGTATGACGCCTGCAAACATCAAAAGGGCTCCCCAGGCGCGGCGATGAGAGAAGAAGTTCAGCAGCCCCACCAGGACGATGAGCATGGGCCAGAATCGAAAAGGATTGCCAATGTAAATGATGCCCAGGTGGTCCAGCAGGAAAGCGATGCCGACTAAAACCAGGATGCCGCCGGTAATCATCCCGCTGCGGCCACGGGCGCGCAGGTCCAGCCCGATCACCGTGGGACCACGGCGGCGCCCTTTCCAACTCCGATAGCTGTTCTTCATCTGATCGTCAATGTTCCCATGAATCTGCTCGTGGAGGTCATCGCTAAACTTTTTCGCCCGGTCGAAGACCTCGTCGCTGATCTTCTTCGCGCGATCCTGGACCTCGTCGCTGAACTTCTTGGGATCGAAATTGTGTTCGTCGCTCACGCAATTCTCCTGTGGTTCGCGCGCTACATCTGCTGTTCAGGACTCACTTTCGTATTCCCCTGATGAAAGATTCCGCACCAACTTCGCCTTGGCGAAACGTATTCCCATCGCGTCACGCAAAAGAATAGCTCCGATAATAACCAGGATCAGCGGCCAAAGGGATACCAGGATCGAAAGAAAGCCAGACTGAAAGGCCGATGGATCGAAGAAATAAGCCTGCACGGCGCGCAGCCCCGCCAACCCAATTTCGATGGCCGAGCCTAGAGAGCCCGGCGCTGAAGAGAACCACGTGCTGACTTGCGCGGCGACCGCATCCAGATTGGCGGTCAGCAACGTCAGCCCAAGGGAGAAGAGGACCGCGCCCGCAACGGCGTGAACGTTTTTGGACGATGTCTGTTTCAGTGGTTTTGCTAGGTTGAGCTTGTTAACCATGTTGACCTCTCCTGGGCTCCCGTGCCCACAAGCGAGATTAGGCGCCCCGTATTTGGGGTGCACGCGAGATTCGGCAGGAAGAAGGGAATTACCGGCGAATGGCGCATTTAGACCGGGGAATAGGGCGCGACGACGAGACGGCCCCCTAAACCCTGTGCTCGCGGCCCCTTGGGGGGTCCGTTTTTTCCGAAAAAAAACTATTGACAGAAATGCCGGACGTGCTAGATTTATAGCATGTATGCTATAAAAATAGCAGCGTGGAACGAGGGATGAAGCGAAATCCAAAACCCAATGCTCTGTCTCGCCGCGAACGCCAAATCATGGACGTTCTTTACCGGCTCGAACGCGCCTCGGTCGGAGAAGTTCTCTCTCAGTTGGACGGCAAGCCAAACTACTCCACTGTGCGCGCGCAGCTCCGCGTGCTGGAAGAGAAGGGGCACGTCCGGCATGAAGAAGACGGGCTGAGATACGTTTATCTTCCCTGTGTTCCCCGCGAGGTCGCGCGCCGCTCCGCCCTGCGACACCTGGTCGAAACGTTTTTTGAAGGCTCCACGGAGAACGCTGTCGCCGCTCTGCTTGGCGGAGAGGTATCGAGGATTTCCTCGGAAGAACTCGATCGGCTTGCCGGCCTGATCACCAAAAGCCGGAAGGAGAGCTGATTATGCATTGGCCCGGAAGCTCGGAACTTGCGTTGTCATTCCTGATTAGCTGCACCGTCAAGGCGACGTTGGTGCTGACGTTGACAGCCGTCGTGGCGCGGGCCATGCGCCGCAACTCCGCGGCCATGCGCCACCACGCCTGGGTCCTTGGAATCGCCTGTGCGTTGGCGCTCCCGATGTTCACCCTCCTTCTTCCGTCGTGGCATTCCGCGACGCTCGGCAACGCGGCCAGATTCTGGAGTGCGGCGAGCGCAGCCGGGGGAAGTGTCCCTGTTCCAAAGTTGCCGTCCACGGTGATTGACGCCGTATCAGCCTCGCCACTCTCCGGTCGCTTGCTGGGGTTGACGCTGCTTTGGTGGGCGCTTGGCGCTCTTTTCATCGTCGTGAAGCTACTGGCCGGTTTGGCGCGGCTCGCATGGGTGTCAGCGCGAACGGCGTCAGTCGTACCTATTGTCGAAGACAGTTGGGCGCAGATAGTCTCAAGCCAATGCCAGCGGCTCCGTATTGCGCGTCCCGTGCGGATTCTCCTGTCCGCTGACCCTGCGTCTATGCCTCTGACCTGGGGATCCCTCCGGCCCCGTATATTACTCCCCGCGGGAGCCCTGGAATGGTCCCCGGAACGCCGAAGGACGGTGCTTTCCCACGAACTCGCCCACATTGCCCGTAACGATTGGCTGGCTCAAATTGCTGCCGAGCTGACACGTGCCATCTATTGGTTTCATCCGCTGATGTGGTTCGCCGCCACAAAGCTGCGAAGTGAGAGCGAACGTGCTTGCGACGATTCCGTGTTGAATAGCGGAGTGGATCCCTCGCATTATGCCAATCAACTGCTCGAACTTGCGCGTACCCTAAAAAACGCGCATCGCGGCTGGTCCACCGCACTCGCCATTGCTCGCCCGTCGAATCTTGAAAGGAGATTTATCGCCATGCTGAATCCAAATCTGAATCGCGAAGGAATCTCGCGAAGAACAGGGCTGCTCTTGAAAGCCGCTGCCTTGCTCCTGCTCCTTCCGCTCGCGGCTCTCCGCCTGCCGGGGCAGAACCTCTCAGGCAAATTCACCGGCACGATCTTTGATCCCAGTGATGAGGCCGTTCCGAACGCCACCATCGTTATGACCAACCGCGAGGCGAACACCATCGAAATGACGACCTCCGACGCCGAAGGCAACTTTGTTTTCAAAGCTTTGCCTGCCGGCGAGTACGAAGTAAGGGTGCTCGCGCCAGGGTTTGTCATGCACCGCCCCGCGCAGATCACGTTGGAGCCAGGGCGCGACGCGGCGTGGAAGGTGACGCTGGAAATACTAGGCCTAAATGAAAGCGTCGACGTAGCAGCCAAAGGTTCTCCGAAAGCGTCCGTCAAGAACGAAGCTGCCGAGAGAGCAACGGACGTGCGCATTCGCCTTGGCGGCAATGTGCAAGCCGCCAAGATTATTTCCAGAATGCAGCCCATCTACCCGGAGAGCGCGAAAGCCGCGGGCGCACAAGGTAACGTGTTGCTTCACGCGGTGGTCAGCAAGGACGGCAAGCCGCTGTCACTGCAAGTGTTGAATAGCCAGGTGAATCCTGATCTTGCCCGCGCCGCCGTCGAAGCCGTCAGCCAGTGGCGCTATCAGCCCACGCTGCTGAACGGCGAGCCCGTCGAAGTCGACACCACCATCCAGGTGAAATTCACTCTGCTGCCGTAATTGAGATTCTGAGTTACGGGTCAAGATTCAATTATGGGCAACGGACCGCTGGTCCACGTCAGGGTTCGCGATCCTTAAAGAGATCCAGGAGGCTCGCATGGACGCGCTCGACGGCCCGTAGGAATTCTTCAATCCCCACGGTCTGGCGAGTTACATCCTGTGCGGCTGATGCGGCAGTGACGGCATCGCATAGCTGAGTGGCGCGGCGGATGCGCTCCGCAGTGAGCAAGGGAAGCACGGTCTCCGGATCCTGCTGGCGCGATTGGCGCTCTTGCCACTCTTGTACGGCCCAGGCCGTCTTGCGCACGTTATCTACGGCATCGCGGAATTCGCCGAGAACGCGCTGATCAATCGACCCCGAGCGCATGTCATATTCCAGCTTGACGAGATCCGCACAGGCTTTTTTTAACTGGAAATTCATGCCCCAGAAAGTCTCACTAGGCGCGACAAGCTCCACCGCAACGCCCAACAAGCGCCCCTCCGCGTTACGGCGGACGCCAACGACGCGAGCCTGCGTGGATTCATGCGAAAGGAGGTTGGTTATCTCGATCTGCGTTCCGACCGAGGGGTAAGTCTTCATCTCCAACAAGCCACCCTGAGCGTTCACTTCCATGGCCTGCCCCGCTTCACGGAATATTTTCCCATTAGGCTCTTGCCACGTCGCTTCCACGGGGGAGATGAAAGGAAAGCGTCGGCTTCGCCGCTTTGAGGGTGTTGAAGAAGGCTGATTTACGGTTGGCGGTGTCATCAAGCTTCCCCGGAAGCTCCTTCAGCAGACCTATACCATTTACACCACTCTCTCCGCAAAACCAAACGTCTTGCAAGAAAGTAGCAAGCCAGGATGCGGGGAAGCGCACCTTGCCGCTGCCTTAATAGCCTTAGTACCCGGAAGCCTTTCCGGTGCCGCGTTCGTCATGGCCGCCTTGCAGCCAGCCGTCGCTCAGCAGAATCGCTTCTACGCGCGCAATCACAATCGGCTTGGACTCTTCAATCGAATAGCCGGCCTTCTTGAGCAAGGCAATCGTATCCGGCGAGACGCCGCGCTCGGCTCCAAGTTGATCAGGTTTCCATTGATGATGGACGCGGGGAAAATCAATAGCGTCCTGAACGTTCATGCCAAAATCCATGACGTTGAGCATCACCTGCAGAACCGCGGTGATGATCATCGAGCCGCCCGGCGCGCCCAGGGCCAGGAATGGCTTGCCATCCTTCACCACAATGGTAGGAACCATCGAAGAAAGCGGGCGGCGGCCCGGAGCAATGGAGTTAACCTCGCCTTGCACCAAACCGAACATGTTGGGCGTGCCGGGCTTCACTGCAAAATCGTCCATTTCGTCGTTGAGCAAAAAGCCCAGGCCGGGAACCGTCACTTTACTCCCATAACCTGCGTTGAGCGTGTAAGTTACGGCGACCACATTGCCTTGTTCGTCCGCAATGCTGTAGTGCGTGGTGTCCGAGCCTTCCGCGGCGCCCGCGGGAAGGCCCGGCCGAATCTGGTCGCTCGACGTTGCGTTCACAGGGTCAATCGAGTCCCGTCGCGCGCGAATGTAGGCGGGATCGAGCATCGCCGTGATGGGATTCTTCGCGAAATCGGGATCGCCCAGGTATTCGTTGCGGTCGGCGTAGAAACGCCGCATCACCTCGGCGAGATAGTGATACTCGGTTGCGGAGCCGGCCCGGGATTTCTCGTAACCAGTCCCGTCAAGCATGCCGAGCATCTGCAGGATCCCGACGCCACCCGAGCTGGGCGGAGGCGAAGTGATGATGTGATAGCCGTGGTAGCCGCCTTCGAGCGGCTTGCGTTCAACCGCCTGGTATTCGCGAAGGTCGTCCAGAGTGATAAGGCCGCCGTTTTTTTCCATTTCGCGCGCCAGTATGTGCGCGGTTTCGCCTTCATAGAACTCCTTGGCGCCGTGGTGCGCGATGTGTTCGAGCGTGCGAGCCAATTCTGGCTGTTGAAAATTTTCGTTCCAGTCGTAAAGCGCTCCGCCTTTTAGGAAAATGCGCTTGGATTCCGGAAATTGAGACAGGTAATCGGCGCTCGCTTTGAACGAACGCATCTGCGGATACGAAATGGGAAACCCGGAGGAAGCGAGATGAATGGCGGGCTGCAGCAACTCCGCCCAAGGCTTTGTGCCGTACTTTGTCAGAGCGAGCTCAAACCCGCGGACGCTGCCGGGCACGCCTGCTGCGCGCCAGCCGAGCACGCTGTCTTTCGTGGCGTTGCCGCTGGCGTCGAGATACATATCGTGAGTGGCCTTGCGGGGAGCTTTTTCGCGAAAGTCGATGAACGTGGTGCGTCCATCGGCCATGCGAATAAGCATGAAGCCGCCGCCTCCGAGGTTTCCGGCGTAGGGATAAGTGACCGCAAGCGCAAAACCAACTGCCACCGCAGCGTCAACGGCGTTGCCGCCCGATTTCAAGACGGCAACTCCCACGTCCGCCGCGAGCGGTTCCTGCGCAACCACCATCCCTTTACGCGCGTAAACCGGCTCGTGCGCGTAAGACGGCGGCACGAGGAGGCAAAAAGCCACGGCGAAGGAAAGAAATTTCAGAAGTAGGCAGTTCTTCATAGGACGGAATTATAGGAACAATTGCGGAAATTGTCTTGAAGGAGTGGCAGTGCTTGCAGGAAAGAGAGGATCGACGCTTTGGCCTCGCAGCAGGAAACTAAGCGTGGTGGCGCTGGAAGCGGCGCCGCTCCGCGGCCCAGTCTACGAACCGCTCCATGTGCTCGCGGTATTTCCACGCGAGATGAAAAAACTTGCGAGGTGTCATGTCCGCCGCTTCTTTTCCAAGGAAGGTCTCAAAGCGCCAGCGCATGTAGGGGCTTTTCCACGGTTTCAAGCGATAGCCCCGGGCCGCGCTCCAGTAATAGCTCAGCGTTCTAAGCACTCTCATGCCAATGCCTAACCTATTGAGATTATCCGCGCTTTGCAAGCAATCTTTGCAACACACGCAACGCCGCGAGTGTCCTTTGCGCGCGTATAATCATTCTTGGGAGGAGGGTCCGTGGAAGAACTGAAGATCCTCCAGAAAACCGAGAAACTTCACGAAGCGCGCTGGTGGGAGCCGGAAGCCAACGGCCGCGTCCACTGCTATCTTTGCCCACGTCATTGCCACATTCATCCGGGACAATCGGGATTCTGTTTCATTCGCATCAATCAGGACGGTAAGCTCTATAACCTCGGATACGGTTCGCCCGCCGCTTTGCAGATTGACCCGATCGAAAAAAAGCCGCTGAATCATTTTCTTCCCGGCACGCGCATTTTCAGCATGGGCACCGCGGGCTGCAACATGGGCTGCTTCTTCTGCCAGAACTGGGACATTTCCAAGTCGCGCTCGGACCAGGTGCGCTCGCAGGAAATTCCTCCGGAAGATGTTCCGCTGCTGGCGATGAAGTATGGATGCGATTCCCTGGCATTCACCTACAACGAGCCGACCATCTGGGGCGAATACGTCATCGACATCTGTAAAGAAGCAAAGAAATACGGCTTGAAGACGGTGATGGTGACAAATGGCTACGTCACATATGAAGCGTTTCACGATATTTATGACCACATTGATGCGGCGAACGTCGATTTGAAGGCGTTTACGGAAAATTTCTACGGAAAAATCACGCTGACGCATCTGCAGCCCGTGCTTGAGACTCTGGAGTGGCTAAAGAAAGAAACCAAAGTGTGGTTCGAGATTACGAACCTGATGATTCCTACGCTGAACGACGATCCGGTTGAGACGCGTAAGCTTGCCGAATGGATTTTGACGCATCTCGGACCGGAAGTTCCGTTGCACTTCACCGCGTTTCATCCGGACTTCAAGCTGCAGGACAAGCCGCGAACGCCCGCCTCGACTTTGGATCGCGCACGCCAAATCGCCATGGAAGTGGGGCTGCGCTACGTCTACGAGGGAAACATCTACAGCGATGGAGCGAACACGTACTGCCCGAAGTGCAAAGAGCTGCTCGTGCGCCGGTCATGGCACGACGTCGTGGAATTTCGCATCAAGGACGGCGCTTGCCCGAGATGCAAATCCCCAATCCCCGGCGTCTGGGTGAACGAAGCAAAAGGGGAGCGCGAGCCAACCGATGCAAGAATGTGCACTACGCGGAAGTACACTCACCTGAATCTGTAAAATTTCAGCTCGCTATCCATGAGAAATGGCGGCTAGTATCCATGAAAACGATAGAACCCCGGCCCAACGCGCATGCTGTGGTGCCAGGCGATCGGGAAGGCCCACCAAATGAGCGAGCCCAGAATCGTCTGCCACACCGTAAGCGAAAAAATGTTGCGCTCCTTCGCGAACAGCCAGGCCATCAAAGCTCCGCCAACAAAAGTAAGGGGAACAAGCACGGGATTCGGCCAATGGAGCAAGGCGAATAAAAGGCCTGCGATGAAGGAAGCGCGCATGGGACTGTCCGTCGCAGCGAGCAGGCGATTCGCAACAAGCGAACTCAAGCCGACTTGTTGCAGCAGGCAGAAAAACATGTAGCCAAAGAAACGGCTTGGCAGGAGAACATGTTGCAGCGTGTGGTGCTCGCCTCCGACAAGAGGTCCCACAACGGCTATGATGAGAGCGCAAGGCACGAAGACCATGGAGGCGCGTTTCGTAGAACTCCCCAAATTGTCCACGCGCCATCCCAGAGTTTGCGGCGTGTCACTGTTCAAAAGGAAGCTGGCAATCAGCCAAACGGGAAACACGAGCCACGCGTAGCGAAAGGAATCCTGAAGCTGCCAGATAAACCACGCGATGAACCCGGCGAATGCGAAAACTTCGACCAGTGGCAAAAGCCGAGAAGCCCGGTTGCTTATTGCGACGCTAATCATGGAGGGTCCTCGTTGGGATGGCTTAGATCGAGCAGTTGCAAAGCGCTCTCAAAGAGCTGATCGATTTCTTTTTCGCTGACTTCGTGAGGAGCGAGGAAGGACTTCAGGTCGAAATCGGGGAATCCGCGATTCGTGACTCGCGCCGGGAGCAATTCGCGCAAGCGCCGGGATTCGATGGAGCCAAGTTCGCGAATCTCCTCGAACACCACGCGGCGCACGGGATCCTGAAAGACGCCGGGATCGAGCAGCCGGCAAATTTCGCCACGCGTTCCGCCTTTGATCAACACGGAACACAAGAAGCGCAACGTATTTCTTTCGAGCAATTGCCGGCTCGCGGATTCGATGGTCATAAAAATCAAAATCCTACGGCGGGGCCGAGGAAAGACGCTGGGCAGGGAACTACAAAGAGGCTGCACCAGTAAAGCACAATGAATACTCTAATGAGATGATGTTCCGCGAAACAAGGTTGCGCTGAGGCGGGAGAATGGAACAAAAACACAAGGTTGTGATTCTAGGCGGAGGATTTGGCGGACTGGCCGCGGCTCAAAAACTGATGCGCGCGCCCGTGGACGTGACGCTCATCGACCGCAGGAATTTTCACCTGTTTCAGCCGCTGCTGTATCAGGTGGCTACAGGCTCTCTCTCCCCCGGAGAAATTGCCGCGCCATTGCGAGCCGTTTTGAGCCGTCAGAAAAATGCGCGCGTCCTTCTTGGTGAAGCCGCGGACGTAGATCCGGTGGCGAAGCAGGTCATCCTGCGCGACGGCGGCGCGTATCCCTATGATTCCTTGATCGTGGCCACCGGCTCGCAGACTTCCTACTACGGGAATGACGCGTGGCGCGAATGGGCGCCGAGCCTCAAGTCCGTCGAAGAAGCCACGGCCATCCGCCACAAGATTCTGTACGCCTTCGAGCGCGCCGAGCGCGCCGCTACCGAAGAAGAGGAGCGTGCCTGGCTAACGTTTGTCATCGTCGGAGCAGGCGCAACCGGCCTGGAGCTTTCCGGAGCTCTTGCCGAGATTGCCGGCGAAACGCTGCGCCACGATTTTCGCAGGATTCGTCCACAAGATGCCCGGATCCTTCTGCTGGAAGGAGCGCCGCGTGTCCTGGGCGGCTATCCTGAGGATTTGTCTGTGAAAGCGGAAAAACTCCTCACGCGCCTGGGAGTGGAAGTGATCAAAGGCGTTACAGTCACAAACATTGATGCGCAGGGCGTGACCTTCAAGCGGGGGGATAAGACCGAGTCGCTGCCGGCGCGGACGGTTCTCTGGGCCGGCGGCGTGACGACCACTCCTTTCAGCGAAAGACTCGCTCAACGTACCAAAGCGGAAACGGACCGCAGTGGCCGCATCAAGGTGCGGCCGGACCTGACCATTCCGAATTATCCCGACATTTTCATTATTGGCGATTTGGCGTACGCCGTGGATGAAAAGGGAAAGCCGCTGGCCGGCGTCGCACAAGTTGCCATGCAGGGCGGCGCGTATGTAGCAAGAACGATTCGCGCTCGAGTAGAAGGGAAGCAGCCGCTTCGCCCGTTTCACTAT
>Ga0079221_10000125_pt1 | contig 16445 bp, 11 predicted proteins | sample GAAS200_FD_75069 | JGI IMG/M metagenome (GOLD analysis project Ga0079221, IMG submission 75069) | Agricultural soil microbial communities from Georgia to study Nitrogen management - GA AS200 | ecosystem: Environmental > Terrestrial > Soil > Agricultural land | place: USA: Georgia | collected... | reverse complement strand
GTCTTGCGGCCGGCGAACATGAAGAACCCCGATCTCGCGACCGGCGAGGTCGAAGTCCACGCGACCGAGGTCACGGTGGTCGGCCCCGCGGCGACCCCCGCCATTCCGGTGGCGCGCGGCAAGGGCGACGAGCTGCCGGCGGAAGAGCTGCGACTCAAGAACCGGCACCTGGACCTCCGGCGCCCCGAGCTGCAGGCGAATCTGATCCTTCGCCACCGGCTGCTGCAGCGGGCGCGGCGCACCCTGTCCGATCTCGAGTTCCTCGAGATCGAGACGCCGATTCTCACCAAGCCGACGCCGGAAGGCGCGCGGGACTACCTCGTGCCCTCGCGGGTGCACCCGGGCGAGTTTTACGCGCTCCCGCAGTCGCCGCAGATCTACAAGCAGCTCCTGATGGTGGCGGGGTTCGACCGCTACTTCCAGCTGGCGCGCTGCTTCCGGGACGAGGACCAGCGCTTGGACCGCCAGCCCGAGTTCACCCAGATCGACATCGAGGCGTCGTTCGTGGGGCCGGAGGACGTCTACGGGTTCGTCGAGGCGGTGCTGGTGGCGCTCTGGGAGGAGGCGGGGCACAAGGTGCCGCGCCCGTTCCCGCGGATGACCCATCGCGAGGCGATGGAGCGTTACGGCACCGACAAGCCCGACCTCCGGTACGACTTTCCCATCACCGACTGGACCGAGACCGTCCGCGGCCTGGGGGTGCCGTTCTTCCAGAACGCGCTGACCGACGGCGCCCGGGTGCGCGGGATCGCGGTGCCGGGCGGGGCGCGGCTTTCCCGCAAGGACGTGGATCAGCTCGCCGAGGGCGCGAAGCAGGCCGGCGGGGCCGGACTCGCCTGGGTGAAGCGCAAGGGGGACGAGATTTCCGGGTCGGTGGCCAAACAGTTCTCCGCCGAGGTGCTGGGACGGATCGGCGTGGGAGACGGGGACGCGGCCCTGATGACGGTGGGCCGCGACCACGTGACGTCGCCGGTGCTCGACCGGGTGCGGCAGGAGGTGGCGCGCCGCCTCGAGGCGCCGGCGAAGACCGCCCACGCCTTCACCTGGATCGTGGACTTCCCGCTCTTCGAGCCCGATCCCGAAACGGGGAAACCGGTGTTCGCGCATCACCCGTTCACTTCGCCCCACCCCGACGACGTGGCCAAGCTCGATCGTGAGCCCTTCGCTTGCCGCGCGCTCCATTACGACGCGGTCTACAACGGCAACGAGCTGGGCTCGGGGTCGATCCGGATCACCGATCCCGCGATCCAGCGCAAGGTGTTCGAGCACCTGGGCCTCGCCCCCGCGGACGTGGAGGCGCGGTTCGGCTTCCTGCTCTCGGCGCTCGCGGCCGGCGCGCCGCCGCACGGCGGGTTCGCCATCGGGTTCGATCGCGTCTCCATGCTGCTCGCGGGCGCGGCCTCGCTGCGGGACGTCATCGCGTTCCCCAAGACCACCGCCGCCCGCGCCCTGTTCGAGGGCGCGCCGTCCCCCGCCCGAGCCGAAGACGTGCGCGCGCTCCACATTCAGGTGACCCCGTGAGCGACGAAACCACCCGGCGGCTTTCCGCGGAGGGCGTGGATCCCCTTTCGGTCACGGGGGTGAACGACGCGAACCTGATCGCGCTGTCGCGGCGTCTGGGCGTGCGGGTGTCCTTGCGGGGCGACACGCTCACCCTGGCGGGGGAGGCGGCGGCCGTGGAGCGCGCCAGCCAGGTGGCCCAGGCGCTGCTCGACCTGGCGCGCATGGGCGACGTGCTCGAGGTCCAGGACGTGGAGCGCCTGGTCGCGGACGAAGAGGCGGGCACCACGCGCGCCCCGGGGGACGAGCCCCGGATCATCCTGCCCGGTCTGCGCCGCGTGATTCAGGCCAAGACCAACGGCCAGCGCGGATACCTGGATGCCATCGTCCAGCACGACATCGTGGTGGGCATCGGCCCCGCGGGGACGGGAAAGACCTATCTCGCCGTCGCCGCGGCGGTGGACGCGCTCTCCCGCAAACGGGTCCGCCGGATCGTGCTGGCGCGGCCCGCGGTGGAAGCGGGGGAGAGCCTCGGCTTCCTGCCGGGCGATCTCCAGGAGAAGGTCGATCCCTATCTCCGCCCGCTGTACGACGCGCTGGAGGACATGATGCCGCGGGACCGGGTGCAGAAGGCGCTCGAGAATCGGGTGATCGAGATCGCGCCGCTCGCCTACATGCGGGGCCGCACCCTCTCCGACGCGTTCGTGATTCTGGACGAGGCCCAGAACGCCACCGGCATGCAGATGAAGATGTTCCTCACCCGCCTGGGCGTGAACTCGCGCGCCGTGATCACGGGGGACAAGACCCAGATCGACCTCGCCAACCGCGAGGAGAGCGGCCTGCTCCAGATCGAGCGCATCCTGCCCGGCATCGAGGGCATCGCGTTCCACTATCTCGAGGATTCCGACGTGGTCCGTCACCGACTGGTGCGGGACATCATCCGCGCTTACGCGGAAGACGCACAGGGTTGATATGAAGCGTCCCAGCCGCCGCGATGTCGCCTACCACGCCGTCCGCTGGATCTGGGTTCCGGTCCTCGCCGCCGTGGCCTATCTCGCGTTCCCGCGCGCCGCGTCCGACGTGGCGCCGCTCCTCGAGCCCGGCGCCGTGGCCGAGCACGACGTGATCGCGCCGTTCTCGTTCGTGGTGAACAAGTCGGACGACGAGCTGTCCCACGAGGCCGAGGCGCTCGCCGCGACGGCGAAGCCGATTTACGAGTTCGATCAGCGCGGGAACGACTCCGCGACCACCGCGGTGGGGGCGTTCTTCGCCGCGGTCAACGCGGCCGCGGGGCACGGAGCGGTGGCGATCCGGCAGGCGGCGGTGCAGGCGGGGGTGCCGATCACGGCGGCGGAGGCGGAGTACCTGGGGAGCGGGAAGGCGCGGCGGCGGATGGCGGACGGGATGTCGGCGCTCTTCTTCCAGACCCTGGCGCAGGGGGTGGCCTCCACCCGCCAGATGCAGCAGGAGACCGCGCCGGAGCTGATCGTGCGGCGGGGCTCGCTCGAGACCTCCCTGACCCGCGACCACGTGCTCGCCTATCCGCAGTATCTGCTGCGCGCGCGCTCGCTCTCGCCGGATCCGTCGTCCAGCGTGGGGGACGGGCTGTTCCTGAAGCTCGCGGGGCACTTCTTCCGCCCCACCCTGATCCTGAACGCCGCGGAAACGGAGCGGCGGCGCGACGATCTCCGCAAGAGCGTGGACCGCAACAAGTACGTGGTGCGCGCCGGAGACCGGATCGTGGGCGCCCACGAGATCGTCACCTCGGACGCGGCCGAGCGGCTCACCGCGCTGCACCAGGAGCTGCTGCGCCGCGGCTCGGCCACCAGCGGATCCTGGCGCGGCGTGGTCGGTCCGCTGCTTCGCGACGGCCTGGTGCTCGCGATCTTCTGGGTGCTGATGCTCTTCTACCGCCGCGAGACCTATTACGACGCCCGGCAGGTCGCCTTCGTAGCGTTCCTCTTCGCGGCGGTGATCGGCGGCGCCGCGGCGGTGGCGCGATTCGCGCCCGAGCATCCGGAGCTGATTCCGCTCCCCTTCGCCGCGATCATGCTCACCGTGCTGTTCAACGGGCGGGTCTCGATGGTCGGGGCGCTGATTCTGTCGACCGTCATCGGGTCCCAGCCGGTCTTCCACGACACTCCGGCGCTCTTCCTCTGTATGGTGGGCGGCGTGACGGCGGCGCTGTCGGTGCGCTCCCTGCGCCGGCGCAGTCATCTCTACGCCGCGGTGCTGGTGATGGCGGGCGGCTTCCTCGCCGGCTCGGTGGCGCTCGGCCTCGCGGGCGGCTGGCCCTGGGCCGCGGTCGGAGTGCGCGCGGTGTGGGGGATGGCGAACGGCCTGGTGTCCGCGTCGCTCACCAGCCTCCTGCTGCCGATCGCGGAGTCGTTCACGCACATCACCACCGACCTCCGCCTCCTCGAGCTGTCCGACCCCAGCCGCCCGCTGCTGAAGCGGATGTCGCTGGAAGCGCCCGGCACCTACGCCCACAGCATCGCCATGGCCAACCTGGTCGAGGCGGCGTGCAACCGGGTCGGCGCGAACGGATTGCTGGGGCGGGTGGGGTGCTACTACCACGACGTCGGCAAGCTGACCCATCCGCAGTTCTTCGTGGAAAACCAGGGGCGGGGCGGGAATCCGCACGACCGGCTCTCGCCCCGGCAGTCGGCCGAAATGATCCGCCAGCACGTCACCGACGGGCTCGCGCTCGCGGCGGAGGCGCGGCTTCCGGACGTGGTGGCCGCGTTCATTCCGGAGCACCACGGGACGTCGGAGATCAGCTACTTCCTGGAGCGGGCCAAGAAGCAGGGGGAGATCGCCAACCGGGACGAATTCCGGTACCCGGGTCCCAAGCCCCGTTCCATCGAGACCGCGGTGGCGATGCTCGCCGACTCGGTGGAGGCGGCCCTGCGGGTGCTCGACGACCTCACGCCCCAGCGCATCGAAGAGGCGATCGAGCACATCGCGCGCCAGAAGATCGCGGCCGGCCAGCTCGACGACGCCCCGATGACCATGCGGCAGATCGACGACGTCAAGGCGGAGTTCGTGCGCGTGCTCTCCGGCATGCATCACCACCGCATCGATTACCCCGAATCCAGTGGCGGCATCACGGCGACCTGGCAGCCCGCGGCCGGTGCGTGAGCGCCTCGCGCGGGCCGCGCGGCGAGTGCTGGGGTGGGAACGCGCGGGGAAGACCCGCGTGGAATTCACCGTGCTCGACGCCGCCGCGATGCGGCGGCTGAACCGGCGCGCCACCGGCCGCCGCGGTCTCACCGACGTGATCGCCTTCACGCTGCCCCAGCCCGACGGCCGGGTGCTCGGCGACGTGTACGTGTGTCCCGCCGCGGCGAGGCGGTGGGTGCGGAGCGAAGGAAGAGGCCAAGGGGCCACGGGAGGAGTGGACGAGGAGCTGGTCCGGCTCGCCGTCCACGGCACCCTCCACGTCCTGGGGTACGACCACGCCGACGGTCCGGCGCGCACCCGGGGCCGGATGTGGCGGCGCCAGGAGCGCTACGTGCGGCGCCTGATCGGGAGCCGGGCGTGACCTTCCCGCTCTGGCTCGTCACCTGGTCGTCGATGATCGCGGCCCTCACCGCGACCGCCTGGGCCGCCCTGCTCGCGCTCGCCGAAGAGACCGCGGTGGGGGACGCGGTGCACGCGCTGGGCGACGCGCCCACGCTCGCGGCCGGCGGCCGGGTGCCGCTGCACCGGGCGCTGCACGTCGCGCGGCTGGCGCTCCTCGCCCTCGCCGGCGTCGCCGCGGGGCGGGCGGTCGGCTGGTGGGAGGACCCGTGGTCCAGCGCGCTGTGGCACCTCGCCGTCACGGCGCTCCTGCTCTTCATTCTCGGCGACGCGCTGCCGCGGAGTTTCGCGCGGGTGGCGCCCGAGATCGCCGACGCCGCGCTGCCCATCGCGCGCCGGACCCTGGTCCCCTTCCGGCCCCTGATCGCGCTCCTCTCCTGGATCGACCGCTCCCTGCACCGGACCCTGCGGGCGGGGGAGCCGCTCCGTCCCGATCTCGGCGTCGCCCAGCGCGACATGCTGCTGGGCGTGTTCACGCTGGCCGACACCACCGTCGAGGAAGTGATGACGCCGCGGCTCGACATGGCCGGCGTCGACCTCGGGGGCTCGGCGCAGGACACCCTGGACGCCTTCCGCTCGAGCGAACACACCCGGCTACCGGTCTACGACGGGACGCCGGACAACATCGTGGGGCTCGTGTACGCGAAGGATCTGGTGCCGCTCGCGATGGGCATCGCCGAGCCGCACCAGCGCTGGCAGGACCTGGTGCGCCCCGCCGCCTTCGTGCCGGAAACCAAGACCCTGGACAGCCAGCTGCGCGACTTCCAGCGCGGCCCGGCGCACCTGGCGCTGGTGGTGGACGAGTTCGGCGGCACCGCCGGCCTCGTCACCCTCGAAGATGTGCTCGAGGAAATCGTGGGCGAGATCCGGGACGAGCACGACGTGGAGGCCGGCGCGGCGATCCGCCAGGACGGCGACCGGTACTTCGTGGATGGACGGGTGACCCTGGACGATCTCTCGGCCGCGCTGGGCCAGAGTTTCTCGCATCCCCAGGTGTCCACGGTCGGGGGACTGGTCTATTCGATCCTCGGCCGCGTCCCCCGCTCCGGCGAAGAACTCACCCTGGACGGATTCCGGGTGGTGGTCGAGAGCGTGGAACGCCGCCGCGTGACCCGGGTCTCCTTCGAGCGGCGATGATCGGCGCGGTGGTGGTGCTCGTCGCCGGCCTGCTCCTCGCCGGGACCGCGGCCGCGATCGGGGTCGCGGCGGCCGCGGTGAGCCAGATCGAGCTCACCCGCTGGGTGACCTACCGCCTGCGCGGTGCGGGGGCGGCGGCGCACCTGCTCGAAAATCCGGGCCGCGTGCTCGCCACCGCGAACGCGCTCACCTCGCTCGGCGTCATCGCCGCGGCCGCCGCGGTGCCGGCGCTCCTGGTTCAGGAGTCGCCGCTGCTCTTCACCGGGCTCATCGTGCTGGTCGGCGTGCCGCTCTGCGTCACCGCGACCTACCTGCTGCCGCGGGTGGCGGGGCGCCGCTGGGGCGAGGCGCTGGTGGCGCGCGCGCTGCCCGCGATGGAGTGGGCCGGACGCCTGCTCGGGCCGTTCCTCCCGCACCGCGATCCGTCGAGACGCACCACCCTCGCGTCGGTGCTCTCCGCCGCGGACACCGAGGTGCTCGCCTCGTCGGACGAAATCGCGGTGGTGTCCGGCGTGCTCGCCTTCGCCGACCGGCCGGTGCGGGAGCTCGCCACCCCGCGCACCGCCATCGTCGCGATTCCGGAAGGGATGCTCGCCGCCGAAGCGGCGCACATCTTCGCGCAGTCGGGGTACAGTCGCTTCCCGGTGTACCGCGGGTCGCTGGACGAGGTGGTGGGGGTCACGCACAGTCTCGATCTCCTGAAGCTCGATCCCACGGCGCCGGTGGCGGTGCGTCCGGTGCTCACCGTCCCCGGCACCACCCACGCCGCCGATCTCGTGGTCGAAATGCAGCGCGGCGGAGGGCACCTCGCGGTGGTGCTCGACGAGTTCGGGGGAACGGCGGGGCTCGTCACTCTCGAGGACCTGCTCACGGACCTGGTGCGCGATCTCTTCCCCGAGGAGGAGGCGCCGCCCGCGAGCGCGCGACCCCCGGAAACGGTCCTCGAGCTCGAAGGGAGCGCCCCGGCCGCCGAGCTGGAAGCCGCGTTCGGAGTCCCGGCGGCGAGCGGCGCGCAAACGGTCGCCGGTCTCCTGGTGCAGGCCGTGGGACGGATCCCGCGTCCCGGCGAGCGGTTCCTGTGGCGCGGCCTCGAGTTCGACGTGCTGGAGGCGAGCGTTACCAAGGTGGAGCGGGTGGCGGTGCGGCGGGGGCCGGTGCGGCCGGTGGCGCTGGATCGGGGAGAGCGGACCTAGGAGCCGCCCGCTGCTGCTCGGCCGGGCGTCCCTGATTATCTTATTCCCTGAGGCCTATTTAGGGCATGCAACCCGAAACGATCGTCCGGGGACTGGAGCGCGGCGACACCACCGCGCTGGCGCGGGCCATCAGCCTGGTCGAGAACGAGCGGCCGGGCTTCGAGGACGTGCTGTCCCGGGTGCACGCCCGGGTGGGCGCGCGCGGCTGCCGCCGGATCGGAATCACGGGACCGCCGGGGGCGGGCAAGAGCACGCTCACCGAACAGCTGATCAAGCAGTTCCGCTCGAGCGGGCTCAAGGTCGCGGTGGTCGCGGTGGACCCGACCAGTCCCTTCACCGGGGGCGCGCTCCTGGGCGACCGGATCCGGATGGAGTCGGTGAGTCTCGATCCCGGCGTGTTCATCCGCTCCATGGCGACCCGCGGATCGCTCGGCGGTCTCGCCACCACCACGGAGGAAGTGGCGGACCTCCTCGACGCCTTCGGGTTCGACCGGGTACTGATCGAAACCGTGGGTGTGGGCCAGACGGAGCTCGACATCGCGCGGACCGCCGAGAGCACCGTGCTGGTGCTGGTGCCTGAATCGGGGGACGGCATCCAGACCCTCAAGGCGGGCGTGATGGAGATCGCCGACATCTACGTGGTGAACAAGGGCGACCGTCCCGGCGCCGACAAGTTCAGGCAGGAAGTCGAAGTGATGCTCGGCATCCGGGGAGGGAACGCGTTCCGGCACGTGAATCCCCATCACCGGCCGCAGCGGGGCGGTACCGACGGCAAGGACGGCACCGACGGCAAGAACCGGTGGACCGCGCCGGTGCTGACCACCGTCGCGCCGAAGGGTGAAGGAGTGGCCGAGCTGGTCCAGGCGCTCGACCGGCACCACGGCTGGCTCGAGGCCAGCGGGGAGAGCGCCGCGCGGCACCGGCGACGGCTGGCGGACCGGACCCGCGCGGTGGTGAACCGGGCGGTGCGGCAGTGGCTCTGGGCCAACGGGGCGGAGGACGCGGTCGACCGGCACCTCTCCGAGATGTCCGACGGCCGTCGCAGTCCGTACGAAGTCGCCGCCGAAATCCTGGAGCACCTGAAGGCGGGAGCGGCCCAATGAGCGACAAGAAGCCGATCTACACGGCCGACGATTGGCGGAACGTCGACGTCGCGCGCCAGCTGGGCGCGCCGGGGGAGTATCCGTTCACCCGCGGGGTGCACCCCACGATGTACCGGGGGCGGCTGTGGACGATGCGCCAGTTCTCGGGCTTCGGCTCCGCCGAGGACACCAACCGCCGTTACAAGTTCCTGCTGGAGCGCGGGCAGACCGGCCTCTCCGTCGCGTTCGACTTTCCCACCCTGATGGGTTACGACTCCGACCATCCCCGCTCCGAGGGCGAAGTCGGCAAGTGCGGCGTGGCGATCTCCTCCACGGCGGACATGGAGGATCTCTTCCGCGGGATCCCGCTCGATCAGGTCTCGACCTCGATGACCATCAACGGGCCCGCGGCGATTCTGTTCTGCTTCTATGTCGCGGCGGCGGAGCGGCAGGGGGTGTCGAGCGAGAAGCTGCGCGGCACCATTCAGAACGACATTCTCAAGGAGTACATGGCCCAGCACGCCTGGGTCTACCCGGTGGAGCCGGCGCTCAAGATCATCGTGGACGTCTTCGAGTGGGCGGCCGAGCACGCGCCGCTGTGGAATACCATCTCGATTTCCGGTTACCACATCCGCGAGGCGGGGGCGACGGCCGCGCAGGAGCTCGCGTTCACGCTCGCCAACGGGTTCACCTACGTGGAGCGGGGGGTGGCGCGGGGGCTCGACCTGGACGCCTTCGCGCCGCGGCTCTCGTTCTTCTGGGACATTCACAACGACTTCTTCGAGGAGATCGCGAAGCTGCGGGCGGCGCGCCGGATCTGGGCCCGGCACCTGAAGGAGCGCTACGGCGCGAAGTCGGCGCGCTCCCAGATGATGCGCTTTCACTCCCAGACGGCGGGGGTGACGCTCACCGCGCAGCAGCCGCTGAACAACATCGTGCGCGTGGCCTATCAGGCGCTGGCAGCGGTGCTGGGGGGGACGCAGTCGCTCCACACCAACTCGCTGGACGAGACCCTCGCGCTCCCCACCGAGCAAGCGGTGCAGGTGGCGCTTCGCACCCAGCAGATCCTGGCCCACGAGAGCGGCGTGCCCGAGGTGATCGATCCCCTGGGCGGCTCCTACTACGTGGAGGCGCTGACCGACGCGCTGGAGCGCGAGGCCGAAGGGCTCTTCGCCGAGATCCAGTCCATCGGCGGCGTGGTGCGAGGCATCGAGAGCGGGTGGTTCCAGCGCCAGATCGCGCAGTCGGCGGCGACGTTCCAGCGCCAGGTCGAGGCGCGCGAGAAGGTGATCGTGGGCGTCAACGACTTCATCTCCGACGACGATCACCCGGTGGAAATCCTCAAGATTTCGGGAGACGCCGAGGAGACGCACCGGCGGAAGCTGGCCCAGCTCCGCGCCTCGCGCGACGGGGCGCTGGCGGAGCGCCGTCTCGCCGCCCTGCGCGAAGCGGCCGAGCAGGACCGGAACGTGATCGGACCGATGCTCGACTGCGCCCGGGCCGACTGCACCTTGTACGAGATCCGGCACGCGCTGGAGCGGGTGTACGGCGCCTACCGCGAACCGGTGTTCTTCTAACATGGCCCTGCCGCTCACCGCTCCGGATCCGGCCCATCGTGTGGTCGCGCGGCTCGCGGGCATCACCCCGGGCCCCTGCGGCGTGGTGTCGTGCTACCTGAAGCTCGAGCCGCGGGACAAGACCCGGGGCAAGTATCTCATCAAGATGAAGAACCGCGTGAAGCAGGCGGTGGCGGACCTCGCGCGCCAGCCCCTCGCGCGGGACCAGCGGGTGCAGGTGGCGGACGACCTGGCCCGCGTGCTGCAGCGGGTGGAGGAGCCGGGCGCCCTGCCGCAGGGCCGCGGGGTCGCGATCTTCGCCTCGAGTCCGCTGGGGTTGTTCGAGACGCTGGCGCTGCCGCGAGTGTTCCGCTCCCGGCTCGCGGTGGCGCCCCTCCCGCTCATCCGCGAGCTCCTCGCCCTGGAAGAGGAGTTCGGGACCATCCTCGTGGTCGCGGCCGACCGCGCTTCCGCCCGCTGCTTCGCCGTGACCGCCTTCGACGTGGAAGAGCTCCCCGGCGTCTTCGCCGAGGAGGTCTCCCGTGCCGGCAAGTACCACGGGCAGCGGCAGGCGGTGCGGGGCGGGCTCTCCGCGGGCGCCGCGGGCGAGTACAGCTACCACCATCGCATCCGGGAAGAAAAACAGCGTCACTACGCGAACGTGGCGGACCTGATCTACCGGATTCACCAGCAGCGGCCGCTGGCCGGTCTCGTGCTCGCGGGGATCGGCGTGGACGCGGGGGCGGTGCTCCCGCACCTCCACACGTATCTCCACGACCTGGTGCTGGGCGTGGTGAAGATGAATCCCAAGCACGTGGGCGCCACCGAGGTGCGCGAGGCGGCGCTCCTGCTCCGTGAGGAACGGGACCGGGTCTGGGAGCGCACCCACGCTGCCGCGGTGCGCGACGGCCTCGGCACCGGATGGGCCGTGAACGGGGTCGAGGCGACGCTGAAGGCCCTCGAGCGGGGCCAGGTCCGCACCCTTCTGGCCGACGGCGAGGACGACGATCCGCGCCTCGACGACGCCGTCGAAGAGGCGCTGCATCAGCGCGCCCAGGTGAACGTGGTGTACGATCCCAGGGCCCGCCGTGGCGTGGACGGTCTCGCCGCGCTGCTCCGGTTCCGCCGCTGATGGCCAGTCCGAAGAAGCGCCCCATCCGGGTGCTGGTCGCGAAGCCGGGGCTCGACGGACACGACCGCGGCGCCAAGGTGGTCGCCGCCGCGCTGCGGGACGCGGGGATGGAGGTCATCTACACGGGCCTCCACCAGACGCCGGAGATGATCGCGCAGGCGGCGATTCAGGAAGACGTGGACGTGGTGGGCCTCTCCATCCTCTCCGGCGCCCACCTCACCCTGTTCCCGCGGGTGAAGCAGCTCCTGGACGACGCGGGCCGGCGCGACGTGCTGGTGACGGGCGGCGGCATCATCCCGCCCGAAGACATGACGGCGCTCGAGCAGCGGGGGATCGGCCGGCTCTTCGGTCCCGGCACCCCGACCGCCGATCTCATCAAGTACATCGAGGAGTGGGCGGCCGAGCATGTCGCGGCCTGAGTGGCTCCCGCTTCCGCGTTCCGCGTTCCGCGATCCCGCATGAGCCGCCTCCAGACCCTCACCGCGGAGTACCGCGAGCTGCGGGCGCGCATCGAGCAGGGCGGCGGGCCCGACAAGGTCAAGCGCCAGCACGAGCAGGGGAAGCTCACCGCCCGGGAGCGGATCGCGAAGCTCCTCGATCCCGGCGCTCCGTGGATCGAGATCGGCCTCCTCGTCGCCTACGACCAGTACGACGGACAGGCACCGGCGGCGGGCGTGGTGACCGGCGTCGGGAAAGTCGGGGGCCGGCCCGCGGTGATCGTCGCCAACGACGCGACGGTCAAGGCGGGGTCCTGGTGGCCCGAGACCATCAAGAAGATCCTGCGGGCGCAGGAGATCGCGATGCGCCAGCGCGTTCCCATCATTTATCTCGTGGACTCGGCGGGCGTGAACCTGCCCTATCAGGGCGGCGTGTTTCCCGGCCAGTACGGCGCGGCCCGGATCTTCTATTACAACTCGGTGATGCGCCGCTATCTCCGGGTGCCGCAGATCGCCGCGGTGATGGGGCAGTGCATCGCGGGAGGCGCGTACCTCCCCGCGCTCTCGGACGTGATCTTCATGGTCGAGGGCACCTCGTTCATGGGACTGGGCGGCCCCAACCTGGTGAAGGGCGCCACCGGCCAGACCGTGGACGCGGAGTCCCTGGGGGGAGCGCGGATGCACACCAGCGTCTCCGCGGTGGCGCACTACCGCGCCCAGGACGACGCCGAGTGTCTCGGGAAAGTCCGCGAGTACGTCAAGCGGCTTCCGTACGCCGCGGCGGCGGCCAACGGGTCGGCGAAGCCGAAGCGCGCCGCGAAGGACCTGTACGATCTGCTCCCCGCCGATCACCGGATGAGCTACGACGTGCGCGCGGTGCTCGACTGCGTGCTGGACGGGGGACGTTTGGAGGAGTTCCAGCCCGAAGTCGCGCCGGAGATGATCTGCGGCCACGGCGCGATTCTGGGGCGGCCGGTGGCGGTGATCGCGAACTCGCGGGGTGTGATCAAGGGGAAGAGCGGCACGCCCCCCAAGATCGGCGGCATCGTGTACACCGAGAGCGCGGAGAAAGTCGCCTACTTCATCGAGAACGCGGACCGGGAACGGATCCCGCTCCTCTTCGTGCAGGACGTGTCGGGGTTCATGGTGGGTCCCGAGGCGGAGCAGTCGGGGATCATCCGCGCCGGCGCGCGGTTCGTGGAAGCGATGGCCACCGCGACGGTCCCCAAACTGGTGCTGACCCTCAATCACGCGTCGGGCGCGGGATATTACGCGATGGCGGGGCAGGGGTTCGATCCCGATTTCATCCTCTCCTGGCCCACCGGGCGGATGGGCGTGATGGAGGGCGAGTCGGCGGTGCAGGCGAACTTCGGCGCCAGCGCCGCGAAGCCCGAGGTGCGGGCGGCGGCGGACGCGATGCGCGCCGACTACGATGAGCAGCTGGACGCCCGCTTCGCCGGCGCGCGGGGGTTCGTGGACGCGATCGTCACCCCCGAGGAGACCCGGGACGCGCTCGCGTTCCTGCTCGAGACCACCGCGCAGTTCACCGGCCCGCACATCGGGCCGTTCGTTCTCCCGGAGCGCGCATGACGGCGGTTCGCAACCTGGTGCTGAGCTCATTGGCGGTCGCGGCCTGCGCCGGCGGCGCGGCGCGCCCCGCCGCCCCGGCGGCGCCGCAGGCACACCCCGCCGCGAACAACCCCGCGCCCGCGTCCCAGGCGCCGCCCGACGCGACCGCGGCGCCGGGGCCCGCCCAGCCGCTGCTCCCGCCTCCCCTGGCGCTGGCTACGGGCCTGATGCCGCTCCGGAGTACCGGCGTGGACCAGTTCCGCGCCATCCGTCCCACGGACGACGGACGCGGCGTGCTCATCGCCATTCTCGACTCCGGTCTCGACCCCGGAGTGCCGGGCCTGATCACCACCACCACCGGCGCGCCCAAGGTGCTCGACCTCCGGGACTTCTCCGGGGAAGGGGCGGTGCCGCTCACGCCGGTGACGCCGGCGGCCGGCGGGACGCTGCTCTTCGGAGGCCGGAAACTCAGCGGCCTCGGCCGGATCAGCCGGCTCGCGGTGGGCGGCGGGTGGTACGCCGGACTTCTGCGCGAGCTGCCGCTCGGCCCGCTCCCCGCGGCCGACCTGAACGGCGACGGCAACAACACCGACGCGTTCCCGGTGATCGTCGTCAAAGCCTCCGACGGATGGGTCGTCTTCATCGACTCCAACCTGAACGGCTCCTTCGACGACGAGATGCCCCTCCACGACTACGGGTCGGGGCGGGAAGCGATCGCGCTGGGATCGAAGCCGGTCACCCTGGTGGCGAACCTGTCCGACTCGAGCGGGGTGCCCCGCCTCGATTTCGTTTTCGATACCGAGGGGCACGGCACCCATGTGGCCGGAATCGCGGCCGGACACAATCTGTTCAACGTGGCGCACTTCGACGGCGTCGCCCCCGGGGCCCAGCTCATCGGTCTCAAGATCGCGAACGACGCGCGGGGCGGGATCAGCGTCAGCGGGAGCATGCTGCGCGCCATGCAGTACGCGGCCCGCTTCGCGGCGGATCACGGCCTGCCGCTGGTGATGAACCTGAGCTTCGGGGTCGGCAACGAGCAGGAAACCCGGGCCGCGATCGACTCGCTGGTCAACGCGTTCCTGGTCGCCCATCCGGACATCGTGTTCACCATCGCGGCGGGGAACGACGGGCCCGGCCTCTCGACCATGGGCTTCCCCGGCTCGGCCGATCTGGCGCTCACCGTGGGCGCGTCGTTCCCCGGCCCCTTCGCGCGGGCGCAGATGTCGGGCGCGCCGCCGGGCCCGGACGTGATGGGGGACTGGAGCTCCCGCGGCGGGGAGCTCGCCAAGCCCGATCTGGTGGCGCCCGGCGCGGCGTTTTCCTCCGTGCCCGGCTTCAAGACCGGTGAGGAAGTCATGGTGGGGACCAGCATGGCGGCTCCCCACGTGGCGGGCCTCGCGGCGTGCCTCGAGTCCGCGCTGGTGGACGACAAGCGTCCCATCTTCGCGGCCGACATCGAGCAGGCGCTCCGGGTGTCCGGCGCGCCGCTCGCCGGCGCCACGCCCCTCGACCAGGGCGGAGGCGAGCCCCGGCTGGTCGCGGCCTATCGCTGGCTGGTGGCGCTGCACCAGGGGTCGAGCTACGTGGTGCGGGCGGCGGAGGGCGGATCGGCGGCGTTCCGGCGCGACGGTCTCGCCGGCCCCGGAGACACGAGCGAAGTCTTCCACGTCCTGCACGTCGGCGGGCTTCGCGCGGCCACCTTCTCGCTCTCCGCCGACGTCCCCTGGCTGCACGTCCCGGACACCGTGATCGCGACCCCCGGCGCCACCGAGATCCGCGTCGGGTACGATCCCCAGGCGCTCGCGACGCCGGGGGTGTATGTGGGCACGGTGGTCGCCCGCAATCCGAGCGACAGCGAAGCAGGCCCGCTCTTCCGGCTCATCAACACCGTGGTCGTCCCCGTCGATCTCTCCGCCAGAGCCCTGGACGACGAACGGCGGCTGATCGGGCCCTCCCGCACCCGGCGCTACTTCCTCCGGGTCCCGCCCTCGTCCTCGTTCACGGTACGCGTCTCCCTGCCGGATTCGATGCACCAGCACGCGTCGGTCAAGCTGTTCGAACCCTCGGGTCAGCCCTACCGCGACGCGCCGGACGGCTGGGGCCTGGGGGGCGAGGCCGGCGGAACCGTGGGCGCCGCCGTGCGGGCGGAGGACGTGGTGCCCGGCGATTACGAGCTCGACGTCACCGCGCCGCCGTACGAAACCGTGACCGCCACCGCGCAGGCCTCCCTCGGCCCGGTGGCGATCGGCGTCACCACGGGCGGGGTGGAGCTCAGCAACCCCGGCGCGCTCGCCGCCCAGGTGGTGGTGAAGCAGGAGCTGCTCGGCGTCGAACGGTCGGTGGACGTCGCCGGGCGCGGCGCTCCCGCCGAAAGCGTGACCGTGCGCGCGCCGGCGTGGGCCACCCGGATCAGCGTAGACGTCGACATGCCGCGGGAGCAGTGGAACGAGTTCACGGACTTCGGGGTCACCCTCTTCGACTCGACCGGCCAGCAGATCAAGACCGGTCCCTTGAACTACGCTTTCGGGCGACTCACCACCGATCTCCCCCCGGCGCTCGCCGGCCGGCCGATCACGGTCGAGCTCTTCCCCGCCTTCGCGCGCCCCGACACCGCGCCGCCCTGGCGGGCCACGGTGCGGGTCCGGTTCGCCCTGGCGCGGCCGCGCGTTCTCGGCACCGCGCCGCTCTCCGTGGTGGCCGGCGGGCGGGTCGCCGTCCCCGCGCCCAAGCTCGGCGACTTCGTCCCGCCGCCGGGGTTCCTGCCGCTCCTGGGCGCGCGGGTGGCGGCCGTGCCGGCGCTGGATGCGGAGTCCATCCGCTGGTACGCCGCCGGGACGCCGTGACCGACACCCTTCGCATCGCCGCGGGGCAGGGATTCTGGGGCGACTGGCTGGAGGCGCCCTACCGCCAGGTGACCCAGGGACCGGTGGACTACCTGATGATGGACTACCTCGCCGAGGTGACGATGTCCATCATGCAGAAACAGAAGTCCCGGGACCCCTCGCAGGGTTACGCCAGGGATTTCCTGCCGCTGATGGAGCGGATTCTTCCGGTGCTCGCGGCGCGGAAGATTCGCGTCACCACCAACGCCGGCGGAGTGAACCCGCGCGCCTGCGCCCTCGCGGTGGCGGAGATCGCCCGGCGTCTCCAGCTCGGCCGGCGGTTGAAGATCGGGATCGTGACCGGCGACGATCTCCTCGACCGGCTGGACGATCTCCTCCAGCGCGGACACCCGCTCGCCAACCTCGACACCGGGC
>Ga0079221_10000123_pt1 | contig 16751 bp, 11 predicted proteins | sample GAAS200_FD_75069 | JGI IMG/M metagenome (GOLD analysis project Ga0079221, IMG submission 75069) | Agricultural soil microbial communities from Georgia to study Nitrogen management - GA AS200 | ecosystem: Environmental > Terrestrial > Soil > Agricultural land | place: USA: Georgia | collected... | reverse complement strand
TCGAAAATCGAAAATCGAAAATCGAAAATCGAAAATCGAAAATCGAAAATCGAAAATCGAAAATCGAAAATCGAAAATCGAAAATCGAAAATCGAAAATCGAAAATCGAAAATCGAAAATCGAGTGAACTTGTTAGGCAGTTGGGTGAAAACTTGGGTTTACTGGCCGGCTGCGCGAAGGCGGAAAGGTCCACTACGGGAGCAGGCCGAGCGAAGCGCTGAAAAGAAATGGTTGAAACCGGGAAAAAGACCGAATACACTGTGGGCTCGATGAACGCGCAACTCGCCAACTCGTATTACTGGTATCGATTTACGTGGCATCCATCCGGATGGCGAGGGGCGTCTCTGTAAGCGAAATCAGCGAAAAAGTTTTCAGCCCACTCGCCAGCCGAGTGGGTTTTTTGTTTTTGGAGAAGCAATTTTCTTGAAAGGGTCGGGGAAAAAAATTTTCTGAGAGGCAAGAGAAATGATTATTTCCATGAAACTGCACGCGACGCGGGAAGAAATTGACGAAGTTACGAAGCAGGTGGAGCACTTCGGGTACAAGGTGCACTCGATCGAAGGGGAGGAGCGCGTGGTCATCGGCGTGGTGGGCGTGGGCGACGTGACGGCATGCATGGAGTCCATCGAAGCGATGCCGCAGGTGGACAACGTGGTGCGCATTTCCGCGCCGTACAAATTCGTAAGCAAAGAGTTTCGCAAAGAGAAGACCAAAATCAAGGTGAACGGTGTCACGATTGGCGGCGACGAATTTGTGGTGATGGCGGGGCCGTGCTCGGTGGAGTCGGAAAAGCAGATCATGCAGGCTGCGGAGGGCGTTGCGAAAGCGGGGGCAAAAATGCTGCGCGGCGGCGCGTTCAAGCCACGAACTTCGCCCTACGATTTTCAGGGCATGGAAGAAGAGGGATTGAAGCTGTTGCGCAAGGCCAAAGAGGCGACGGGTCTGGCGATTATCACGGAAGTGATGAGCGATCGCCACGTGAATCTAGTGGCGAAGTACGCGGACGTGATGCAAGTGGGCGCGCGCAACATGCAGAACTTCATGCTTTTAAAAGAGCTGGGAAAATGCGGTCGGCCAGTGCTGCTGAAGCGCGGATTGAGTAGCACGGTGAAGGAGTTGCTGATGTCCGCGGAATACATCACGGCGCACGGAAATCCGGACGTGATTTTGTGCGAGCGGGGAATCCGCACGTTCGAGACGGTCACGCGCAATACTTGCGACATCGCCGCGATTCCCGCGCTGAATGAGTTGACGCATTTGCCGGTGATTCTGGATCCCAGCCACGCGACGGGGAAACGCAGCCTGGTGCCGGCGCTTTCGCGCGCGGGCGTGGCGATTGGCGCGGACGGTCTGATTGTGGAGGTACATCCCGCGCCGGAAAAAGCGGTCAGCGACGGCGCGCAATCGCTGGACCTGGCGCAATTCGACAAAATGATGCGCGACCTGCAACCGTACATCGCGCTGTGGAACGAATCGAGAAAAAGACTAGCCAGCGTTGCGGCTGCGAACTGAAAAAATGCCGGACGAAGATTTCCCCCAGTTGAAAAATGAAAGAGACAGCTCCGAATGGATCGGAGCCGTCTCTTTGTTTCTGTCTACCCGGGGTAGGGGTGGCAAAGTTAGAAGTTAAGTTTCATGCCAAGCTGCAGGATGCGCGGATCGCGCGTTGAAGTCACCGTGTTATACAGCGTTGAGGTGAGCGTCGTAGAGCCGCAGCAAATGGGGTTAGTGTGGTTGAAGGTGTTAAATGTCTCGAAACGGAATTGTCCGTTGAAACGCTCGGTGAACTTTATGTTTTTGAATAGTGAGAGGTCAGTGCGCCAAAAACCTGGTGCGCGAATGGCGCCGGGCCGTTCGGTGGTTTCCGTCGTTTGCGTTGCGCTGGGCGCGGCAAATGCGGCAGGGTTGAACCAACTGCTGAAGGTATGAGGAGCACCGGAGTTGGGATTACCGACCTGATTGGGACGGCAGCCTAACGGGGAGGCACTTAGCAGGCAGCCTGAACCCGTTGGGTCGTTGCAAGCGACTCCGGTTCCGAAGCAGGTGCCATTGCCTAGAACGGCGGTCAGGGGCAGTCCCGTCTGGAAAGTTTGAACGCCGGAGAATTGCCAGCCGCCCAGAACATGCCCGGTAAGTCCTTGCTGGCTTCGCAACCATGGAAGCTCCCAAACGAAGTTTGCAGTAAGAACGTGGCGCCGGTCAGCAACCGTGGGCCCGTAGTTACTTCGAAAGTCGCCGGTGACCTGAGGAAGGTTGGCGCCGCCGGTACTGCGGTCCGCCGGATCCGTGGTCAGGCCGTGCGACCAGGTGTAAGAAACATTGACGAGCGAATTGCCGGCAAAGCGCTTCTGCAATTGCGTTTGCAACGAGTGATAGTTGGAAGTGAAAAGGTCCACAAAGAACAGGCCCGGGCCGTATCCCGTGTAAGGACGCAGCACGTTGAGCCTGTTGGAGTTCCCGGTGCTGTTAATCGGAGGAGTAATTGAGACGGCGCAGCCGCCGCTGACAGTGCAAGCAGCAGTGTTTGCTCCCGGGCCGGCAAAGCAAGGTGTGGCTGCGGTGCAGTTCAAATACGAAGCGACGGGAGCCTGGTTGAAGTCCTCAAAGCCAGGAAGATGGATGCCGTTGCTGCCGTAATAGCCGACATCCGCCAACCAGGTGCCGCCGAATTGACGCTGAACGTCGAGGCTCCATTGCTGAGAGTAAGGAGCCTTGTAATCAATGGGCATTCGCGACTGGATGGTGAAGGGTGTCGTTGATGTGGCTGTTGTTGTTGCACCAACTGGGCTCGACATCGTGGTGCGATTGATGGAGAGGTTGGTAAGAAAGCCCTGACTCAAGCCAACGTTGAGTTCGGGATTGCCGAACTCGAGGCCGTTATCAAAGAACATGCCATAGCCGGCACGGACGGAAGTTTTCCCATTGCCAAACGGATTCCAAGCGACACCAAGTCGTGGAGCGATGGCTTTGTTGAATTCCTTGCCGACCTTGCTGCCGAACGGCGATTTGGTTCCGGGAAAGCCATTAAACGTTGGAGGATTGGCGAAGATGAGCCCGTTCAGCGGGTTGTAATTCGGATTGCAGGCGCTGGCGCTAGGAACCCCGTTTACAAGAGACACATCCATTGCTCCACTGGAAGTGATGCAAGGAGCTTTAGTCGGGTCGTAAAGAGCCGGGTCAAAGTTTACGAGGCGGCTGCTTCCATTGGGACCGCTGGCATCGGTCGGTTGGCGAAAGAAGGAGTGGCGGATGCCGTAAGTAACAGTGAGATTGCGTCGGACACGCCAGGTGTCCTGGCCGTAGTACTCGAACTGGTTGTCAAAGATGTTAGCGGTAACGTCGAGGGATGCTTGGGAGAAAGTGTTCAGTTCGCCGAGAAGGAAGTTCGCGTAGGTCTGCTCGAAGGTGAACGGGCAGTTTCCATTAAAGGGCGGCGTAGGCGGGCCGGTGCAGACGGCTGTGGCTACTGGCCCTTGCAATCCGTTGGCTTGCGTGCAGCTAAGGATAGTTGTACCCGTCGCATCGAGTTTGCACAACGGCCGGTTCTGAGCGTCAAAGGAATACGCGCCGTTGTTGCTGCCGGAGAGCTGGTTCTCGTGTTTGTTGTAGTGATAGTAGATGGCGCCAAATTTCAGGGTGTGAGCCCCCATAACCTTGGTCACATTGCCGTAGGTGGTGTGATTGGTGTTGTAGTCATTGTAGGGACCAAAAGTGGTAACGTTCGTGGCTAGTCCAGTAGGCCAAGAGATGCTAGGGACACGACCGAGCAAGTTCTGAAAGGGAAAGGCGCTGCCGAGGGCCGTCCGCACGTCCGGTGATTGAGAGAAATTCTCGGCACCAGTGACGTGGCTAATGAGGGCGCCATAGGAGTAGCGGTAACCGGCGTCAACCAAGAATCTTGGATTGGGGGTGAAAGTGGCGGCGATATTGTACTGATGCCCCGGCGCGTGAGTAGCTGTAGTGGCGATGCCAAGAACGGGCATGCTGGTAAAGAGACCGCCCGCTTCTAGGGTCGGATTGGTGTCGTTCATGTACTTACCGTTGACCGTCAGTTTGGGGCTGAAGACGTGATCAATCTTCACCATGTCTTCACGGAAGTTGAAGATATTGCCTAGGGTGGGAAGGTCTCTAAAAGGATTGCTTGCCGTAGGGGCATTGGGCGTTGGGAACTTGGAGAAGATGTCTTTGATATAGGCTGCAGCGACAGGATCAAACGAGGTGGAGGGGATGCTGGTTCCAAAGGCCTGGCATGCGCCGGGAGAGCCGTTGCTGTTTGCCCATTGCGTGCATATGACATGGTTGAACTGGCCATTGTCCATGCCGGAATACGGAATGGTGGCGGTGGGATTGGAGTAGGTGACGATGCGGCGGGCTTCTTCGGAGACGAAGAAGAAGGTTTTGTTCCGCTGCTTGTAGATGCCGGGAATGTAGACGGGGCCGCCGAGGGTTCCGCCGAAGTTGTTATAGCGCAGCGGAGGACGACGTATTTTTGCGCTGTTATTGACGAAGCTGTTGGCGTTGAGCTCGTCATTCCGGAAGAATTCGTAGAGGCCGCCGTGTACGTCGCTCGTGCCGGAGCGGGTAATCACATTGACCTGGGCGCCAGCGGAACGGCCGGACTCGGCATCGTAGACGCCGCGAACGACTCGGAATTCACTAATCGCGTCGATGCTGGGGAAAGAGAGCAGCGTGAGGTTTGAGCCCCGATCCACATTGTCAGCGCCGTCCACCTGCCAATTGTTCTCTTCGCGGCGATTGCCGTTAATCTGGAAAGTCATCAAATTAGTCCCAATTGGAGCGGTGGCCCCGGGGAAAATCTGGTCTGCGTTGCCGGAATCGGAAGCGCCGGGCACCAAAAGAACGAGTTGGGCATAGTTACGGCTGTTGAGTGAAAGCTCTTTCAATTGCGTGCCCGAAATCACGCCAGTGGCCGTTGCGCTCTGGGTGTCGACTTGAAGGGCGCTGGATTCGACGGTGACTGTCTCGGTGACCGAACCGACCTCGAGTGTGAGGTTGACAGCGAGCTTGTCGCCCACATTTAAGACAAGGCCAGCGTGAACGGCCTTCTTGAAACCTGAAGCCTCCGCGGTGACGGAATAGCGGCCTACGGGCAAGAGCGGGGCCACGTACTGCCCTTGCCCGTCGGTTGTAACTGTGCGGACCGCGACGTTTTGGTCCGAGTTCGTTACAGTGACCGTTGCATTCGCAACTGCCCCGCCTTTGGAGTCAGTCACGGTTCCGGAGATGGTGCCCGTTACGTTCTGGCTGAAGGTTGCGCAACTCAGACAGAGCACGAGCAACAATGTCCCCAAGAATTTGTTTGCCATGCCCGTCATGAAGAACTTCTTTTGTTCCACAAACATGATCGCCCCCCTTTTAGAGCTGCTCGTTGGCCGACGGAATACTCCAATTGCACTCACCCTTGTGTTCATGCTTCACCCCCTGAAGGATTGTCATTACTGAATTGACCAAGACGATTGGTGATCTTGTAGCGGTCACCGCGAAATGTGGACTTGACGTATTCGACCGCTTTCCCTCCCTGGATGTAAGACGTACGCGTGAAAAGAAAAACGGGACTTTTTTTGGGAATTCGCAGAAGCCTCGATTCATCCGAATCGGCCAAGCCGGCTTCGACCACTTCGTCCGCCTGGACGATGTGGATTCCGTAGATTTGAGCGAGAGTGCGATAAAGCGACAGGCGTGGATCAAACTTATCGAGCAGATCCGGGCATAGCGCTCGCGGCAGGCATGTGGTCTCCACGCCCATAGGCACGGCGTCCGCGACACGCACGCGGCGAATCCGGATGACCTCTTCTTCGGGCGCAAGATGCAGCGCTTCAGCTGCCTCCTCACCCGCCGGAACCGCGACCACTTCGGAAGAGATCAGCTTGGAATGTGGACGCGAGCCGTGCGCCTCCATTTCCTGGGTGAAAGACTGGACTTGGCGGAAGTTCTTTTCGAGCTTGATTTCCGAGACAAAGGTGCCTTTGCCGCGCTGGCTGTACGCGACTCCCAAACTGCAAAGGGATTTGAGGGCTTGGCGAGCAGTCATTCGGCTGACCCGAAGGCGCTTGGAGATCGCCTCTTCAGAAGGAAGCGGCTTCCCAGCCTGGAGCTTGCCAGAGCGAATGTCCTGAAGAAGATGCTGCTGAATTTGGAAGTAGAGGGGAACGACGCTATGGCGATCGAGGTTGAGAGAATCCACGTCACACCCCAGTTGTCTAGACAACTGGGGTGACTTTATATTCTTGAGGACTTGTCTTGTCAAGATGTTTCACAAACCCCGAGCTAAACGTTGGGCGAGGCGTTTGGGATGCTGGAGGATTTCTTCAAACTTGATGAGCCCAGGAGGGAGCGGAGGCCGAGGGCGGAGAGGACGACGACTTCGGGGTCGATCACGTGGCGATAGCGAATCGTGGGAGATGAGAGATAGAAGACCAGTGGATAGAAGAACAGCACCAGGGCATAGGGAAGGAGGGCTTCGCGGGAGCTTGAACTTGAGATGGCTCCGTCGCCAAGAGCACTCGAGTTGCGCCAGGCGCGCCAGAGGCCGAGTAGCATTGTGGCGGTGAGCGATAGAGTCAGATAGACATTCGCGAAACCGTGAAATTCGTCCTGCAAGTTAGAAGGGTCGAGATTCCAGAAGCCAGTCCAGACATAGATAAACCTGCGAAAACATAGCACGACGTACAAGCCGGGATGTTGGGCGAGGAAGGCGAGAGATTCGCGACGTTTTTCCTGCATGTAGGGAATTTCGCCGAGGCGGGCGAAGGCGGCTTGTTCTTCAGCGCTGGTTGAGGGATGTACGTTGAGGTCCATCCAACTGGAGGTGTCGCCGTCGTTTCCGACCCAGAAGGCGACCCAGAAAGGGCTGCGCAACGGAACAGAAGTGTGGAAGGTGCGGTAGTTGCGAATTTGCCAGGGGAGAAGCACGAGCACGAGTCCGGCGGCCGCCAGGATGGCGGGGGAAAGCCATTGCGGAGTTCGCGGGGAATGTGGTGTTCGCGATTCTTGCGGCGCTTTGGGAGTTCGCCAGAGGGGATAGATGGCCCAGGCGGCGAGAATGGGGCAAAGCGTGAGTGTCGATGCATTGGTCAGCGCGCAGAAGCCACCGAGGACGCCAAATCCAAACCAACTCTTCCCTGAGCCCGGCTGATCTTTGAGCTTCAGTGCAAAGAGGAAGAGTGTTGCGACGAGCAGTGCGCCGAGACAAGTGTCCCAAACAAAGCCGGCTGGAATATAGATGAAGTAGGGAAAGAGCGTCCAAAGCCAGCAGGCGGTCACGGCTACGCTGTGGCCAAAGCTGCGCTTTGCCGCGTGGAACAGCGGGAAACAAATCAATGCGGAGAACAAGGAGTTCAAGCTGAGCATGACGAGGGCAGAGGATTTACTGTAAACGCCGAGAAGTTTGAAGATGGCGGCGACGAGGTAGGGGTAAATGGGAGTCAGCCAAGCTGTGGGACCGGTTGGGACAGAAAGAGGATTGCCGTAGCCGTGTCCTTCGGCAATGGAACGCGCGATTCTGCCGGTCTCGAACCCGAACCATAAATGGTCTTCGTAATCGTTCCAGGTGCTGTTATAGAAAAGGCGCACGGCGACGAGACGCAGTAGCAAGGCGACGATGAAGATCGCCACGGGCGATTGCCAGAGATGTTTTTTCTCCGCTGCGTCGGACATGGGAGCGCATTTACACACGCACGTGCGCGGGGAATTCTACTTCAACTGAATGGCGGAATGGCGGTGTTGTTTTCGTTGGAGCTTGCGCGTTGAGGTTGATTTTCGCATATTTCGCACTGGCAAATAAAAAACGAAGACAGCAAAAGCCCCAGAGCCGTTTGTGCCCGAACGGTAACATTTCGTTACACGGGCTGCTGAATCTAGCGGCGGAAACTCTCTTCCTTCTCGCTGAAAACAAAAGGCTTAGGGGCCCTGCCGACGTGGACTGGCAGTTGCGATGAATATAGGCATGTCCCCTCGAAGCCTGCCAGAACGCGCGGCAGATTAGTAGGCGCGAAGAGTTGAGCGTGGGAAGCACTCAAGGAGGACTCGATGACCCAGCATCGCAAGATGAGCTGGATATTTGTGTTTGTGCTAGTCGGGGCACTATTCCTGGCGCCCAGCAGAGTCGGGGCGCAAAATAAGCCAGGCAAATTAAAGGTAAGTTCCTTTCCATCCGGTGCGAATGTGTCGGTGGACGGAGCGGACACGGGAAAAGTCACGCCCATGAGCATGGAAACTTCAGTGGGCTGGCACAAAGTAAAGGTTTTCATTCCAAATTCGGGCTGGAACGCGGATGTGCGCGATGTCCAGGTTGCCGCAGGCAACAATGATCTCAGCGTGACCCTGCTCCCGGTTGTGGCCGTCGGCCCGATGGGCCCTCCAGGACCATCTGGTCCAGTCGGCCCAATGGGACCTCAAGGACCTGCAGGCGCAACGGGGACTGCCGGTGCGCAAGGGCCCGCAGGGCCCCAGGGACCAAAGGGTGATGTTGGCGCAACTGGCGCGGCAGGACCCGCCGGCTCAGTTGGGGCCATGGGACCTCAAGGGCCTGTAGGTGCAACGGGGCCTGCTGGTGCACAGGGACCAAAGGGCGATACTGGCGCTCCTGGGGCGGCTGGAGCTACGGGCGCGACCGGCGCAGTTGGGCCTATTGGGCCGATTGGACCTCAAGGTCCGCAGGGGCCGATTGGGAACGTAGGTGCTACCGGCGCGACTGGCGCGACTGGTCCAGCCGGACCTGCTGGTCCCACAGGGAATGCTGGGCCAACCGGACCAATTGGGCCCCAAGGTCCTGCTGGACCTCCAGGGCCGGGCCTTAATGGAAGACAGGAATTCCTAGCGAGCGGCGCCGTCAACACTTTCACCTTTATCGTGCCGACCGGCGTCAACAGACTAAGTGTGGAACTGTATGGTGCCGGCGGAGGCGGTGCAAGGGTCACCTGCACTGGAGAAGGCGGCGGCGGCGGCGGAGCCTACACGAGCACAATCCTAGCGGTCCAACAGGGTCAAAGCTTGACGATCGTAGTCGGTGCCGGCGGCAGCGCCGGGACTCCTGCAGGTGGAAACGGAGGAGATACGGAAGTCCTGGACCCGAACAATACCGTGCTCGCGGTTGCCCATGGCGGCAATGGAGGTCAGCCCAATCTTCCTTCCGGAGCGACATGCGGCATGAATGTTCCAGGCGCCGCTGGCGGGGCACCTGACACTAATGCTGCGATCAGCCATAGTGGACCCTCCGCCCCTAGCGTATACTCTGCAAGTAACGTCGGAGCGGTTGGCTATCTGATTCCGGGCTTTGCTTTCCAACCGAACGGGCAGTTCGGAGGCGGCGGAGCGGGGTCATTCTTCCCGCAAAACGTGCAAGCAGGCCAGGGAGGTTATGCACTGCTTATTTGGTGAGCAGAATCGCCGACCGCGGCGGTTGTTTGCGTAAGAACTAGCTCGCTAGTTTGATTGCATCAGTTGAGGCCGGAAGCAAGTGAATCGCTTCCGGCTTCAGCTTTTTTTGGTCCTTGGCACGCTAGGCGAGATTCGCGGCTCATTGCGACAGCGGGTTGCAGCACCTATTTGCGCAAACCGGCTCGATTCGCGGCGCTCGTGCTGCTAACGGTTGGCTGAGAAGCCATTGCGCTGGAGCTCATCTCCGAGCTGAAAAAGAGGAAGAAGTTGGAGCCAACTTCGATGGCTCTGCCGGCGGCTTCAGCATCGTCCATTGCATGAGAAGAAGTGAGACCAGTGCTGCCGTCGGCTGAGGGCCAATCGCTCTGATTCATGATGAGCACGGGGCGAACTTCCCACCAGATGGGCAGCGCGTTGACGCGGGAATTGTCAATGACGTGGCTGTGATTCGGCGTGGGCACAAAGATATTTGCAGTTGGAGGATTCGGCGCCTTTCCCAGGGCCGCGAGGGTAACCGACAAATCCACCGAAGAAGCGTGCATCGTGCAAGTGCCGGGGACCGGGTTGTTGGGATCCGGGCATTGCGTGGAGACCGAAGGATGTGCCTTCCATGCTTCGGGCAGGAAGCCAAACGCCTTGATCAGCGCATTGCCCAGCGCCGTGCCGCAAAGTTCGCCGGGCCTGCCGCCGTTCGGGCAAGGCATGGCGTCTGCGGGATTCTGGTCGTTGTTCATGGAGAACATAGGAACAAACACATATAGATGCGCGGTGTGTTTGATGCTTCCACCGGTGGGATCGGCGGAAGGTTCGGTGACCGCCTGGCAAATGGGAGTCTGCAATTCGTTGGGATCGGACTGCGCCTTTGCGCCGTTGAAATCAAGGTCCATGCCTGGCTCTTCAACACAATCAAAATTCTGAAGATAAGTGAAGGTGACCAGCTGGCCGTTGCCAAAGCCGTGGGTTTGGTTGGGGGCTAGCTGGGCCGAGACCGTGAGGGGCGTAAAGGCCAGCCACGCCGCGGCAGCGAGTGACAGACAGAGAAAATGAGAGAGTTCTTTGCTGAGAAGTGTTTTTGAACGAAACATATCATCTCCTTTTGTAAGTGAGCTTGCGAATCACACGGTAAGCCGTGTGGGTCGGGTTCCTGAATTTTTAACGGGCCTGAGCACAGCCAAAGCCAGGCCCGCCGGCTATTACTGATCGGAGCCGGAAAACGTTTTGCTTGAATGAGACGAAGAACTCTTCGGTCCAAACGTAAGGCTCAGCAAATACTGAATCAGGTCGCTCTTTTCAGAGGCGGTCAAGCCGAGCGACATGCACGTGTTGTAGTGATTGACGACGTCGTTCAGCGTGGCGAAGCGGCCGTCGTGATAAAAGCCGCCTTTGAAATGTGTGAAGAGATCCCCAATCGGCGAAGTGCGGTAGCGTCGGTCGGGTGCGCGGTTGGCTTGGAAGTCGTCAATGCAAACTTCCGAGGCGGTATGCAAATTCCAGCCGGAATCGGTCCAGAGCGGCTCGACGTGGCAGTTGTTGCATTGGGCCTTGCCACTGAACAGAGCGTCGCCGCGGGCGGCCGCCGCGGGATCGAAGCTGCCGGCAGGAGGTTGCGGAGATGGAATTGCCAGTTGGTAGAACTGTAGCGCTTGGAGTTTGGAGGTGATGAGGTCGCTGTCCGGGTCAATGTGAGGGAGATCCCCAAAACCGTTGGCCGCGGCAATCGGGAACTGAGCGGCGTTGTTCAGCCGGGGATCCCAGAATCTGCCCTTTCCATGCATTTCGAGATTTGCAACGAAGGCATTCCAGTGAGGGATTGAACCCCATCCAGTCCAGGTGTGAAGATTGACGCCACCTAGTCCGAAGGCAGGAGGAATCAAGGTTGCGCCGGGCACGTTTGTGGCGGTCACCGTGCCGTCGGTTATTTGCTGGGTATTGAATGCCTTTCCGTCAAGAACAAGTTCAGCGTCAAATTTTCCCGGGCCCCAGGTACCCAGGACCTTTCTGACGGTGGCTTGGTCTGTATTTAAGAGGCTCGCAAGGACGCTAAGATCCGGCGCCAGAGAAATGATTGCTCCGACATTCAAATCACGATTCGACCAGCCATCCATGCGATGACCGATGCAGCCGGTGCCGGGGTTCGGTTGAATGGCGCCCGCGCACAGCCGAGGCATGGAATTGTCCACGGTGGAATGACAGAGGGCGCATTGAATGCCAACGGACTGCAGCGCTCCTGAAGAATTGAAAAAGCCGGTCACACCGACGACGGCGTTTAGTTTAAGCAGCGCCAGGGTGGTCGGCGGATCATCGAGGTTGACTTGGCCTTGTTTGAGAGCGGCAACGAGATTCGGGGGGAGGGCGTCAACGTCCACCTTAAGGCCCACGGCCAAAGCCGTTCTGGGACTGACGCCGGGTCCAACGCCGCCAAGTTTGGCGCCTTCAATCGCTTTGTGAAGCATGAGCGTGCCGCCCCAGAAAGATTCGTCGCCAAATGTATCGAAGCGAAAAGTCTGGCGACCCTGGGTGACTAATTGAAGTGCGTTTTGTTGAGCAAGGTCCTGGAATGATTGCGATTGGTCGCCATCATCCTGTCGCGCTGGTTGAACTGCTACGAGGCGGGACGGGGCGCGATTGGCGACAGGCCGGGGCGTTTCGCCTTGAAGGACTACCGAAAATGCGGCAAGAAAAAGAAACGCTGTGAGGAAAGAAATCTTTTTGGAAAGCACGGGAACCCCCTTGGAGAGCGGAAACCAGAAATTGGCAAGCGGCTTCACACTACTCGTCGAGAGAGGCGCTGTCTGTTACCCAGATAACACTCCAATAGGGAGAAGACCTGAGGGGTCATGCGAAGTTTTGCGAAACGCGCAACGGGGGCTAATTCTTCGAGCGATAGTCGCGGAGTGCGCCAGGATCAACGACCAAATGGCCGTGAGCGGTGTATTCAATCAAGCCGTGACGGCGCAAGAGCCCCAATCCAAGGGAGACTCTTTCGCGACGCGCAGACACCATCCGAGCGAGTTCCTCCTGGGTCAAATACGCGGTAATTTCTATCCGCTTGCCGGTGGGACGCCCGAGCTGGCCGGCCAAGTCCAGAAGCGTTTTCGTGAGCCTTTGCATGGTGTCGCGGAAGGCGAGAGAGGTCACTTGTTCCTGAGCATTGAGAAGGGAATCGCAAAACAACTGAATCAAGTCGCGCAGAAGCGGCTGATTTTTTTGGATAGTTTCCAGAATTTCCTCGTAGGAAACGGGAACGGCTTCGGTGAGTTCGAGGGCCACGGCGCGATCAATGCGTGGCGAACTCGAGGCCGACAATTCACCAACGACCTCACCGGCCTTGCGGACATCAAAAATTACCTCTTCGCCGGTCTCCGTGATGGTGCCGATCTTTACCACACCACTGCGAATGAAGAAGAAGAGCCGCTCGTTGGGGTCGATATCGTAGAGCGTTTCGCCCTTTTCAAACTTCTGCGGGCTGCGATTCTGTAGAAGCGTCTGGCAGAACCTACCTCGAAAAATGGAGCTCAATGTGGAGGAAAGATCGGCCCCATCTGATTGAATGGGAGCCAGGACAATTTGCAAGGCATTGGCATTTGCGGGCATGACCGTCTCCAGGGCAGCAGCCGAAGCGCCATCCTCGCGCTGAGCCAAGGTGCTCCCTGGCTAGTGACAGAAGATTCCGCGCTGTTGCAGTTTTCCTGACTGCTGCGCCTCACGCCCCAACGTTTGGATGCTCGAGAAACAGAACGCGCTGCCTCAACCGCAAAGCGGCTGATTCTGCATTGTTTATCCGGAGGAGGAATCGGTTTGACAGGCGGGTTGCCGGTGTCATCTCTCCGGCTCAGACCCTTGCAGGGGCGGAGGGACTCACAAAAGACTTAGGGGTAAGAAATACAAGAGCCGGAAACACTGACTTGTTTCCGGCTCTTTGCTGGTCCTTGCCCCGCAGGCTATCGAGGGCTAGTTTGCGTTTGCCTTTGGCAATCTTAAGGCCGATTGTGGCCGTTGCCGTGCGGTTTGCTTTCTTGCCTCTGTTCCTTCTGATGGTCGCGCTCCTGGCGCTGCTGCAGCTTTTGAGTTTGCTGCTGTTGCCTGCGGTTCATTTGATCCGTTTGCTGCTGTTGGCGGCGCTGGAGCTGGTCTTGGCGCTGCTGGTTTGCGTTCTGGCGGCTCAGTTTTTGTTGCTCCTGGTCATTTCGCCGCTGCATTTTTTGGCGTTCCGCGTCTTGTTGGCGCTGCATCTTGTCGAATTGCTGTTCGTGCCTTTGCTCCAACCTGGGGTTGGAGGAAGGATTGTCCGAATGCCGTGCGGAGGGTGGCCGGTCCGAAGAGTTGCGGTTGCCGTTGTCAAAGCCTCTACCCTGACGATTGGAGTCGCGCGCGTCTGACGGGCGGTTTCTGTCGCTGCCTCTGCCACGATCGTCAACTCGGCGATCGTCACCGCGGCCACGGTCATCGGCTCTGCCGTGCTCGACGTCGCGGCCATGGAATTCGCCGGCGCGTGGAGTCGCGGCAACGTCGGGGCGGCCATGATTGACGGAAGCGCGGAAGTCGCGATCGCCGCGAGCCGCTTCAAAATGATGGTTTTGCTCTGAGGTCATTTGGATGTGGCGCTCGTGCTCTGCGCGGCGCTCATCGCGATTGGGCTCGGCGTGGATTCCACCGGGACCGCCGTTGAAGCTCACACGGTTCACAGTGCGTTCATTGATGACGGTTTTGTTGTAGACGTTGTGAATGTTGGTCACGTTGATGTTGGTGACGGAGCGGTTGTAGTAGTAGTTGCCACCTCGCCAGTAACCGCCGTAAAAGCCGGTGCCGGGGTAACCAAAGCCATAGTTTATTCCGCCGTAGAAGCCGACTCGTGGCCCCCAATAGCCGGCGTGCCAAACGTAGACACCCTCGCCCCAACCCCAATAGCCGGGGGTCCAAAGGAAGCCGGGTTCAGGTGCGACCACCCACGTGCCAGGAACCCAGAAATAGTCTTCGTCCTCGTAGCTATAGGCCCAGTAGCCGGGAACCCAGATATAGCCTGGTCCAGGGCAGATGGGCTGCGCGTAAACGGGCAGCGCCGGAGGGCCAATGCGGATAGAAACGCCAACGGCCACTTGCGCATGAGAAGGAGCTGGAATGGCCAGGATTCCGGCCGCAAGAACAAGAGCAAAAATAAAACGCGCGATACGCATGATAACTCACCTTTCTGGCGTTTGCTGGGCGTTCACGACTTCTCGATTAGGGCGGCGATTTGCCAGTTGAGGACCACCCATTTCATATAAACCCCAAGCCCAAGCAAAAGTCGCAAGCTTGCCAAGTAAGCCTTGTAGAAAGAATAACTTAGGGCAAAATACGGCCCACACTTCTTGTTACGGGCCGTGTTTAGTAGTTACCTGCTATGATGCTGGCCCTCCGGGGCGTGGGAGCGTTTGAGAAAGAGAGTTTTTGAAATGGACGTAAGCGCGAAACTGCAGATTCAGCCGAGCATTTCCACAATTCGCGAAGCGCAGAAACTCCTGGCGAAGCATTTTGCGCCGACGCGGCTGATTGCGGCGCCCTTCCTAAGCCAACGCACTGCGAAAAATGTCTATTTGAAACTGGAGACGGAGCTGCCCGCGGGGTCGTTCAAGGTGCGCGGGGCATTTTATGCGTTAGCGGAAAGGATGAAGAAGGGGAGTGTGCGGGAAGTGGTGGCGTCAAGCACGGGAAATCATGGCGCGGCGGTGGCGTATGCGGCGAAAGAGTTTGGGATTGGCGCGAAGATTTTCTTGCCGAAGAATTGCAATCCGGTGAAGCGCGGGCGAATTGCAGGGTTGGGGGCGGCGATTGTGGAGAGCGGCGGAAGCGATTTGGCATCAGCGTTCGAATTAGCCTCAGAGTACGCAAAGCAGCCTGGCGTTTATTTTTTGAATGACGCGACGGATGTTGATTTACCGGCGGGACCGGCGACGATTGCGTGCGAAATTCTGGAACAATTGCCGAAGGCGACAGCGATTCTTGCGCCGATGGGAGACACGGCGCTGATTCGCGGAATTGCCGCGGCGGCGAAGCAGATTGCGCCTCACATGAGTATCATCGGCGTCCAGGCAGAACGCGCGCCGGCGTATTACTTGTCTTGGAAAGAAGGGAAGGTTGTGGACACCGAAACGTGCGATACGATTGCCGACGGGCTGGCGACGCGAACGCCGGAAGTGGCAAATGTGCGCGACGTTGGGAATTTGGTTGCTGACATTGTCCTGGTGAGCGAAGAACAGATGTTGAGGGCCATCGAGACGCTGCTTGTGCAAGAACACGTGGTCGCGGAGCCTTCCGGAGCGGCGAGCACGGCGGCTCTTCTGAAATCGAGCGAGGGTTGTGGCGATAGCCCGGTGCTGATTGTGAGCGGAGCAAATGTTTCACGGGAAGTGCTGAAGAGAGCGATTCAGAGTTGATAGACGGCCTCGATCAACGTTGGCCCGTTCAAAGCAAGGGCAGGCCGGGAATGTTTGCGAGAATTGAACAGGCCCCTATCTCAGAGCTGGCCTTGGGCGGAAAGGTTTGTTCCTTCCCCAGCGATAAACAGCGAAATCTCTGTCCAATGTCAGGATGTCTGCCGTTTCGAATTCATCCGCCAGCCGGATGAGGCAGGCATCGGCGAGGTCAATCTTGCGATCGTTGTATTTCCGAAGGATTTGCTTCACTCCCACGGTATCTCTTGATAGCTGAAGTGGTATTTGGAAAATCCCGCCAGTCACATTGTCGATAATGGTTTCACAAGCGCCAGAGACGTTGCGCAGCAGGTAGCAGCTCTCGGTGATCACTGCCTCGCAGGTGATCATGGGTGCTTCCAGGTCTTGCACCTCTTTTGCGCAAACGGCGTGGGACCTCTCGCTTCGGTCCAGCAGCGCCACAATTACGCCCGTATCGAGCAATACGGGCTTCACCGTCCAAAATCCCTCAAATGCTTCTTGTTGGATCCCAAGTCAGAAACTCCAGAGCGGAACTTCCCCAGGCCAATAATCCTTTGTTTTTTCTTCCGCACGCGAGTGGCTTCAAGTATGCGAAGACCCTCGCGAACGACCTCGGAAGGTGTCCACCCCAGTTCCCGGACGAGCGCGGAGAGTCTCCGCCGCGAACGAGTGTCGAGCCGCGCTTGGATTACCGAACGCATCGTTACCATTGTACTACAGAAAGCATATCGTATGACAGATAATCCAAAGCAAGTGTATGCTTGAGCGAAAGTTAATGGGTGCCGGCATCGGAGAGAGAATCACAGATTATCTGGGAATCGAGCGCAACGTTGCGGCGGCGTCCGGCTCCATCTTTTTGGTCGGGTTGGGAGAAGAGCTTTGGAAGAAGTTTCTCCCGAAATATCTGGAGTCGCTTGGCGC
>Ga0079221_10000122_pt1 | contig 16765 bp, 24 predicted proteins | sample GAAS200_FD_75069 | JGI IMG/M metagenome (GOLD analysis project Ga0079221, IMG submission 75069) | Agricultural soil microbial communities from Georgia to study Nitrogen management - GA AS200 | ecosystem: Environmental > Terrestrial > Soil > Agricultural land | place: USA: Georgia | collected... | reverse complement strand
GCCGCGGCGACGTCCTTCACAGGGTAGCCCTTCCGCTCACTCGCCCATTTCCGCCGGATCGTATGCCACAACCCCTGCGGCGGTGGGGTCAGCTCCGCGAGGTGAAAGGCCCGGCGCAGCCATCGGTCCATCATCTCCCGACTGCATGCCTGCGCCGGATTCTTCGGCGCCGGGAACACCGGCGAGTTGCCGATGGCCCCCTGCGCCTTCCGAGCAGCCGCGAGCGTGGTCCTGACGGCCTCGCTCATCGGTACTACCTGCTCGTACCCCTTCTTGTCATGCTCCGCGCGCCACCGAATGGTCCCGGCTTCGAGGTCGACATCACCCCAGAGCAGGTTCCGCCAGCTCGAGAGACGCCGTCCCGTGCCTTCCGCCACGATCAGGGCCACCCGAAACAGCGGATGGACCCGTTCCGCGACGTCCAGCAGCCGGAGATAGGTGTCGTGCAGCATCACCGGCCGTTTGGGGTTCTTCTCTCGGGGGAGGCGAACGCCGAAGAGCGGGTTTTCCTGCAGCACCCGCCGTCCGTTCGCCTGTCGTTCCCGCGTGGCCCACCGGAGCGCTCGCATCAGGACTTCGAGCTCCGCGTGGATCGTGCGGTCCCCCACCGCGCGTCCGTGGTCGACATCGGGGCGTGCGATCGCTCCCTGACGCCGCGCCATGGTGTACCGCGTCACATCGGATTCGGAGAGGGTTTCCACTCGGCGCGTGGGCCCAAGAAAGCGCACCACCTGCCGCAACATCCGCCCTTCCCCGAGCTGGGTCCGCGCTTTCTTGCTCAAGTGCGCGGGGCTCTCGAGATACAGATCCGCGAGGAGCCCGATCGTCAGGCTCTCCTCGTCCAGCGCGGTGTCATTTGCCAGCAGGGCCGTGAGCAACTCGTAGCCCTGGCGGATGGCCTTCTCCTTGTCGCGATGCCCGAGACTCCTCCGGACCTCCTTTCCCTTGATGTAGACCGACCGAAAGAGCGGGCCGCCGGGGCGGTCTTCATAGAGCCGCACGCGAGCGCCGCGTTCGCCGATGGACTTCGTCCAGCCTTTCCGGGTCATGCTTTTCTCCGGAGTCTGGCGAGGTCCTGGGCATCGGCGTTCGGATCATACTGGGCGGGACTGGGGTCGGCAACGCGGTGGAGGTCGCGGCGCAGGATCTTGATGCGGGCGTTGGGGTTGGCGCGGCGGTCGGGGAGTGCCCCGCCCCGCACGGCCCGGCGGATGGTCTCCTCGGCGCAACCCTTCTCACGGGCGGCGGTCGCGGTGTCCAGCTCCTCGTTCAACCAGGCGTCGGCGGCGTGCAGCAGCTTCCTCAATACCGTCATCCGGGCCGCCACGGCGCCCTCGGCCCCGTTAGCCCGCAGAATCGCAGTCTCAGCAAGTGCGTCCCGAACAAAGGCGCTCAGCCAGGCTGGGCACCCGTCGGGGAGACTCAGTTCGATGGGCTCGACTGGGCTGTTCATACGACGGGTGTGCGATACCCCAATTGCTCGAGGCGGCGGGCGGTCTCGTGCGTCGGCGCCCCGTGGATCCGGAAGGTGAGCTGCTGCAGGAAGGCGTCGCGACCTTTGTCGGGGAGCCAGGGGCCGAGGAGCTTGCAGCGGTAGATCCCGCCGCCGAAGCGTTTCTCGATGGCCTGAAGGAGTTCACCGCGCTCGCCGACTCCGAAGCGACCGACGTGCATCCAGCGACCTGGGCGGCCGCGATTGATCCGACGCCAGAGCTGAATGCGCCTGACGCGGGGCCGGTGAAAGGCCATGGCCTGGTCGATGTCTTCGGGGACGAACTTGCGGGGTGCTTTGCGACGGGGTGCCATTTTCTGCCCTTGGTGATGGGTTCAGGTTCTGGCCGGCCCTTATGGGCACACGCCGCCATTTCCTTTGCTCATCACCTCGGGTGTCGTCGACAACGGCGACTGCCTCTACGTTCGCCAGGAAGCGGAGGAGGTCAAGGGGTGAATGTGGTACCACGCCTTTTGCGATGGCCCTGACGTCGGAGAGAACTGCTGACTAGAGTGCTGACTAGAGTGCTGACTAGAGTGCTGACTGGAGCGGTGACTGGAGTCGGTGACTGGCGTTTTCACACCCGTTTTCGCACCGTTTTCACGGGCGTTTTCTCCCGGTTTTCACACCTGATTCCACCCGAATTCTCCCCGGATTGCTACCGGATTGCTCCTTTATTCTCCGATTTTCGCGGCGAAGCCGCGCTGTAACGGCGTAACGGCTGTCACTCATCGCGACGCCGATCGAATCCCCGGGCTCTTTCCGAGCCCATCGGCGCGCCCTAGGTTTGTGGTGAGCGTTTTGCGCAGTGGTGTCTACGATGGAGGAGCACCCGTGCGGCTTAGGCAGGCAGCCCCAAGCTCATGAAGCATCTATGGTGCTGGCGGTGCCAAGACGAGATGCCGATGCTCGACGACGACGAGTTCGCGCGTGCGCTCAGCACCATTCAGGACGGCGCGAGTAAGCCCCTGCAACTCCTCGACGAATACAACCGGCTCACTGGCTTTCGGGAGACCAACCCTAACGCTGTCTGGCATCACCGGATCTCTCTGTACGGTCCGCCATGCGGCAGCTGTGGAAAGCCGCTGCGAACGCCGGTAGCCACGTTCTGCGCGGCGTGCGGTGCTCCTCGAGTCCGGCCGGATCAGCCGGTCGCCTAACAAACCCTGGAGCAGATACCAAGGTGCACCTCGTGTACATCGATGAGGTGAAGTATCAGCCTCCGGACCAGGCCTACCACTGGTTATGCGCGCTCGCCATTCCCGATGGATCTATCCAAGCAGTCGATGCCTCCCTTTCTGCTCTCGCCACGGACTACTTCGGGAGTCCCTTGCTCGGGCAGGAGACCGAGTTTCATGCCCGAGACATTGTTCAAGGCAAAGGACCGTACAAGGGCCAGGGGATGGATCGTCGCGTGGAATTGTACAAGAGGCTGCTTGACTTGATCGATGCCGCGCCCGATATCGGCAGGATTGAGATTCGGATAGATCCAGCGAAAATGGTCGCGACCACGTACGCCGACAAAGCCTTCATGTTCCTGGTTGAGAAAGTCGACGACTATATGGGAAGTCTGAAGTCATTGGCTCTTCTGATAGCAGACGAAGACAAAGAAATCGCTGGGCAGAACGTTCGCAGCCTCAGCGCGTACAAAGCGCGAGGCACAGACTATGCATTCGGACGCCCCATCACCAGAGTGGTTGACACGATCCATCACACCCGCTCACAGCACAGCCGTCTGCTTCAACTCGCCGACGCCTATGTCTATACCTTGGCAACAGTTGCAGGCGATTGTACCGCGTATCCACGTAGTGCGATCGCTACGCACGCGAAGTCCAAGGAGAATCTGCTATTTCCCACGAAGTACAAGAATTGGCCGACAGACGACAGTTGGTATGCGTCGACCTAGCAAGCGCCGTGAGCCGATGCTGCATGATTAGAGGAACGGAGAGATCATTCATGCCTCTCGCCGCTCAGGCGCGGTCCGGCGCGAAGTGGGCACGCTGGATACTGTCGGCCGCCGGTGAGGGATCATCTTGACGAGTCCCTGCGCACCTAGGACGCCTTTGGGGCAGATGGGCCGTATGGTTAAGCCTCGATACTCAACGATTCTCCTCGGGTTACTGGGAATCTCAGCCTTGGAGCTCATCGGCTGCCATCCGACCCGTGCGATTGCTGATGAGTGCGCCTCCGCGTACCAACGCCCAGCCGCGGTCGGTGTTGCCAACGACACCACCTCGATCCCCGCACTCAGTGCGCTCGCACTGTACCATCCCGCAGACTCCTTGCCTCAGCTCTACAAGCCAGACTCGACGGTGCGTTGGTTCCGCGACCTGTTCTACGCGCACTTCGGGGACTTCCCTGGTGGACAAGCGGGCGTCCACAGTTTCCTATTGCGATTCCACGCCCGCATCGTTGGTTTAGCTGACACCGCGGGCTGGTACGCAGTTCGCATTCCAGACCCCGGCCCAGACACGGCCAGATTCAACCTTCTTAGGTTCTGCATCGGTGCTGACCACGGAGTGTATGTGCGGCCGGCGTACTCGCGGTCACCTTCCTTGCTGCCAGTGACTTCGTCTCACCCCGTGTCGCATCCCGGTCCCCACGGTGCCGGGGAATCGCCCTAACGTCGCGCGCCGAAGCCCCTCATCTTGTCCTGAGTTGCATTTACCAAGTGCAGAGGAGGATATGACAGTGTCCCGCAAGCCGAAACGCGAGCTGAGCGACACCGAAGAGCTTCTGAAGGACCTCCTGATCGTCCAACTAGCCGTTGCGGGGGTCCGGCAGCAGGATATCCGCGCCATCCTTGGATGCGATATCAATCGCGTTAGCCGCATCGTGCGCCACATCAAGACCAGGCCGGCGCGAGGGGAGGACTAATGCCCAAGTCCGACTCTGAAGACCACGGCCTCCCGAGTTTGGCGCTCGTGTTTGGCTACATCGCGGTAAAGGAGCTCCAACGTACACAAGACCGAGTCGCTGTCTTGAGCCGGCTCGGCTTCGGAAATTCTGAGATTGCGCTCATTTGCGATACAACTCCGGCCGTGGTGCGAACATTGAAGGCTCTCGCAAAGAAGAAGCCAAGAAAAGGGAGGGGGAAAAGGAAATGAGCGATTCCTCCGATGCGAAGGCGACTCGCCTGATGCTCGCCTACCTCTGCATAGCAAAGGAGGCCGAGGCCAGCCTGGAAAGAAAGGTTCAGGTCTTGGATCGGTTTGGACTGGCAGACGGTGAAATCGCAACCGTGTGTGGCGTAGCAGTGCAGTCCGTCCGGAACGCACGGGCGAATGTCAAGAAAGGCTCCGGCCGTGCCAAGAAAAAGAAAAGCTAAGGCGCCGCCAAAGCTGATCAGGATCCCCGGGGAGTACTTCGAAGCAATCAACCTCGGGATCATCCTTTTCCCCGCTCTGTTCCAATTCGAGAATGGTTTCCGACTCCTCCTCGACTCATATCTGACTAGCTGCTATGGGAACAATTGGTGGGACGTTTCCCTGAAGGAGAAGCTGCCAAACATACATCAATACTCCACGGATCAGCAGCTAAAGATGGATGCCATGCCATGGATTGGAGATTCGACGCGGGTGAAGGTACTTCCTGTTCACCTGGTGACGCTCGGCCACCTTGAAGAGATCGTGAAGCGGTATCGCTCGGACTGCATTCCTGAGTTATTCCCGACCATGGAGTTCTTTCTCGGACACATGGAGGTGATCAAGAGGGTCCGCAATCTTTACGCCCACATGTTCCCCTGCATTACGAGAGAGGACTGTGACCTCGCCAGAGGCGAGATTCGAGCGCTAGGCAAGCATATTAACAGTAGGCTTGATCGATACACCGCGGTCGCATGATCTGAGCGTGAGTGTCAAGTAGTCGATGCGAACGCCCCTTATCTGCCCCTGAGCACGGGAGGCTCAATAACCCACATGCTCCCATTAACCCGTCAACAGCACCCCGACGAAATCAGGGAATACGACCACGTGGGCCCCGCCCCAGCCTTAGGCCCGCTGCGTTGCTTCGCACAGTTCCCAGGGGACAAGTACGTGTGCACGCTCGGCCGCGGCCATTCGGGCCCCCATGTCGCTCACACGCACGGGGACGTCGTGATGGCGGTTTGGGATCAAGGGCCTGGGGATGGCGCGTGGCGGCTGCGCGCCGCCGCCCGTGCCGCCGCGCTGCTCCGGATCGTGACCGTTGCGATCATCCTCGGTGTGTTGGTTATCGGCGCGTTCTTGAAGGTTCTCGCGACAGCCGTCCTCCTCATCACAAGCAGCACGCTACTTGGCTGGTTCCAAACGACGCGGGCACTAGGTCCTCTTGACCGCCCCATTGGCGCAAGCAGCCAGTCCGCAGTAGTTGCATTCCTCGCCTCAATCGCATTGCTCATTGCCGGTGTAATACTCACGTGGTCTACCGTGGGATGGCTTAGCGCCTTGGTGACGGTGGTCGTTGGCTTGTGGATCCTCCCAATGATCTCCCGCGTCCTGTGGGGAAACTGGTTTGCCTTGAAGTCGTGAGGGGCTTTCACTAGATGACCATGATCGCACCACTGCGCGCAAGCCTCCGCTCGTTACTCGGAGCTCCAGGCTTCACCGTCACCGCCGTCCTCACCTTAGCCCTCGGCATCGGCCTCTCAACTGCGGTCTTCACCGTCGCCGACGCCCTGCTCCTCCGTAGGCTTCCGGTTCGCAATCAGAATGAATTGATCACCCTGATGGCGGCCAAGCGCGACAACACGGCCGCCACTTGGCCGCTCTCGATCGGGGATGCCCACGAGTTCATCCGCTCCGCCCGTACCATTCACGACGCTGCCTACATCGACTACTACAGCCCCTACCCCACGCCGGTACTGAACCGAGATCACGTCACTCGCCTCAAGCGGGCCCTCGTTTCGGGCCGCTTCTTTGACGTCCTAGGCACCCACGCCGCGCTCGGCCGAATGCTGAGCCCATCCGATGATCGAATCGGATCAGCTCCCGTCCTGGTGCTGAGCGATGACGCTTGGCGGCATGAGTTCGGCGCGGATTCCGCGATCGTGGGCAAGGACATCACGCTGCAGGAGAATGGCGTCGCATACACCATCGTCGGGGTGATGCCCGCAGGGCTCGAATACCCAACGGGGACGGACTACTGGACACCGTTCACTCCCGCGCGTTTGCACAGCACTAAGGATTCCTCATTCGCCGTCGTCACCCTAATCGGCCGCCTCTCTGGAGGGGCGAACCTGTCGGCCGCGGCTGCCGAGCTGACCGGTTTCTTCGGCCGGCCATCCGCCTCGGCGTTCGATAACAACCTTCGTGGTGCTGCTGCATCCATTCCCCGAGTAATCCTCAGGGATGCGCGACCAGCCGTCCTGGTGTTCGGCGTGGCCGCGGGACTCCTGCTCCTGATCACCTGTCTCGACGTCGCCAATCTCCTTTTGGTCCGCGGCCTCCATCGCGTCAGCGAGGTCGCGGTTCGCACCGCACTCGGCGCGAGCAGATCCCGAATGGTCGGGCAGCTCCTTCGCGAGAACCTCCTGCTGGCACTTGCAGGCGGGGCCCTTGGTATCGGGGTGGCGGCAGGAGTACTCCGCGTGTTTCTGGCCCTCGCCCCAGCGAGCGTTCCATTGCTGGGCACGGTGCACCTCGACCTCACGTCCCTCACCGCAGGCCTTGGGATCACATCAGTCGCTGTCCTCTTGTTTGGATTGGCACCTGCCGTGGTTGCATCACGAGCCGACCTGGGGGAACTCCTGCGGTCGGCATCGCGTCACTCCGCTGATCGCGGCTCGCGCCTGGTGCGAGAAGCCCTCGTCTGCGCTCAGGTGGTGCTCGCGGTTCTCGTCCTTTCGGCCGCGGCCGTTCTGGGCCGCAGCTTCTTGAGGTTACAGGATGTCAACCTGGGCTTCGAGTCGTCCCACCTGGTGATTGCGGAACTCGGGTTGCGCTATGACCAGTATGGTGACGCTGCCAAACAAGCCACGCTGATGCGGGCCCTCGTATCGCGCCTGCAAGTGACACCCGGCGTGAGCGCTGTGTCACCCGTGGTCGCGATCCCGTTCTCGGGCACGGCTGGATGGGACGGGCTCGCTGGCACAGAAGGCCAATCGCTGGCGGACGTGGCCAAGAACCCCGTGTTCAACATGGAGGTCGTGACTCCCGAGTACTTCGAGACCTTCGGACTCCGCGCCACGCGGGGGCGCCTGCTGACGGGTGATGACCGCGAGGGCGCCGAGCCAACCATCGTCATCAGCGAGACGATGGCCCGACGGTATTGGCCAGGGCAGAATCCGATCGGCAAGCGGCTCATGTTTGGACCCGCCTTGGATCATGCCCTGACAATCGTGGGCACGGTGCCTGACACCCGCTACCGCGATCTGCGGGAGGCTCGAGCCACAGTGTATTTCCCTCTGGCGCAGCCGTACTTTCCGTTCACGCCGACGACCCTCGCCATTCGGACCTCCGGAGGCACGACCGCCAACCTCGTTCCAACACTTCGGCGCGTGATCGGCGAGACTGCACCTGGAGTAGTGATGACCGGCGCGTCGCCATTCGCGTCGTACATGCAACGGCCTCTCGCCGAGCCGCGACTCAACGCCTTTCTGCTATCGGTGTTCGCTTTGTCCGCGACGGTGCTCGCGGCTATCGGCATATTCGGGGTCGTCGCCACGTCCGTCCGTCAGCGCACTCGTGAGCTGGGTATCCGCATCGCACTCGGCGCGACGGCGCGCGATATCCGATCGCTCGTCCTGGGCCGTGGAATCGCGATTGTAGCGGGGGGGGTGGCCGTTGGAGTGGCTGGAGCGATGGTCACAAACCGGTTGGTGGCTTCGCTCCTGTACGACCTGAAGCCAACGGACCCACTCTCGCTGGCGATTGTCGGGTCGCTCATGCTCGCGGTTGCGCTCGTGGCAAGCTTCCTCCCGGCGCGGGCCAGTAGTCGAATCGATCCCGTCATCGCGATGCGCGCGGAGTAGTTGACATCCTGGATGCCTCAGCCCGCAGCGCTCAACCACCAACCCCGGAATCGCAAAGGAAAGGTGTCACTCTTGTGATCAGGCCCCCCTTAGCTCCAGGTGCCGGCTATGCGGCGTCCCCGAGTAGAACCGGCTGATAGATGAGATCATCCATTCGTCGACAATTGACGAACCCGGCTTCCGCCATCAGTTCAAGCAGACGCTCGGTGGTGACGGCATAGTATCGGGCCGTGGTTCGCAGGATCGGCCTAGGAGGGGTTGCTCCCCCCTCAACGATCAGAGTGACAGAGTAGTGCGTCGTATCCTCCCAATGCCACTCTTGGCGCAGAGTGAAAGTCTCGTTCCCCCGATGCCGCTCGCCGTACGGATGAGTAGTATCGACTCCCCGCGGCACCGCGGCGTAGTCTCGCACGGACGCGATGCACAGCCCTCCCGGTCGCAGCACATGGCGAAACTGACGAAACGCCGTGAGAATCTCCTCATCGGCCATGAGATGCGGCAGCGAGTTGTCGCATGCGAGTACGGCGTCGTACGAACCGGATACACTCGACGCAACGGCCCTCATGTCCGCCACCCCGGCATCGATCGTGAGGTGACGGGCCGAGGCCTCCCGGCGCAGCCTCGTGATGGCCTCCCCCGACAAGTCTCGGCCCGTGACTTGAAAGCCTTGGCGAGCTAAGGGGAGCGCCTGGGTTCCTATCCCGCAAGCGGCATCGAGCACGCGGATCTCCGGAGCTAGCGTACCCAGTTCGGATGTGATGAGTGCGCCGAAAGCTGTCCCCTGACGCTCCATACTGACATCCCAGTCTTCGTATATCAGGTCGTAGAACGGCGATAGGTCGTCATAAAACTGACGGGTGTCCGCGGAGAGCATCGTCGATTTGCTCCTGACGCCTACAAGACCGGACCTGAGCTGCGCGGCGTGTACGTGGAGGGTTTCATTGGCCTGATTGAGTCAGGAGGATGCCAGGAGATCCGCAACCCGAATGCCATCTTGTGCCGTCCCTCGCCAGGATCTTGCCTCGGGAACGAACGACCAACCGCAAAGAACGGCATGTCGGGGTGAATACTCCTGTGGCACGGCCGCTGCGGCCTTGCCTGGGTCCAGGGCAACGCGACCCAGCAACTCCAATGCCATCTTCTTCGCATGCGAACGCCGAGGATGGAAGTAACTACCCCCCTGCTTCTTGGAGATGAACCGAGATTGGAGAGCGTCCGTGAGCGACGGTGGTCGGGTTGGGTCCACAGTCAATGATGACGCGGCGCACCAAGGGAACCAGTCGAAGACGCGGCCTTGTGCAATGACCAAGAGGGCTCCCCAGCCGGTCGGCTTGAAGCGGCCCCGTTCCCAATCAGGAAGCCACGGATTGAACGCCTTGTCGTCCATCGTTGGGAAGCGATATACCTCGCCCGTCTCGACGATTGGTGATGGCGGCCTCGCCCCCTGAGGGCGGGAACTCGCCGGCCGCGGGTTACGAAATCGCGCGGCCAGAGCGCTGAGGATCGTTGTTCGCTTCTTGAGGTCACTCGCTCCGGCGCCGCGAGCCTGGAGGTCCCGGAGGTCGGCGCCGGTATCGATCGCCGCTAGAGCTTGCTCGAAGACTTTGGCGCACCGGATGCCACGACGCTCGAACTGATCTGCGAGTACGAGCCAAAACGTCGGTCCCCCATCTGACGTGAGGTCAGTGCTGCCGTCATGGTCTTCGAGAATGATGTGGAGAAGGCGGTCTCCGGGTTCCGGTAACTTCGAGAGCAGCGCAATTGTGCTCCGGAGATCCGCAGCGGCGTCATCTTGGTAGAGACCCACGCCCCAGCTTCCCATCGCGCGGGCTAGTCCGAAGCCCGCGCAGACTCGCCACCCAAGGAACCGGGCTCGCGCCGCGTGGAGATTGAGGAGTTCACTAACTAATCATATGCCGCGGTGGCTCCTGGCGATTGTCAGGCGCCGACCTCCGCCTTGGCAAGGAGATCACGAACAGCCTTTAGGGCTTCTACCTCTCGAGGATCATCCTTCTGTGAGCCGAGCTCCTCTGCAGCTCTCAGGTAGGTGATGCAGTCGGCTCGGGCTAGTCCCTTTGCCACCAGTTGGCTGACGAGGCGCAAATCGACCTGATAAGCAAGGGAAATGCCATGCGTGCGGATTATCGCGAGTCGATCCTCCTGCGCCAACTCCTTCATGCACTCCACGGCGGAGCTACTGCGACCACTTGCCAAGGCAGCGAGCCCTCGCTCATTCAGCCAGTGATACGTCTCAGGGAAGGTCGTCAGGAACGGCTTGGCTTCGGCCAGCTTGTTCCAAGCATCGTTCGAGCGACCGAGCTGTGTGAGGTATTGTGCCGTCGCGATCTTGCGTTGTGGGTCTCCTGGTGTGTACCGCTCGGCCCGCTCGTAGGCCGCCAACGCATCCGCATCCCTTCTAGCGAAGGCCAACACGTGGCCGAGAAAGCCGACGAACATCGCGGCAGCGTCGGGGTCCTTGGCGGCATCTGCCAGGGCAACGTACTCGTTACACAAGGTCTCGGCACCGGGATAGTCGCGCTGCTTAACCAGTGGCATCAGCCGGCTGTGAAACTCGTCGAAGTAGCCGTCGAGAATGGACCCGGTCACCGCAGGGAGCCTCTGCCAACGGCTAACGAACCTCGCGTGTGCGGAGTGGAGATAGCGTCTTTCATTCCCGACCCCTTTCGCCGCCATGGCTCCAGGCGCTTGTTAGGCGGCAGGCACATAACCATCACCACTTCGCAACGAGCCAGAATAGGGCCACAATGAGGCTGCCCGCGGCTGCCCCTACAGCCGTGATCCGACGAGCGTCATCCGTGTCCTCGTCTATGGTCCAGGCGTTCCCGGTGGGGCGATAGCTCGAGTTGTCGCGCCTTCGGCGGTAGAGGCGCCAGGTCGTATATCCAACCGCTACCAAGAAGAAGGTCGCTACGAATACGACCTTGAACGACAGGCGTGGGCTGGGCTCTGGAAGGACGTGGAGAACCGATGCGAGCAACGGGATGAATGCGGCAACGCCGCCGGCTTTGAGGCCAGGTTCAACCGCGTAGCGAAGAGCACGATCGCCGAATGGCCGCACGCGAGTTGTCTGCCGCCTAACGCAGCGCGCCTAAGCCACGCCGCCCCCAGCTGCGGGGGGCGCTGCGACTGGGGCGAGTTGGATGCTGCCGCGTGATCAAATCAATCGCCTCCACAGAAGGCGGCGTCAGCTTCAGGCGCTGGTTAGGCATCATGCGGAGTATGAGGCAGGGGGGCATCGAAAAGGCCAGTCACGAACTCACCACGCCGCACGACCACGAAGCCTACAATCAACAGATACCCGAGAGCTTCTAGCGCAAGCACGAGAACATCAATCTGACTGGCGTTGCCGCTCGCAATCAAGCGTGCGCCACCGTAGCCTTGAAGAATGAACCACAGAACCGTCAGGGGGATGGCAAGCCAGGGCGTGTAGCGCAGCCGATGGTGAATGCCAAGAGCCACCGACATGAGGCCGGCGCCGAAGAGGAACAGTTCGACCACCGCAACCCGGCCACCGGGCGCGAGGGCTGCCCACCTGCCAGCACCGCGAACGGCGGCGATGCCCATGAGTAGGCCCAGTACCACGGCGACCGTAGAGACGCCGCGGCGGAGAAGGTCGAACCACGTGGTCGCTGGATTAGCGCGCGTAGGCCGCATGATGCACAACTAGTAGTTGAGCTTCATTGTTGACCTCCGCGGTCCCTTAGCGCCCAAACCGCCCATTCTGCAATGTTGGTCCCATGCATTGATTTCCGTAAGGCCACTCAACGGGACTCACTCTCAGGAACTGGCTTTTGCAGGGTCGTCTTCCTCCACCAAAGAGGGGGCAAGCGCCTGCCCCCATTCTCATCGACTCTGCGTCGCTCCTCGGCCTTGACCAGGGCGAGAATCTCTCGTGCTCGAGCTAATGACGCGTCCATGTCGCCTCAGCGGGCCCCTAACGGATCGCGCCTGAGCCGCGCGGCACACGAGATAGACGCATCCACTCCTCTGAACGTAGGCCGCATCGGCGAGCGCCTGCTAGGCCCCACCACCCGAGGTGCGCGTACCAGCGGCATCCACGACGAACGAGAGCTCGGGCAACGCCCCGCCAAATGCGGCTGCGAGCCGAGCGGTGATCTGCATTGGCAACAGAGCAGTGTGGGTTTCCACAAACGACTCCTTGGGTGCCTGCTGCTCGAAGGAGCCGAAGGCCAGACTGAACTCCCACACGCGCCCCTCGACATACAGTCGCATTTGATCGAGGTCGTCTGCCGAGGCAACCCCGAAGTCGCCACCTACCAGGCCGAGGGCACTGCTGCCATCCGCGAACCGGACATCGGCGACCACAAGTCCCGGAATCGCAGGATCCTCCAGATCGTTGGGCTTAATCGTCGCCTCGCTCTGACCGGGCTCCCCTTCCTCATCGTAGGCGAAGACCCAGGCAGGGTGCGCATCGAGGACCTCTCGGGGAATGGGACGGTTGAGATCGTAACGATCCGCGTTAGCCATACGTGTCCTCCGGAGCGGCCTGACGATCAGCGCGTGTGTAGCGCGACGCAGCCAGAGAAGCAGTCATGCCTTGATTCATCGCGTCAGCTCAACGCACCTGCTAAACGGGGCGTGGTGTCTTCTCCTCGACCAAGTCGCGCGTGACGACTCCAAGGGCGCTCGGCGACACACCTCTCGGCGAGCGCCGGGCGCCCGACTCCCAGGGCGGTCGTGAGGTCGCAAGTTCGACCCCTTGGCACCAATCCCCCAACGTATACCACACTGGTAGCCGTTCCGGGAAACCCTCAGCGGCCACGTACGTGCTCGGCTGTCCCCGCCAGACGTGATCCCCGCCCGGATTCAACCAATCGGGTAAATGCCCAACCAGCGGATAGCTGGGCAAGCTCCCTCGGCCGCACGCAGCGCATCTGGATTGATCTGGGTTACCGCCGCGCAAGGCGACGACTTCGACGTGGATCGCTGACCCGACCAACTCGTAGAGTTGTGGAGTGGTCTTCGTGGGGTTAACGACCGTTACGGGGCGCCATCGAAACCCGCGACGTTCCTCCCGCGGAATCAGGGAGCGAACACGTTCGGTGTAAAGACGGTATGCCGGCCCCGCAGGCCGCTCTGGAAGTTGTGCGACGACTCCGTCACATCGTCTTGAAAGTGAGTCGTGGTAGCTCACCTTCATTCGCCGGCTGGTCCGCGCGCCCAGTGGTATTAAGCATGCACGACAGTGCCCCCCCGAAAACAGGGCTTCGAGGTTCTGCACCACGACTCCGCCCGCGGACCCGAGCGCCCAGTCGACCCTGGTAAGGCGGGCTGTAGGATCGTGAGGCTGATCCAACGGCCGGGCAGCGCGGGCTTCGGCGCTGAGACGCCGCCCTACGGCCAGCGCGTTCCTGAGCGCCTGCTGAGCGGTTGAGATGGGATCTGGGCTCATGAGTCCTCGTCCGTCGTCGGCTTCTGACAATTGTTGACCGGCATCATAGACGAACTTCTCTGTACGGTGTCCCGGGGGGCCCAGGTCTAATTCGGACCAGTGCATTCCTGCACAGAGCGTGCGTCCGCAACGTCGGTTCCACCCCGGCGAACAGCCGATCGGCACTGGGGCCGTACATGAAGAGAGTTGCCCCTCCCTCACCGACTTGATTGCCGTCATACTCGCCGAGCTGTTTCTCCGCGAGGACGCGTTGAAGATCGGCTTCGATCCCTTCCAAGCTCTCCGCTTCACGCTCTTCAGGAGAAGGCGGGCCCTTCAGGTATACCACCACAGCCTCCTCAGCTTTCCCTCGCTTCCCCGGCCCTTGAGACTTGGCGACCAGCGCGCGATCCACCACCTCACGGAGGGCAAAGACGACGATTACCGCCGCCCCGGCGAGCAACCACTGGTGGTAGACCCTTCCCAGAAGGTTGAGGAGGGCGAATGCCACGAAGATCAGAGCGAACGAAATTGCCCGCCGTAAGCTCACGGGCCATACCGCAGCACTTGATAGACGAATGCCACCAAGCCGCAAAGGAAAAGGACGTACACAGCGGCCCACCATCGAACCATCCGCTGCAACTCCTGATCACCCAGTTCACGATGCCCACGCCGCAACAGGAAAAGAATTGTCGCGAAGCCACTGCTTCCGGCGGTCGTTGAGAGCAGCGTCGGTGATCCCAGCTTGCGCCAGACTTCGGAGTGTTGGTCGCGGAGGCGGCGAGAGATACGAGCATAGAGAAACACGCCGCACGTCACCAACACCAGCTCAATCGGAGCCAGGGCCTTCTCCACATACGTAAAACCGGTTGTCCACTCAATGTTCGTCATGGCAGTCGGACCAGGAGCGCAGACAGAAGCCGAATGGTTTCATTGATCAAGTCCCCAACTCTGGTCGCTTGTCAGCCAGCGCGCCCATACTGCCTCAACCTTTGCTGTGCTTCCTCACGAACGATCGCGTCGATGTTGATGCGGTCAGCGCCCGCCCAATCGGGACGGGTTGGCTCTTCAAGTCGCCCACCTAGAGGACCGCGCCTAGGACACCCGGGGTGAAGAGTGAGCGGTTCATTCCCTAGTCCTCCCGCCCCGACGGCTCCAACGCTGGTTAGACGGCATCGCCCGCGATGTGGCCGGCGTCGAGCGATGGTCGCTGCAGTCGCCGCGATACGGTGGGAACCACAAGGGCAGCCATGGCCATGAGGAAGGGAAGGATCGCCGGAGTTTCCCGGCCTGCTTCACGCTCCATCGTTGTGACGCCGCTCTGATAATCCGTAAGTGTCGGCAAGGCTGGAGGCATGCTTGTGACGCGATCTGAGGTGACCAGGGCGCGACGCCATGCGCGACCGACGCCCGCGCCGACATCCCAGTACAGTAGGACCGCAAAAAGGAGTGTCATTGCCACTCTTAAGACGCCTCCAACCCTCCGTGCAGTCGTGGATCGCCACGGGTGGTCAGCGATGAAGACGGCCATGAGGGCCAATGCGGGCCAGAGAATGAGTGCCATGAGCATGAGTGGGGTGCCGTCAGTTAGTAGGTGAATTGGAGCAATGGCCTCTCCTCTGAGTGCTCAAACCGCCCACCTCGCAATCTTGCTCCCCGCCTTGATTTGCGTAAGACCGCTCATGCCGCACTGCCAATCGCCCCACCCCCCGCGATCGCCCGCCTCCGAATCGTTCTCATGACCTTCCAAATCCCAAACGCCGGTACGGCGAAGACGAGGACGATCGGCAGGATATAGACAAGCACCCACATCGTTCCGTCGAACAGCGCCTTCAGAGTGCTCAAGAGCGTCCGAAACGCCGACCGTACGGCTGCCGTCGGCTGCCACCCGGCCGTCGTGAGTGGCTGCGCAATGGCGTCGGGCACCAGATCCAGGTTGATGGTCGCGAGCTCCGCCAGCTTGTCGAGCGTGGTAATCCGGGCCTGCACCTGATCGATCTGGCCCCGGACCTCGGTGAGCTGATTGAAGACCTCCATGATGTCAGCTGCCTTGTGGGTCCGCTCCCGCACGGTCCCAAGCAGCGCCCGAAGCTCGGTTTCGGTCACCCGGAGGTTGGTCAGCTGGGCGCCGAGGTCCGTGTACTCTTCCGTCACATCCTCTCCAGACAGGTTCTCGCTCTCGACCCTGATCGCCGCGTGGCGAATCGCATCGAGAGTCGGCTCCAGCTTGTCGACCGGCACGCGTAACGTCAGACTCGCGAGCATCTGGCCGCCGGAGCGCCACTGCTTGGAGTCGGAGACATACCCGCCCGCCGCTTCGACCTGACTTCCAAGGGTTCGAGCCATTCCGGCCGGGTCGCCGACGACTACACGCACCTGCGCCGAGCGGGCGATCATGCGGCGCATTGGCAGTGGCTGGCTTCCGGGCCGTACCCGGAATAGCCGAGCAGGGATTTGGAGGGCGCGTTGCTGCTGCATCGCAAAGCCAGCGGACACTGCAGAAGGGGGAGCCGCTGGGATATCCGCCACCTGGGCGGAGTTCTCCACGCTGTGCGTCCGTTCGGTGCAAGCCGAGAGCAACGCCAATGCCAGGGTCAATCCTGCCGCGCGAACCATGAGTCCTCCGGGTGAAGGCCTGTGGGCTTCATCTGATATACCGATGGACCCTGTCCATGCGATGGTTGCGGGATTGCGGATCCGTGACGATTGGATAGCGAACGGACGTCCACGTTAGGGGTGAAGACGCTGACGCCCCGCAGACTTGCACACCTGTTCTCCAGAAGGCCGAAACGGCCCCCTGAAGCCAGCTCAGGAGGCCGCGGTGTGAGTAGCGGTGGGAGTTTCCGGCTCGGGCTCAGCGCTCAACGCTTTACGCTGTTTGTAACCACCTGCCGCCACCGCGCGATGGCCT
>Ga0079221_10000121_pt1 | contig 16803 bp, 14 predicted proteins | sample GAAS200_FD_75069 | JGI IMG/M metagenome (GOLD analysis project Ga0079221, IMG submission 75069) | Agricultural soil microbial communities from Georgia to study Nitrogen management - GA AS200 | ecosystem: Environmental > Terrestrial > Soil > Agricultural land | place: USA: Georgia | collected... | reverse complement strand
GGCGGTTGCTGATGTAGCGGTGCGAGAGCTTGGCGGCGGCGATCAGCGCCTCGTCGAGGATGTCGACGCCGTGGTGGACCTCGTAGCGCTCTTTCAGGCCGCGCAGGATCGCGATGGTGTCCTCGACCGACGGCTCGCCCACGAACACCGGCTGGAAGCGGCGCTCGAGCGCCGCGTCCTTCTCGATGTGCTTGCGGTACTCGTCGAGGGTGGTCGCGCCCACCACGTGCAGCTCGCCGCGCGCCAGCGCGGGCTTCAGCATGTTGGACGCGTCCACCGCGCCCTCGGCGCCGCCCGCGCCCACCAGGGTGTGCAGCTCGTCGATGAAGACCACGAACTGGCCCTCGGACGCGGTCAGCTCCTTCAGCACCGCCTTCAGGCGCTCCTCGAACTCGCCGCGGTACTTGGTGCCGGCCACCAGCTGGCCGATGTCGAGCGCCACCAGACGCTTGCGCTTGAGCGACTCCGGCACGTCCCCGTTCACGATTCGCTGGGCGAGACCCTCGACGATCGCCGTCTTGCCGACCCCGGGCTCGCCGATCAGGACCGGATTGTTCTTGGTGCGCCGCGAGAGCACCTGCATCACCCGGCGCACTTCCTCGTCGCGGCCGATCACCGGGTCGAGCTTGCCGCGGCGGGCCTGCTCCGTGAGGTCCCGGGTGAACCGCTCCAGCGCCTGGTACTTCTGCTCCGGCTCCTGATCGGTGACGCGATGCGAGCCGCGGACGCCTTCCAGCGCCGTCAGGAGGTCGGCGCGATCGACGCCGGAGCCAGTCAGGAGCTGGCGCGCGGCGGTCCCCTTCTCGGCCGCGAGCGCGAGCAGCAGATGCTCGGTGGAGATGTAGGCGTCGCCCAGGGACTTGGCCTCGGACTCGGCGCGGTCGAAAACGTTCGAGATCTCGCGCGAGAGCGTGGGCTCGACGCCCCCGGACTGGCGCGGGAGACGGTCGAGCTCCCGGGTCAGATCGGCCCGGAGCTGCGCGACGTTCAAGCCGGCCTTCTGCAGGAGCGGGACGACGATCCCTTCCTCCTGCTCGAGGAGCGCGCGGAAGAGATGCGCGTCGTTCACCACCGGGTTGCCCCGGGCGCGCGCGTCGGAGGCGGCCTGCTGCAGCGCCTCGGCGGCTTTGACGGTCAGACGTTCGGGTCGGATCATGGCGCTCCGTGCCCGGGCAAGGGGCGTGCCGAGAATTAGTGCCGAATTGACAGAAAGCGTCGAGAGGCGGGACGTCAAGAGACAAAACGTCGAGAGACCAGGCGTGAACCGCGTTACGCCGTGCCTCTCGACGATTTGTTTCCGGACCCTTCGCCTCTCGACGCCTTGCTTCTCGAGGCCTTACTTCATGATCACCATTTTTTTCGTGATCCGGCGCCCATCCACAATGAGCTGGTACAGGTACACGCCCGACGCCGCGGGCTGGCCGGTGTTGAGCACCGTGCCATCCCAGTAGGCGCTGAAATCACACGACGTGGGCGCGGAGCAGCCGAGCTCGAGGTTGTCGAGCGCTTCGCCGGATCCCTGGAGAATCGGAATCGCGACCAGCTGCGCCAGCACGTTGTAGATCCTCAGCGAGACCTTCGGCCGGTGACCGTTGGCAAAGAGATCCGCGCTCAACGTGAACGGGATCGTGGTCGCCGGATTAAAGGGGTTCGGGTAATTCTGCTTGAGCTCCGCTGCGGGAGGAGGGCTCGTGCCCTGGCCCCACGCCCTGCCTGCCCCAGCCGCCCAAAGCCCGAGCCCCAGCACTGCCCAGGCGTACCGCGTCATCAAACCCACTCCGCGAACGAGAAAGTTGCCTTAGACCGCTCTCCTGTCACTAAGGGTTGCGACGGCGCCACACCGCGACTTGAACCTACGAGCCGCCGCGAGGCACTGTCAAGCGCGCGAGCACGCGGGTGTCCCCTGTGCGCTGCGTCACACCCCGCCGATCCGCCCATTCGAGCAGCGGGATGAGGTACTTCCGCGAGATGCCGAGTCGGTCCCGAAGCTCGGCCGGCGTCGCCTTCCCCACTTCTTGTAGGACCGCCACCAGCGCCGCGCGAAATTCCGCCAGCGCTTCGCGGCTGGCATAGCGCTCCGCGTCCATCTGCTCCGCGACACCCTCCCGCGCGAGGTGGGCGAGGAGCCCCGGCACCGGCACGCCGGGGAATTCGCGACCCAACTCGGCGGCGGTCGGCACCTGCCAGCGGGCATCCGCGAGCCGGCGCACCAGCCGCTCGCTCGCGCCCCCCGCGAGCGCTTCGTGCGCCGCCTGCCAGCCGGGGCGCCGCACCACTCCTCCCGCTTGTTCCCACGCACCCTTTCGTACCCCGAGATCCACGATCCGGTCGGTCACCGCGTCCGGGGCACTGTCCACGGAAATGGCCGCCCGAAGGGCCTGGAGCGACATGCCGGGATCGAGCGGGTGCGCGGCGTGGTGCTCCTCCAACACCTTCGCCAGGCGCTCCACCTCCCCGGCGAGGGCGCCCCGGGGCGCGAGGACCGGGCCGCACCGCAACACTTCCTTCCCGGCTCCCTCCACCACCCCGTCCACGCCCTGCGGGGGCGCTCCGGTCCGGACCGAAAGGTCGGACAGAGGGAGACCCGCGAGACCCGATTCCCGGACCCAGCGCAGGATTCGCTCGGCGGCCGGCTGTCCGGCGGACAGCCCCCGCTCGCCGATCCGCGGACGGCGCGGCGGGTAGGGATCGAGCACCGTTCCCCCGCCGATGGTCGTGACCGGCGAGAAACTCCGCAGGACGAAACGGTCGCCCCCGCGCGCGACCAGCGCGCGTTCCAGCACGATCCGCGCGAGCCCCGACTCGCCGGGCGCGATCACCCGCGAGGGCGCGATCCTCCCCAGCACCTCGGCCGTGCCGAGGTGGACCCGGACCCGGGTCCGCGCGGCGAGGGGCCGGCGCGCGGCGGGGAGAAGCTCCACCGCCGCGTCGAGCACCGTGGTGGTGCGCCATCCGGCGCCGGTCACGGCGACGGCGCCACGCTCCAGCTCTTCCTTATCCACGCCCACCAGCGCCAGCGCCGTGCGGCGGCCCGGGACGGCCCGCTCCGCGGGCGCGCCGTGCACCTCGATCGAACGCACCCGCGTCTCGCGACCCAGGGGGAGCAGAGTCACCGACTCACCCACCGCGACCGACCCGCTCCAGGTCGAGCCGGTGACGACCGTACCCGCGCCAGCCACGGCGAACACCCGGTCGATCGGAAGCCGGAAAAGGTCGTCCGCGGAGCGTTCCTGCATCCCGCCCGCGACCCGGAGCAAGACCTCCCGGAGGGCCTCGAGACCCTCCCCCGTCACGGCGGAAACGGCGACCGGCGGCTCCCAGGCCACCCGGCTCCGCGCGAGCCGGCGGGCGACCTCCTCCCGCACCAGCGCCAGCCACTCGGCGTCCACCAGATCGCGCTTGGTGACCACCGGCACGCCGCGCCGCACTCCCAGGAGCTCGACGATGGCCAGGTGCTCCTCGGTCTGAGGCATCGCGCCCTCGTCCGCCGCGATGACGAGGAGGGCGAGGTCGATCCCGGTGGCCCCGGCGAGCATGTTCTTGACGAAGCCTTCGTGGCCCGGCACGTCCACCACCGACGCGTCCACGCCGTCGCCCAATGGGAGCGGCGCGAATCCGAGGTCGATGGTGATGCCGCGGCGTTTTTCTTCTTCCCAGCGGTCGGTGTCCACGCCGGTGAGGGCTTTCACCAGCGCGGTCTTCCCGTGGTCGATGTGGCCCGCGGTGCCGATTACGAGGCGGCGGCCCACGCGCGGCGCTCCCAGAAGTCGAGGGCCGGGAGCCGGCCCGGGGCGTCGCCCAGATGGTGCCGGGCGAAACGGGCGGCCAGCCGGCGGTGTGCCGCGGCGTGCGCGGGATCGAGCGCGGGGAGGGCCGCGGCCGGATCATTCAAGGCCACGAGATCCTGGTAGGCCCGGGGCGGCAGTCTGGTCGGGGAATCCGAGGGTTCGCAGTTGGCGCACAGCACGCCGCCTTCCGACGTGCTGAAGAGGATGGCGCGTTCCCCGTCCGGGGCCACCGGCGCCCCGTCCTTGACGCAGGTGTCGAGCGACACCCCGAAGCCGAGGGCCGCCACCAGGAGCCAGAGTCCGCGCGCCGCGGCGGCGTCGGCCGCCTCCTCCGGCGCGGAGGCGAGCGCGTCGAGGGCGGCGAGCAGGACGTCGTACGCCGCGGGGACGGCGGCGGGGGGCGCCATCCGCAGCATCACCTCGGCGAGAGCCGTCGCGCCGGCGAACCGCCCCACGTCGGCCGCGAGATCGCGGCGCAGGTCGATCACGTCGAAGGCGGCGAGGGTGTGGAGCTCGCGGGTCTCGCGGAAGTAGAGCTGAGCGGTCCCTTCGGAAAGCAGCTCGAGACCGGCGCCGAAGCGGCTCTTGGGGCGCAGCGCGCCCTTGGCGATCGCGCTCTGCACCCCGAGGTCGCGGGTCGCGAGGCGCACCACCTTCGAGGTTTCGCTGTAGCGATAGGTCTGCAGCACGACCGCGGGCGTCGAAACGAGCGACATGCCGAAAGCTAATCGCCGCCGCTACGGGCGCGGGGGCACCACCGCCACCGCGGCGGCGACGGGACACACCCCCACCGTCACCGTCTTCAGGGTCGAGTAGTCCGGCGGAGCGGAGAGCGCGCGCACCGAACCCGCGCCGCTGCAGTCCCCCCGATCCACGGCGTAGACCCGGCCCGCCTGATCCACCGCGAGTCCCGACACACCGTCGCCACCGGGCTTCACCCCGCTCCCCGGGCCGCGGGTGACCGAGCGGGTCAGCGCATTGACCTCGAGGATTCCGTTCTGGGCGGACGCCACGAGGAGCCGGCCGGACGGATGGTATACCGCCGCCCCGGGCGACTCGCCCAGTCCGTTGAGGAGCACCAGCTCTTTGCGCGTCGCGGGATCCACGATGGAGAGCTTGCCGTCGGCCTGTCCTGCCGTTCCCGCGCACACCACGTACAGCAGACCGTCGTCGCCCACCGCGATGTGCTTGGCGTTGGTGCAGGAAAGCGGGATGCTGTCCGCGGTCGCGGTGTTGGCGAGGTCGTACGCGGTGAGCCAGCTCGGCCCCGCGGGATTGCCGGCGACCAGATTCCCGTTGGCGATGAAGAGATGTCCGCTCGCGACCGCGAGCGCCTGCGGAAAGCGGCCCGCCGCGAGACTGGTGGTATCGCCGGTGGTGAGCACCACACGGGTGACCGTGTTCAGGCCCGGGTTCGCCAGCCAGGCGATGGAATCGGCGGAAAACGCCGCACCCGTGGCTCCGGAGCCCGCGGCGACCGGGACCACGCGGCTCACGGTGTCGGTGCGGACCGCGAGGTCCACCGAGGCCGCGGCGTCGGCCTGGCCCAGGGGGACCACCAGCCGGCTCCCCCGCCCCGCCAGGGTGCCCGGCGTGCCGGTGGGGGTGCGGAGGTCGAGCACCTGGGCGCCGAAATCGGTGGTCGAGATCAGGGTCAGCGTGTTCGGGGTCGAGTCCACGACCACGACGAACTGACCCGCCGAGGAATTCTGCTCCAGCGCGTCGCTGCACCCGCCCGCGAGCACCAGGACCGCCGCCACCGTGAGCCACCGCGTCACCAGGTCTCCCTCCACTACGAGCCGAACCGCACCTGCGCCCCGAATAATAGGGTGCGGCCGCGCGCGGGGAAGTTCCTGATCTCCTGATAGGCGCGATTGAAGAGATTCTCGACCCGCCCCGACACCGCGACCCCCGGCGCGCCGCCACGCCCGGCGACCAGCTCGTAATCGACGGCGAGGTCCACCCGGAGGTACGACGGCAGGGTGGCGCGGGTGAAGGTCCCGTAGTCCAGGTCCTCGCGGTCGCCGGTGTACAGCGCCGAGAGGTCGAGGCTCCCGCGCCCGGCGAGCCGGTAGCCGAGGCCCAGCGTGGCGGAGTGGCGGGGCCGCCGGATCAGCGGCCGCCCGGTGAGAAAGAGCCCGGTGGCGCTCGAGTCCGTCCCACCCTCGGTGACGCGGGTGTGGAGATAGGTGTACCCGAAACTCACCCGGGCGCGGGCCCCCAGGGCCGCCGCGCCGGTGACTTCGACGCCGCGCGCGTCGGCGCCGGGAACGTTGAAGTAATTGGTGACGGTATCGGCGCCGTTGTAATCGATCAGATCGCGGAAACGCTGATCGAAGTAGGTGGCGCGGAGTCCCAGCCGGCTCCCGGGCGCGGTGTATTCGACGCCCGTCTCCCAGCTGAAGGAGTGCTCCGGCCGGAGGTTCGGATTCCCGCGCACGAAGCCGGTGGCGAAATTCTGATAGAAGCTCGGCTCCTTGAAGCCGGTACCGACGGAGGCGATGGCGCGTACCACCGGGCTCAAGCGGTACGACGCCCCGGCGCGGTAGGTACCGTAGGTCCCGAACCGCTGATTGTCCTCGAGGCGCCCGCCCAGCGTGAACCCGAGGGACCGGTCCAGTCCGGTCAGCACCTGGGCGTAAGCGGCGCCGTCGTTGCGGGCGCGCGCGGTGCCGAGCGTGGTGCCCTCCATCGCCTCCCGCTCGAACGCGGCGCCCAGCGTGACCACCTCGCCCCCGCCGACCCGTACGTTCGCGCGCCCGTCAACGCCGTCGCGCGTCACCCAATCGGAGCTCGAGTACGGGAACGTCGTGGTATCGCCGGGGCCGTTCGGCGCGATGGCGTACTGATAGTTGTCGCGGTGCCAGTCGGCCGTGAGGTGCGCGTCCACCCGATCCGAAAACGCGCGCGACAGGTCGAGCGCCGCGGACGGTCCGCGGTCGAGCTGATGCTGATTGTTGCTCACCACGTTCCCCGCCCCGTCGGTCGGGAAGTGGTAGCGGGCGTCTCCGTAGTGAAACGCCAGCGCGGCGGTGCTGCGCGCGTCCGGCTGGAAGTGGGCGCGGGCGGATAGCACCGCGTTGCGGTACTCGTTGTCCAGCGCGTAGACCCCGCTGCTCGAGAACCGCGAAGCCCCGAGCGAGAACCCGGCCCGCGCGTTCCCGGCGGCGAGCGAGGCGTCCACGGCGCCGGTCCCGTAGGTGCCGCCGGCCGCGCCCACGCTTCCGTGGAGCGCGCCCGCGCCGTCGCGGGTGAAGATCTGCACCACGCCGGTCACCGCGTCGGATCCGTAGAGCACGCTCACCGGACCGCGCACCACCTCGATCCGCTCCACGTTGTCGGTCGTCAGGTTGGAGAAATCGAAGGCGCCGCCGGGGGAATTCTGCGGCACGCCGTCGATCAGCACCTTCACGTAGTCGCTCTCACCGCCCCGGAGAAAGAGCGAGGTCTGGCTCCCGTACGCGTCCGTCGTCACCACGTGTGCCGCCGGCACCAGGCGGAGCGCGTCGGCCACGGTCCGGATCCCTTCCGCCCGCAGGTCGGCGCCGCTGAGCACGGTCACCGCGACCGGCACCTCGTCCGCGCGGGTGGGAAGCCGGGTGGCGGTCACCACCACCGGCTTCAGGGTGACGGTGTCGGCCGGCTGCTGTGCCGCGCCGGCGAACGGAAACGCGAGAGTCACACAGGCGATGAGCGCGAGTTTCACGGGCGATCCTTTCTCTTGCGGAGGGGCACCATCTGCGGACGGGCGTCGAACTGCTGGATTTCGACCGGCCACTCGAACACCCGCTCGGCCGCGTCGCGGCTCAGCACCTCGGCCGGCGTCCCCGCCCCCGCCGGCCGGCCCGCGGCGAGCAGGAGCACCCGGTCGGCGAAGCGCGCGGCGAGGTTCACGTGATGGGTGATCAGGATGGCGGACAGGTTCTCGCGATCCACGAGATCGCGGACCAGCTCGAAGAGATCCATTTCGTGGCGCAGATCGAGCGACGCCGTCGGCTCGTCCAGCACCAGGACCGACGGCTCCTGCGCCAGCGCGCGCGCCAGGCGCACCCGCTGGTACTCGCCGCCGGACAGGGTGGCGATCCAGCGGTCGGCGAGGTCCGCCGCGTCGGAACGCTCGAGGGCGCTGGTGACCGCGGCGCGGTCGGCGGCGCCCTCGCCGCGCCAGAGCGAGAGGTGCGGATAGCGGCCCAGGAGCACCGACTCCCGCACCCGCTGGGGAAACGCGGTCTCTTCCCGCTGGGGGACCACGCCCACGATCTTCGCCAGCTCGCGGCGGGGCCAGAGGTGGGCGGGGCGCCCGGCGATCCGGGCGCGGCCGGCGTCGGGGCGCAACAGTCCCAGCGCCACGCGGAGCAAAGTCGTTTTCCCGCTGCCGTTGGGGCCGAGGATGGCGTGCAGCTCCCCGGGGCGCGCGTCGAGCGAGACGCCGTGGAGCGCGTCGCGCGCGGCGCCGGGATAGCGGTAGCGAACGTCCGCGAGCGTGAGCATCAGGTGGTCCAGCGCCGGAGCAGCAGCGCGAAGAGCGGCACGCCGACGAGCGCGGTCACGATGCCGACCGGGAGTTCCCGAGGCGCCACCGCCACCCGCGCCAGGATGTCCGCGGCGACGAGCAGGATCCCGCCCCCGACGAACGAGGCCGGCAGGAGCGCGCGATGCCGGTGCCCCCAGCCGAAGCGCATCAGGTGGGGGACGATCAGACCCACGAATCCGATCACCCCCGACACCGCCACCGCGGCGCCGGTGAGCGCGGAGGCCGCGAGATACACCCGCCGCTTCACCGGCGTGACCTCCGCGCCGAGGTGGCGCGCGGGCTCCTCGCCCAGCGCGAGGAGGTCGAGCGAGCGCGCCGAGGCGTAGAGCACGATCAACGGGAGCGGGAGGTAGACGGCGATCACCAGCACCGTGAGCCAGGACGCGCCGGAGAGCCCGCCCCAGAGCCAGAGGAAGGCGTTCCGCAGCTCGACCGCGTCCGACAGCGAGACGATCGCGGTCATCACCGCTCCCGCGAAGGCGCCCACGGCCACCCCCGCGAGGAGCAGGACCCGGGGATCGAGCTCCGCGTCGGCGACCAGGCCCAGGCGGTACACCAGCGCCGTGGCCGCGAGCGCGCCGGCGAACGCCGCGAGCGGGAGCGCCCACGGCCCGGACAGGTGCCCCGCGATCGCGAGGACGGCGCCGAGTCCGGCGCCGCCCGACAGGCCAAGCAGGAACGGATCCGCGAGCGGATTCCGCACCAGGGCCTGGAGGCTCGCCCCGGAGACGGCGAGCGCGCCGCCCACGAGGAACGCGAGCAGCGCCCGGGGGACGCGAAGATCACGCACCACGGGCGAGGTGGAGAGATCGGCCCAGGCGACGTGGGTGGGGCCGAGGATCACGGCGAGCGCGAGCACCAGCGCCGCGAGCCCGCCCAGCGCGAGCGCCTTCACCGGGCGCCCTCGAGGCGGCGGCGCAACTCGGCCGTGGCCAGGGCGGCGCGGGGCGAAGGCCGGGCGAAGAGCGAACCCGCGAGGGAGATGATTCTCCCCTCGCGCACCGCGCGCACCGTCCGCCACTCCGGCCGGTGCGCCCACGAGGGGAGCGCGCCGGAATCGGACAGCACCACGATCGCGTCGGGATCGCGCTGGGCGATGACTTCGAGCGACACCGTGGCCGAGGGAGCGGCGAGGTCGTGGAAGACGTTGCGGGCCCCGGCGAGCGTGGCGAGCTGATCGAGGTAGCTCCCCGCCCCGATCACCATCGGCGGATTGTCCCACACCACGAAGGCGACGCGCGACGTCGGGAAGGGCGGCGGCGCGCTCAGCAGGGCGCCCAGGGCGTCGGCGATGGAATCGCCGGCGGCGGCCCGGCCGGTGAGCGCGCCCAGCAGCCGCGCCGCCCGCGCGAGGTCCTCGATCCGGTCCTGCGACACCAGCGCCGAGGCGACCCCCATCCGGTCGAACTGCTCGGCCGCCGTGGCGTCCATCGGCGAGCGATAGAGCACGACCAGATCCGGCTTCCTCGCCGACACCGCCTCCACGTTGGGATTGAGACCGTCGCCGACGTCGGGGATGGCGGAGACCTGGGGCGGATAGTCGCACCAGTGGGTGCGGCCGACCACCCGGTCCCCCGCGCCCAGCGCGAAGAGCAGCTCGGTGACGGCCGGCGAAAGGGACACGACGCGGCGCGCGGGGGCGGCAAGCGCCACCCGGCGGCCCGCATCGTCGGTGGCGACGATGGCCGATGGCCCGGCTTGCCGGTGCCCGGCGCCCCGGCACGCCGCGAGGGCGAGCAGGACGCCGGCGAGGTGGGGGCGATGTGGCCGGAGGCCCATAGCGAAAAGCGCCCACCCCCGACGGTACGGAGATGGGCGAGCGACCCGCGCGGATGTGCGCGAAGCGCCACCATCCCTCCCGCGAGGGACTGCAGGTGGCGCGAACGAGGAGGTCTCCTGGCTTCGGGCGGGCGGCTCGCCTTCCCGGTTTCCCAGTGGCGATGAGCCGCTACGTCAACCCGTTACAGTGGCGGGGCCGCGCCGGAGTCGCACCGGCTTCCGTGAATCCCCATTCGCTGTGTGACGGTCGCATTGTATGAAAGTCCGGCCGCCGGCGCAAGCCGTCAGCGCGCGCTGGTTGGCGGCGGTGCGCGGCGCAACGCGACGAAGAACGCCGCGGCGAAAATCACGATCAGCAACACGATCACGTACGGCAGGAGCGACTGTACCCGGAAGGGACCGCCCGGGAACTCGATGATCACGCTGTCGCCGGGACGCAGCTGCTGCGCCCGGTAGCGCGCGAAGCTGCGCTGCTCGATGGGCTGGACCCCCATCGCCGCCGCCGCGCCGATCACCTTCGCGGTCGTGTCCTCGAGCAGGAAGTCGAGCTCGGCCGTCGCCTGATCGGCGCGGAAGACGACCCGGGAGAGGTCCCCCGGGAGCACGTAGCCGACGGACACCTGTTTCGTGGGCCCGGGCGCGAGGGCGCCGGTCACGAGGATGCTGTCCCCGCGCAGCGAGATCGCGGCGGGCGACAGGTCCCCCTGCCCCACCTGGAACTGGATCGCCTGGCGGGGGATCCTCCCGCTCCAGACCGGCCTCGTGGTGTCGTCGGTGACGCGGGTGGCGGGGCCGGGATTCTGGAGCTCGAGGATTTCGAGCGCGTCCCGCGCGCCGTCGGGCTTGGGCCGCGCGATGGTGATCAGCCGGCGCACCAGGCGGATCGGAGCGCCGGTGGAGCTGGTGTCGTAGACCAGGAGATCGGGCACCGTATCGCGCACCCGGCCGCGGAGATCGAGCGCTTCCGAGAAATACCCGATGCCGCGGTAGAGCGTGCTGGTGAGATACAGGGCGCCGGTGTCGGGCCGGACCCGGAAGCGGTAGCGGCCGCCCGCGTCGGTGCAGATCGAATCGAGGGGCCCCCCCTGGTCCGCGAGCACCCGGTGGATGACCACCCACTGGTTCGCCACCGCGCCGCCGGTGCCGCGCACCACGCGGCCCGTGACCTGGGTGCGCTGGGCCGCGAGCGGCGTCGCGGCGCACAGGGCGGCGGCGACGGCGAGGGCGGCGCTACGGAATGAACTTGCCGAAATCTTCAGGATCGAGGTTCTGGAGGTAGGTCTTGAGCGCGTCCGGGTCGAGGGGGCCGGCGCTGGAATCGCTCACGGTATCGGTGGTCTCGATGGACGTGTGCTCGAGGAGCCCGTCCTTGGTGAAGATCGGGGCCTTGAGCCGCAGCGCCACCGCGATCGAGTCCGAGGGCCGGGCGTCGATCTGAATCACGGTGTCGCCGCGATAGATGTGGAGCTCGGCGTAATACGTGTTGTCCTTCACCTGGGTGATGATCACCTTCCGGAGCTCCGCGTTGAGCCCGACGATCACCTGCTTCAACAGATCGTGGGTGAGCGGGCGGGAGAACTTCATCCCCGCCAGCTCCATCGCGATGGCGCTCGCCTCCGCGGGCCCGATCCAGATCGGCAGGACGCGCTCGCCGCCCTGCTCCTGAAGAATGACTACGGGAGTGTTCGTCGTGCGGTCGACGCCCAGGTGGGCGACGCGGACCTCGATCATCCGGTCCTTAGGTGCCGAGGTCCCAGGAAGCGAGGTACTTGGTCTGTTCCGCGGTCAGAGTGTCGATCGCCACGCCCATCCCCGCGAGCTTGAGCCGCGCGATCTCCTGATCGAGCGCGACGGGGACGCGGTGCACGTCGTTGCCCAGCTCCCTGGCGTGCTCCACCACGTACTCCGCCGCCAGCGCCTGGTTGGCGAAGGACATGTCCATCACGCTCGCGGGGTGCCCCTCGGCGGCGGCGAGGTTGATGAGGCGGCCGTCGGCCAGCACGCAGATCCGTTTGCCGTCGAGCCGCCATTCTTCCACGAACTCGCGCAGCGCGACCGGACCCTGGCCGGCCCGCTTCAGGCCTTCCAGGTCGATTTCCACGTTAAAATGCCCCGAGTTCGCGAGAATGGCGCCGTCCTTCATCGCGCGCATGTGCTCGACGCGGATCACGTTCACGTTGCCGGTGAGCGTCACGAACAGGTCTCCCACCCGCGCCGCCTGGGCCATCGGCATCACGTGATACCCGTCCATCTGGGCTTCCAGCGCCTTCAGCGGATCGATCTCGGTGACCACCACGTTGGCGCCGGCGCCGCGGGCGCGCAGCGCGAAGCCGCGCCCGCACCAGCCATACCCCGCCACCACCACGGTGCTCCCGGCCACGAGGAAGTTGGTGGCCCGGATGATCCCGTCCAGCGTGGACTGCCCGGTGCCGTAGCGGTTGTCGAAGAGATGCTTGGTGTCCGAGTCGTTGACCGCGACCACCGGGAAGCGGAGCACCTTGTCCTTCGCCATCGCCTTGAGCCGGATCACGCCGGTGGTGGTTTCCTCGGTGGACCCGATCACGCCCGTCACCAGGGCCTTCCGCTCCGCGGCCGGGAGGGTCTCCACCCAGCGCCGCACCGGCGGCGCGAGGTCGTCGAGCCGGTTGAGCGCGATCATGTGGAGCGAGCCCACCAGATCCGCGCCGTCGTCCATCGTCAGCTCCGGCCGGTGGGCGAGCGCCGCGCGAATGTGGTCGTAATAGGTCTCGTTGTCCTCGCCCTTGATGGCGAAGACCTTGATGCCGTGATCGCGCACCAGGTGCGCCGCCACGTCGTCCTGGGTGGAGAGCGGGTTCGACGCGCACAGCACCACGTCCGCCCCGCCCGCCTTCAGCGTGAGCATCAGGTTCGCGGTCTCGGTGGTGACGTGGAGGCAGGCGGCGACGCGCTTGCCCGCGAGGGGCCGCTCCTTGGCGAAGCGCTCGCGGAGCTGCCGCAGAACCGGCATGGACCGCTCCGCCCACTCGGTGCGGCGCCTCCCTTCCGGGGCGAGCGCCAGGTCCTTGATGTCGTGGGCGGTGCCGGGCGCGGTCGTCGTCATCCGTTCGCTTTCGCGGGTTGCCAGTGCCGGGAGCGCTGCACCGCGAGACGCAGATCCTCCACGCGGTTGGTCTGCTCCCAGGTGAACAGCTCGATCTCGCGCTCGCCGGACCGGCGGCGCTCGTAGGGGCGGCCGAAGTGCCCGTAGGTGGAAGTGGGCCGGTAAACAGGACTGCGGAGCTTCAGCGCCTCGATGATGGACTTGGGCTTGAGGTCGAAGACCTCGCGCACCGCCTCCTCCAGCGCTTCGGCGGGCGCGGTGCCGGTGCCGAAGGTGTCGATCATCACCGAGACCGGCTCCGCCACGCCGATGGCGTACGCCACCTGCGCCTCGCAGCGGCGGGCGAGCCCCGCGGCGACGACGTTCTTCGCCACCCAGCGCATGGCGTAGGCGGCGGAGCGATCCACCTTGGAGGGATCCTTGCCGCTGAAGGCGCCGCCGCCGTGGCGCGCCATCCCGCCGTAGGTGTCCACGATGATCTTGCGACCGGTGAGCCCCGCGTCTCCCTGGGGGCCCCCGACCACGAAGCGCCCGGTGGGATTGACCAGGATGTCGCGATCGCCGATCTCGAAGCCCGCTTCGGCCAGCACCGGACGCACGATCTGCGAAATCACGCCCGCGCGCAGCTCGTCGTTGCCGACCGCCTCGCCGTGCTGGGTCGAGACCACCACCTTGCTGATGCCGACCGGCCGGTCGCCTTCGTAAGCGACGCTGACCTGGGTCTTACCGTCGGGACGGAGCCAGGGCAGCCCGCCGCTCTTGCGCACCTGGGCGAGCCGCTCGGCGAGCCGGTGGGCCAGCACGATGGGGAGCGGCATCAGGGACGGCGTCTCGTCCGTCGCGTAGCCGAACATCATCCCCTGGTCGCCGGCGCCGCCGGTGTCCACGCCGCGCGCGATGTCGGCCGACTGCCGGTCGATGGTGGTCAGCACCGCGCAGGTCTGCGCGTCGAAGCCGAAGTTGGCGTCGGTGTAGCCGATGGAGGTGATGGTGCCGCGGACGATGTCCGGGATGTGGACGTAGGTGCTGGTGGTGATTTCACCGGCGACCACGGCCATGCCGGTGGTCACCAGGGTCTCGCAGGCGACGCGCGCCGCGGGATCGTTGGTGAGGATCGCGTCCAGCACCGCGTCGGAAATCTGATCGGCGATCTTGTCGGGGTGGCCTTCCGTCACGGATTCTGACGTGAAGACGTGGCGAGACGTCGGCATACGCGCTCGAAGGAATCGTTACCGGCTCAAGCTAGCCGAGCGTCGCGCCCCCGGCAACCGGGCGTCGGCGCTGAGCAGCGAGAGATCCACCGCTTCGGCGAGCGCGAAGCGCAACACGTCGAGCGCCTGCTGTGCGGTGCGCGAGGCGAGCGCGGCGGATGCCGCGGACTCGGCCTGCGCGCGGCTCACCTGGCGGAGGACCCACTTCACCGCCGGAATCGCGGGCGGCGCCACCGAGAGCGTTTCGTAGCCCAGGCCGAGCAGCAGGAACGCGGAGATCGGTTCCGAGGCCATTTCGCCGCAGACCGAGGCCGGCTTCCCCGCCGCGCGCGCGGCGTTGGCCACGAGCTTCAGCAGGCGGAGTACGCTGGGATCGTGCGGCGTGAAGCGGTCGGCGAGGCGCGCGTTCCCCCGATCCACCGCCAGCGTGTACTGGGTGAGGTCGTTCGACCCCACCGAGAGAAAATCCGAGATCTCGGCGAAGCGGTCCGCGAGCACCGCCGCGGCCGGGGTTTCGATCATCACGCCCACCGGCACGCCCGCCGCCGCCTCGACGCCCGCGCTCTTCAGCCGGGCCGCTTCTTCCTGCACCATCTCCCGGGTCCGATCCACCTCGTCCAGCCGGGTCACGAGCGGGAGCATCAGCTGCACGTCCGCGTGCGCGGCCGCCCGCAACACGGCGCGGATCTGCACCCGGAACATCTCCGGCTGATCGAGGCAAACCCGGATGGCGCGCCACCCCAGGAACGGATTGGGCTCGCCCGGACTGCGGAAGGCGGCCGGGAACTTGTCGCCGCCCAGATCGTAGCTCCGCACCACCACCGGGTGCCCGTGGAAGACCTCGCCCACGCGGCGGAAGTAGGCGGCCTGCTCGTCCTCCGACGGGAGCGACGAGTGGCCGGTGATGAGAAACTCGGTCCGCAGGAGGCCGACGCCCTCGGCGCCGTGCTCGCGCGCGGCCTTGAGCTCGTCCGGCAGGTCCACGTTGCCGCGGAGCACGATCCGGACGCCGCAGGTGGTGGTCGTGGGCGCGGCGCCCATCTGCTCCAGCTGCACCGCGAAGGCCCGGCGCCGGGTCTCGCGCTCCCGCGCGGCCGCGATCTCCTCCGCCGTGGGATCGAGAAGCACGGTGCCGGCGGTGCCGTCGAGGATCAGCGGTTTCCCGGCCCGGACCCGGCCCAGGGCGCCCGCGAGCCCCATCACCGCCGGCATCCCCATCGAATGCGCGAGAATCGCCGCGTGCGAGGTCCGGGTGCCCTCTTCGGACACGAGACCCACCACGTGCTCGCGATCGAGCTGCATGGTGAGCCCGGGCGACAGTTCGTGCGCCACCACGATCGAGGGCTGGGAGATGCGGTCCCAGATCTCGTCGCCGGGCTGGTGCATCAGGTGGCGCACCACCCGGATCGTGATCCCGGAGAGATCGGCCAGGCGGTCCCGCAGCAGGGCGGACCCGGAGCTCGACCACGCGTCCCGCAGCTCCAGGGCCTTGAACTCGTACGCCTTCTCGGCGGTGAGGTGGTTCTTGCGGATCAGCTCCTCGACCGCGCCGAAGAGCTCGCGGTCCTCGAGCATCATGATCTGGGCGTCGAAGATCCTCGCCTCGTCGGGGCCGGCGCGGAGCGCCGCGCGCTCGCGCAGGGCCTCGAAGTGGCGGCGCACGTCGCGCAGGGCGGCCCGGAGGCGGCGCACCTCGCGGTCCACCTGGGTGCGGCTGACCACCCGGTGCGGCACCTCGGGCAGGGTCCAGCGCACGATCACCGCGGGACCGATCGCGATCCCGGGCGAAACGCCGATTCCCTTGAGGAGCCGATCGCTCATTCGGTGAGGTCCATTTCGTTGAAGCCCGCCGCCACCAGCTGACACAGCGCGTCCATCGCCGGCTCCGCGTCGTCGCCGTCGGTACGAATGAAGATGGAAGACCCCTTCTCCGCCGCCAGCATCATTACGCCCATGATACTCTTGCCGTTCACTTTGAGCTCGTCCTTGCGGACTTCGACCGCCGCGCGGAAGCGCGCCGCCACCTTGACGAACTCCGCGGCGGGCCGCGCGTGCATCCCCAGCGGATTGACGATGGTCGCCTCGCGCTCGACTACCGCCATGCCGCCCCTCCGAGCAGCGCGATCACCACCGCGATCAGTCCTACCCGGAGCCCGGTGAGCCGGCTGGGGAAGGCGCGGAGCAGAATGAACGCCAGCGCGGTGACCCCGCCGAACGCGGCGATCCAGGCGCCGCTGAACCGCGCGCCGAGATACACCGCGGCCAGCGGAAGCGCCGCCCCCATCGCCACCGCCATCGCCGGCCCCATCACCGCGGCCGCGCGCTGCAGGAGCGGATGCCGGAGCGCCTGCGCCACGCTCATCCCCAGCTTCCAGCCCGACCGCAGCGCCCAGCCCCCACAGCACCCCG
>Ga0079221_10000120_pt1 | contig 16810 bp, 11 predicted proteins | sample GAAS200_FD_75069 | JGI IMG/M metagenome (GOLD analysis project Ga0079221, IMG submission 75069) | Agricultural soil microbial communities from Georgia to study Nitrogen management - GA AS200 | ecosystem: Environmental > Terrestrial > Soil > Agricultural land | place: USA: Georgia | collected... | reverse complement strand
TTCTCCTTCTCAAATAAAATTATTTGGATTAAAAACCGGCGACACGGTTCATGGTTCGGTAAGACCTCCTAAAGAAGGTGAAAAATATTTTGCATTATTAAAAGTAGAAACAATAAACGGGAAGAGCCCGGATGAAGTAAGAGACAGAGTTCCGTTCGATTACCTTACGCCATTATTTCCTTTTGAAAAATTGAATTTGTTTGTAGCACCCAACAATCTTTCTACAAGAATTATTGATTTGTTTACTCCTATTGGAAAGGGCCAGCGTGGATTGATTGTGGCCCAACCAAAGACCGGCAAAACGATGTTGCTAAAAGAAATTGCCAATTCAATTGCAGCCAATCACCCGGAGTGTTACCTGATGATTGTGTTAGTAGATGAAAGACCCGAAGAGGTAACAGATATGGAAAGAAGTGTAAAGGCAGAAGTAATTGCTTCCACTTTTGACGAGCCTGCAGAGAAGCATGTGAAAGTAAGCACCATGGCTTTGCAAAAAGCAAAGAGATTGGTAGAGTGTGGTCATGATGTAGTCATTCTGCTTGACAGTATCACCCGGCTTGCACGGGCACATAACACAGTGGCTCCTGCCAGCGGCAAAGTATTGTCTGGCGGTGTGGAAGCAAATGCAATGCAAAAACCAAAACAGTTTTTTGGTGCAGCCAGAAAAATTGAAAATGGCGGATCATTAACTATTATTGCAACGGCATTAGTAGATACCGGAAGCAAAATGGATGAAGTTATTTTTGAAGAATTCAAAGGAACCGGTAATATGGAGTTACAACTTGACCGCAGGTTGTCTAACAAACGCATCTTCCCTGCTATTGATATTGTAGCATCATCTACCAGGCGCGATGATTTGCTGCTTGAGAAAGATGTGTTGCAGCGTATGTGGGTTTTACGCAATCATATTGCAGATATGAATCCCGAAGAAGCGATTAATACATTACTTAAAAATATGAAGGGCACAAAAGACAATACAGAGTTTCTTATATCAATGAACGGATAACTGTTAAATAAAAAAGTTTCTTTATAAAATCAACCACTGACAAACGGTGGTTTTTTTGTTCAATCATCTAAATAGTTTTACTGATGCCGGTGGAGCAAATCAATATTGACGAGTTTATTGACCTTGCTAAAAGTTTTCCTTTACTCGATGTCAGGAGCCCGGGAGAATTTTTACATGCACATATACCCGGAGCATTTTCTCTACCATTATTTACAGACGAACAGCGTAAGATTATAGGCACAGCATACAAGCAACAAGGCAGGCAAATTGCTGTTGATATCGGACTTAAATATTTTTCCGAAAGAATGAAGCACGTATTTGATGAAACAAATGAAATATTCAAAGCCAATAAACAAGAGAATAAAAACCTAAATGAAAAAAAAGATACACTACTGCTATACTGCTGGAGGGGCGGGATGCGAAGCAGCACAATGGCATGGCTGTTGAGTTTATATGGATTCAAAGTTTATACCCTCATCGGTGGCTATAAATATTTTCGCAGATGGGCGCTTGCGCAATTTAACAAGGAATATACATTGAACATTATCGGCGGATATACTGGCTCGGGGAAAACGGAAATTTTAAAAAAAATAAAGAACGAGGGACAAAAGGCCATTGACCTGGAGGCGCTCGCAAACCACAAGGGGTCTGCGTTTGGCGCATTGGGAGAAGAACCCCAGCCCGGGGCTGAAATGTTTGAAAACCTTCTTGCATCTGAACTGTACCGGGTAAAAAATCACCGGGAAAATGCAACTAATGATAACGCGTATACGAAAAATGAAAACATCGCAATATGGCTGGAGGACGAGAGTATGCACATCGGCTCTGTCGGCATTCCAAAGCTCTTTTGGAACCAGATGCGCAGGAGCAGATTATTTTTTTTGGATATTCCTTTTGACGAAAGATTAAAAAATATTATTACTTGTTATGGTAAATATGAGAAGGAAAAACTATCCGCGTGCATTCTGAAAATACAAAAAAGGCTTGGCGGGCGTGAAACAAAAAATGCATTACAGTTTTTAAATGAAGGCCGCATAGAAGAATGTTTTTCCATTTTACTTCATTATTATGATAAGCTCTATGAGGGAAGCCTTAATAATCGTGAAAATCTGCACGAGCTGCTAAATAAAATACCCTGTTCAAGCGTTGGTATAAATAATGCCCAAAAATTTGCGTTGCAAAACAAGGAGCATTTGTATAAACCAATGCTATGAAATTTTCCTTCCTGTTTTTTTTGTTTCCATTGCACACCATGGCACAGGATATTACCGGCGTGTGGACAGGAACACTATATAACGATACCACAAAGCAATACCTAAAATACGAATTAGCCATCAGCGAATATGATGGTAAGCTGAGCGGTTACTCGCATACAATTTTTGTAATTGATAAAGTTGAAAACATTGGTGTGAAATCAGTGAAAATAAAAAAGTCGGGGAATGATTATTATATCGAAGATGAGAAGCTTATTTATAACAACTATGCTCAGCCACCGGCAAAGGGTGTACGAACTTTTAGCAAACTGGAGCTGTCTGAAAACGATACAGCAATGATGCTAAATGGTTCTTGGAAAACCAATAGAACCAGCCATTACAGCAGCATTACAGGAGCCATCTCGCTGTATAAGAAAAAAGAAATACAACAATCTTTAATTATTCCGAAACTTGAAGAGTTAGGCGTTGCAAAGTCTCTTTCATTTATGAATGATAGAAACGCAAAGCAAAGCGATATTGCAGTTAATGATGTAAAACAAATTAATAAAGAAAGTTCCGCTAAAGATTTTGAAACAGGCAAAAAAGAGTTAAATAAAAATGAGGTAATTGAAAATAATAAAACACAAACTAACACTGATACATCAACAGCAAATAATATAAGGGCATCAAATAAAAATTTATTAACTACCGCTTTGCCAAAACCGGTAAAAAAAGAAAGCCAGGAAGATATTGTGCTTAATGATAAAACAACGAAAGCATCTTCTATTGTTTCCAAAAACAAAATAGCTTCATTGCAAGCTAAACAAAAAATTATTTCAGCAAGCTCGGGCGAAAACGCCATTGAAACCAGCAAAGTTGAAATTGCTAAAATTCATTTACCTGCAGCAGATATTGATTCAAGAACGATTGAAACAGTGAAAAGCGTAAATATTAAAAACGACAGCCTCGTTTTAACGCTGTATGATAATGGAGAAATTGATGGAGATACCGTGAGCGTATTATTAAACGGAAACATAATCTGGCCATTGCAAGGTCTTACTGCGAGGGGAAATAGTAAAACTATTTATCTTACGCCCGAAATGGGCGATTCATTGGAGTTGATCATGTATGCCGAAAACCTCGGAAGCATTCCGCCAAACACGGGATTGCTCGTGGTGCATGACGGCGATGATGCCTATGAAATTCGCTTCAGCGGCGACTTGCAGAAGAATGCCGCCATCATTTTGCGACGAAATAAAAAATAGTATTTATGCATGGCCGTTAGTTTTCATTTACCAGATAAAACAAAGTCAATACAACTCACTCGCTATTCTCATGGCGCAGGATGTGGTTGTAAAATATCACCAAAGGTTCTCGATACAATTTTAAAGAGCACCATTGCTGTTCCCGATAATAAAAAGTTAATTGTCGGTAATCATTCGCGCGATGATGCAGCTGTTTATAAAATTTCAAAAAGTAAAGCGCTTATTGCAACTACCGATTTTTTCATGCCTATTGTGGACGACCCGGTTGATTTTGGTAAAATAGCAGCAGCTAATGCCATTAGCGATGTATATGCAATGGGCGGTAAACCAATTTTGGCCATTGCAATTTTAGGCTGGCCGGTGAATACATTGCCTGCGCACATTGCGCAAAAAGTGATAGAAGGAGCACGAAGTATATGTAACGAAGCAGGCATATCTCTTGCCGGCGGGCATAGTATTGACAGCCTTGAACCAATTTTCGGCCTTGCAGTGAATGGACAGGTTTCAATAAAAAATATCAAAAAAAATAATACGGCAAGAAAAAATGATTGTTTGTTTTTAACCAAACCATTGGGTGTTGGTATATTAACTACTGCTGAAAAAAAAGGGATACTTAAACAAGAACATAAAAATATTGCGGCAAAACAAATGATGCAATTAAACAAGATCGGCGAACGGGTAGGCAAAATGAATGGAGTTCATGCAATGACCGATGTAACGGGTTTTGGATTGTTGGGGCATTTGGCTGAAATGGCAGATGGCAGCGGATTAAGCGCCGAAATTTATTTTGATAAAATTCCGATGATAACCGATAATATGAATTTTTATATAGAACAAAAATGTACACCCGGAGGAACTAACCGGAATTGGGAAAGCTATGGCGACAAGGTTGCAACAATCAATGATTTTCAAAAATCAATTCTTGTAGATCCGCAAACCAGCGGGGGATTGCTCATTGCTGTGGGCCCTGCATCTGCAAAAGAATTACAGCAACTTTTTAAAAAAAATCATCTTGAAAAATTTATTGAACCAATTGGAAAACTAACGGAGAAGAAGAGAAAAATTATTTATATAAAAAACTAATTAGCTCATTAAAAAAAATTATACTAACGCATCTATCATTTTTGCCAGCTTGCGATCTTTATCAGTTACCACATCTCCTGCATCGTGGGTAGATAACCATATTTCAACCGTATTATACACGTTTGTCCATTTAGGGTGATGATCCATTTTCTCCGCAGCCAGCGCCACCTTTGTCATAAAGGCAAATGCTTCCAAAAAATTTTTAAACTTAAATTCCTTATGCAGGCTGTTATTTTCTTCTTTCCACATGACGACTTGTTTAAGGTTAAAAAATAAGATGTTGCTTGTGCCGTATTTTTTCGTTGGTTAATTCAGTTACCAGTTGCACGACCGGTATAGTTTTTATCGAACTTATCAGCGAGTTCATTTCGTTATCCGGCATAAGCTCGTCTTTCGCCAGCCACAAAAAATCAAGATGCTTAAACTCCGGTAAAAGAAATTCGCCATCATCTTTATTGTTGTATAAATAATGCTTTAACGTAGTTGCCGGGTTATGGTAATCGTAGATGGGGAAAAAATATTTTCTTTCTTTTTTATTGAGTTGTATTTCTAAATTATGATTTATCCTGAAGTTAAAATTCAGCAATTTATTCAGGTGCCAGCAAAATCTGTATTGTTCCATAGGTGCTACAATCCCCAGCAGGCGGGCATCTGCAAAGAAACCCTCAATCATCAATTCGTTGTCTATACGAAGTTTTATACCCATTTATTTTTAAAAAATAATATCAAACTTCATTTCATTTTTATCGCGAACAATGGTTACGGTGGTTGCATCTCCCTTTTTAAACTTGCTTAGTGCAGACATATAAGTATTCAGGTCCGTTACCTGGTTGTCGCCGAGTTGTATAATTACATCGCCGGCTTTCATTCCTGCCTTCTGTGCAATTTTTCCGTCAATGATTCCATCGGCACGAACGCCTTTTCCATCAAAAGTATAATCGGGCATGATACCCAGCGTTACGGTGAACCGCTTAGCTTCCATTTTTGGTTCGCGTGTTTTTAAGAAGGCCAGCTTGCCATCATTATTCGTTTCATCAATTACATGATAGATGTATTTGATTACATAAAGTTCTCCGGGTAAAATTATTTTATCAACATCATCGGTTGGTTTATGATAATCGGCATGAATGCCGGTAAAGAAAAATAATACCGGAATATCTTTCAGATAAAATGATGTATGATCGCTGGGACCGATGCCACTCGAATCAAATTTTACACTAAACTCTTTTGTCTTTTGCTCCAGCGCATGAGACCACTCAGGCGAGGTGCCATAACCACCAATGGTTATGGTATGGGTGCTATCGTTTAACCGGCCAACCATATCAGCATTGATCATATAATTGGTGGAGCTAAGCGAAACGGTTGGATGTTCGGTAAAATATTTTGAACCAAACAAACCTAATTCTTCGCCGGAAAAACAAATGAACAGATAATTATTTTTTTTGAGCTTTGAATTTTTGAGCATTCTTGCCAACTCTATTACCGCGGCGGTTCCGCTTGCATTATCATCAGCACCATTATGGATTTCCGGTTTGCCGGTCCAAAGAGAATTATGATCTTCTCCATAACCGAGATGATCATAATGTGCACCAATAATTATTGTGTAAGGTGCGCCATTATCAATGAACCCAATTACATTATGGGCAGTTCGTTCTTTTTTCCCCAGTGCAATATTTAACTTTATATTGTAAGAAGAAGTTTTATCATTTAAATATTTTGATACGGCATTCGTTGTTAAAAAAATAACCGGAATTTTTATCGGATCAATTTTTTCTTTTCCATCAAATTTTAATTCATCATCAGCCTTACCCGAGTTATATACAATTACAGCATTGGCGCCTTTGTCAGCAAAATCTATCGCTTTGTTTTTTATGGCATCTTCAATATCAAAATGAGGATTGTCTTTATTTTGTTCAAGCAAATCTTTTATGTCTAAAAACCACGGCGCTCCTTGCTCAGGTAGTGCCGGTGATGCATCAGATGTTATCGAACCATTCGCGCTGAATATAAATGGAAAAAAATCTGTTTCAGATACAAGCTTGTTGTCATTAATGATCAAATGAGTTTGCGGTAAAATTTGTTTGCCTTCATTTATAATAAATGTTTGGATGTAGCTATCATCATCTCCTTTTGGAATCAGCTTTAAATTTTTAAACTGCTCTTCGATAAATTCATACGCTAATTTTTCGCCGGGCGTGCCCGTTCTTCTTCCTTCTAGTTTGTCACTGGCAAGGTATCCTATTTCATTGCGGAGGTTTTCAATAACAGCTTTATCCTGCTTTTTTAATCTTTGGGCGGAGGCAATTTCACTAATACCAATAATAAACAAACCAACAACAAGAATTTTTTTCATTTGGAGAATTTTCGGAACAAAAATAATGCGAATAGGTGGGTGAAAATAATAAGTTTCAAGCTCTTTTCTTAAATCGTAAGCGTTGCATACATAGCATCCAGTAATTTTACCAATTATTTAAAAACAATTTGAGCAAACAGATAAATATTGTATTGGTAGGAAACCCGAACAGTGGTAAAAGTTCGTTGTTTAATTGCCTTACCGGCCTGAATCAAAAAGTGGGAAATTTTCCCGGCGTCACCGTTGATAAAAAAACCGGGCAAAGTAAAATTTCTGAAACGCTTTCTTCTACTATTATTGATTTGCCCGGTACGTATAGCCTTTATCCAAAAAGAAGTGATGAATGGGTTGCTTACAAAGTATTGCTCAATGAAGATGCAGGAGTAAAAGCAGATGTGATCGTATTGGTGGCTGATGCATCTAACCTGAAAAGAAATCTTCTTTTCTGTTCGCAGATTATTGACTTAAAAAAGCCCGTTGTTGTTGCATTGACAATGATGGACATTGCCAAAAAAAATAATCTTCAGATAGATGTGTTGGGATTGGAACGTGAACTCGGTATTTTAATAGTGCCAGTAAATCCGCGAAAAAATAAAGGAATCACTGAACTGAAAAAAGCAATTCAGCAGGTGACAGAAAACCCCGGAAAAATTCCTGAACGTGATTTTATTGATTCATTTTCTTTTGCACCAAAAGCAATTGAAAAAATAAAACAATTATTTCCCGGCACCAGTAATTACCACGCTATTCATTATCTCACCAATCACGAATCATTTTCTTTACCAGCATCCACTCAGGATACCATCGAGGCAATTGAAAAAGAAAATAATTTTAATCCATCAAAAACACAGGCAGAAGAAATATTACAGCGCTACGGGCGAATTAAAGTGATCATGCAGCAAACTGTAGTAGAAGCGGATCCGTTACAAAAAACATTGATTACTCAAAAGCTGGATGATATATTGCTTCACCGCACGTGGGGATACCTGATTTTGTTTGGCGTGCTTTTTATTTTGTTTCAAAGTATTTTTTTACTGGCGCAATTTCCAATGGATGGCATTGAATGGACATTTGCAAAAGCAGGCGGCTGGCTTTCGGGTGTATTGCCTTCCGGTTGGTTCAGCGATCTTTTTGTAAACGGAATTCTTGCAGGTCTGAGCGGCATATTGGTTTTTGTTCCGCAAATTATGATCCTGTTTGGATTGATTACATTATTGGAAGATACAGGTTACATGGCACGCATCAGCTTCCTAACGGATAGGGTTATGCGAAAAGCTGGACTCAATGGCAAAAGTGTAATGCCAATGATCAGCGGGCTTGCTTGCGCAGTACCGGCTATAATGAGCACGCGCGGTATCGAAAATAAAAAAGAACGATTGCTCACTATTATGTGTACGCCATTAATGAGTTGCAGTGCAAGGTTGCCGGTATATACCGTATTAATTGCATTGATTATTCCTAATAAAATGTATCTAGGTTTTATCAGCCTGCAGGGTTTGGTAATGTTGCTGATGTATTTATTGGGAACTGTAATGGCATTAGTATCGGCGTTTGTGATGAAATTTTTTATCAGAAGCAATGAGAAGAGTTTTTTCATATTAGAGCTTCCTATTTATCGCGAACCAAGATGGAAAAATATTTTTTATACCATGGTGGAGAAAGCAAAAGTTTTTGTATTGCAGGCAGGAAAAGTAATCATGATAATAAGTTTGTTATTATGGGCGCTCAGTTCTTATGGCCCTTCCAAAAAAATGAGCAGCGTTTCTGATAAATATGCAGCATTAGAAAAAACACAACCTGCTAAAGCGGATGAATACGGAAAACTTAAAAAAACCGAATTGCTTGAAAACTCTTATGCAGGAATTTTAGGAAGAACAATTGAACCGGTGATTAAACCACTTGGTTACGATTGGAAGATCGGCATTGCTTTAATTACTTCGTTTGCTGCACGGGAAGTATTTGTTGGTACAATGGCTACATTGTATAGTGTAGGTGAAGGAAAGGACCAGGACAACGCAACGCTCCGGCAAAAGATGAATGCAGCACTAAAACCTGACGGGACAAAAGTTTATACTCTTGCTACAGGTTTATCTCTGTTGATTTTTTATGCCCTTGCCATGCAATGCATGAGCACACTCGCTATTGTAAAGCGCGAAACACGCACTTGGAAATGGCCACTGATCATGCTTTCTTATATGACTGGCATGGCATATATATTTAGTTTTGCGGCTTATCATATATTTAAATAAGGCCTTTTTCTCCCAATAGAACTTTTCTTAAAAATAGCCGTATATCAAGTTTTATTTCCGCTCATCAAAAAATGAAATATCACAGTGTTACTCGCAAAAAATTGCATACTAATTATTTAGGAGCAAAATATTTACATTATTATAACAACTACTTTTAAAAATAAGGTATTATGTATTGCATAGTATTCTAAAATATTATACCTTTACATCGTACTTACATTTTTAGGCTTTATCAGAAAAATTTTAAAATATGAATATTGATAATACAGCAAGCCAAATGAGAAAAGGTGTTTTGGAATTCTGCATCTTGTCAATAATAAAACTTGGAGAAGCTTATCCGAGCGATATTATTGATAAAATGAAAGCCGCCAACCTCAACATTCTCGAAGGAACCCTATACCCGTTGCTCACCCGGCTTAAAAATGCAGACCTGTTAACATACAGGTGGGTGGAAAGTAATAGCGGCCCCCCGAGAAAGTATTTTTCGCTAACGGAGAAGGGCGCCGAATTTTATAATGAACTTGAAACAACATGGCAGCAACTTGCTAATGCTGTGGACGAGATCACTGGTAAAAAGAATTAAAAAAATCAACTTCAACAAACAAAACAGAAGGACATGAAAAAAGTAATCAATATAAATTTCCAGGGAATGGTTGTTCCTATTGAGGAAACTTCGTACGAACTGTTGAAAGAATATATCGAAAGCCTACGGCAATACTTTGCAAAAGAAGAAGGGCGAAATGAAATCATCAACGATATTGAAAGCCGTATTGGTGAGCTCTTCCAGGAACGGTTGAAAAAAGGCGCCACCTGCATTACTGACGATGATGTAAATGCTATTATTAAAAACATCGGGCGCCCTGAAGATTTTGAAAACGAAGATGGAGGCGAACCATCCGCTAAGGCATCGGAAGCAAACAGCAATAGCCAATCTTCATATAGTCATAGTCAAGCTCAGTTTGAATGGAAAGGCAAACGCCTGTACCGTGATGAAAACAATAAAATACTTGGTGGTGTATGCAGTGGTATAGCAGCTTATTTTAATATAGACCCGGTAATTGTAAGGATACTCTTTATTGTTTCAGGCATCGGCTTGTTAGTATATATTTTACTGTGGATTTTTGTTCCGGGCAGCAATGCATTGGTAAATGGCGTTCGTAAAAGGCTATACAGAAACCCTGATGGAAAAATTGTAGGGGGTATATGCAGTGGAATCGGAAGTTATTTTGATGTAAATCCCTGGCTTATTCGGGCCTTGTTCTTAATACCTTTTATTACATTTTTCTTTCGTTGGGGACATGTTGGCCCGCTTACTTTTCCGCATTTTGTTTCATTTACATTCAGCCCCAGCACTTTTCTTATTTATATTATATTATGGCTGGTGATACCCGAAGCAACTACTACTTCTGAAAAGCTTGAAATGAAAGGAGAGAAGGTAGATATTAACTCTATAAAAAATTCGGTGATTGAAGAAATGAAAGGAGTAAAGCAAAGAGTAGGAAAGATGGGCGCCGAAGCAGGAAGTTTTGCAAAAGAAAGAGGAGCGCAAATAAGCCAGGAGATGCGATATGCAGCGAGAAATACAGGCAGTGCTCTTGGAAATGTTATCGTGACACTCCTGAAAATTTTTGGTTATTTCATCCTGGGTTGTTTAGCCTTTGCTTTAATAGTCGCATTGTTTTCAATTGCAGTGGTGTCGGTGGGCATATTCCCGTTAAAAGATTTTATTCTTAACAATGGATGGCAAACCGTGTATGCATGGGGAACGCTGTTGTTTTTTATCGGTGTTCCGGTGGTGGGTTTAATCACTCTTATTATCAGGAGACTTGCAAGGATAAAGAAAGCCAACCGGATGATGCGTTATTCTTTTGTAGGCTTGTGGATTCTGGGCATCATTTGTTTCATTGCGTTGATAGCTTCTGTAGCTAATGATTTCAGAAGGACAAGTTCTATCATCGAACAGAGAGTAGCTTTAACCAATGCGTCCGTTCCCTTTCTTACAGTAAGTTCTATTGACAATAATAACTATCACCGGTATAACAGTTGGTTTAGGTTTGAGCCATTTGCTTACTTTGATAATGATACCGCTTATATAGGAAATGTTCACGTAAGAATTGAAAAATCTGCAACAGATAGTTTTCAGGTAGGCGTTATAAAACTTTGCAATGGCAGTAGCCGCAGAGATGCAGATACGCTCGCATCTTTGATCAATTTCCACGTGTATCAGGCAGACTCTGTTTTAATGATGGATAGGGCAATTTCTATCAATACCACCGATAAGTTTCGCAATCAGTATGTAGAGCTAATTGTATACGTGCCGGTAAATCATAAAGTTAAAATAGATAAAAATATTACCTACAACCCAATAAGATTTTATGGAACATGGTGGCATGATAACGATTGGGATAATTGGTACCATGAAGATGATTATTATTTCAAATATGGTGAAACATACATTATGAAACGCGATGGGCTTTACACGCTGGATGGTATTCCCGCAAACAAAGAAAATGATTACCGCAGAAATTGGGATGAAGAGTATGATGACAATACACCTTTGACTAACCCGGAAAATTATCGCTACGATAAACCGGATAAATTGGACTCTTTAACCAATGAAAAGCAACTGCAAATGCAAAAACTTAAAATGTCTATTGATTCTTTAAAGCAGGTAAAACAAAGAGAAGACCAGCGGCTTAAAGATTCTTTAAACAATGCAAAAGAAAAGCTGGAACAGAAAATACAAAATATAGATGAAAAGGCTGCGCCCACCCAGGCGTTCATTCCCGGAAACCGGGAATACAACCTATTAATGCATATTTAATAAGAAAATTTTTTAAGGTTGAAGTTGAAAGAAAGAGCTTCATGTGATAAACATGGGGCTCTTGTTGTTTTTTAATTTAATCAACCATCAATTTTATAAACCTGTTCCGCACAGATCCTTTTCCTATAAATTTGCAGGCAATTATTAGTTCATGAAGAATACACCCTTTACCAATAAACACATTGCGCTCGGAGCTAAAATGGCTGAATTTGCCGGATATAATATGCCCATTAGTTACACAAGCGTGAATGAAGAACATCTTACGGTAAGAAAAAATGCCGGAGTGTTTGACGTAAGCCACATGGGCGAATTTATTTTGAAAGGAGATAAAGCATTAGACCTTATCCAGCGAACCACCACCAACGACGCATCAAAACTTACAGACGGCAAGGCGCAATACAGTTGTTTCACCAATAAAAAAGGTGGCATTATAGACGATTTAATTGTGTATTGCATCGAAGCAAATAAAGTTTATATGCTGGTGGTAAATGCATCCAATATTGAAAAAGACTGGCAATGGCTGCAGCAAAATAATAGCGCAAATGCAGAGCTGCACAATATTTCAGACCGCACCTGTTTATTGGCAATACAGGGACCCAATGCAACAAAAATAGTACAACCACTTACCGACGTTGATATATTAAATCTTAAATATTATACTTTCAAAAAAGGAAAGTTTGCCGGTGTAGATAATGTTTTAATAAGTGCAACGGGATATACCGGAGCCGGCGGAATAGAAATTTATTTTGAAAATAAAGACAACAATGCAGCAATAATCTGGGGAAAAATTTTTGAAGCAGGAGCTTCTTACGGAATAAAACCCATTGGCCTTGCAGCGAGGGATACATTGAGGCTCGAGATGGGTTATTGCCTTTATGGAAATGATATAGATGATAATACCTCGCCCCTTGAAGCAGGACTTGGATGGATTACAAAATTCTCAAAAGATTTTACCGCCAAAGAAATTATCGAAAAACAAAAGGTGAATGGCGTTTCAAAAAAATTGGTAGGTCTCGAAATGATTGAAAGGGGCATTCCCCGGCATGGATACGAAATAAAAGATGCACAAGATGCCGTGAGGGGCGTGGTTACCAGCGGTACGCAATCACCCTCATTGAATAAAGCTATAGCAATGGGATATGTTGATGCTGCATTTGCCAAACCCGACACACAGGTTTATATAAAAATAAGAGACAAGCTGCTTATTGCTAAAGTGGTTAAAATGCCTTTCGAATAAATTTACTTTTTTATTCAATAATACCAAACCGGATGAAGAAAACGAAAAACCATCTTCCCTCAATACATACGTGCTTATCACCTTCATTGCTGCATTTGTACGATGTTAGTGATAGCATCGTGGTGATTATTGATATATTGCGCGCCACATCCACCATTGCCACTGCAATACATAATGGTGCGAGAAATATAATTCCGGTGGACAGCGTAGCAGAAGGTATAAAACTTGGCAAACAAATGGACGCCATCACCGCAGGAGAAAGAGATGGAAAAATTGCCGAAGGATTAAAATACGGCAATACACCACTGCAATACACAAAGGATTTTATTGAAGGGAAAATATTAATTCTTACCACCACCAACGGTACAAGGCTATTGCATAAAGCGCTATCCGAAGGCGCGCCGGAGATCATGACGGGATCGTTTTGTAATCTTTCGGCAGTGTGCGATCATTTGATTTTGCAAAACAAAAATGTAATACTTGCATGCGCCGCATGGAAAGACCGGATAAATATTGAAGATACTTTATTTGCCGGGGCAGTAATCAGCAGGATAAAAGATAAATTTCATATTAACTGCGATGCAAGCCAGGTGGCGGAAAGCTTGTACAGCGAAGCCCAACATGATTTGTTTTTGTTTATGAAAGAAAAAAATGCTTCACACTATCACCGCTTGATGGGCTATGGGCTTGAAGAAGATATTCGTTATTGTCTTACGATTGACAATGCAAATGTCCTGGTATTATACAAAGAAGGAAGGTTGATGAAAGCATAGCCTGCTTTGTAAAAAGATGCCTTATCATTTAAAAACACCGCACTTTTTTCTTACTTTTGCAAATTGCTCTTTTTTCACCTGGTAAAATAAAAAATGAGCAGAAAAAGTAAACAATACCTACTTTGGCTTTACCACATTTAATCAAATTTATTTACAACTCCGGTACCGATGAGGTAATTCGCAGAGGGAAAAAAATTCATTCGTTAGGTTATGTAGAACTGATAGACTATGATGAATTTCTTCAATCGGTAAACTTCAGGATTAAGGATGATTCCTATACTACTTATTATAAAGTAAACATCCAAAAATTTGATTCATCAAAAACACTTTCTGTACGATGCTCCTGTCCGTACAACCTGGGCGATATATGCAGGCACGAAGCTGCGGCTTTGTTTCAGTTGCAGGACCTCGTGGATAGAAACCTGTTGTCCACTGCCAAAACAATTGTGTACAACCAGCGCCACACGGTAATAAAAATAAAATTTATTGATCTGAGGGTTATTCGTATGTTGGCGGGCCCCGATAATTTTAATGATGCCGAAGACCTGTTGCGTACCAATAAACTGAATATTCTTTCAGCAGCCAATGAAAAAGTAGAAGCACAACTAATTTCAAACGGCCAGAGTTTTTCTATCATTATTCAAAAAAATGATGAGAAAAATTTTGATACTTCGTGCAATTGCGATGAAACCAATCATGCCTTGTGTAAACATAAAACGGCATTGTTTCTTCAGCTATTAAATGCATACGGGCATAATTATTTTGATACCATTCGCGATTGGGATAAAGAAAAAAACAAACTGCTTGAATTGTATGGATACAATTTGAACGAAGAGCTAACCGGGAAGTTTGAATTCATTTATAAAGATGGCAAACCTTTTTTGAAAGTCCTTGATCCATCCATAAAAAAAATTGTTACTCCCCAAAAAGTTACGCCTTCTTTTCGAGAGTCTGAGCCAGAGCCGCAGGAAGTATTGGTGGCGCAGAAAAGCAAACGCGTGGGTATTGTTTTTAATTCAAACCAAAACACGTTTCCCTTTTTTAGTATTGACCTGGTGCAGGGAGAGTATGATGATGAGCAGGGTAAGTTTATTGGCCGGGTAGAAAAACTCGATGTCAGTAAGTTTATTAATCTCGATCAGTTAAGTGAAAATGACAAACAGGTAATACAGCAGGTGCGCAAACTGCAGCAATCGGAAATTAATAAATACCTAAACAGGAACTCTCCGTTCAGTGGTTTTTGGGAAAATATTATTCACAGCGAAGGAGAAGAACTTACTGAAGAAACCAAAATCTTAATCACGGAATTCATTCATCCCAAACTGAAAAAATTATTTCTTAACGGGGAAATATTTTTATACCTGCCCAAAGGGAATAAATTTGTAACAGACAATCTGGAAAATATTTTTGTTTCGCCTGAAACGCCGGTGATACAATTTGACGTTGCAGCAAAAGAGAATGGATATGTGTTGAGTTCTTCCATTTCTGTGGAGAATGAAAAATTAAAAATTTCTGACAACCAGTGGAATAATTATTTACTCTTTTTATATGATGAAGAAATCTTTTTATGGAATAAAACAGAAGATGCACTCATTGCAAAAAAATTTCACTCGCCACTGAAAGTCCCCACAGAAGAATGGCCGGCTTTTTTGAAAGATGTGGTGCTGCCGCTAACGAAAGAGTATAAAGTGAACTTTGATAAATCCCTTATCAGGGAAGTAAAAGAAGGCGAGCCGGAAATTACGTTAATGTTGGTGGAAAGAGGTGACTATCTTATGTTTCAGCCGGTATTTAGCTATAAAGGATTTAATGTAAAACCCGATGATAAAGAAAATATCATCGTTCCGGACGGAGATAAAATTTTATTAGTACACCGGAACGTGCATGTGGAAACAGCGTTTGTTCAAAGGTTGGAAAGTTTACATTCACAGTTTTCTCACAAAGAAAATGACAGCCTTGTTCTAAAGGGAACCGAAGTGCTTAAAAACAATTGGTTCTTTTTATTTATTGATACCATGAAGGAATGGAAAATTCCGGTTTATGGTTTTAATGCATTAAAAAATTTCCGCTTCAATACGGCAAAGCCATCTACCAGGATTTTTTTAAGCAGCGGGCTTGATTGGTTTGATGCAAGAGTGGAATTATCTTTCGGCGAGCAAAAGATTGGGGTGGCAGAAATTAAAAAAGCATTAAGCAATAAACAATCTTTTGTACCGCTTCATGATGGTACACTGGGTATTTTGCCGGAAGAGTGGATTAATAAATATGCATTGCTTTTCAAAGTTGGTCATGGAAAAGATAATAAACTCAAACTCTCTAAATTTCATCTCAGCGTTATTGATGATTTGTATGAAAAAAGAGATGAATCAGAAATTCAGTTTGAGTTGGATGAAAAATATGATCGCCTCCGGAATTTTAAAAGCATTCCCGAAACAGAAGTGCCAAAAGAACTCACTCATATTTTAAGGCCATACCAGGTGTCGGGGCTTAACTGGCTTAATTACCTGAATACCGTTGGCTGGGGTGGTATTCTTGCGGATGATATGGGTTTGGGGAAAACCGTGCAGGCATTGAGTATGCTCCGGCATTATGAAATGGAGAATAAACAATTAAAAGCACTGGTAGTTTGCCCCACTACACTTATTTATAACTGGGAAAACGAAATAAAAAAATTTACACCATCGCTATCCTGGTGTATTCATCACGGAGGACTAAGAACAAGAAAGCCCGAAGATTTTGACAAATACAATATCATCATCACTACTTATGGTACGCTGCGAAGCGACATCCAGATGCTGATGAAAGTATTGTTTGATTATGTGATACT
>Ga0079221_10000119_pt1 | contig 16817 bp, 10 predicted proteins | sample GAAS200_FD_75069 | JGI IMG/M metagenome (GOLD analysis project Ga0079221, IMG submission 75069) | Agricultural soil microbial communities from Georgia to study Nitrogen management - GA AS200 | ecosystem: Environmental > Terrestrial > Soil > Agricultural land | place: USA: Georgia | collected... | reverse complement strand
CGGCGGGCCGGAAAGCGCCATCTACAAAACCACCGATGGCGGCGCAACGTGGAAGAAACTAACGAAAGGCCTGCCCTACGAAAATGGCGGCGGGGACACCGGCCGCATCGGCCTCGACATCTACCGCAAGGATCCGAACATCGTTTACGCCGAAATCCAGCACGAACACGGCGGCACGTTCCGCAGCGAAGACAAAGGCGAAACCTGGAAGCGCATGGGCGAGACCGACCCGCGTCCTTCCTACTACAGCCAAATCCGCGTTGATCCCAACAATGACCTCCGCATCTGGGAACTCGGCGCGCAAATGTTCTACTCCGAGGACGGCGGAAAAACCTTTGCCACACAGCGCGTCCGCGGCATTCACGGCGACTTTCACGCCATGTGGATCGATCCCGCCAATTCCAATCACATGATCACCGGCTCCGACGGCGGCATTCATTGGAGCGACGACGCCGGAAAAGATTGGAATTTTCTCAACGTCATCGCCATCGGCCAGTTTTATGAAATTTCCCTCGACAATCAAAAGCCTTACCAAATTTGCGGCGGCCTGCAGGACAACGGGAGCTGGTGCGGCCCGAGCAGGACCCTTACCAGCGATGGAATCGTCAATGAAGACTGGCAGGTGATTCACGGCGGCGATGGTTTTTACGCCGCCATTGACAACGTCGAGCCATGGATTGTCTACACCGAATCGCAGGACGGCCATGTCGCCCGCCGCGACATGCGCACCGGCCAACAGCGCTCGATTATGCCGGAAGCAAAAACCGGCGATCCTCATTATCGTTTCCAGTGGAATTCACCTGTGGCCGTCTCCTCGCATGAACACACCACCGTCTATTACGGCGGCAACTATCTCTTCAAATCCACCGATCGCGGAGATACCTGGACGCGCCTCGGCGGCGACCTGACCACCGGCGTGGACCGCAACAAACTCCCCATCCGCGGCAAAGTACCCGACAAGGATACTTTGTCTCGCCACGACGGCGTTCAGGAATATCCGACGATCACCACTTTGAGCGAATCGCCGCTCACCGCCAACGTGCTCTGGGTCGGCACCGACGACGGCAACCTGCAAGTCACGCGCGACGGCGGAAAAACCTGGAAGAACGTTGTATCGAAGGTCCCCGGCGTGCCCAAAGGAACCTATGTAAGCCGCGTTGTGGCTTCCAAAACAGCCGAAGGCGCCGCCTTCGCCACCTTCGACGGACACCGCGCCGACGATTACAACGTTTACATTTTCGCGACCGCCGATTACGGCGAAACCTGGAAATCCATTCGCAACGGCATCCCCGATTCCGCCGGAAGCGTTCACGTCCTTCGCGAGCATCCGCGCAATACCAACCTGCTCTTTGCCGGAACCGAATTTAGCCTCTGGGTCTCCTGGGACCGCGGCGCCAATTGGACCGCTCTGAAAAACAATTTCCCGACCGTTCCCGTGGACGACATCGAAATCCAGGCGCGCGACAATGATCTGGTCCTCGCAACCCACGGCCGTTCCATTTGGATTTTCGATGACCTCACCCCCATCGAAAAAATGGATGCGAGCGTCGCCAACTCGCCGCTCACTTTCTTCTCTCCTCGCATTGCCACCACCTGGTCCATTCGCCAGCGCCGCTGGAGCGCCGGCCAGCAAATGTTCACCGCCAAGAATCCCGCCTATGGCGCGCTCCTCAGCTACTACTTGAAGGACGCGATTCCGCCGGAAGCTCCAAAAAGAAATGTCGACGAGAAAACGGATGCGGTGGAACAGCGGCCCAGAAGAGAAGCAAGAAACGAAGCCGCTGCCGCTGAGAAAAAGGAAGGCAAAGTCAAAATCACCGTATCGGACAAAGACGGCAAAGTGATTCGCGAATTTGACGGCCCCGGCGCCGCCGGCGTGAACCGCACGAATTGGGACCTGCGCCAGAATCCCGCCGCTGAGCCCACCCCCGAGCAGGAGCAAGCCATCGCCGCTGGATTCGGTTTTGGCCCGCGCGGCCCGCTCGTCGATCCCGGCGAATACACCATCAAGATCAAAGCTGGAGACAAAGAAGCCACGCAAAAAGTCACCGTCGAAGACGACAATCGCATCACCTTCTCCGCTGCCGACCGCGCCGCGCGCCATGAAGCCATCGAAAAGCTCTACGCCATGGCCAAGAGCACAGACAAAGACCGCAACACCATCGAAGGCATTCAGACGGCGCTCACAAATGCGCGCGACCAGTGGAAGAAGGACGCGGGAAAGAAAGACGCAACGAAAATCCCCGAAGACATCGTGAAAGCCGCCGACGAACTGCAGAAAAAAGCTGACGCCGTTGCCGAAAAATACGCGCGGCCGCGGCAAGCGCTCGGCAACGCCGGCCCTCCATTCGAATGGAAACCCGATCCGCTGCCCAATCAGGTCCAAAGCCTGCTCAACGACCTCGACAACTTTTCCGCCGCTCCCGGCGGCCAGCAACAGGAAAGACTGGCCGAGCTGACCACGCTCGTCCCCGAAGCTTCAGCCGCCGTCAAAGGAGTCGCCGACGACCTCGCCGCTCTCAACAAAAAAATGAACGACGCCGGGATCCCCCACATCGTTCCCGCGCCTCCGCGTCCTCGCGGTGGGTTCGGCGACGGCGACGAATTCGAATCGAACCAATAAGCTGCTCCCGCGTTCAGAGCAAAAATGGCGTGATGTCATTACGAGCGGAGTCTGCGTAGCGAGGAATCTGCTTTTTTGATGAGCGCCACGCACCTTCAGTTGTAGGACCGTGTCTATTCCTGTCTGGGCCAGAATCTTGTAGGATGTCGAAACCATTTCGGGGGTTCCGCGTCTAAGCAGCGCAAGAGGGTGTGTTCATTCATGTTCGAAAGCTCAGCGGGTTCACCCTGATTCAAAAAAATTCCCGGTTTCATTGCCGATTTGAGGAGAGAACTATGAGCGTGAAGCAGCGTAGCCTGCGCGGCCTGGCCGCGTGGTACGTCGCAGGAGCTATGTGTCTGGGAGCGTTTCTCGCAAGTGCCGCGCTACCCGAAGCCCGCGCAAAGCAGCAGGACCTAGCCGCGCAGGACAAGGACAAGAAAGACGAAAAGAAGGATGAAAAAAAGGACGAGAAGAAAGGCCTCCAGCTCAAGCCCGATCGCAAAATCGAGTTCTCCACCGATGAGGGAACCTGGATGTCGCTCGACGTTTCCCCGGACGGCAAGACCATCGTCTTCGAACTCGTCGGCGACATTTACACCGTTCCCATCGAAGGCGGCCAGGCCAAGCTGATTGACGGCGGCATGGCCTTTGACAGCCAGCCAAAATTCTCTCCCGACGGCAAGTGGATCGCTTTCCTCTCCGACCGCGAAGGCAGCGAAAACATCTGGATCATGAAGCCCGACGGCACCGAGCCGAAACAAATCTCCAAAGATCCCAACGCCGAATTTGCATCGCCGAACTGGACTCCCGACGGGCAATATGTCCTGGTCTCTAAAGCGGGGTTCGGCATCAACACCTTTGAAATCTGGATGTACCACATCCAGGGCGGCTCCGGCGTGCAGATCACCAAAGCCAAGCCCGCACCCACCGTCCGCCGCCGCGAGCAGCTCAACAACCTCGGCGTCTCCGCTTCCGCCGATGGAAAATACCTTTACTACGCGCATCGCGTGGGTGGCTTCACCTACGAAGCGCAGTTCCCTCTTTGGCAAGTCGCGCGCCGCGACCGCAAGACCGGCGACGAAGACGTCCTGATCAATCAACTCGGTAGCAGCATGCGCCCCGTGCTTCTGCCCGACGGCAGTGGCGTTCTCTACGTCACGCGCCACGAAACGGAAAGCGGCCTCCGCCTTCGCAACTTTCAAACCGGCGAAGACCGCTGGGTGAAATATCCCATAACGCGCGACGATCAGGAATCCCGCTTCACGCGCGATCTTTTCCCCGGCTACGCGTTTCTCCCCGGCGGCAAGGATATCGTTTACACCAACGACGGAAAATTTCACCGCCTGAATATTTACACCGGCGAAGAGAAACTGATTCCCTTCACCGCGCAAGTTTCCCAGGAACTCGGCCCCAAGCTCGATTTCCCGCAAAGGGTCGAAGAGGGTCCAGTAAAAGTTCGACTGATCCAGGACGCCGTGGAGTCTCCCGACTCCAAACGGTTGGCGTTTTCCGCGCTGACCCATCTTTACGTCATGGATATTCCCGGTGGAAAGCCTCAGCGCCTCACCACCGGAAACGCCAAGGAATTTCAGCCGGTCTGGTCGCCCGACGGAAAACAGATCGCCTATGTCACCTGGTCCGCGGCCGGCGGGCAAATCTGGAAGGTGCCGTCCACCGGCGGCACTCCGAAGCAGCTCACACAGACTTCCGCCTTCTACAGTGATCCCGCGTGGTCTCCCGACGGCGACCGCATCGTCGCGCTCCGCGGCAACGCCTACGACCGCGACAACAGCACCTTCGACTTCGGCATCGCCGGTAGCCCTGACCTCATCTGGCTCCCGGCCGGCGGCGGCCCCACGAATCTCATCATTCCCGCGCGCGGAGCCGGCAAGCCCCATTTCACTCACGAGAAAGACCGCATCTATCTCTACACCCAGGGCGGTCTGATTTCTCTGCGTTACGACGGCACCGACCGACGCACACACTTGCAAGTGAAGGCCCCGCCCCTCGGCTTTTCCGATGAGCCCGGCCCCGCTGACAACGTCATGGTCAGTCCCGATGGCAACTGGGTCCTCGCCCACATCATGAATCAGCTTTATGTCATGGCTATGCCCGTGGTTGGCGGCGAAGCGCCTACTATCATGGTGAACGCCGCCTCCGTTCCGCTGAAGAAAATTACCGACATCGGCGCCGACTACTTTGCCTGGGCCGGCGACGGCAAGACCATCACCTGGGCCGTAGGTCCGAGCTTCTTCCGCCAGCCGCTCTCCTCCATTTCCTTCGAGCCTCCCAAAGAAGAAAAAAAGGAAGGCGAAAAGAAGGACGAGCCAAAGACGGAGGCAAAGACCGACGGCGACAAAAAAGACTCGAGCGCCGACGCCCAGAAGAAAGACGACACCAAGAAAGACGAGCTGGCCAAAAAGGAACCCGAGAAATTTAAGGAACAGGACAAGTCCGTCGAAGAATTTCGCGTTGACCTCGAATTTCCGCGTAAGACCCCCAAAGGCACCATCGTTCTTCGCGGCGCCACGGTCATCACCATGAAAGGCGACCTCGGCCACGAAGAAGTTCTAAAAAACGCGGACATCGTCGTCGAAAACAACCGCATCAAGAGTGTTGGAGCCCGCGGCAGCGTTCCCGCCGGCGCAAAAGTGTTCGACGTCACCGGCAAAACCATTACGCCGGGCTTCGTTGACACCCACGCGCACTGGTTCGAGATTCGCCGCGGCATCCTCGACACGCAAAACTGGAACTTCCTCGCCAACGTCGCCTACGGCGTCACCGCGGGCCTCGACGTGCAAACCGCCACGAACGACATGTTCGCCTACGAAAACCTCGTGGACACCGGCGACATCATCGGCCTGCGCGCGTTTTCCACCGGCCCCGGAGTTTTCTCCGACAACAATTTTCAATCCCTCGAAGAAGTCAAAGGCGTGCTCACGCGCTACAAAAACTATTACGGCACGCACAATATCAAGAGCTACGTCGTCGGCAACCGCAAGCAGCGCCAGTTCATGGTGCAAGCCTCCAAGGAACTTGAGATGATGCCCACCACCGAAGGCGCGCTCGACCTGAAACTGAACCTCACGCACGTCATTGACGGCTTCCACGGCAACGAGCACACGCTGCCCATCACGCCGCTCTACAAAGACGTCATCAACATGTTCGCGCAATCCGGCATCGCGGAGACGCCCACGCTCATCGTCAATTACGGCGGCCCCTTCGGCGAAGACTACTGGTACCTCAACACTGAAGTGCACGATAACGCCAAGCTGAATCACTTCACGCCGCACACCGTCATTGATGAAAAGACCAAGCGCCGCCCCGGCTGGTTCCGCAAAGACGAATTCGAGTTCCCCAAGCTCGCCGCGCAAATGGCCAAGCTCGTCCGCGCCGGGGGGCTCGTTGGGGTCGGGAGCCACGGCCAGCTCCAGGGCCTCGGCTACCACTGGGAGATGTGGATGCTCGCCAGCGGCGGCATGACGCCAATGGAAATGCTGCGCTGCGCCACCGTGAACGGCTCCAGGATCGTTGGCCGCCCTGCGGACATCGGCACAATCGAGCCTGGCAAGCTCGCCGACCTGGTCATCATGGACAAGAATCCGCTCGACGACATCCACAACACCAACACCATTCACTGGGTGATGAAGAACGGCGAACTCTTCGAGGGCGACACCCTCAACCAAGTGTGGCCCGAGCAAAAGAAGCTCGAGCCCCTCTGGTTCTGGAATTACGACCAACCCAAAGCCGGCGCCCCCATGAGCTACGGCAAGACCGTCTTGCCTTAGCTTTCAGACAGGCGGACATGCACAGCCGTTGCTTCGTTTTGCGGCGCGTGGCTCTGCCACGCCGCCGCTAGCCCTGATTGGCCCCTTTGGAAAGGCCAGAAAGCAGCGTCCCATTATTGCCGCGGCTGTTGAGAACGGGCAAACCGGAAGAGTTCCGGCTAGTACCCACATGGACGGTTAGCGCGTTCATCAGGCACAAACGCCCGAAACTGGCGATTATGGCTCGCGACTCGGGTCTCTCAGCGGAACTATTGCCGGTCCGATCACACGAAATCGTGAGCCTCGCCATTCTATGGTGTTGGTAACGAAACTTGCTGCGTACAAACAAAGATTCAATGCATCGCGTACGGGAACGAGCCAAAGATTTCGCTTCACTACGGGATCCTGGAGACCCCAAACTCCGACCACGCAAGCCAACCCTAAGCGTAAGACCAGGTAGGCAAGAAAATAGGCACCTGCAACTTTCCACGACGGTACAAGCAGCGCAACTAGGAGCGCCCACGCGAAACCAAATGTAAAAAATATTCCGAGATAGCCCTTCTTTCGCAAGTTTTTCAATTGTACACACCAGCGTAGTTCGTGCTTTAAAAACTCCCTGAGTCCCTCTTTTGGAAACACTATCCACACCGGTTTCTGCGTTAATTCCACCCGGTAGCCGCGTTTTGCAACTTCATTTCCGAGAGCAAAATCGTCCGAGTGCAGATTCACCATAGCTTCAAATCCGCCTACTTCCGCGAGCCGCTTCTTGGAAATAGCCATCGTCCAGCCATAAGCAAAATCGATCTCCGAAAATCTACGCTGCAAGAGCATGCTTGCTGCCGATTCAGTGGGCACCCCAATTGCATCGAGTCTTTCTGCAAATCCGTCGCCTGCCTTGCTTCGGAACAAAGCGGTAACCACCGCCACACGCGGATCGGCGAAGCCAACCAAGACATCTTTTAAATAATCTCTTTCGACTCGCACGTCACTGTCGTTTATGACCAGCAGATCATATCTTGCTTCCTTTACCAGACGGCATAGGCTGTTTGTCTTGTGCGAAGCTCCCAACTGGTTGATTCCTACGATCAATCGAATCGATTTGTCGGGAAACTCCCGCCGCAATCGCTCAACCAGCAAGATAGCAGGGTCATCCGCTTCGCTGATTCCAAATAGGATTTCATATTCTGGATAATCCAGTCCGCACATGCTCGCGAAATTCTCGTACGCGTCTCGGTCGACTCCGCGAACCGGTTTCAAAATGCTTATCGGTGGAAAGACGCTTGGTTCAGTCCGCCTGATTCTCTTAACGTGCTTAAAGTAGTTCCAGCCGGAGAATATCGCCAAGCAGTAATACACGAGTGGCGCAAGCGCGGGCAAAAGAACAAGATAGAGTATCCCCGTCAACAAGGCAGAACCCCCTTCGACAAATTGAATCGTCTGTTCTGCGTTTGCTGTCTCTCCTGAAGACTCGCGTGGGCAGTTCAAAACGTTTTACAACTCAACGATGGTCTGTCGAATGGTCGAACGCCCTTTCCCAAGCTCTTCAGGTAGACCTGGTACTTAGCTTATGGTGACGCTATTGTACCCGAGAAGGTTGCCCAACCATGTGGCTGAAACACGTCGCTACACCTTCTGGTTAATCCGACCGTCCCAGCTTGCTAATTAGTTTGAATGTATAGGTCGAGGGAGGAGCGCTTGGCGTAGAAGAGCTGAACTCAGCTACCGCGCTGATTCAGAAACACCAAGGAGGCTCCCCCATGCAACCTATGTATTACAATCGGCCTGGATGTGCACAAGCGCAAGATCAGCTACTGCGTGAAGGACGGCGGTGGCGAGCTTCACTCCGAAGGATCGATTCCCGCCACACGTTTTGACCTGGATCGCTGGATGAAAACGCTTCCTCAGCCTTGGAGTGCGGCCATGGAAGCGACGATGTTCACCGGTTGGATCTACGATCATCTCAAGCCCCAAGCGGCCGCGCTGAAGGTGGCGCATCCCTTGATGCTGCGGGCCATTGCGGCCGAAAAAAAGAAAAACGACCACATCGATGCCGACAAGATTTGCGACTGCCTGCGCTGCGATTTTCTGCCGGAGTGCTACATGGCTTCGACCGCGATTCGCGAGCGACGGCGCATCCTGCGTTACCGCAACCTGCTGGTGCGCCAGGTGGAAGAGTTCCTGCTAGTTACTGGACTTCGGATATTAGGTCTCGGATGTAATCGACGTTTGATTGATAGTATTGGATCCAGCGACTCGGAGCTGAACCTGTTGGCCGACGACACTCATTCATTTAAATACGACATTCGAAAAACGCGGGATGGCGTACGGCTAGGGATATGCTGCTACCGTTGGAAAGTATTTTGGATTTCTCTGCTCTGGACAATGACCTGGGCCCTGGCCGCAGCGAAGGCATTGTCCGCGTGGGACAAAAACTATTTCATCTTTTTGTGCATTCCGTTCTGCGCGTTACTCGCTGGTCTGGGCGCATTCAACGTCGTTAACTCGCTTTTGTCACACACGCTGACTCTTTCATCGCCTTCCGAGCTGCGGGTTCGCTCCTCTTTCTTTGGTCTTTCAAAGACTAGATCAATCACTCTCAGTGATATCTCCAGCTTCGGATTCGGGCATTTCTCACACTCACTTACTCCCATGTTGAGATTGGAACTTCGAAATCCACGCGACCCAAGGCGAAGCAAATGGATTGAGTTTGCCCGAGGGACAACGGAACGAGAGGTAGATGCATTCCTTCAGGACGTTGAAGCGCAAGGTTTTCGATTGCCGCGCTCCTGCTAGTGCGACCCTACCGATGCCAATCCTGCGTGGTCGCCTTGCCGGTAAAGTCCCCGGCACCCAAATCAACTTGGGAGGTAAGCGCGTCAATCAAGCCTGTAGCAACAGGCTAGATGCGGCTCTTCTTGCGAACTATCTTGGCGGCCATGTCAAGCACCAAGGCTCTGTCTGATACGGACATTTTCCGAAGTGCGTTTTGTAGTTTTGAAAATATGCGCCTGCCTTTTCCCCGTGACGCCCAATCATCTATCTCCTGCGCCTGTGTCTCGATTGCTTTGGGTGGTTCTTCTTTCTCATAGAGAAGTAGATACAAGGGCACGTCTAATGCACGTGCGAACTTCTCTAGGGTCTCAACTGAGGGAGCAGTGTGTCCGTTCTCCACTCGCGAGATATACGAACGAAGCAGCCCTGTGTCTCCTTCAATCTTTCCTTGGGACAGGCCTTTCAATTCTCTAAACTGTTTGAGTCGGTCTCCTACATCCATATCCGTGCCTCCCCTTCCAGTCTGTTGTGTTCACCCTCGGAACGTGAAAACAATACGACGCTGATATCCGGGTCGTCTGATCGAACATCTACATCGGAAGCTGGTTTAGCGACTCCGATGTAAATCGGAACACAAACGCTCTGTTGACGCGGCTACTTAGGTTGCTGGATTCTTAACATCGAAGAGGGACACTGCGGATGGTAGGGGTATCGAAATTAGGCTGCCCCGGCCGTTCTCTCTTCTCGACGCGGTTTTCGCCACGCCTGGTCGGAAAGCCCAATAGCAGCAGGGAAGCCGATTTCCCGGTTTGTTGTGTTTTTCGGACAGAATCCTGCAGCACCTGCGTTAAGAGCGGAGCACTGTGCTCGCACGCCACTCCCTGAGACTCATCGTACGGGGTATCTGGCAGATCTTCGGGCTGAAGGGCTAAAGATAAGTCAAAGAGTAAAGCCCCAAGGATAAAGAGTGCTAAAACGGGCTTCCTCATCGGTGCGTGAAAGCATAGCCGTGAAGTGGGGGCTGGTCAAGCCGGGCGGCTGCCGTTTCTGCCTGTGAAGTCGTCAGCTCCCGATAAATCGGATTGCCGGACATCTGGCATTGGGAAATTCACCTCTCCGGTTGAGGCGGTCAATCGCAGCCTCCACATTGTATCGTGTGTCTATGAAAGGCCGCTTAAAGGACGATGATCGTGGCGGTCCGCGTGACCGTACCCGATGCGAACTGGGCCGTTAGCACGTACGTTGTGGTTGCCACCGAGTGGACTGGGTAAGCCCCCGAAGCCGCAACTGCGCCAATATCGGTGATGGTGACACTCTTCGCGTTGACACAAGACCACGTCAAAACGGACGATTCCCCGCGATGAATGGAAAATCGGTTCGCGGTGAAGACGGCTACGCCTCCCGGGCTGGGCGTCGGGGCCGTCACCGGGTTCCTTTGACAGGCTGTTAGCAGGACGAAGAAACTCGCCAGACCGAACAGCGGTATTCGAGCCAGGGAGTGTGACAGCTGACGCATCATTTGTTGCCTGAGCGCATAAGATGTTCGGATGGACCATCAGGATGTATTGCCGCTCTGGTCTTCGCTAGCTTTTCTGCCCTCTGAGAGTTTCGGCAACCTTCCGAAGATGCCTTCCCCAGTGAACTCTACCCCTTTGTTTTCTTTCTCTTGCGCGATTCCTGTTCGAATGACGCCCCGTGGGCAAATCCTACTAGTACTAAGAAATGACTTGACAAAAAGAAAATTATATGTTAGCATCAGTTGTGACTTGTCGACAGCATTCTCGCCGGACACCTCCTTGCTCAGGCTCTTTCTCTTCAACCTTCAAACTTTCCAACCTTTCAACATGCAAACCCTTCCAAATCACATCCTTAGCAGACCCCCGCACCCTAACTCCCTCAGAATCACATCCTTACAAGAAATACCCGGGGGCCACCTCTTCTGTGTCCGGGGATTGCCTCAACCCAACCGGGCACCCTTTGCCTCTCTCTGCGCCAGGAAACGTCTTCCTTTGCAACAACGCTGCAATTTTGCCCCTTTATTTTCAACAACTTCCAGGATGCCCCTCCCGCAACCCTTTTGTTTTCAAACTTTTGCATTGTTGCCGGGGGGTGGGTAGGGGGTACGCCAAGAATTTCAGCGCCAGAACCGGAAAGCAAACACGCCCTCCTGAAGGGGGGCGCATAGAAACACTTGGGAGGAGACTACTTCTCCGCTTTGGCGGCGGGCTCTTTGGCTGCTTCTTTTGCAGCGGACTCTTTGGCGGCGGCTTTGGCTTGCGAGCCGCGGTACCAGTCGAAGGTGAGTTGTAGGCCGCGCTCAAAGCCAACTTGCGGCTCGTAGCCGAGGGACTTGCGCGCCGCCGAAATGTCCGCTTGGGAATCGCGGATATCGCCTTCGCGCGCTGGATCGTATTTGGCTTCAAGCGGTTTGCCGGTGATTTTTCGCAGCGCCGCGAGGACTTGATTCAGCGAGATGCGGTCGCCGCAGCCCACGTTGAACACTCCGCCGGCCACATTGGGCGCTTCGCAGGCGAGAAGATTGGCATGAACGGCGTTGTCCACGAAAGTGAAGTCGCGGGTTTGCTCGCCATCGCCAAAAACGACCGGCTTGGTATCTTCCAGAAACGCGGTACAAAACTTGGCCAGCACGCCGGAGTACGGCGAACTGGGATCCTGGCGCGGGCCGAAAATGTTGAAGTAGCGGAGGGAAACAGTTTCCAGGCCGTAGCACTTGAGAAAGGCCGCGCCGTAAAGTTCGCCGACATACTTGGTGACGCCGTAAGGAGAAATCGGCTCCGGCTGCATAGTTTCGACTTTGGGAAGCGTGGGCGTTTCGCCGTAAGCGGAGGAAGACGCCGCAAACACGACGCGCTTGACCTTCATCTCTTTGGCGGCAACCAGAACGTTGAGCGTGCCTTCGATGTTGACGCGGTTGGTTTCGAGGGGATCTTTCACCGAGCGCGGCACCGAAGTGCGCGCGCCCAGGTGCAGAACATATTCGGCTTCGTGCATGGCCTTGCGGACGACTTCAATGTCGGTGATGCTGCCCTTGATGATGGTGATTTTGTTGCGCACTTCGGCGAGGTTGTCATCTTTGCCGCCGGAAAGGTCGTCGAGCACCACGACGCTGTGGCCGCGCTGAACCAGTTCGTCCACCGTGTTCGAGCCGATGAAGCCGGCGCCGCCAGTCACCAAGTAACGCATGCAGAAAGCCTCCTAAGCTTTAGCAGCAACCACCGTGAGGCCAGGGAGCACGTTGGCAAGCGACAGGTGGCCGCAAGGATACCGGACGCAGCCCTGCGAAAGACGGCGGGCTTGCGTTTTGATACGCTGATAGTTCGCGGCGCACCGGCGAAGGGAGCCGGGGACTTCCGCGTACAAGCTCACATTGTACGACGGAATACGCTTGGGAAAAGGGTTAGGAATGCCTGAGTTGAGCGTCGGGTTAATCCCGGGGCTTAAAACCACGGTTGGAGCGCGCGGCTTGGTGCTGCAATCGCCGCGTTTCGAGTAACGTTTTCGTACCGAGGAACTCCACCGTTTCGAGGAACGTCTAAACAAGTAAGAACATGGCTCGCAAGATCATGATTTCGGTGGGCGCCCTGGTTGCGCTGGCTTTCGTGGCGGGAATTTTTTACTGGCTGCGTGCGCGAGGCGTGCAGCCGCCTCAGGAAGTGGCTTCGCCGGAGCCAACGGAGTTTCATGAAGCCTCGGTGGCTAGTCCGCCGCCCATTGCGCGGAACGAAAGAACGGCTCCTGCAGCTAAGGACAACAAGAACAAAAAGACGGCGCTCCCTGCGCCTGAACTACAGCTGAAGACGGGCGAAGTGCTGAACTACACGGCAAACGTCTCCAAGCTCGACAATGTGGCGACGCTGACGCTGAAAGTGGCGGGCAAGGGGAATTTTCTGGGCAAGAACGTTTGGCACCTGCAGGCTGCGGCTCACACCTTGAAGCCGCTGCGCATCGTTTTCGAGCTGGACGATCAATTTGATTCCTACAGCGATTCGGGGACGCTGGCTTCGCTGCAATATGAAATGCGGCTGAACGAGCGCGGAGAAAAGGTACAGTCGATCCAACGCATGACGTCCTCTGCCAAAGAGCCTGCGCCGCCGGACGCCACCGCCGCGCGCGTGGTGCCGGGAACGCGCGACCCTCTGGGCTTCATGCAGTTCTTGCGAACCACGGATTGGAACAGCACGCGGCAGGTGCGCAGCCCGGTGTATGACGGGCACAAACTGTACGACGTTCGCGCGAAGCTCGTGAGCGCATCCGCGGCGGTAGGCGTGCCTGCGGGAGATTTTCGCGCGTCGCAAATCGAGATTCACGTTTTTGAAAATGGCGTGGAGTCGAAGGACGCTTCCTTCACGCTGTATCTTGCGAACGATGCGGTGCGCACGCCGGTGCTGCTCGAGGCGATCATGCCGATTGCGACGGCCCGCGTGGAGCTGGTGAAAGATTTGCCGGTAGTCTCGGAGTCCAAGCCGAAAGCCGACTAAGAGCTGGTGAGCGCGCCGAAGCGCGCCTCAACAAAATCAGGGTCTAGCAGAGGACGATTTTCTCGCGGTGGCGCAGGACGCGGCGGGTGGCGTTGCGCGTATCAATGACCAGCTTCGCGGAATGCACGATGGATTCGTAGTCGTAGCTGGAATGGTCGGTGGCGATCACCACCGCATCGTAGCTGGCGAGCGTTTGCGAAGTGAGCGGCACCGACTTCAGGTGCTCGTAATTGTAGTGGCGCATCTTGTGGAGCTGGGGGAAGTAAGGATCGTTGTAGTCTAGCGCCACGCCGCGCTGCAGAAAGAGCTGCATGATCTTGAGCGAGGGCGACTCGCGCAAATCGTCCACGTCTTTTTTGTAGGCCACGCCGAGCAGCAGAATCTTCGAGCCTTTCATGCTTTTCTTGTGATCGTTCAAGGCGTTGGCAGTGGCTTCGGCCACGTGGTAGGGCATGGCGGTGTTCACTTCGCCGGCCAATTCGATAAAGCGCGTGGCGAAGTCGTGTTCGCGCGCTTTCCAGGAAAGATAATACGGATCGACCGGAATGCAGTGTCCGCCAAGGCCAGGGCCCGGATAGAACGGCATGAAGCCGAAGGGTTTCGTAGCCGCGGCGTCGATAATCTCCCAGATGTCCATGTTCATGCGCAAGCAAAGCTGTTTCAGTTCGTTGACAAGCGCGATATTGACGCAGCGAAAGATGTTTTCGAGCAGCTTGGCCATTTCCGCAGCCCGCGTCGAACTGACCGGAACCACGCGAGCCACAACCTGACTGTAGAGCGACTGAGCGGCGCGACCGCTGGGAGGATTCAGGCCGCCAACGACTTTAGGGATTTGCGCGAGCCCGAATTGTTTGTTGCCGGGATCTTCGCGCTCGGGCGAAAAAGCGAGCCAGAAATCGCATACGACATCCTCGTTTTCCAATCCCGTAGCGATGGGGCAGCTCAAGCCGCTCTTTTCCAGAATGGGCAAGACCAGCTCTTCGGTGGTGCCGGGATAAGTTGTCGATTCCAGAACGATCAGTTGCCCCTTTTGCAGATGCGGGTAGATGGAAAGAGCGGTTTGCTCGACGTAACTCAAATCGGGTTCGCGGCGCTCATCGAGCGGCGTGGGCACGCAGATAAGGATGGCATCGCATTCTTTTAGTTTTGCAAAATCCGTGGTGGCGCCGAAGTGACGGCTGATGATGAACTGCTGAATCTTGTTCTGGGGAATGTGCTGGATGTAAGAGCGGCCGGAATTGAGCGTGGAAACTTTGTCTGGGTCGGTGTCAAATCCGGTGACCTTGTGGCCCGCTTCGGCAAAGCGCAGGGCCAGCGGCAATCCGACATAGCCGCAGCCGATGATTCCTACTTTGAGCTGGGCGCCTTTGAAGAATTCGGGTCTCCGGTCGATGGGCATGGTTTGAGCAGCACTCCTGTGGTTTGACCTCGAGGCAAGCCGAAGTCAGCAAAAGTTACGTTCTCCGAGATTCGCCTTCGCCTGCGGGCAGTGCCGCTCCGGCCAGCAGGAATTGGCGTAACGCGGCAAAGACACGTAAATATAGCAGTTTCGATGAAAACAAAAAAACCGCGTGTTCGCCTGTCTTGCAAATTGAGTTATGGATGGTTGCCGCGAGGCTCGAGACAGGGGAAGATAGAGGGTGCAAAGCCGTTTCTGCCCTGATGATTTGCTCGCTGCGCCGAAACTGACATGACCTTGATCATCCTCCTGCTGGGACTTTGTGTGGGTGTGCTGGTGGGCCTGCTGGGCATCGGTGGTGGCGTCGTTCTGGTACCCGCAATGGCGTATCTGCTGGGGATGGACCAGCACCTGGCGCAAGGTACCTCCCTTTTTATTTTGCTGCCGCCCATCGGGCTTGGGGCCCTGCGAGAGTACTGGAAGCAGGGCCAAGTGGATTTGAGAGCGGGAATTCTGTGCGCGCTGGGAATGCTTTTTGGCGCGTACGGAGGGAGTCTCGTGGCGTTGCCATTGGCTTCGCGCCATTTGAAAGGGATGTTCGGCTGCTTTTTGGTGCTTTCGGCGGTTTTGTTGTGGAGAAAGACGCAGCTCGAAGGCACGCCCGTTGCCACCAAGGGAGAAAGCCCACGTGGGTAAGAGCATAGAGCGGGACGCAGGAATCTTCCTGGTGGCGTGCATTTGCGGAATTGCTTCGGGGATGTTTGGAATAGGCGGCGGAGTGCTGCTGGTACCGCTGCTTGCGTTGCTGTACGGATTCAGCCAGCACAAGGCGCAAGGAACAAGCCTGGTAGCATTGATTCCGCCAACAGGAATACTTGCGTTTATAGCTTATGCGCGGGAAGGTTTTGTCTCCTGGAAAGCGGGCTTGTTGCTGATTCCGGGAGTGTTTTTGGGCGGCATCCTGGGAGGAAGGGTGGCGGAAAAGCTGCAGCCCCAGAGGATGCGGCAGGTTTTTGCGGGGATTTTGTTTGCGTTGGGCGCGTGGCAGGCGTTCAGCGCCTGGTGGCGATGAGGACGGACCTGAATGGTTGATTTGCACTGTCACATTCTGCCGGGTCTGGATGACGGCCCTGACAAGATCGAAGAATCGCTGGAAATGGCGGAGACGGCGATCGCGGATGGCATCACGCACGTGGTCGCCACTCCGCATTCGAACAGCAGGTTCTGGTTCGATTTCAAACATGTCCGGCAGCTGCGCGACGAACTGCAGGCACGGACTGGCAACCGGCTCGGAATTGCGACGGGCTGCGACTTTCACCTGAATCCCGAGAACCTCGCATTGTTGGGGAAGCAGCCTCGGCATTATTGCATCAATCAGCACGATTATTTGCTGTTGGAATTCAACGAGATTTCGATTCCGCCAGCCATGGATCGCACTTTGCACCAAATGCAGCTTTCCGGATTGCGCCTGATCGTGACGCATCCGGAACGCAACGCTATCTTACGGACGCATCCGGAGCGCCTAAGAGAATGGGTCAGGCGCGGCTGCTTCGTTCAGGTAACGGGCAACGCGCTCACAGGGGCATTCGGGCCGAGCGCGCAGCAGATTGCGCTGCAATGGATTGGCGAAGGGATGGTCCATTTCGCGGCAAGCGACGCGCACAACAATCGAAACCGGCCATTGCGGTTGCAGGCCGCGTATGACGTGGTGGCGGATCAATACGGCGAAGAGAAGGCCCACGCGTTGTTCGTCGAAAATCCGCAGGCGGCGTTTG
>Ga0079221_10000118_pt1 | contig 16874 bp, 21 predicted proteins | sample GAAS200_FD_75069 | JGI IMG/M metagenome (GOLD analysis project Ga0079221, IMG submission 75069) | Agricultural soil microbial communities from Georgia to study Nitrogen management - GA AS200 | ecosystem: Environmental > Terrestrial > Soil > Agricultural land | place: USA: Georgia | collected... | reverse complement strand
CTTCATCACCGGCACTTGCAACCTAGTCGAACCGAAATCGTTACATGTGATTTCTTGTTGCGGAGACAAAAGCGATGCCCAAAATATTCAGGCGCGGCGACCACGTTGAATGGAATTCAGAAGCTGGGAGGGTTCGCGGCGTCATCATCAAGAAAGTCGTTTCTGACATACGGATCAAAGGCTATGTGCACCACGCTTCGAGAGAGGAGCCGCAATACCTCATCCAAAGTGACAAGACCGATCATGTGGCGATCCACAAAGGGAAATCATTGAGTCACATTCGGGCTCAGGTGAAGAAGAAATCCACGAGAGGAAAAATGAAGGGATAGCGAAAATCCTAACGGCCTCTCGGAATCCCCCGCCCTGGGAAATCGAAGCCTATGCGTTTCGTGCGCTACACCGGAGATCGGTACTGCAGGCTGGGAGGTCACCTTGTTTCGAGTTGCACTACCTCGGCGGAAGAAAAGCAAAAGGACGACGGAAAATGAAAGAACAATCAACACCACAACCACGCGAGGCCACTACACCAGTGAAGCTTGTTGCCGCTGACGTTCTGCTTAGCAGGAAAAACCAAATAGAAAAAGTGATTGCTCGCCGTGCCTATGAGCTGTTCAAGGGCCACGGCAGCGTCAATGGCCACGACGTCGATGATTGGATCGAAGCCGAAGTCGAAGTCGTGCGGCCATACCGACACGATTTGAAGGAATCGGCCGAGGCGATCGTCTTTAAGGCGGAATTGCCGTGTTCTTTTACAGCTGATGAACTCAACGTCAGTGTTGAGCCCCGTCGCTTGATGGTCAACGGTGGAAGAGAGCTGGACGTGATTTGCGGGGGTAACACGCCTGCGCACATGGAGAAGAGAGCACAACGGATCTTCGGAGTGGAGGACTTGCCCGTGGATGTCGATCCTTCTCGATCCACGGCGAAACTCAAGGGTGACACGCTTGAAATTGTGATGCCCAGGGTGGCCGTTGACAACAAGCCCAATGGAAAATCGAAAGCGGCGTCGTCAGGGCGATAGCTTCGGCGGCGCCAGCGAGACCCGACTCTTCGGTCACAGTACTTAAGCCCGTAGAGTAACTATGAGCGATAACGGAACGAGACCGCGCATTGCGCTCGGGAACTGAAAGGCAGGTGACGAATGTTCCGCCATACAATCCCGTTGGGACGAATCTTCGGTATCGCAGTCGACCTCGACTATTCCTGGTTTTTGGTGCTTGGCCTGTTCACGTGGATGTTGGCTGTCAGCTACTTCCCAAGTGAGTTCAAGAACTGGAACACGCCCGAGTATTGGTTCATGGGTGCACTCACCGCGGTCCTATTCTTTGTGTGCGTATTGCTCCACGAGCTTGGACATTCGTTTGTGGCTATGCATTACAAGATTCAAGTGCCCCGCATCACTTTGTTCATTTTCGGAGGCGTCTCACAAATAGCAGGAGAGCCTCCAAGCGCTGGCGCCGAGTTCTGGATCGCGGTCGCGGGGCCTATTGTGAGCTTTGCCCTGGCAGCACTGTTTCTCGTGTTGCAGCCCTTTCTAACGACCATCAGTCCGCTGCTGGCCACCGCCAAATACCTGGCCCTCATCAATGGCATGCTTGCCGTCTTCAATCTCATTCCCGGATTCCCGTTGGACGGCGGACGAGTTTTTCGCGCGATTGTTTGGGGCGTTTCTCACAATTTCCGGAGAGCAACCCTGATCGCGGCTGACACCGGACGTTTCATCGGCTTCCTTTTCATAGCCTTCGGGGTCTGGCTCGCTTTGCGGGGAAACTTTTTTAACGGTCTGTGGATAGCCTTCATCGGCTGGTTTCTCGAAAGCGCCGCCGCAGCGCAAGTTCAGCAGCAGGTAATGCAGGGACTGTTGGCCGGCCACAAGGTATCAGAGGCGATGGGCCGCGATTACGCCACCATCCCTGCCGATACAACGCTCGAAAAAGTGGTGCACGACTACATCTTAACCAGTGGGCGCACGAGCTTTGTGATCATGAACGATTCTGAGGTCGTCGGGCTACTCACCCTACCAGTCATCCGAAAGGTGCCTCGCGCCCAATGGCCAACCACGACTGCTCTCGAAGCCGTGATACCGACGGAACAAATGCAATCGATCAGACCTGATGCAGAGTTGTCGACAGCATTGGAGCAGATGGGCAGAAATGGCGTCGCCCAGCTTCCCGTGATGACGGATAAGGCGATATTGGGGATGCTGTCGCGAGATGATCTCATTCATTATCTGGGCCTCTTGCAAGCGCTCAAGGCATAGGTAGACGTGATGGGCAGCATATCGGGACGCGGTGGCCCGACACGCTCTCTGTTCGGTGGAGATCGTTAGGATTCGCCCGGAACATTGAATCAACGACACGTCGCACAAGAGCACAACTCCTGCGGAAAACATCTCGACGCTCAGCGAGGCCATAACATGACGCGTGCAACTCGATTGGCTCAGACGAATGTGATGGCTGCTCACTTCGCAGCAAGTGGTCTCTCACGCTGGACAGCTGTGTTGTCCGATTATTGGACGCTGACCAAGCCCGAGGTGAACTTCCTGATTCTGATCACAACTCTCGCCGGGTTCTACCTGGCGTCACCCCGTTCTCACTGGCGGATTCTCCTGCTCTTCAACACCCTTTTGGGCACGATGCTCGTGGCTAGTGGCGCGGGAACTCTGAATCAGTACATCGAAAGGCGTTTTGATGCCCAGATGCGGCGAACGGCCGGGCGTCCGCTGCCCGCCGGGAGGATTCATCCCTCGCTCGCGCTGTGGTTTGGCGTGGTCCTCTCCATAGCTGGCGGATTTTACTTGGCCCTTCTTGTAAATCTCCTTGCCAGCGTACTGGCCTTGCTGACGTTGAGCACCTACTTGCTTCTGTACACTCCACTGAAGAGGAAGACTCCGTTATGCACGCTGGTCGGAGCATTTCCGGGCGCTGTGCCTCCCTTGATCGGGTGGGCCGGTGCGAGCGGAAGCCTGAGCGCAGAGGCGTGGCTTCTCTACGCCATCCTCTTTCTCTGGCAGTTCCCGCATTTCATGGCCATTGCCTGGATGTATCGCGAGGACTATGCCCGTGCGGGATATCGGACATTACCTCTGGGTAAGAGACAGGGGCGTTTCATGGCCTGGCAAACCATCGTGTTTTCGCTTGCCCTTATACCCGTGAGCCTCGTTCCGGCCCTGATGCTGCGGGCCGGGATGGTTTACTTTGTCGGAGTTCTTCTGCTGAGCTCGGGCTTTTTCTACTACGCTGCCCGTTTGGCCTTTTGTAGAACGAACACGACGGCTCGTCGCCTGATCTTCGCCTCTATCGTTCATCTTCCACTCGTTTTTGCTCTGATGATATTTGGTAAGACTTGGTTGTGATGGCAAGCGGCGATCATCCCGCGGTCTTGCAAAGCCATCGGCGCGGGACGCGAGTTCTCTGACGCTTTGACCGCCAAAGCTGGACAAGACGTGCGCGTGTCTCATCTCCGGCTTGGTCGGCTTGCCGAGACCCGTGCTGCTGTATTTGGACAAGGGTCTCGCGTACGGGAAGGTATTGTTCGTTGCTCAAGACTGAGCGATTGCCCCCTTACCTCTTTCCGTCAGCATGTAAAAGTCACTACCGCACGCGTCCAGCATACCTGCGCCGGTCAATTCATCGATGGCGTCGAGCACGTCTTGCCGTTCGGCCGGTTCGTTGCCCGCCGCCTCAAATAGCACATGGAGGTCCAGCCGATCCTTCCCCAGCTCTCCGAATAACCGCAGAACACGCAAAGAAAGTGGCTTCATTGTGGGCCTCACTGGATTACCTTGACCAAGCCTCGCCCTCCCGCGCCAGGAACGAGCCGCCTCAGGGTTCCTGCCGTTGCTGCTCCTCGTTGATGGTGGTGAGCGATATTGCCGAATGCGCGTAAGAACCACCGGCTCGCATCTCGGCGGCGACCCAGATCGCTTCCATGATTTCCTTTGGGTTTGCTCCGTGCGTCAGAGCCGCTTTGGTATGGCCCTGGATGCAATAGGGGCACTGCGTGATGTGGGCGGCCGCGACTGCGATAAGCTGCTTTGTCTTGGCTGGCAGCGCACCGTCGGCGAACACGAGTTCGCTGAAAGCGTGGAACGCGGCCTGGATGGCGGGTGTGAGTTCCCGACGCTTGCGAGCGAGATCCTGGGATGCGGGCGGATATATTGACTCTGACATGACGTTCTCTCCTTCGGCTCTCCTAAATCTTCAACGCAGCCCGGATTTCTCAATGCTCGGACCACAGCCGCAACTCGCGCATCGCGGAAGCCTGTAAATTCTAGGGCGCGCGTGCCAGGCTTTCGTCGCCGTGGCTGTTCGGGCAAGTTCTGGGTCATTCAACGGCCCAAACACAGAACCCTTTGCCACGGCGAAGGAGTTCTTCCGACAAATCGTGGCTGAATAGCTCGTGAAACCAGGAAACCGACTCCCGGCCGACAACGACCGTACGACAACGCCGTCCCCGGGCCATGCGGAGAATCGCGTCAGCCGCGCCTCTGCCTACTTCAGTTTCACAGAACGAGGCTTTCACCGTTCTCGCTGAAATTCCCGCTCTCCGCAGGACTGCACGATCTTCGTGCAGGCCTTTCTGGGAGGCGTTCTTGGCGGCCGAAATCCAGCGATGCTGTCCAATCTTTAGCTCAGCCTCAAGCTGTGCCTCCTTCGCAGGGTCCTCAGCGCCGCCGTGTTCTAGGAGTTCCGGCGGTAATGGCGGCAGAACATGAACCAGACAAATGCGAAACGCCCTTCGCTTGCCCACAAATTTGCCTACGTACTTGACCGCCCGTCTCGACGCGACCGAATCATCACGGACGACAAGGAGTCTCGTATTTACCATTGGATTTCCTCTCGTCTCGCCAACTCGGAAAGCTCGGATTCGAACCCATCGAGATTCCTTGAGGCTTTCTAGAGTTCGCGACCATTCTCCGTCGCTTGCCATCCTTACTCAATGGTTCGCATGTCCCGGCCAGCATTACGCATGTCACTGGAGGACTGAAGTCGTCTTCTCCGGCCGACACCGACACTGGAAACGCTCAAGCAGGAGTTTGTCCAACACGGAGTTTGCCGGTCGCCGTCAACGATTCCATCAACATATGAAAATAGATGAATCCCGCATACGGCTGCCAGCGCTCCACGGTTCGTCGCACGCTTGCGTAGTCCATCGCTTCGGAACGGTGTAGCCACTTGGCCAGACGATTCCGTGCACCGACGTCATCCCCTGGAAAGACATCGAGCCGTCCCAACCCTCGCAACAACACGTACTCCGCCGTCCACCGGCCGACACCTCGCAATTCAAGCAGAAAATTGATCGCATCTCCATTCTTGCGATTGATCAGGGTATCCAACGCCAGAGGCTCGGCCACAAGTTTCCTGCTCAACTCGCGGAAAGCCTTCGTCTTCTGGCCGCTGAACCCAAGACTGCGGAACGCGCGCGGTGAAACACGCAATAGGTCTGATGGTTCCGGAAACCCGAACACCATCCCTGCTTGCGTGTTGATGCCAACACTTCCTCTTCTTACGAGCTGATTTAACAACTGAAGCCCGGCGGCGATTGTGAATTGCTGGCACGCGAACGCGTTTGACAAAGTCTCGAAGACAGTCGGAAATCTACCTGGTTTCAGGCCTCGATATCTATTGGCCAGTTCTCGAAGTTTCGGTTCGCGCGATGCCATCCGATAAAAAGGTTTCAAGTCCACTTCCAGACCAAGCAAGGGAGTTAACAGGGCCCTGACCTCGGCCTCAGCTGCCGCATGAACCCGCTCCCCGATCACGTTCACTTCCAAACGCGGAGCTTCGCGGGATCCTAGCTCGCTTACACGGACTTCCGCAGGTCGCCCACGGATGGAAATCACGCGTTGATAGGTGGTGCCATCCCAGCGATCCACTTGATTCTGGGGACGCCGCCGCAATCCCCAGACGGTAAATTCCAAAGAGAACGGAGCGATCGGTGCTAGCTCAAACGTCAGCCGACGTTCCACGAAAGATCCCCGAGTGTTTGAATCATCCGAACGTTTACCAACCGCATTCGGCGGCATTCCTTCGTCCTTCATGTCTACCCGCGCCATAAGACACCATCACCCTACTCACTGCCAGAAACGCGACTGAAATGAATTACATCCTCAACGGCAAAGATTTCGACCTCACTCACATGAAATGCCACAGTTGCGGCCTAATATTCGGTCAAATGCCTTTGCCCCGCCTCCGGCCAAGCGATGGTCAACAGAAAGGCGCTGTCCTCCAAGGCCTTTACGTCATGAGGGACCGCGCGATCGAGCGCCAGGAGATGTCCCGCGGCCAAGTCAAAAACCTTGTCCTGGACGTGCATTTGAATATGACCCGAAAGCACCTGTACGGAGATTCTGCCACTTGTCTTGTGTTCCTGAAGAAAAGCATCGGCTTTCATCACGGTCAGGACAATTCGGAAGTCCTGATTTTTCACAAGCGTCTTGGAGTCTCGCCCACCCTGCCAGACATTTTCTTCGCGTAACCGCTTTGTCTCAGCATTCAGATCAAAGGTGAGCGTCGGACTACCGAGAGGGCCCGGCGATCGTATCGCCCCCGAGTGCGGTGCTCGCTGTGTTGTCTTGGCCATTTCTCTCTCCTTAGCCTGAGAAACCTCCTGCAATTCCAATCGTCAACTTCGTGCGCCTGTACAACTCCTCTGAATGACTCTCACCCTTTCGCCAGATACAAACGACCTGGCGACGCGGTTCATCAGGCGGCAGGTTTGAGGTGCCGGATTCGTTCTCCTGTCGGGCTCTTTGTCGATTTCGCTTTCAGAAATTCTCTTAACGCCACCGCGTTGTTGTGTTCCGTATCATGCGAACTGTAGACGAGCGTTACCCTTCCGCGTTCGGCGGCTCTCTGAATCGGTTTGCAAGCCTCGACATTTTTCTCCAGCTCGTGGAAATACCGACGGCGGAATTCGTCCCATCTCCTCGGATCGTGCCCGAACCATTGCCGCAAAGCAGTACTCGGTCCAACGTCTTTCAGCCAGGCTTCTACGCGCAAGTTGGATTTTCTTATTCCACGAGGCCAAAGCCGCTCGACGAGGAAACGCTTGCCATCTTCCGGGGCTGCCTTGTCGTAAACACGCTTGAGCTGAATCATTTTCGTTCTCCTCTCTGAATATCCCGGAAGTCCATACCGTTTGGTCGTGGCAGGGGCCGCCGGATAGGTAATCCGTGTTCCGTCGACGTGGATCCACGGAGTCAATGAATGTGGACGTCGTCGCGTCGCGCTTTGAATTTCCTCGACGGGAAAACCCCGAATCAGGAGCGCGTCGGCAATCAGCGAACGATGACAGCGCCACGGCACCGCCTCAGCGCACATCAATGCGACTCGCTTCCGCGTCGCGAGGGCCATCAACTTCTGCAGAGCAATTTGAAACTTCGACGTCTGCATGTAGTCTGCGTACCCTCGAAAGCTCTTGTTCCGCCAGCCCGTGTTGATCGAGTCCCGCCGGGAATATCGCAGCCCCCCGAGCCCGGCCATATGGCGATAACCGATGTCCCTACGTTTTAAGGCACGCGACAACACCGGGCGGTTGAACTGCGGATTGTGGCGAGAGCGTGGAATCGTTCGTATGTCGATCAGCTGTTTCACGTCATGTGCTCGGAGTAAATCGATGAATTCCTGGCGCGGTCGCGTGAAATGGCCCAGCGTCAAAATCAGCGGCCTCCCTTTCCCGCGCCGCGTGGGAAACACCACTCCATGATTGACACTCCGGTCTGTCATTACTGACTCCTGCTCGTTCCCGCCTTTACTTTCTGCGCGCTTCTAACGGACACAACGTTGTCCCTCCGTGATGGCCCGATCGAATTCCTCGACATGGAGCCGCTCCTGCTCGAAAATTCCTCTCTTCGTCACGGTCGTCATCGACACCGCAGGGCAGTGCACTCCGCGTATGGCGACGCAATCATGCTTGCCGATTGCCTTCACGATGCAGCCGGAGGGCTTCACTACCGACATGAACGCATCGGCGATGCTCGACACCAACTCCTCCTGAATTATCGGTCGCGCAGCCAAGGCATGAACCAGCCGCGGGATTTTTGATACACCCACGATTTGACCGTCGGGTATGTAGCCGAAATGAATCTTTCCTCCGTACACGAGGAGATGGTGGGGACAGAGAGAAAAGAAATCGATAGCCGAAATCACCACGAGCTCGCGGGCCTCCGACCGAAATATCTTGAGGATGGTTTCGGGTCTCACACAGAACCCGCGCGTAAACTCTCGATAGAATCGCGCCACTCTTTCCGGAGTCTCGCGAAAGTGTTGATTGGCAACGTCCACTCCCAATTCCACCAGCAACAGTTTCACGATCTCCGCCAATCGATCGCTGTGCGCAGCCGCCGTCTCACCGCGGACAACGGGAAGGATTTCTTCCGGCACCATCTCGAGCCCACCCTCCAATGTCGCGACGGCGCTCAAATCCTGTTTTCCATTTCCGTTTCTCACGCTGACTTCCTTCCGTTTCTGCGTCACCCCTTGTAGGTTACGACCCGCCCCCAGAGGCTTGCCGTTCCCCATATTCCGGAACGCAGGCATTCCAGCTGCACGACCTGACTGTGGTCCACGAATAGATTTACTTCCGAGCCGTAGTTCTTGATGTACCAGGCAAACACTTCCGGGTCGGCCGCTTCGAACATCACTTTGTCCAGGCCCAAAGCGTTGATAATCTTCGCGGGCACATCCGTTCGCCAGGATGTGACGCTTTCCGTGATTCCTTCCGACTCGATCATGACCATGTACGCGCCGGCCTCAAGAAACCGTTTGGCAAGCAGGATCGGCCATTCAGGATCACGCGTCCCTTCGGTCTCAAGCTCCTCCGGTCTTGTTGCGCCACCGGCCCCAAACTGAATGCCCACTTCCGGTTTGGCTTTCAGCCCGGCCTTTTGAACTTTCTCCACCAGGCGCAGCCAGTCGTCAGCTGGCAGTGTGATGAATCCGCTCGATACTTCGACGATGTCGAAGCCGACTTCTTTACACTCCGTGATATAGCGGTTTACGGCGTCCGGCCCCTGCGTGAGGACATGTTCAATAAACCCACCCGTGGATACCAACACATGGTGTTCGTGGCACAGAGAAATCAGTTCTTTCAATACACGTCGGGGCATCAAGCTGAACGATCCGCCTGCGAACTTCAGAGCGTCCACAAAGGTCCCCATCGTCTCGAAAAGATCTTCCAGGTACCGTTTGCCTAGGGCTGAGTAGTAGGGACCTCGTATTTCGGTTATCCCGTGTTTCCGCGGTTTGGAACCTCGGTCATTGGTTCTGAGGAAACCAAACGCTCTTCCGTCGATCACCTGTTGAGTGCGCCCGGCCATCACCGCACCTTCACGCGGTGGACGCGCTTCGGCTCGTTCTTTCCGTGCCGTCCTTCGACGTTATGGAGAAGCTGCGCGAGGTCTCTCACTGGAATTAATTCCAGGTTCTTCACGGCATCCGCAATCGACCGTTGCGAAGAGCCAGTCGTAGACGGCCCGGTGAGCCGCTCGAATTTCTCGAACGCAATCTCCCAGGACATGGGGTTGCTGACAAAACCCGGATAATCATGAATTTCCTTGGTCAACACACGGCCGTCCCGGAGGGTAATCGTCAGTCGGCAAGGCATCTCTGCTGGAAAACGAGCGGAAAATTCATCCGTTGGATGGATAGACACGTTATTCAGCAATTCCTGGACATCGCGGCGGTTGATTCTTTCCGTCGTATACTGCTCGGGCATCACCTGCCCGTCCAGCAACGCAACGCTAATCAAGTACGGGAGGCTGTGGTCTGCTTGCTCCTTCGTGGCCACCAGAGTCTTGTCTCCCTCATCCCCTCCTCCGATAATGTTGTAAGCGACGTCGAAGGTTTCTAGGTCGATCTGCTCTATCTCCGCGACAGTGAATTTCTCTTGTCTTCTCAATTGCAAAGCGCACTCAATTGCCGATTGGGAGTGAACCTCCGCGTTGTATTTCTTGAGAACGGTGGCCGTTACGCGTTCAAGATTCTCTTCAGACCAATCGATCCGGAAGCATCCCGCGATGGCATCCATGAAGCCTTTGTCGCCTTCAAAGACTTCCAGTGGTCCCGTAACACCTCGCATTGCCAGGAACGTCGCAAAGGTGCAAGCGGCCGCAGTGTTCGCGTACGCCAACCCCTTCCAGTGAGAGAGTTTGCCCGTGCGAGTGACCCGCAATGCATTGAAAGCCGTGCCGCAGATGCCGATGGCGTTGGCAGTCTTTACGGCATTGAGTGCGAGAGCTTTCGAGACTCCCGCTGCCACCGCGTAGGACCCTTGCGTCGTGTGGTCGAAACCTGCCGCCCGCACCGGAGCCACATCGCTGAGGCGGCACTGCACTTGGTAGCAGACCGCGAGAGCGGTCAGGAGGTCGCGGCCCGAACCGTTCGAGTATTCGACCGCGGCAAGCACCGGAGCCAGATTGTCGCTCGGATGACAGGTCTCTCCCTTACTGAGATAGCTGTCATTGAAGTCCAGGTAACGGACGAGAGCTCCGTTGTAGAATGCAACTCGATCCGGTGCCGCTCGCCCACCCCCAATGAGTGTGCAGTTCCCCTCACCATCGAACTCTTCCACCTGGTCTCGTAACAACGCGACAGGATTACCTCCCATCGCACCGATAGCACAGCCGAGGGCATCCAGGATGCGAATCTTGAGCTGTAGACGAGCCGCGCTTGAGATGTCATCGAAGGATGCCCGGCTCACAAATCCAGCGAGTTGTTCGGCACACGTCATGTTTACCTCCTGTTCCCCGCAGGACTGACAAGGATGATCCTTATTCTTCATAGCGATTCTCATGCTGCAGTCGTTTGGGAATTGTCACAATGGTCCGTTTATACCTGCGAGAGAACCGCCTGTAACTGCCGCTGAAAAGAGGAGATCCTCGTGGAAATCATGATTATGGCGAAGGCTTTCACAGCTTCCATCAGTAAGGGCATCGCTAGCCGCCTCCCGCATCAAGTCTTTCGCTTCAGGCGGCGATCTAAGCCGGTTCACTCCGTCTTTGTGCCAAATGCGTATGCTTCTTCCGTAACCACTGGGGTCACGTCGAAATTCTCAGTGGGCGGCGGCGAAGCAGTCGTCCACTCGAGTCCCTTGGCTCCCCACGGATTGGGGCCGGCCACCGGGCCATATCGGGCTGACCAGATCAAATAGATGAGAGGGATGAGATAGCCGACGGCCAGAATCGATGCTCCGGCCGACGACAGCACATTCAATGTTTGGAATTCGGGTGGGTAGACCGCGTACCGTCTGGGCATCCCGAGATAACCCAGAATGAATTGTGGGCCAAAGGTAAGGATGAACCCGACAAATACCAGCACAGCTGCGATCCTAGCCCATCGGTCCGAGTACATCCGTCCCGTCATCTTAGGCCACCAATAATGGATGCCGCCGAGGTATCCCATTACCGCGCCGCCTACCATGATGAAATGAAAATGAGCGACGATGAAATAGGTGTCGTGGACGTGCACATCGATGGCCAGGGTGGCGAGAAAGAGGCCGGTCAATCCTCCCATCGTAAAAAGCCCGATGAAGCCCAGCGCATAGAGCATGGGGGCGTCAAACGAAATCGATCCTTTATATAGAGTGGCTGTCCAGTTGAATACCTTGACCGCGGAAGGGATCGCCACGGCGAAACTGAAGAATGAGAAAACCAGACCCGAGTAAAGGGACTCGCCACTGACGAACATATGGTGTCCCCAGACGAGGAAGGAAAGCGCCGCGATCGCCACGCTCGAGAAGGCGACAAAACTGTAGCCGAAGACTCGCTTTCTCGAAAACGTCGCGATGAGTTCGCTGATGACCCCCATCGCGGGCAGCATCAGTACGTATACCTCCGGATGTCCGAAGAACCAGAATAAGTGCTGGAAGAGAATGGGATCCCCGCCCAAAGCGGGGTCGAAGAAACCAAAATGAAGGAAGCGCTCCAGCATCAGCAGGACCATCGTGATGGCAATGACCGGCATGGCAAGAATGAAGATGATGCTGGTTGCATACAGGGACCACAGGAAAAGGGGCAGACGAAACCAGGTAAGCCCCGGAGCCCGCATCGTATGGATCGTGACGATGAAATTAAGGCCCGTCAGAATCGAAGAAAATCCGGAGATGAACACCCCCATCGCGGCCGACATTACGTTCGAGTTGGCGTAGGTCGAACTGAGCGGCGTGTAAAACGTCCAGCCGGTATCCACGCCGCCGCCGGCGATGACGGAATACAGGAAGACCGTCCCCCCGAGCATGAAGATGTACCAGCTGAGCAGATTCAGTTTCGGAAAGGCGACGTCTTTCGCACCAATCATCAAAGGAATAAGAAAGTTCCCCAGTACCGCCGGTATCGAGGGCGCCAGAAAAAAGAAGATCATCACCAGGCCATGCAGGGTGAACATCCGGTTGTACGTGGACGGCTCGATGAGTGAGCCCTGCGGTTCGATCAGGTTCAAGCGCATGAGAGTTGCTGCTGCGCCGCCGACAAAGAAAAAGAACGTAATCGCAGCAAGGTACAGCCAGGCGATCCTTTTGTGATCCGTGGAGAAAAGCCAGGTCTTCCATCCGTAACTGGCGTTGAGATAATGGACCCGCGGCAAAACGCCGACTTCTTGCACTGCTTGACTCATGGTTTCGCCGCCTTTCGTCCGTCGGCTTCGGATTTTGCAAGTGACTTGATGTAGGCGGTGAGCTGCAGAATTTGTTCTTCGCTCAACTGTCCTTGAAATGTCGGCATAATCGGCGTATAGCCAGCCACAATCTTCGCCGAGGGGTTCAGTATGGATTCGCGAATGTAAGCATCGTCGGCCTTCACGGTCTGGCCGCTCCTCAGTTTGACGGTCGAACCGTACACACCGACGAAGGACGGCCCGCGCCCCGTGTCGTGGCAGGTGATGCACGCGTACTGCTTGTACAGATCCGCTCCCGCGTCGGCCAACGATTTTCCGCCACCGCCTCCGCCACTGCCTGCGCCTCCGCTCAGCCATTTCGCATACTGTGCCGGTTCCATGACGATGACCCAGCCGACCATGGCCGAGTGCGAGGTTCCGCAGTACTGATCGCAATACAGGTGATACTTTCCCGTCTTCGTCGCCGTAAACCAAAGTGTCGTGTAGTGGCCGGGCACAACATCCTTCTTGATCCGGAAGGCGGGAATCGCGAAATCGTGGATCACATCCTCAGAAGCCATCGTAAGTTTTATCGGAACGCCCAGCGGGACGTGCAGTTCGTTGATGTCACGCCTTCCATCCGGATACTGGATCTTCCACATCCATTGCTTTCCCACCACGAAGATTTCAGTCGCTCCAGCCGGCGGAAGCCCGTTGCGAATGAAAAGCACAGCACCCCACAAGAACATGACGACGCAGATGGCGGCGGGAACTACGGTCCAGGTGACTTCAAGGGGAAGATGATCCTTGGTTGGTGGGGGCGCTTCATTCCCTGGGCGACGACGGTATTTGATCGCAAAATACAGGATTAGGCTGAAAATCAAGACACTGAAAAAGATGAAAATCCCCACTTCGAAATAAAACAGAGTTTCCCAGTCGTTTGCCCAACTAGAGGCCTGGGTGAAGTTGCTGGAGGGCTCAATCGGCATGATTTTTCTGCACTACTCCTCACTCTTCAGGAAAGCTACCCAACACTTGCGGTTCAGGCCACCGCGCGCTTGCGAGCGCGAGACATTGCAAAGATCAGGGCGGCCAGCGAGAGAACGGTTGCTGCGGCAGCGATTTTGAGCACGTGGGAAACGATCACGCTGTACTTCCCGGTTGCAGGGTCGTACTGCGAGCAGTACAAGAGAACCTGATCCACCGGCGAGCCGATCCTTCCCTCTGAGGCCTCGACCAATCCAAGACGCAGATTCCCGCTTGGGTATTGAATTCCGTAGAAATATCTTGCGAGACGGCCTTCCGGGGTCAGCACCATGATTCCCGTGGCATGAAAGTATTGTTTGGTTTGCGGATCGTAGTTGTACCGGAAGCCCACTGCTTGCGTCAGTTGACGAATCGAAGGCTCATCACCAGTCAGAAAATGCCAGCCTGCGCTAGCGTTCGGGCGCCCATACAGCCCGACATAGATCGCTTTCTTTGCGGCCGCAAGCGAGGGTTTCTCCGTGGGATCGAAGCTGACAGTCACGATTTCAAATTCTCGGCCGATGTTGTATTTCAGTTCTTTCACGCTGTGGAGCACGCCGTTCAGCACAATCGTGCAAAGCATCGGACAGTCGTAATAAGCGAGCACCAGAAGCACCGGCTTGTGTCCGAAATACTGTCCGAGCCTTACGTCATTCCCGGCCTCATCCCGAAACATTAGATCCAACGGAATTTGGTTGTTCAGTTTCTGATCGATTCCGACTTCGCGGAGTAGAGGCGGAAGATTGGTTTGACTCGCCGAACGTACAGGCGCTTCCGCCCTGAGTTGTGTCGGAAGCGCGCAAACGAACAAGACCAGCGCACTTGAAAGAAAACAAAGAATCCGTCTCATACCACTAGCTCCCTAAAACATCCGTTCGAATAAACAGGACCCCATCGGAGTAATGAGCGCCGGAGTGGATCACCACTGTCGTAACCTGCAGCCGCCCTTGGCTAACAAGCTTCTACCTGCCGGAGCTGTCTCCATCCTCATTTCGACTGGCATCGTGAGACCAAGTTGTCGTGATGACAATGGTCCGTTTGTAGGCGCCAATGGGACGTTTGTCATCGTCCTGCTAGGACGATTGCAACTCGCGATCGAGCTTGGGACGATGCCCCGTTAAAACTCGCCCGATTGCAACGCTCGGTTGACGACCCATCGTAGTTCTCCAGTGCGGAAGGGATAGCGCAGACAATCAAATGCACCCAGGCGTATGGCTTCCAGGTATTGATCCCAGTCTGCGAACCGTGAGAAGACCACGACCGGAATATGGCCTCCCACATCGCAAGAAACTCTTAAGACTTCCTTGTAATTGCCGTCGAGGAGCACCTCTTCACAAACCAGTACCGAGGTGCCCGACTCTCGGATACAGGATCGCAATTCGGCGATCGTGGAAAGCAATACTGGCTCAAAGCCGCATCGCTCGAGTACTTCACCGATACATTGGGAAGCATCAAGGTCGATGGCGAGCATCAGGGCTTTTCGACCTTCATTCCTGCCATCTAGAAGCGTCGTGTTTGAAGAATGCGTCGCCTCAGCCCCCGGATAAAACAGCGGCGTTTCTTTCATAGTTTTTCTCCGAACTTCTATCCTTCAACTCTGCCTTGCATCCACTAGCCACAACATCTCTTTTAGGTGGCGCAGTTGAATCACGACAATTAGAAAATAAAGTACGCAATCAACGGTTTGAACGAATTGATATCTAGGATTGAAAATCCGGAGGTCGCCAGCTCTGCGGGCCCAGCCAACGGTGCCACGCTACTTCCGCCTGCCCTCTCGAACGCGGCCGCGTCTGTTTTTGCCTCATCGTTATCAGGTTCTCACCCAATCGCCCTTTGTGTTGGCCTGGTAACAGTAATCGCAGCCTTCGACGCCACAACACCAAAGAGCACCCGATTTGGCAGCAATATCCTCGCGCAGGTACAACCAGCAACCGTGTCTGGGACACGTCCTAGTATTTACACCAGGCTCGTCGACAGGGTTCGCGTGGTCAGGCATTCCGATCAGCATGTAGTATCCGTCCACCAAATTGTATCGAACGCTGCAGCCCATGAAGCCGCAATGGTACGCCGCTTGGTTCTCGGCGTTGTTTGACGAGGAGCCGCTGGATTCGTACTTCATTACATGGTTGTCCCGTGAGCAAAGCGGCCTAAGATGACGGCCCAAAATGTCTGTTAACGCGAACATCATAGAAATTCTCCCGACCAACGGAACTCCTCCATCTGTGCGAGGGGAGTTACTTCCTTGGAACGCGCCGCGCGTCAAAGATTCTTGGCTAGAAGGTGCACCAAGTCGCGGCAACGACACGAAAAACCCCACTCATTGTCGTACCATGCCACGACCTTAATGCAGTTCGTTCCCACTACATGCGTATAGGGAACATCCACGATTGCGGAATTCGGATTCCCGCGGAAGTCGATCGAGACGAGTTCCTCTTCGCTTAGCGCCAGTATGCCTTTCATCGGACCTTCCGCCGCCTTGCGGAAAGCAGCGTTGACCCTTTCCGCCGTCGCCGGCCTCTCCGTCATCACGGTCAGGTCCACGATGCTGACGTCCGGCGTTGGTACCCGCAGCGAGTAGCCGTAAAGCCTGCCCTCCAACTCGGGAATCACCAGATGCAGGGCCTTGGCCGCCCCTGTAGACGTGGGGATGATGGAAAGAGCCGCCGCACGCGCCCGACGCAAATCCTTGTGCTGCAGATCGAGCAGCCGCTGATCGTTCGTATAAGAGTGGACAGTCGTCATCATGCCGCTGACGATTCCGAAGTTGTCCTGCAGAACCTTGGCGACGGGAGCCAAACAGTTTGTGGTACACGAGGCGTTCGAAATCACATTGTGCTTCACCGGATCGTATGCCTTGTCGTTGACTCCCAGCACAACCGTTAGGTCAGGTTCACTCGATGGCGCCGAAATGATGACCTTTTTCACGGTGCCGCGCAGGTGACTGTGCGCACCCGCGCCTTTGGTGAAATGCCCCGTCGCTTCAATTACGATCTGCGCGCCGACCGATGACCAGTTAATCTCGGCTGGATCGCTCACCTTGAAAACCTTGGTCGACTTATTATCGACATAAATCGAATCCACACCCGCCGTCACAGTGTTCGGCAGGTTTCCTAGAATCGAGTCGTATTTCAGCAGATACGCCAGGGTTTTAGGATAGGTGACGTCGTTCACTGCCACTATTTCAATGGAAGGGTATCCAAGCGAAGCTCGAAAAATGTTCCGACCGATTCGACCGAACCCGTTGATCCCGATCTT
>Ga0079221_10000116_pt1 | contig 17025 bp, 19 predicted proteins | sample GAAS200_FD_75069 | JGI IMG/M metagenome (GOLD analysis project Ga0079221, IMG submission 75069) | Agricultural soil microbial communities from Georgia to study Nitrogen management - GA AS200 | ecosystem: Environmental > Terrestrial > Soil > Agricultural land | place: USA: Georgia | collected... | reverse complement strand
CCAGGAGGAACAGGGCCACCGCCGCCCATCCCGCGCCGCGCGCCACGCCCGCGATCGCGAGCGCCGAGGTGAACGGCAGCCATCCCGCCCACACCACCCGGTCCCCCACCGCGCCCAGGGGACCGCAGAGCGCGGTGCGCAGGCGCTCGATCTGCTCCGGCGGCACCCCGTCGTACTCGGCGCGCGCGCCCGCGCCCACCGCGAGGCCCGCGAGGTAGGGGTGGGAGTTGAAGAAGCGCGAGTGCCGGGCCAGCGCGGCGCGGTACGCCTCCCCGCCCGGCCCGCCGGGGAGATCCCGGAGCAGCGGCTCGGTGGCGACTCCCATCCCCACGCCCATCATCCGCTCGTAGTTCCACGAGCCCTGCAGGGTGAAGAGCCGGAGCAGCGAGGTGCCGAGCGCGGGTTTCATCGGAGCGCCGCCACCAGGGTCCCGCCCACCACGCCCGCGGTGAACCAGCGGAGCCCCGCTCCGGGTCCGGCGAGGCGCAGGGTTCCCGCGACGCCGGTGGCGATCGCCACCGCGGTCGCCGCGAGCGCGAGCAGCGTCACGCCGTGCCCCGCGATCACGATCCCGAGCAGCTCGCGCGCCACCCACGCCAGCCCGAGACCGATCGCCGTCACCAGCGCCGCGCGAATCGCGTCCCGGCCGATGGCGGCGGCGTGGACCCGCACCAGCACCCGCGCGTCCCCGGCCTCGAGGCGGGGCGCGGCGAGCCGCACCCGGCGCGCGTTGAGCTTCCGCAGCTCGTGCAGGCTCACCCCGCCGAGCATCGCGGTGAGAAATCCGACCACCGCGCCCAGTCCGATGCCGCCCGCGCTGGCGGCGAAATGCGCCGCGCTCACCGCGGCGACGGTCGCCGGACCGTACTCCGGGTAGCGCACCGCGCCCACCGGCAGGATGTCGTACTGCATCAGCTCGAACAAGACGCCGAGCCGGAGCCCGGTGTCCACGTCGCCCTGAATGAATCCCGCGACCACCCCCGCGACGATGGGCCGCGCGATCATGGTCTGAGGCACGCTCACCAGATCGAGCCCGACCACGGTGCCCCAGAGGACGAGGAGGAGCTGGACTTCCAGGCTCACAGGAATTCCTCCAGGGGGACCGCGCGCGCCGTGGGCACGTCCTGCGCGGTGACCTGGACCCCGGACCGCGCCAGGCGCCGCAGGGTCTCGGCCTCGTCGTCCGACAGATAGATGAAGCGGAGCCGCTCCCGGCGCCCGTCGCGAGCGTGCACGCCGCCCAGGTTGATCCGCGGCACGTGGCCGCCGTTGACCAGCGCCGCGATAGTCGCCACGTCCCCGGTGAGCAGAATGCCGACGCGGGGGTCGTGCTCCCAGCGCTCCAGTCCCTGGCGCGCTTCAGCGACCGACGCGAACTCGACGTCGAGGCCGGGCGGGACGCCCATCCGGTAGAGCTCCTGCTCCCAGGGCGAGGCTCGCACCCGATCGTCCACCAGGACGATGAAGTCCGCGTGCAGGGGTTTCCCCCAGCCCACCACGACCTGCCCGTGGATGAGGCGGTCGTCCACCCGGTACAGCGCGATGCTCATGCCGCCGGGGTACGGATCGCCCGGGCGCCCGCCTGCACGGCGCGCTGCGCCGCCTCCGCGGGCGGCAGCTCGCGATGGAAGACGAAGTCGAGGAGCATCGCCAGATTCACGCCCGTGACCACGGCGAGATCGGCGCGGTCGCGCGCGTGACGGACCGCCGCGGTGAGGCACGATCCGCCGGGAAGGTCCACGAACAGCACCGCGGGTCCCGCGCCGACGGCGGCGGTGAGCCGGCGGGTGAGCGCGTCGTTGTCGCAGCCGTCGTTGCTCACCGCGACCAGCGCGCCCTCGACCCCGGTGATCGCCGCCACGGCGAGCACCAGCGCGTCCGCCACCGCGGCGTGAGAGACGATCACCCCTTTGGTGTCACTCATTGTCTTCCTCGAGGTACTCCTCGACCCCCCCGCGCTCCCGCATGCGCTTGATCAGTCCTTCGTTGAAGGCTTGCGCCGAATCGACTCCGCTGTACCGGAGCAGGTGGTTCATCGCCACCACCTCACAGATAACCGTCAGGTTCTTGCCGGGGTTCAACGGCACGGTCACGAGCGGCAGGGGCACGTCCAGAATGCTCGTTTCCTGGGCGTCCAGGCCGGTCCGGTCGTACTCGCGGGAGGCGTCCCAGTCCTCGAGCTGCACCACCACCTCGATCCGCTTCTGCTGCCGCACCGAGCGGATCCCGAAGAGCGCCTGGATATCGATCAGCCCCACGCCGCGGATCTCCATGTGATGGCGCGAGAGCTCGTGGCCGTGACCGATGAGAACGTCGTTGCCGCGGCGCGTGATCTGCACCAGGTCGTCGGCGACCAGGCGGTGGCCGCGCTCGACCAGGTCGAGCACGCATTCACTCTTGCCGATGCCGGAACGGCCGAGGAACAGCAGACCGACGCCGAACACGTCCGCGAGCGAGGCGTGCACCGTGGTGCGGGGCGCGAACGCGTCGTCGAGAAAGGGCTTGAGCCGCCGGTAGAACTCGGCGGTCTTGAGGCGGGTGCGAATGACGGCCACGCCCTTCTCGCGCGCCAGCGCGAGCAGCTCCTCCGGCGGCTGCTGGCCCTTGGTGACGATCACGCAGGGGAGGTCGAACCCGAAGAGCGTTTCCAGCGCCTTGCGGCGGGCGCGCGGGTCGAGCGACGCGAGGTAGGTGACCTCGGTCTCGCCCAGCACGTGGAGGCGGTTGCCGACGAACCGCGCGGTGTAACCGGCGAGGACCAGCCCCGGCGACGACGCCTCGGCCGAGGGGATGGGCCGGTCGAGCCCGGCGTCCCCGGTGAGCGCCTCGAGCTGGAGCATCCCGCCCTTCTTGGCGAGGAGGTCCTTGACCTTGGGCGCGCTCACTCGGGCGAGCCCTGGCGCGCGGCGGCGCGGCGCCGCGCGGCGCCGGTGCGGCGGGGCAGCGCCTTGTCGAGCTGGCGGCGCACCCGGTCCGCCGCGAGGTCGAGCGCGCTGCGATGGTCCGCGCCATCGGCGTGGCCCACCAGCACCTGGCCGCGGGTCGCGCGCAGCAGCAGCTCGACGGACGCCGTTCCGTGCGCCTCCGAGAAAATCGCCTGCGCCGCGCGGGCCCGGGGCACCAGCTTGCCGATCCGCCCCAGGAGCTCGCGGGCCCGCTCGCGGACCTCCTCGGAGAGGGTGCAATGGCGAGCGGTGATGGTCACGCGCATGGGGTCAGCCTCCCTCGGCAATGGTGCGATCGAGATGCGCGGCGGTGCGGTCGGCCGCGCGGTCCCACGAGAGTCCCTGGGCGAAGGCGCGCCCGCCCGCGCCCAGCCGGGCGACCAGCGCCGGATCGGCCGCGAGCGCGAGCATCCGCTCGGCGAGCGCCGGCGCGTCGCCGTGGGGGACGAGGAAGCCGGTCTCGCCGTTCCGCACCGATTCCCGCAGGCCCGGCGAGTCCGACGCGAGCGACGGCGTGCCGCAGGCGGCGGCTTCCACGTTCACGATTCCCCACCCTTCCTTGGGACTGGGGAAAACCACGGCCCATGCCCGCCGCAGCAGGTCGCGCTTCTTCTCCTGGCTCACGAATCCGAGGAAGCGCACCGCGTCGCCCTGTCCCAGCTCCGCCACCAGCCGCTCCAGGCGCGGCCGGTCGTCCCCCTGGCCCGCGATGTCCAGCGACAGCTCGGCCCGGCTCCGGCGGGCGAGAGCGAGCGCGCGCACCGCGACCTCCACTCCTTTATAACGCTTGAGCCGCCCGACGTACAAGAACGTGGGCCGCGGCGCGCGGGGCGCGTCGGCATCGGGCGCGTACCAGACCGAATCCACGCCGGGGTAGATGACCGCGATGCGATCGCGGGGCACGCCGCGCCGCACCAGGTCGTCCCGGGTGCTGTCCGAGATGGCGTGAAACGCGCCGCGGCGGTAGACCCGCGGGATCGCCAGCTCGGCCGCCCACACCGTGGCCGCGATCAACAGGTTCGCCTCCGCGAACGCGGTGGTGCCGAAGAGATGCGGCACCACGGTGCAGAACGGCAGCCGGGTCAGCGTCGGGAGATAGAGCGGGAGCTTGTTCACGTCCTCGACCACGACGTCGTACCGCTCCCGCGCGAGGAAGCGCCGGACCACCCCGCGCGCGCTGAGCGCGAAGGTGTGGCGGCCGCCGCTGCGATGCACCCGCATCCCGTCGAGCTCAGCGGTGGGCGCGGCGCCCGGCCACCCCGACGACACCAGATCGATGGACGCGCCGCGCCGCGCGATCCGCCCGAAGATTTCGTGCAGGTGGATCTCGGCGCCCCCGGCGTGCGGGTTCTCGCGGTCGTTCCAGTTGACGAGGAGGATCCTCACAGCAGGCCCGAGTCGCGGGCCACGTGGTCCAGCACGCCGTTCACGAAGGCCGGCGCCTTGGCGCCCGCGAACCAGTGCGCCAGTTTCACCGCCTCGTCGATCACCACTCGCGGCGGCGTGGCGCCCTCGGCCAGCTCCGCCAGCGCGAGCCGGAGGATGTTCCGTTCCACGGCGCCCAGGCGCTCCAGGCGCCAGTTGTGGGCGGCGTCGGCGAGCTGGCGGTCGAAGTCGGGGCGGCCGGCGATGGCCTTGGCGGCGAGATCGGCGCCGCGGTCGAAGCCCTCGGGGAGGCGGCCGTGGATCGAGGCGACCCGGGCCACCACGGTCTCGAGGGAGGGCTCCCCGGACAGCTCCCAGGCGTACAGGAGCTGGAGGGCACGGGCCCGGGCGCGGGTCTCAGCGCGCTGCACGCGCCAGCTGGGCCAGCACGTCCGCGGTCTCGAGCGCGGAGCGCGCGGCGTCGTAGCCCTTGTTGCCGGCCGGGCCGCCGGCCCGCGCGAAGGCCTGCTCCTCGGTCTCGGTGGTGAGCACGCCGAAACCCACGGCGATGCGGTGCGCGATCGCCACGTTGGCGAGCCCGCGCGCCGCTTCCCCCGCGACGTATTCGAAGTGCGGGGTTTCCCCGCGGATGACGCACCCCAGGGCCACGATCGCGGCGTAGCGCCCGCTCTGGGCGGCCGCCTCGGCGGCGGCGGGAAGCTCGAAGGCGCCGGGGACCCAGATCACGTCGGCGCGCGACTCCGGCACGCCGCGCTCGGCGAGACAGCGGCGGGCGCCCTCCAGGAGCAGCGTGGTGACGGTCTGGTGGAAGCGGCTGACGATCAGCGCGACCCCGAGCTTGGCCGGGGCGCGAGGCGTGCCCTCGATGACGGCCACGGTCAGTGCGTCAGCAGGTGGCCGAGCTTGTCGCGCTTCACGTCCAGGTAGGCGCGGTTCTCATCCGAGGGAGGCGGCACGATCGGCACCCGCTCCACGATCTCCAGCCCGTAGCCCTCGAGGCCCACCAGCTTCATCGGATTGTTGGTGAGAATACGGATGGACGAGAGTCCGTGGTCGAGCAGGATCTGCGCCCCGATGCCGTAGTTCCGGAGATCGGCCTTGAAGCCGAGCTTCTCGTTGGCGGTGACGGTGTCGTCGCCCCCGTCCTGCAACTCGTAGGCCTTGAGCTTGTTGAGGAGGCCGATCCCCCGGCCCTCCTGATCCAGGTAGACGATCACGCCGCGGCCTTCCGCCGCGATGGCGCGCATCGCGCTCTGCAGCTGCCAGCCGCAGTCGCAGCGGCCGGAGCCGAAAACGTCCCCGGTGAGACACTTGGAGTGCATCCGCACCAGCACGTTGGGCTGGCCCCGGACGTCGCCGAACGACAGCGCGACGTGCTCCGCCGAGTCCACGTCGTTCCGGTAGCCGACGATGCGGAACTCGCCGTAGATCGTGGGGAGCCGCGCTTCGGCCACGCGATGCACCAGCCGCTCGTGGGCGAGACGGTAGGCGACCAGCTGCGCCACGGTGATGAAGGTCAGCCCGTGCCGCTCGGCGAAGCGCTCGAGCTCGGGGCGCCGGGCCATGGTGCCGTCGTCGTTCAGGATCTCGCAGATCACGCCCGCGGGCGCGAGCCCGGCGAGCCGCGCCAGGTCCACGCTGGCCTCTGTCTGACCGACGCGCTGCAGCACGCCCCCGGGCCGCGCCCGGAGCGGGAAGACGTGCCCCGGACGGCGCAGGTCGGAGGGATGGTGGCCGGATCGATCACGACCCGGATGGTCTGCGCGCGGTCCCGCGCCGAGATGCCGGTGGTCACGCCGAAGCGCGCCGCGGCGTCCACGCTCACCGTGAACGCGGTCTCCCGCGATTCGGTGTTGGTCTCGGCCATCTGGGCGAGCCCCAGCGCCTGACAGCGGTCGGGCGTCAGGGTGACGCAGATCAGCCCCCGGCCGTGCGTCGCCATGAAGTTGACCATCTCGGGACTGACGTGCGCCGCGGCGCCGACCAGGTCGCCCTCGTTCTCGCGGTCGACGTCGTCGGCCACGATGACGAGCTTCCCGGCGCGGATGTCCGCGATCGCCTGCTCTACGGTTGCGAACGGCATAGCGCTCTCACGTATTTTCCCAGAACGTCGCCTTCCACGTGGACTCGGTCCCCGGGCGCGAGCGTCCCCAGTGTCGTATGACGGCGCGTGAATGGAATCAGCGCCACTTGCACCAGCGACGGTCCGGGGAGCGCGTTGACCGTCAAACTCACCCCGTCCACCGTGAGCGACCCCTGCGGGATCGCCACCTCCGCACCGCCGGCGGCACCTCGAGGTCCACCAGCATCACGTCACCGGTCTCGGCGACCGCGGCGACCGCCGCGGTGCCGTCCACGTGCCCCTGCACCAGGTGCCCGCCCAGCCGGTCCGCCGCGCGCAGCGCGCGCTCGAGGTTCACCTTGCGGCCCCGCGCGTACTCCCCGAACAGCGTCCGTCCGATGGTGGTGCCGATCACGTGGCACTCGAAGCCACCGGCGATCACGCGCTCCACGGTGAGGCACGCGCCGTTGACGGCGACGCTCTCGCCGCGCTTCAACCCCTTGAAGGGCGCGCGGATCGCGAGCGCGACGCCGCCCCCGTCCCCCGCCCCATTCCCCCCGTTCCGGGTCGCCCTGGCCACCCGGCCGACGGCGCTCACGATGCCGGTAAACATAGCTCCCTGTCCAAGACTACTAATGTATCGGGCCCGAGGGGGCGGCGCTCCACCGGAATCCAACGCCGCGCCTGCGAGATTGGGACGTCGGGCACTTCGCGGAAGGCGGGGACGCCGTTCTCGCCCAGCCACAGCGGGGCCTGAATCCAGTACAGTCGGTCCACCAGTCCTTCGCTCAGGAGCCGCGCGCCGAGGGAGCCGCCGCCCTCGCAGAGGATGGACAGGACCCCGGCGTCCCGCAGCTCCTTCAAGCCCGCGGCGAGGGTGGTGGGACGGAAGACCCGGACGCCGTTCGATTCGAGCGCCGCGACGCTGGTGTCCGGCGCTTCGAGCGACGCGACGACCCAGGTCGGCACCTCGCGCGCGGTGCGCACCAAGGTGGCGGACGCGTTGAGCATCGCCCGGCGATCGAACACCACGCGCACCGGCGCGCGGCGCGGCGTGACGGGGCCGCGGACGGTGAGCTGGGGATCGTCCCGGAGCGCGGTGGTGCCGCCCACCGCGATGGCGTCGAAGCCGGCGCGGAGCCAGTGCACGTACCCGCGGGCGTCGTCGCCCGAAATCCAGCGGGAGTGACCGAGACTGTCGGCGATCTTGGCGTCGAGCGACGCGGCGAGCTTCAGCGCGACGAAGGGGCGGTCGGGATGGCGCCGGGTAAAGAGGAAAGGCGCGTTGAGCGCCGCCGCCCGCTCCGCTTCCACGCCCTCCTCCACGGCGACGCCCTTGGCGCGGAGCATCGCGAACCCGCCCCCGGCCGCGGGATCGGGATCGCGCACCGCGCCGACCACCCGCGTCACCCCGGCCGCGAGAATCGCGTCGACGCAGGGCGGCGTCTTGCCGTGATGGGCGCAGGGCTCGAGGGTGACGACGAGGGTGGCGCCGCGCGCGGCCTTTCCGGCCGCCTGGAGGGCGGCGACTTCGGCGTGCGGCCCGCCGAACTCGGCGTGGAAGCCCTCGGCCACCACCTTGCCGCCGGCGATCAGCACGGCGCCCACCAGGGGGTTCGGCGCGACGCGCCCCCAACCCCGCCAGGCGAGGTCGAGGGCGCGTCGCATCGCGTCCAGCGTTACCGGTTCAGAAGCTGAAGCGGACCCCCGCGCCGAAGAAGGCATGTCCCGCCTTGGGATCGAAATCGTAGGTGTGACCCGAGAACTGCTGATCCTTGCCGGTTTGCAGTCCCGCCTCCGCCACCAGCTTGAAGAGCGCGAGATTCATCCCGGCGTCCACGAAGAGCAGCTGCCGCGTGTTCGCGAGATTCTCGGTGACCGTGTCCACGGTGGTCGCCGGCGGCGCGTTGTAGTAGCGGATGTGCGCCGTCGAAGTATAGTGGTCGAGCCCCACTCCCGCCGCCACGTCGAAGAACAACAGGCGCAGCCCAGCGGTCACCCGGTAGTTCCAGGCCTGCAAGTCGGTGTCGAACTCGAACTGGTCTCCGGTGGGCGAGAGCGATCCGAACTGCACCCGCGGCAGGGTCCGGCGCATCACCGACACCGAGAGCGAGGGAATGGGAAAGCTCCCCGGGAGAATTCCGACGCGGGCGCCGTAGCCCAGGCCGAGGGCGAGACTGCCGACGTGCGCGGCCCCCGGGTCCACCGAGAGACCGGAGACCTGGGTGGTGGGAAGAAGGGTGGCCGATCCCAGCAGATCCACCGCGAGCAACCCGCCATCGTGCCCGAGGCCGTTGTAGACGCCCAATCCCGCTTCGACGACCGGAGCCGGGGCCAGGGTGTTCACGCTCGAGTGCACGGTGTCGCGCGTGGCCTGGGAGGGATCGGGGATCGCGACTCTCACCGCGTTCACCCGCGCCGAGAGCGTAAAGTGACCGAAGCCGCCCAGGGTGCCGGCGCGGCCGAGAATGGGGTCGCCGCCGGAGACGATCACGCCCGCGAGCGGATGAAACGCCTTGAGCGCGTCCACCGCCGCGTTGCACGCGTTCTGGACCGCCGGATTGAGGTTGTTGCACTGCGGGTCTCCCTGCGCCGCGAGGGGAGCGGCGGCGAGGAGCGCCGCGAGGGGCAGGATGTATCGCCGCATGGAGAGTGCCTCCGGTCTAGCGTTCCGCGAAGCGCACGCGTCCCTTCCCCGGCACCACCTCGCCGATGACCCACGTCGCCACGCCCGCGTCCTTCGCCACCCGTACCGCGTCCATCACCTGGTCCCGCGGCGCGACGGCGACCATGCCCACGCCCAGGTTGAACACCCGCCGCATCTCGTCCTTCGACACCTTGCCCGCCTGCATCAGGACCCGGAAGAGCTGGGGCCACTGCCAGCCGCGGGTGTCCACCACCGCGTCGCACCCGGCGGGAAGTACCCGCACCAGGTTTCCTTCGATCCCCCCGCCCGTGATGTGCGCCAGGGCGTGGACCTTTCCCAGCACCGGGCCGATCGCGGCGGCGTAACTCCGGTGCACGTCGAGCAAGACCTGGGCCACGGTCCGGTCGGAATCGGGAAAGCGGTCGCCCACGTCGAGCTTTAGGCCGTCGAACACGATCTTCCGGGCCAGGGTGTAGCCGTTGGTATGGAGTCCGTTCGACGCGTAGCCGATCAACACGTCGCCCGGCTCCACCCGTTCGCCGTGCAACGCGAGCGCCTCCTCCACCACGCCCACGATCGTTCCCGCGAGATCGTAGTGCCCCTCCTGATAAAGATCGGGGAGCTGCGCGGTTTCGCCGCCGGCGAGGGTCATGGCGTGGGCCCGGCAGCCGCGCGCGATTCCCTCGACCACCCGCGCCGCGACCTCGGGCTCCAAGCGCCCGGTGGCGTAATAGTCGAGGAACGCGATCGGTTTGGCGCCGTGGACCAGGATGTCGTTCACGCAGTGGTTGACGAGATCCTCGCCCACGGTGTCGTGGATGCCGGCGCGCGCGGCCACCAGCACCTTGGTGCCGACCCCGTCGGTGGACATCACGAGCACCGGCGACTGATAGCCCGGCGGCACCCGCACCATCCCGCCGAAGGCGCCCAGCTGACCCAGGGCGAGAGGCGTGCGGGTGCCCTTCACCAGCTGGGCGATTCGCCGCTTCGCCTCCTCGGCGGAGTCGAGATGGACGCCGGCCGCGGCGTACCGCTCGCTCACCGGGTCGCGGCTCCCAGATCGAAGTGCACCAGGTCGCGGAAAGCGCGGACCCGCTGCTCCACGTCTTCGCGGGTGACGCGATCGAAGCGCTGGATCCCGAAGGCTTCGACCGCGTAGGAACCCATCGCCGCGCCGTAGACCATGGCGCGCCGCAGGACGGCGGGCGAGGCGTCGTCGGCGCTCGCGATGGACGCCATGAACCCGCCGGCGAACGCGTCGCCCGCGCCGGTGGGGTCGAACACTTCTTCCAGCGGATAGGCGGGGACCTTGAAGACCCCGCCGTCGTCCACCAGGAGCGCGCCGTGCTCGCCCTGCTTGATGACGGCGCGCTTGGGACCGTGATCGAGAATCCAGCGGGCGGCGCGGTAGATGTTCCAGTCCCCCGAGAGCTCGCGCGCCTCGGAGTCGTTCACCATCAGGATGTCGATGTGCCGCAGCAGCTCGAGCAGGACGTCGCGCTTGCCGTTGATCCAGTAGTTCATGGTGTCGCACGCGACCAGGGCGGGCTTGGGGCACTGATCCAGCACCGAGAGCTGGAGCTCGGGATCGATGTTGCCGAGGAAGAGGTAGCGGGCGCCGCGAAACGCGGCCGGCAGATTGGGCCGGAACTCGGCGAAGACGCCGAGCCGGGTCTCGAGCGTCTCCCGGCTCTGGAGGTCGTAGGAGTATTTCGCCTTCCAGCGGAAGGATTCACCCGCGGTGCGTTCCACGCCGGCCAGGTCCACGCCGCGCTTCTCCAGCGCCCGCAGGGTCGCCATCGGGTAGTCGTCTCCGATCACGCCCACCACCTGCAACGGACGGTGGAGAATCGAGCCCGCGGCCGCGAAGAACACCGCGGAGCCGCCGGGGGCGTCCACGGCGGAGCCGAACGGCGTGGCCACGGTGTCCAGCGCGATCGAACCGACGACGAGGAGAGGCACGGTTACATCCGCTCCGGTGCGTGAATGCCGAGAATCGCGAGGCCGTTGGCGAGCACCTGCCGCGCCGCCCGCGCCAGCACGAGGCGCGCCGCCTCCTGGGGCTCGCCCAGGACCCGGTACTTGTGATACCACGCGTGGGCCAGCCGGGCCAGCCCGTCCAAGAAACCGGTGATTCGGTGCGGCTCCCGGGTTTCGGCGGCGCGCGCCACGATGGCCGGGAAGGCGGCGAGCTCCTTCAGGATCTCCTGCTCCTCGGGCTCGCGGAGCACGGCGAGATCGACCCCCGCGGGCGACGCGCTCTCCGGCGCCCGGTCCGCCACGCGGAAGATTCCCGAGAGCCGCGCGTGGGCCATCTGCACGTAGAACACCGGGTTCTCGTCGGTCTGACGCTTCGCGAGATCGACGTCGAACACGAACTGCGAGTCACCCCGCTTCATCAGGAAGAAGTAGCGCGCCGCGTCCACGCCGGTCTCCTGGAAGAGATCGCGCAGGGCGACGAAATCCCCGGTGCGTTTGGAGAACCGCACCTCCTCCCCGCCCCGCATCACCCGCACCAGCTGGACGATCTCGGCGCGGAAGAAGTTCTCCGGGTAGCCGAGGGCGAGCATCGCGGCCCGCATCCGCGGGACGTAGCCGTGATGATCGGCGCCCCAGATGTCGATCGCTTGCGCGGCGCCGCGGTCGTGCTTGGTGCGATGGTAGGCGATGTCCGGCACGAAGTAGGTGAAGGTGCCGTCCCGCTTCCGGAGCACGCGATCCTTGTCGTCGCCGAAGGTCGTGGTGCGGAGCCAGAGCGCGCCGTCTTCTTCGAAGGTGTGGCCGCGGGCGCCGAGCTCCGCCAGGGTGCGGTCCACGAGACCCTGGCGGTACAGCTCCGATTCCTCGTAGAAGACGTCGAACTTCACGCCGAACTCGTGAAGGTCTTCAGTCTGCTCGGCGCGCTGGGAGAGCACGCCAATGGCGCGGCAGCGCTTGATCCCTTCCGCGGCCGGGAGGTCGGCGAAGGCGCTCCCTTCGCGCGCCAGCACGCCCTCGGCGAGCTCGGCCAGATACTCGCCGTGATAGCCGCCCTCCGGAATTTCGGACGCGCGCCCGGCCTTCTCCTGCACCCGCGCCCAGAGCGACTGCGCCAGCCTGTCGATCTGCACCCCGGCGTCGTTCACGTAGAATTCGCGCACCACCTGGTGCCCGGTCCACTCGAGCAGGGTGGCGATGGCGTCGCCCAGCGCCGCGCCGCGGCCGTGCCCCACGTGGAGCGGGCCGGTGGGGTTCGCCGAAACGAACTCGACGTTCACCACGGCGCCCTTGCCGACCTCGCTTCGACCGTACTTCCCCCCGGCCGCGATCACCGACTCCAGCACGCCCGCGAGCTCGCCTTCGGCGAGATAGAAGTTGATGAACCCGGGGCCCGCGATCTCGGTCTTCCTGACGACGCCCGGCGGCAGGTCCAGCGCCGCGACCAGCCTCGCCGCGACGTCGCGCGGCTTGGCGCGGAGGGTCTTGGCGAGCGAGAGCGCGAGGTTCGACGCCAGGTCGCCGTGGGTCACGTCGCGCGGGCGCTCCAGCTCGACCTTCGCGCCGGGCGCACCCAGCGCCTGCGCCGCCCGCTCGAGGCCAGCGCGAATCAGGTCCGCCGCTTTCACTTGTCGGAGCTCGGAGTGCCCTTCGATGGCGACTTGGTCTCGGACGATTTCTGGTCCGAGGGCTTCGATTCTTTCGGCTTGGAATCGCCTTCAGGGGGATGCTTCTCTCCGGCGCGCTTGTAGTCGGTGATGTAGAAACCCGACCCCTTGAAAACCAGTCCCGCGCCGCCGGAGATCTGACGCACCGCGCGCTTGCCGCACTTGGGACAGGTGGCGGTGCGGCGGTTGGTCATCGTCGGGAAGAACTTGTCGAACACGTGCCCCTTGGGGCACTTGAACTCGTAGGTCGGCATCGCGCAACAACGTATCCGCGCGGCGCGGGGGAATCAATCCGGCGCGCGGCGCCTACGCGGCGTGATAGACTCCGAAGATCTTGCGCAGCGCATCCGAGATTTCGCCTACGGTGGCGCGGGCGCGGACCGCGTCGAGCATCGGCGGCATCAGGGGATCGGCGCCGCGCGCCGCCCGCTCCAGCGCCGCGAGCGTGGCTTTCACCCTGGCGCCGTCGCGCGCGCGCCGGGCCGCCGCGAGGCGCCGGCGCTGCGCGTCCGCCAGCGCCGAGTAGTCGGGAGCGGAGAGGTTCGGCGCGCCGTCGCTTTCCACGTACTTGTTCACGCCCACGACGACGTCCTGCCCGCTCTCGATGCGCTGCTGCTGCTGGTAGGCGCTCTTCGCGATCGCCTCCTGGAAATAGCCCCGCTCCGCCGCCCGCGCCGCGCCCCCCAGCCGGTCGATTTCGGCGAGCAGCGCGGAGGCGCCGCCCTCGATCTCGTCGGTCAGCGCTTCGACGTACCAGCTGCCGCCGAAGGGATCCACCACCTCGGGCACGCCGGTCTCGTGGGCGAGAATCTGCTGGGTCCGAAGCGCCAGGGTGGCGCTCCGCTCGGTGGGGAGCGCGAGCGCCTCGTCGTAGGAGTTGGTGTGCAGCGACTGGGTGCCGCCCAGCACCGCCGCCATCGCCTGGAGCGCGACCCGGACCACGTTGTTCAGCGGCTGCTGCGCGGTGAGCGTCGCCCCGCCGGTCTGGGTGTGGAAGCGGAGCCGGCATCCGGCGGGATCCGCGGCGAAGCGCTCCTTCATCAGGCGGGCCCAGAGCCGGCGCGCCGCCCGGAACTTCGCCACCTCTTCGAAGAGATCGGTATAGCTCGCGAAGAAGAAGGACAGCCGCGGGGCGAAGGTGTTGACGTCGAGTCCCGCCGCCACCGCGCGCCGCACGTATTCGATGCCGTTGGCGAAGGTGAACGCCACCTCCTGCACCGCGGTCGCGCCCGCCTCCCGCATGTGATAGCCGGAAATTGAAATCGGATTGAAGCTCATGCGCGAGAGGTCGGTGAAGCGCACCACGTCGGTCACCAGGCGCAACGAGGGCTCCGGCGGATAGATGTACGTGCCCCGCGCGATGAACTCCTTCAGAATGTCGTTCTGGACCGTCCCCTGGAGGGCCTCCCGCGGCACGTGGTGCTCTTCGCCCACCACCACGTACATCGCGAGCAGGATCGCGGCGGCGGCGTTGATGGTCATCGAGGTGGAGACGCGGTCGAGCGGAATCTCGCGGAAGAGGAGCGCGAGATCGTCCACGGTGTCGATGGCCACGCCGGCGCGGCCGACCTCGCCCTCCGCCATCGGATGATCCGAGTCGTAGCCCATCTGGGTCGGCAGATCGAACGCCACCGAGAGTCCGGTCTGGCCCGCCTCGAGCAGGTGGCGGAACCGCGCGTTCGTCTCTTCGGCGGTGCCGAAGCCGGCGTACTGGCGCATGGTCCAGGGCTTGCCGGCGTACATCGTGGGGTAGACCCCGCGGGTGAACGGATAGGCGCCGGGAAGACCGAGGTCCTTCGCCGGATCTCCCGGCCAGTCGCCGGGGCCGTACACCGGCTTGCGCTCGCCGGTCACCGCCGCGCGCCCTCCCGCATCGCGCCGCTCGTGAACGCGACGTCGTCCTTGCCGCCGATGATGAGCGGCGTGCGCTGATGCAGCTGGGTGGGGACCACGTCCAGGATGGGACCGGTCCCGTCGGTCGCCGCGCCGCCGGCCTGCTCCACCACGAAGGCGAGGGGCGCCGCTTCGTACAGCAGGCGGAGTTTGCCCTGGGGAGACTTGCCGTCCGCCGGGTAGAGGAAGATGCCCCCCGAGATCAGGTTGCGGTGCACGTCCGCCACCAGCGAACCGATGTAGCGCATGTTCTTCGCGGCGACGACGCCGTCCCCGTTCTTGAACACCGCGACCGCGCGCTGCACGCCCGGCGCCCAGGTGGTCCAGTGGCTCTCGTTGGCGCTGTAGTAGCGTCCGGTCGGGTCGGTGCGAATGTCGGGATGCGAGAGCAGGAATTCGCCGATCGTGGGATCGAGCGTGAACCCGTGGACCCCGCGCCCCGTGGTATAGACCAGCATGGTGCTCGATCCGTAAAGGATGTATCCGGCCGCGACCTGTTGGCGCCCCGGCTGCAGGCAGTCGGCGAGCGACGCCGGACCCTTCCGGGGATCGCTCCGGCGGCGAAGAATGGAAAAAATCGTGCCGATGGAGACGTTGACGTCGATGTTGGTCGAGCCGTCGAGCGGATCGTAGAGCAGGACGTATTTTCCCGCCGGCTTCGGCGTGGGCACCGGCTGCTCGTCCTCCTCGGACGCCATGATGCAGACCCGCCCCGTGTGCTGCACGCTCTGGCGCACCGTTTCGTTCGCGAACAGGTCGAGCTTCTGTTGCAGCTCGCCCTGCACGTTGACGGTGCCGTGGGAGCCCAGGATGTCGGTGAGGCCGGCGCGGCGCACGTGGCGGGAAATGATCTTCGCGGCGAGGCAGAGATCGTAGAGCAGGTTCGAGAGGTCCCCCGTCGCCTCCGGGAAGAGCCGCTCCTGCTCCATGATGAACCGCTCAATGGTCATGACTTCCGTCGATGGATTCACGCTGCCCGTCGGTGGCGAAGGTGATGGTGCCCGCCTGATCGGTGCGGAGCACCGTGATGCCGTGCCGCCCTAACCGCGCGACCACGTCCGGAGCCGGATGCCCGTAGGTGTTGTGCGCCCCCACGCTGATCACGGCCCAGTGCGGCCGCAGTTCGTCGAGCCACGTGTCCCCGGTGGCGCTCGACGAGCCGTGGTGTCCCACCTTGAGCACGTCCACCGGCCCGACCGTCCCCGCGAGACGCGCCTCGACCGGCAGCCCGGCGTCCGCCTGAAAGAGGATCCGCGCCGTCCCGTAGGTGACCCGCAGCACCACGCCGTGGTCGTTCACGTCCACCGGGACGTCCAGCCAGGCCGAGTCGGGCGACAGGACGCGCAGGCCCACGCCGTCCACCTCGATGCTGTCCCCGGCGCGCGCCGGACGATAGCGCGCGCCCGAGGCTTCGACCGCCGCGAGAAACTCGAGATAGAGCGGCCGGCCCAGGGGCTGTCCGGGCTCGAGGACCAGCGCCGGCGGAAAGGCGCCGACCAGGGCCGGGAGCCCCCCCAGGTGATCCGCGTCGCCGTGCGTCGCCACCACGACGTCCAGGCCCGGGGCGCCCTGGCGGCGCAGGAACGGAATCACCACCCGTCTCCCCGCGTCCTCCTGCGGGGTGCGGGGCCCGCCGTCGATCGCGATCCACCGCCCGTGCGGCGTGCGGAGGAGCGCGGCGTCTCCCTGCCCGACGTCGAGGAAATGTACGGTGAGCACGCCGTCCTTGTCACGCGAACCGCCGCGGGAGAGGCCGGACCAGGCGACGAGGCAGGCGACGAGCGCCGCGCGGGCGGCGAGTATGAAGGGCCGGCGCGGCGCGTGCGCGATCCACCAGGCGGCGCCGAGCGCCAGCCCCCAGGGCAGCGCGCCGCCGAGCCCGCCCGGGGTGATGAAGTGACCCCCCGGGATCGCTGAGGCGAGCCGCGCCGTCGCGTCCAGGAGCGACAGGAAAAGCCCAGCGCCCCCGGCGAGCAGCGCCGCGAGCGGCGCCGCGACCAGGGACGCGAGGAGCGCGGCGAAGATTCCGGGGACCGCCACCATGGCGAGGGGAATCGCCGCGAGGTTGGCGATGACGCCGACCGGCGCGACCGTTCCGAAGGCGTAGGCGGTGAGCGGCGCGGTGGCCGCCGTCGCGGCCGCGGCGGGCGCGAGCGTTCGAATCCACCGGCGGCGCTTCGCGGTGGCGCGACTGGCCCAGATCACCGCCGCCACCGCCGTGAACGAGAGCCAGGCGCCGACCGACTGCACCGCCCACGGGTCGGCGATCATCAGCGCGAACGCGGTGAGCCCCAGCAGGCCGCGCGGGGACACCACCCGCTGCCCGAGGCGCGCCACGCCGGCGAGGCCCAGCATCAGCGTGGCGCGCATCGCGGCGTCGGGAAAACCGAGGAGCCAGACGTAGGCCCACACCAGCGCCAGCCCCGCGGCCAGGCGGCGGCGCGGCGT
>Ga0079221_10000115_pt1 | contig 17146 bp, 10 predicted proteins | sample GAAS200_FD_75069 | JGI IMG/M metagenome (GOLD analysis project Ga0079221, IMG submission 75069) | Agricultural soil microbial communities from Georgia to study Nitrogen management - GA AS200 | ecosystem: Environmental > Terrestrial > Soil > Agricultural land | place: USA: Georgia | collected... | reverse complement strand
TCCGACCGAAGCAGAAGGTGAAAATCCCGCAGAGAGCGAAGAACCTCGACGGCTTTGTGCCCAAGGTTTGAGGCGGAAGGCATTGCAATGGAAGTCACAAGCCCATGACCGGCAGGTTTGACCGTGGAATTCGCGGCTGGCTTCTGCCGGGATGCGCGCTCACTATCACTGTTTGGCAATATGGCCCGTAAAGGCAAAGTGCCTCCAAAAGTACTTCGTTACCGATTCTTGGCTTCAAGTTCGCAGGTGAGGTCGCGAGCCAGTCCCGCCCAATGAAGCCAGACAGGGCCTATTCAATCATCAAGCAACTAGCCCTCCCGGAGGCGGTGCATGTAAGCCTTTTATATTCAATGCGAAAGCTGTGAGGTTCTAGAACGAGCGAGTCACGGGTGTAACAAATTGTTACGCTTTCGGTAGGGCTTTTGCACTCTACTGTCTACTGACGCAAAGGCACATCAACAGTGACCGTGCCACCTTCACTCGCCTGGAAGGTCCTTTTAGCAAACTGATACCCATTCAGTTTGAGAGTGACCGTATGTAGACCGGTGGGCACCTGGATTCGAGAAGGAGTGAACTGACCGGTGGAGCTTCCGTCTACGATGATTTCCGCGCCCTTGGGATTGCTGTTCACTTGCGCCCAAGCGACACGCGTGGCGGAACGTTCCGTCAACTCAACGTTGAGCTGCGTTTGTATGTCTTTTACTTGAATACTCCCCGAGTAGGGCTCGTAGCCCTGCATCCGCAGAACAAGGTTGTATTGTCCTGGAGCGAGCGGAAGCACGACCGGAGTCTGCCCGGACTGTTTGGCGCCGTTTATGAAAACGTCGGCTCCCGGCGGCTGCGTGCTGACGAAGATGCCCTTGGCGAGCGATTCGAGCTTGATCTTCTGGTCTTGCGCTTCGCCATCCTTGATCTGCAACGCGGTCTGGACCGGTTGGTAGCCTTCCTTCTGCACTTCCAGGCTGTAGCGTTGCGGCTTGAGATTGTTGAAGCTGCAGGGTGTTTCGCACTTGTTCAGAACGTGGCCTGCCGGTCCGTGAAGCGTTGCGGTTGCGCCAATCACGTCGGTGACTACGTGAATCGCGCCCCGCCCTGCTGCGGGAACCGGATGGCTGTTGTCGTCGGAGGCTCCCGCCGTACTTACTGCCGTATCGTCGTATTCAATATGATCGATCACGTGCACGCTTGCCGGCGCGTTGCGCAAGAATTTCAAGAGGTCTCCATGTTCGGACGGGCGGAGCTTCCCCGCAAGAGTCAACGTGTTACCAGTTCCCTGGACTCTCGCGCGTCCTGCAAACCCTTTCTCGGAGATGGCTTCTTCGATGCGGCCTTTGTATTCTGCTGCTTTGGGAGTCAGGGAATTTTCTGATCTCTTTGGAGCAGGCTTTTCGGAGGCGGGGTCTGCCGGTTTCGGATCAGCGTTTGTATTTGCATCTGACGCGCCGGTGGCAGCGTCGTTCGATCCTTGAGAAGCGTCAGTCGCTGAAGGGTTTGACCCGGAATTGTCCGGGATGGCTCCTGTCGCGGCTGCTCCGGAGTTGCGCGCCTGGCTCTCTTTGACCTGGGAGTTATGCAACGCGCGCGCAGCCACGAAAACAGGCTTCATCTTGTTGGCGCCGTAAACGATCACCCCGAGAAGCAGCAGCGCGGCAAAAATCGTGCCAACGATGCTTTTCTTCTTCGGCGGCTCAGTGGGTTCGACGTGGGGTGCGAGTGTTCCCGTGCGGCGCACAACTGGCGTCTGTCCGGGCGAAGCAGCGCGCGCGCTAAGCGAACGAGCCGTAGCGATCACGGTGGGGTCATCTTCTGCAGGACCGTGGCTTGTGAGTCCGCGCCCACCTGCGTTGCTAGTCGCAAGGGTTGCCGCAGGAGATCCCACGCCCATCATCATGGTGGAATTGGGATTTCCACCTCCCTGTGCGCGATAATTTCGCAAGTCCTCGAGCATTTCGCGACAGCTCTGATAGCGTTGCTCCGGCTCTTTGGCCAGTGCCTTCATCACGACGGCGCTGATTCCTGGATGAATGGAGGCGTCGATCTGGCGCGGCGGGACAGGGTCTTCGTTGACGATTTTGTAGATGACCGTGGTGATGTTCTGCCCGGGAAATGGCTTTTCACCCGTCACCATTTCATAGAGCATGACGCCAAGCGAAAAAATATCGCTGCGGCCATCCACGGCACGCCCTTTCACCTGTTCCGGAGACATGTAACTCGGCGTGCCCATGACGTGCGAGGTCTGCTGCGTGCTGCCGAACTGAAGAATTTTGGCAGTGCCAAAGTCGGTGATTTTGACAGTGTCGTCGGCAGTGAGCATCAAGTTAGCGGGCTTGATGTCCCGGTGAACGACGTTGCGTTCATGGGCGAACTGCAGCGCGCTGCAGGTTTGATCCAGAATTCTCAGCGTGCGAGGTAGCGGAAAAGAATGTCCGCCATCCAGAAGGGCTTGCAAGCTCTTGCCCTCCACCAATTCCATGGTGATGTAGTAGAGGCCGTCTTCTTCGCCGGCGTCGTAGACGACTACGATGTTTGGGTGAGTAAGTAAGCCTGCGGCGCGGGCTTCCGTCTGGAAGCGCGCCAGGAGCTCCGGGCGCTTGAGGCCGGTACCCTCTTCGCTTAGACGGATAGTTTTTACCGCGACGGTGCGCCCGATGACGGGATCCATGGCCTTGTACACAATGCCCATGGCGCCGCGGCCGAGTTCGCCGACGATCTCGTATCTTCCGGCTTTTGCTACGGTTTCCATTTGTAAGCGGGCGCTCGTTTCAAAAAAGCGTCTCGCAAAGACCCCCAATTTGCCCAAGCAGACTGCGCCACGCCAGGTCGAGGGCTAAGGGCCCCGTGCTTCTGACCGGTATTTTCTTTCGCCTGACGTTCTTTGGCGGACACGCGTCCGCGCGGACACCCGGGCGCCCTACTGGCACAGTAACTAGCAGAATTTCCATAGGTCAACGCTACTGGGGTACCAGTGTTTCGCACTCGATACTTGGCTGTTAGGTCGGGGAAGTCCTTTGGAGGCAATACGCTAGCCGACGTATCAACGAGCAGCGTGCTATGATTATCTTGCAACGGCATTCTGGGTGGGTGCTGTCTGCTCCTTCCTTTCGAGCCTCGTCGTTTTCTTGCTTCTTTGGAGGTTCCGTGGCTATCACCTACAACCAGCCGACGGCAAACCGCCTCGCACCGAATTTGCGAGGGCGCGCTCTCCTCGAAACCCCATCTTTGAACAAGGGCACAGCCTTTACCTTGCTGGAACGGCAGGCCTTGGGGCTGGATGGCCTGCTTCCTCCAGTGGTCGAAAGCATCGAAGAACAATCTTCTCGGGCCTACAAAGCCTACTTGCGCAAGCCGGACGATCTCGAGCGGCGCATCTATCTCCGACAGTTACAAGACACAAACGAAGTCTTGTTCTACCGGTTGCTGCTGGACCATATCGAGGAGATGCTGCCGATCGTGTATACGCCGGTGGTAGCGGAAGCCTGCCAGGAATTCAGCCATATCTACCGGCGTCCGCGCGGCTTGATCATCTCTTATCCCCTCCGAGAGCATATCGAGAGCCTGCTCAGGAATCGCCCCAACAAAGATGTGAGCGTGATTGTGGTCACGGATGGTGAACGCATTCTGGGAATCGGAGATCAAGGCGTCGGTGGGCTTGGGATTCCCATTGGCAAGCTATCCCTGTACACGCTGATTGGGGGTGTTCCACCGGCGCAAACGTTGCCGATCATTCTGGACGTCGGAACGAATAATGAGCAGCGTCTGGCGGACCCGGAGTACCTGGGCTGGCGGCATGAACGCATCACCGGCGACGAGTACTATGATTTTGTCGACCGCTTTGTGCAGGCGGTGAAAAAGGAGCTGCCGGACACGCTGCTCCAGTGGGAAGACTTTTCCAAAGCGCACGCCCGTCCCATCCTGGACCGCTATCGGGATCAGCTCGTTACTTTTAACGATGACATTCAGGGAACGGCGGCAGTTACGGCGGGCGCAATTTTTTCGGCGGTGCGTGTTTCGAGAAAGCGGCTGCGGGATCAGCAGGTGGTGATGCTGGGCGCGGGTTCCGCGGGGATTGGAGTGGCTGATTCGCTTCGCGAAGCCATGGTGGCGGATGGCTTGTCCGAACAGGAAGCGCGTTCGCATTTCTGGCTGGTCAACAGCGGAGGGCTGCTGCATTCGGAACGCCCCGACTTGACGGAAGAACAGCGTAGGTACGCTCAGCCGGCAGAGCTCCTTGCGGGATTCCCGCGCACGCTGGAAAACGGCCGGATAGGTCTCGGCGATGTAGTTGGAAAGATCGACGCCACGATTTTGATTGGATTGTCGACAATCCCGGGTGCCTTCACCGAATCCATTGTTCGCGAAATGGCGCGGAAGTGCGAGCGGCCGATTATTCTGCCGCTTTCCAATCCCACATCCAAATCGGAAGCCGTGCCCGAAGACCTGCTCCTCTGGACGGATGGCCGCGCGTTGATTGCCACCGGCTCGCCTTTTCCGGAAGTGTCGTACAAAGGACGTAAAGTGCGGATCTCGCAATGCAACAACGTTTTCATCTTTCCCGCTGTGGGGCTTGCGGTGTCGGCAACTCGTGCGCGGCGCGTGACGGACGGTATGTTTCTTGCCGCCGCTCGGGCACTGGCTGGATATTCTCCGGACTTGTCGGACCCGACCGCGCCTGTGTTGCCTCCTTTAACCGGGCTTCGGGGCGCTGCCGTGGAAATTGCCCGCGCGGTGGGGGAGCAAGCGCAGCGTGAAGGCTTGTGTGTCAAATCGTCTCCGGAATCCTTGCGCAACGCGATCGTGGCCGCGCAATGGGCGCCTGTCTATCCATCCTATTTGTAACGTACCCGGCGTATCGTTTTAGATTCTGAAATTTTCCACAATCGTCCTTTCCCCGCGGAGCATCCGATGTAGAGTCTTGGTCGCCTCAACGGAGGACGTTCCATGAGATACGACGCCATAGTTGTGGGCTCCGGCCAGGCCGGCAATCCTCTTGCGTTTCGCTTCGCGGATTTGGGATGGTCCGTCGCGCTGGTCGAGGAAAAGAACCTGGGAGGAACTTGCATTAACGTTGGTTGCACGCCGACGAAGACGATGGTGCATCGCGCGCAGGTGGCGCACTACGCGCGAAATGCTGCGCGCTGGGGTGTAAACACCTCCGAAGTCAAAGTTGATCTGGCGAAAATTGTCGCGCAGAAAGATGAGGTGGTGCTGAGCTTTCGAGGGGGGCAGCAAAGGCGCGTGGATGAGCGCAAGAATATTCGCCTATATCGCAATCGCGCCAGATTTGTTGCCCCACATCAGCTGCAGGTTGGCGGGGAACTCATCGAGAGCGAGAAGATTTTCATTAACACCGGCGGCCGCGCGAGCATTCCGGTGATTCCCGGGTTGCGCGAGGCCGCCTTTCTGACCAACGAGTCGATCATGCAGCTCACGACTATCCCCGAACATCTCTTGGTTTTGGGTGGCGGCTATATCGGACTCGAATTTGGGCAAATGTTCAGCCGCTATGGGAGCCGCGTCACCATCGTTCATCAAGGGCCGCAGATTGTGCCGCGCGAAGATCCGGAAATCGCGGCGGAATTGCAGAAGGCCCTGGGGGCGGAAGGAGTGGAATTTCTCCTGGACGCCCGCACCGAAGCTGTGTGGCAAAAAGATGGCGCTATTACTCTCTCTTGTAAGATCGGTGATGGCGTGAAAGAAGTTACAGGCTCACATTTGCTTGTGGCCACGGGCCGCATTCCAAATACGGATGATTTAGGCCTCGATAAGGCCGGCATCGCCACGAACAAAGATGGCTCCATCAGGGTAAACACGCGCCTGGAAACCAACGTGCTCGGAATCTGGGCGCTGGGCGATTGCAAAGGCGGGCCGGCCTTCACCCATATTTCCTACAACGACTTCCAAATCGTCTATGCGAACCTCGTAGAAGAGAAAAATCTAAGCACAGAAAACAGGTTCGTGCCTTACTGCGTGTTCACCGATCCGCAGCTCGGCGGCGTGGGCATGACGGAGAAAGAGGCTCGTGCCAAAGGCCACAAACTCAAGATTGGAAGATGTCCGATGACGCATGTCGCGCGCGCCATTGAACGCGGAGAAACAGCCGGGCTCATGAAGATTGTCGTCGACGCTTCTAACGACCACATCCTGGGCGCAAGCATCCTTGCTTCTGAAGGTGGCGAATTGGTGCAGATTCTCAGTGCGATGATGCTTGCGAAACAGCCCTACACGCTTCTGAAAGGCGCGGTTTACATTCATCCGACGCTGGCTGAGGGATTCTTTTCATTGATGGAGGACGTAAAGCTGGCAAACTGAATCGCGAAATCTCTTCTGGTAAGAAATGCTCCGTTGCAGGTGGTCGAGCCGCCATAAGACTAAGGATTAGGGTCTTAAGCCTGGAGCGATCTTCGCAATGCGTAAACTTCGGAAGATCGTCGGCCAGTATTCCTTCGCAATGTTGCTACCCGCGGTGAACCCGAGCCTTATGCCATAGCGGCTGAAAGTTCGCCCCGCAGTCTGCTCTTTCACCGGGAGATAGCTATTCGCCAGGCTCTCGGCGAAAAGAGGACCAAGCAGTCCCGGCAAATTGGCACCTTCTGTTCCGGCATCGGTGCGCGTGATCACCAAGCGGCTGATGCCGTAGCCAATGCGGCGCCAGGGACTGCCGTGCAAGCTCACGAAGTAGCGGGGGTCACGATGCATAAGCGACGCGAACAAAAACGTGCCGAAAAACTCCGTTGAGGCGCCCGTGGCCATGGAAGACCCAAGCCGGCTTCCGTATCCGCTCATTCCCTGGCCATACCCGGGCAAGGAATCCTGTGCCTGGCGGATGCCTGCTCCAAGAGCGGAAGAAAGGAAGCGCGAGGGCGCGACGCTTTTGTCTACAAAGAGCTCCAGTTTTTGTTTGCTGTTCAGCGGACCAGGGCTGGCTGCCAAGTCAGGAAAAAAAATCGAGCGCCGGCCCAAAACTCCAAAAGTCGTTTCCAAGGCGCTGTCGTGTTTAGGAGGAGTTTGCTGTTGCTTGGGCGCCGGAGCTTCAGGGAGATCTTTTGGCTTAGGCTCTTGCTGTGCGGCCGCGGCTTCGGCGCTGAAAAGGAGAACCGCGGCGAATCGCAGAGCCCGGGAGCCGTAACGCATTCTGCCATCGTAGCACGAGCCCCGCTCTGGACAAGGTGGAGAAAACAAGACTACAAGTCTGAGGCGCATTGAAAATGGCGTGGTTTGCGTTGCCGCTAGTAACGCGACTGAAACGCTGGTGGGGCTGGGGAGATTCGAACTCCCGACTCGCAGTTTAGGAAACTGCTGCTCTATCCATCTGAGCTACAGCCCCGCGCTTCCATTGTAATACGTCTTGTCACGTAGCGAATGGAAGGCAGGAGCAATGGTCAGCCGTCCAGCAGAATGAAAGCTGGTCGCGAAGGAAAGGGGCCGTCCCGAGTGACGGCTCAGCGTTGCGGGCGAGAATGGGTGCCCGCGATTAAGGTGAGAATCGTTCTACCAGTCCGCGTACTTGGTTCCGTCAAGCGCCGTGCCCTGCGACTTGGAGTGCACGTCAAAAACGTTCTTGCCTCCCCAGGAGGTGGAGTCGGGGTCGTCCTGGACGGACTGCAGATTCCATTCCGCGCCTCCGGTCATCGGGTCCACAGGGATGCGGCGCAAGAAGCGAACCTTGCGGTCGGAACCGGCGCCAATCTGGATCGGTTTCACCAGCGAGTCCAGGTCCGGTGGGTATCCTTCGCTCCCTACTTCCACGCGAATGAGATTGCGGTCCGCATAGTCCTTATAGTGGTCGATGGCATCGCGGATTTCGCGCAGCGCCTTGTGAAGCTGTGCTTCTTTGGTTCGCTGAACGCTGAAGCGCACAACGGGCAGCGCGGCGGAAGCAAGTACTAACAGGATGGAGGTGGCGATAATCAGCTCGAGCAGTGTTATGCCGCTCTCGGAACGTCTCCGCTCCCGGTTCGCAGGCTGCAACGGCGCAGTCTCCCTTCCACGCGCATGAGCTTGGCTCAGCCGTCGCGGCAATGAACTCACTGGAAATCTCACACGATTAGGATAACGCAATCTCGACGCGCGATGCACGGATTGCAGCTGCCTTATTTCCTAGGGATGCAAGCAGCGTGCGCCCGTACTTTGGTGGTCGTCGTATTCCCTGAAGCGCAAAGCCGCTTGTGTTATTATTCGCTTTCTCCGTCAAAGCTATCGCGAACCCTTCCGCACAGGAGGTCCATATGGGCAGCAAGCTCCGCGTTGTGCTCATTGTTGTGGGTGTCTTGGTTGTTTTGATCCTCATTGCTCCATTCCTGATTCCTGTCAATCAGTTTCGTCCCACGATCGAAGAAAAAGCCTCCGCGGCCCTGGGGCGCAAGGTGCAGCTTGGCGACCTGAGCCTTTCGTTGCTGAGCGGCTCACTTTCAGCCGAAAATCTTTTCATCGGCGACGATCCCAAGTTCAGCTCCGCACCTTTTCTTACAGCCAAATCCCTGAAGGTCGGTGTGGAACTCATGCCGTTGATTTTTTCCAAAACGCTCAACATTACCGGCGTGACCATCGACACGCCCCAAGTCACGCTGCTGCACAACCCTTCCGGCGTATGGAACTTCTCCTCGCTTGGCGGCCCGGCGGCTAAGGCGCAAGCCAAGCAACCTCCGGCGCAAAAAACCGCCGCGCCGGAACTGTCGATCGCGAAGCTCGAGCTGAAAAATGGAAGAATCACGGTGGGCGCAACGAATTCGCAAAAGCGCAGCACCTACGACAATCTCGATGTCACCGCTTCTAACGTTTCCATGGCCTCGAAATTCCCCGTCACGGTGACCGCGGACCTTCCGGATGGCGGGAAGTTCAAGCTCGACGGCACGGCGGGTCCAGTGGATCAGGAAGACACCTCCCTGACGCCACTCGATGCAAAACTCGCTGTCAGCTCCCTGAATCTAGCTTCGACCGGTTTTCTGGATTCCTCCGCGGGTCTCGGCGGCATCGTTGATTTGGACGGCACTCTGACTTCGCAGGGCGGCGAAGCAGAAACCAAGGGCAACGTGAAGCTCTCGAAAGCGCTGCTCGTGGCGGGCGGCTCGCCGGCGGGGGTTCCAGTCACTGTCAACTTCGGGACCAAATACAATCTTCGCAAAAACACTGGAGTGCTGGACCCTTCGGTTTTGAAAATCGGCAGCGCGGCCGCGCATCTTGGAGGAACTTACGAGGCGGCGGGCGACACAACTGCCGTCAAAATCAAAATGGATGCGAAGGACATGCCCGCAAAAGACCTGGAAGCATTTCTTCCGGCCCTCGGGATCCATTTGCCGACAGGGGCTTCTCTTGCGGCGGGAACGCTGAATTCCGATCTCGACATTACTGGGCCCACAAACAAGCTGGTTATCACGGGCAACATTGGGCTATTCAATGGAAAACTGGCTGGATTTGATCTCGGCTCGAAAATGTCCGCGGTAACTGCTCTCACGGGACTTAAAACCGGCAGCGACCTTCTCATTGAAAAACTCACCTCGGACGTTCGCGTGGCGCCGGATGGTCTCCAGGCGGAGAATTTCAATGCGGTGCTCCCCGCGCTCGGCACGCTGGTCGGCCAGGGCACCGTTGATTCCAAAAACGCTCTCGACTTCAAAATGGCCGCAACGCTTGCCAACACTGCCACCTATTCCTCTTCCGGGGGCGCGCCAGCTTCAGGTATCGGAGGGATTCTTGGCGCGATCGGCGGCGGTAAGGGCAACTGCAAAGGCGCCACCATTCCTTTTCTGGTTAAGGGTACGACTGCTGAGCCGAAATTTGTCCCGGACATCGGTGGAACCGCTGCCAGCCTGCTGAAATCTCAACTCGGTTGCGTGGGCGGCAGCACGGCGTCCGGTTCCAAGGCGCAAGAGAACCCGGCCGCGAATCCGGCGAGTGCGGTCGACGCGATTTCTGGCCTCTTCAAAAAAAAGAAACCCTAGGCGCTTCTTAAGCCCGCAGCTTGACTCTGTGGAAACTTCGCAATAGCCTCATGCGTCTATTCGTGAGGTCGGTACCGGTGTCCTTCAAAGTCTTATAGCTGGGGGATTCGCATGCGCTTCAAACTGCTGTGCAGGTGTGCGTCCGCGTTGTGCTTGGCCGCTTTCTTGTTTCTCATTTTCCATCCGCCAGTAGCCGATGCGCAGGGTGGCGAGCCGCAATACTTTGCCATACGCGGCGCAAAGGTCTTTCCCGTTTCCGGCCCGCCCACGGAAGGCGCGACCGTCGTTATTTCTCGCGGCATTATCACGGCCATAGGCAAAGATGCCGCAGTTCCACCCGAGGCTTGGGTGATTGACGGCAAAGGCCTGAATGTTTATCCCGGACTCGTGGATGCCTTCACGGATGTCGGCATCCCCGCTGCGCCTCCTTCTGGTGGAGAAGGCGGCGGCCCGCGACGCGCACAGGAGCGGGCTAACGGTCCCGAAGATCGCCCCGCCTCCACGCCCTGGCGCAGCGGCGCTGACGAAGCGAACCTCAACGACAAACGCATTGAAACGTGGCGCAACGGCGGTTTCACAACCGTAATTTGTGCGCCCAAGGGCGGTTTCTTCCCCGGTCAGGCCGCGGTGTTGGATCTTGCTGGAGAACATGCCGGCGACATGGTAGTGAAGTCACCTGTAGCGGTTCCGGTGTCCTTTCAAGGGGCAAGCGGATTTGGCGGCGGCTTCCCGGATTCTCTCCTCGGCGTCCTTTCTTATGTTCACCAGGTTTGGCTGGACACAGATTGGAGCATGAAGGCGCAGGGAATTTACGAGAAGAATCCTCGCGGTGTAGCGCGTCCTCGTTACGACCGCACAGAAGCCACTCTCGCGGAAGCTCTGGAGGACCACGCCTTGGTTCTTGTTCCCGCGAACAATCGAGTGCAGCTCCGCCGCGCGCTCGAGCTCGTCGAGCGCTGGCATGTTAATGGCGCGATTTACGGAGGCCAAATGGGTTACGAGGTGGCTCCCGAAATTGCGGCCAAAAAGCTTCCCGTTCTTGTGGATTTGAAATGGCCCGAAGCGGAAAAAGACGCCGACCCTGAGGCCAAGCCTTCGCTGCGCACGTTACAGTTTCGCGATCGCGCGCCCTCCACGCCGGGCGTCTTCATCAAGGCTGGCGTGAAGTTCGCGTTTTATTCCGGAGGCATCAGCGCTCCGAAAGACACTCTCAAGGCAGCCAAGAAATCCATTGACGCGGGACTCGCGCCCGACGCCGCCTTGCGCGCCTTCACCCTCTCCCCCGCGGAGATCTTTGGCGTGTCCGACCGCCTCGGCTCCATCGAGAACGGGAAAATCGCGAATCTTGTCGTGACAGATGGCGACCTTTTCGACGAAAAGACGAAAATCAAGATGGTCTTTGTAGATGGCCGCCGCTTCGAGGCGCACGAGCCAGAAAAACCGAAGGATGCGCCGAAAGGCGACATCACCGGAAAGTGGAAGCTTTCCTACACCACCCCGGAAGGCGCTGAGGACTCCACTGCCGACCTCACCATGGACAAGGACGGCTCTATCTCCGGCTCGCTTTCAAGTCCGCACGGCAACGCCAATATCATCAGCGGCTATCTCAGCGGTGACAAATTCACTTTCACCGTCAACATCGTTCTTGACCAGGGACCGACAGACGTTACGTTCTCCGGCACCTTTGACGGAACATCGTTGAAGGGCTCCATCGCCGTGTTGGGCATGTCGATCGATTTCAACGGCGTTAAACCCGGAAACGCCGCATCTGGCGCGGCCACTCAGGGAGGTGCGCGATGAGGACGACGACCATGCTTAACGCGATCCGGTTGCGCTCGCGGAGCCTTTACCTCCTTTGCTTCCTCTGTATGGTTCGCATCCCGCTTTCAGCATTTGCCGCAACGCCGCCCGACGCTCCGTCGGTCATCCTGATACAAAATGCTACCGTGATGACCGTTTCACACGGAACGATCGAGCACGGCTCGATTCTCATCAAAGATGGAAAGATTGCGGAAGTCGGCCAATCCATCAAGGCGCCGGCTGGAGCGCAGGTCATCGACGCTTCCGGGCAATTTGTCATTCCGGGCATCATCGACTGCCATTCGCACATTGCGGCGGAAAGCATCAACGAGGGCAGCGTCTCGGTCTCCTCTATGGTGACGATGGAAGAAGTCCTCAATCCAGACGACATTGACATTTACCGCGACCTCGCCGGCGGTGTCACTTCCGCAAATATTCTTCACGGCTCCGCTAATTCCATCGGCGGACAGACTCTCGTCATTAAGTTGCGCTGGGGCCAGCCAGCATCCAAGCTCCCGTTCGAAGGCGCGATGCCCGGAATCAAATTTGCCCTCGGTGAAAATCCCAAGCGTTCGAATTTCAGCGTCCGTGGCCAGCCCCAGCGCTATCCGGCCACCCGCATGGGCGTCGAAGAAACCATCCGCGGCGCTTTCAGCGAGGCGCGCGATTACAAGAAAACCTGGGACGAGTACAACAAACGTGTTGCCGCTGGCGAGAAAAATCTCATCCCGCCGCGTCGCGACCTGAAACTCGAGCCCCTTGTTGAAGTGCTCGAAGGCAAGCGCTATGTGCACTCGCATTGCTACCGCGAAGACGAAATCCTGATGCTCCTCCGCGTAGCGAAGGAGTTCGGCTTCAAGGTCCGCACCTTCCAGCACGTTCTCGAAGGCTACAAAGTCGCCGACGAACTTGCCGCTGCCGGAGTTGGCGCTTCCACCTTTTCAGATTGGTGGGCGTACAAAGTCGAAGCTTACGACGCCATTCCTTACAACGCTGCGCTAATGACCCGCCGCGGTGTCATCGTCTCCATCAATTCCGACAGCGCTGAGGAAGCCACGCACCTCAATCAGGAGGCCGCAAAGAGCATGAAATATGGAGGCTTGTCGCACGACGAAGCGCTGAAGATGGTCACGCTGAATCCAGCCATTCAGCTCGGAATCGACAAGCGCGTTGGCACGATCGACGTAGGCAAAGACGCCGACCTGGCCATTTATAATCACGACCCGCTTAGCGCGTATGCCGTGGTGCAAAAAGCTTTGATCGATGGCCGGGTCTATTTTGACCGCGAGAAAGACATTGCCAATCGCGCCGAAATTGAGAAGGAAAAGAAGGCGCTCACAGAGAAATTGAAGAAGGTCGAGAAGAAACCAGAAGAGAAGAAGTCCCCGGAGAAGAAGTCTGAGGAAAAGCCCAAGCCGCCCGCGGCCAGCCCGACGCCTACAGCTGCTAAGGCTTCTCAAGGAGGCGCGCTGTGAGCAAGGCCTGCCATCTTCGCCGATTGCTTTACGTCCTTTGCCTCCTCAATTTCCAGTATTTCCTTTTTGCTCCCGTGTCCGACGCTCAGGCGCAGCCGCCTTCGGCTTATGCGATTACGCACGCAAAGATATTCACTCTCGCAGGTTCTCCAATCGAAGACGGCACGCTGGTCATTCGTGACGGCAAGATTGCTGCCGTCGGCTCCAGCGTGGAAGTCCCCGCAGGCGCTCAGGTGATTGACGCCAAAGGCTTGCAAGTTTATCCCGGCCTGTTTGATGCGATTACGCAAATGGGCTTGAGCGAGATCGGCGCGGTCAGTGCGACCGTAGATACAACGGAGACAGGGAATTACAACCCTGACGTCGTGGCCGCTACCGCGGTTTCCCCTTCGAGCGAGCACATTCCCGTCACGCGCGCTTCCGGAATCACGGAAGTCCTGGCGGTTCCGGGCAGCGGCGGCTTTGACTCCGGGGGCGGTCGCGGAACCCTGGGTGGCCAGGCCTCCGCGATTCATCTCGCCGGATGGACCATCGACGAAATGCTGATTAAGAAGAGCGCCGCCATGGTGCTCAATTTTCCGGAAATCCAGACCCAGACGTTTGACTTTGCCACCTTCTCACGCAAAGAAAAGCCCTATACGGAAGCGAAGCAGGAATACGACCGGCAAATCAACGAACTCACGGACTGGTTCGACCGCGCCCGCCACTACGCTCAAGCAATGGAAAAGGGCTCGGTAACGAAATACGACCGCGACCTGAAGCTGGAAGCCTTGGCTCCCGTTGTTCGCGGGGAACTGCCGGTCCTGGTGTTTGCCGATCGCGCGCGCGACATTCGCAACGCCGTGGAATTCTGCGACAAGCAAAAGTTGAAGATGATCCTAGCCGGAGGCGAACAAGCCTTCAAAGTGAAAGACCTTCTTCGTTCAAAGGACGTGCCCGTTGTCTTGCGCCCCATGCTCTCGCTTCCTGACGAAGAAGATGAACCGTACGATCGCGAGCTTTCACAGCCCGCTGAGCTTGCGGCGGCCGGCGTGAGGTTTGCCATCGCCAGCTTCGATAATTCCTTTGCGCGCCGCCTCGGCCAAAATGCGGCGAACGCCGTCGCCTACGGATTGCCGTACGACCAGGCGCTGCGCGCCGTCACGATCAATCCTGCGCAGATTTTTGGACTCGGGAATCAAATCGGCACACTCGAGCAGGGCAAGATCGCCAACATTATCGTTACAAACGGGGATCCGCTGGAATTGACCACCGACGTAAAGTATTTATTCATTAAGGGACAGCCTACTTCCACCGAAAACAAGCACCAGCGCCTATATGAGAAGTATTTGAAGCGCCCGAAAGCACAGTAGCAGGCTAAGACGCCTCCTCTGGCGGCAACACAAGGGCCGTTCGCTGAAATTTCACGAAACTTTTCCGTCGGTTCCGCGTTTCTATGGTTGAACGCCATGCGCCGCCTTATCCGTTTCGCATCCTTGGTGTTTCTGTTCGGGTCCGTGCGCCTGGCGAGCGCCCAGGAGCCGGCGAAAATCACGGAGCAGTACGTCAAGGCGGCGGGAGGTGGCCACGCACTATCGAAAATCCACACGCTATCTTTAGAGGGTACCTTCACCACCGACGACGGAAAACCCGGCACCTTCACACTTGATACCAAACTGCCTAATCGCTACTACATGGAACTGCTGGTAGGCGACCAGAATCTGATCGAAGCTTACAACGGCAAATCCGCGTGGCACCGGGACGCATCGGGAGAACTCGGCACGCTAGTCGGCCCCGAGGGCATGCAACTGGAGGCCGCCGCGCAGTATTACAACTCCCGGCTGTTAAATCCAAAGAAGGAAAAGATGGCGGTGGCATTTGTTGGACCTGCGCAAGTCCGTGGCAAAGATGCTCAAGAACTAGAAATTACCAGCGCAACCGGCATGAAACGCCAGGTATTCTTCGACCCGCAGACTCACCTTATCGTGAAAGAAGATGCAACCGTTGGTGGAGTGGAAGAAGAGATTCTGTACGACGATTACCGTGCAACGGACGGGGTCAAGCTTCCCAACAAAATCGAACTGCACCGCGGCGGCGCAAAATATGACATTACCGTGAGCCGCGCCGTCGTCAACGGCACGATTGGCGAGCGCGTCTTCGATTTTCCGATCAAGTCCCAGATCAAACTGCCAGACCTGAAAGCCCTCTTTAAGGAAATTGACGACAACCAGAAGGCTATCGACAAGATCAAGGAACACTACGCCGGTACCGAAACGGAAGAAGAAACCGAGTACGACGGCAACGGAAAAGTGAAGAAGCACGAGGAGCGCGAATCCACTTTCTTCTACTTGGACGGTGATGAGATCACCACACTGGTGAAAAAAGACGGCAAGCCGCTCGACGAAAAGGAACAAGAGAAGGAAAACGAGAAGGTACGCAAGCGCATTGAAGAGCACCAAAAGCGCCAGGCCAAGAAAGAAGCCAAAGAAGAAAAGGCCAAGGAGCAAGGCAAGGACGAAGGCAAAGAGGACAAAGACGATCCCGGCATTGAGGTCTTTCTTCGGGCGTGCCAATTCGTGAACCCGCGCCGCGAGCGTTTTCGCGGCCAGGACGTGCTGGTTTTCGATTTCGAACCCAACCCCGAGTTTAAGCCCAGCAAACTGGCGGAGAAGGTTGTCCAGAAACTTGCCGGCGTTGTTTGGGTTGACGAAAAGGCCCACGATGTCGCTCGGCTGGAAGCGTATTTCGTCGGGGACATGAAGATTGCGGGAGGATTAGTGGCGAGTCTGCAAAAAGGAACCAGCTTCGTCTTCGAACAAGCTTTCATTAATAATGAAGTTTGGCTGCCCACCTATATCGAGGGTCATCTTGGCGCGCGGGTCCTGTTGCTGAAGGGTTTTAAGGTAAGCTTCGTCACGCACTATTCCGATTATAAGAGATTCAACGTGGAAACGCTCTCGACCATCGCCAAGCCTAAAGGCGCGGACGCTACGTCAGAAACTCCCGTCAAGCCTCAATGACACCCGCGAAAACTAATCCGCCGCAATCACAGGCCGGTCCAATGTTTCTCGCACTCTTTGCGTCAGGGCCCTGGGGGCGAAGGGTTTTTGGAGAAAGGAAAGACCTTCTTCGAGCGTGCCATTTTCCGCGATTACGTTGTGCGTATAGCCGGACATATAAAGCACCCGAAGATAGGGGTGAAGCGCCGTCAAATGCTTGGCCAGGTCGCGCCCGCTCATTCCCGGCATGATCACGTCCGTCAATAGCAAATGGATTTCGGACCTGTGCTTTCCCGCCAACCTCACCGCGTCTTCCGAGTTCTGCGCTTCGATGACTGTGTATCCCTGTTCGGAGAGAACCGTACGCGCCAGTTCGCGCACGGCCGGCTCGTCTTCGACAAGCAGAATCGTCTCTCCGCCACCGCCCGCTGCCGGCTCGACCCATTCCGCCTTCCGCGGCCCTTGCACCACCTCTTCCACGCGAGGTAAATACACCTTGAACGTCGTGCCTTTTCCCAATTCGCTCGCCACCGAGATCTGCCCACCACTCTGCTTCACGATGCCGTATACCGTGGAAAGTCCTAGGCCTGTACCGCGGCTGCTTTCTTTTGTCGTGTAGAAGGGCTCGAAGATGTGCGGCAGCGTTTCCACGCCGATCCCCACGCCGGTATCCCTGACACTAAGCATCACGTACGACCCCGGGTTGATTGATGCTTGGTCATTTGCCATGCCCGATTCCAGCTCGACATTCCTGGTCTCAATCCACAGCTTGCCCCCGTCCGGCATTGCGTCACGCGCGTTCACGATGAGGTTAAGAATCACTTGTTCAATCTGGCCAGGGTCGGCCTTCACTGCGCCCAGATGTTTTTCGACGCTCGTTCTCATTTCAATATTTTCGTTGATCAACCGCCGCACCATCTTGTCCATGTTAAGAACGATGCCGTTCAAGTCCAGC
>Ga0079221_10000114_pt1 | contig 17207 bp, 15 predicted proteins | sample GAAS200_FD_75069 | JGI IMG/M metagenome (GOLD analysis project Ga0079221, IMG submission 75069) | Agricultural soil microbial communities from Georgia to study Nitrogen management - GA AS200 | ecosystem: Environmental > Terrestrial > Soil > Agricultural land | place: USA: Georgia | collected... | reverse complement strand
CGCCTCCCGATGGGATTGCGCTCGCACGACGCAATCGGCGAATGGACATGATCCGAGCGTACGCCAATCGGCCGCGCGCCGCAGCGGCGCGGTTTGCTTTCATTAAGCGATGCGCCGCCAACGATTCAGGTCTGCGTTCCGTCGGCGCCGGGAATGTTCTTCAGGCGCGCGCCAATGCGTAGTCGATCGCCGCACATGCCGCCGCGACTTGCGCCGCATTGCATTGCGCCGGCGTGGCGCGCGGACTGTCGGGATACACTTCGGTGGTAGTGCGCCAGCGCGCCGCGGTGACGCCCGCGCACAGGCCCCACTTCACCAACGGATATTCGATCACGCCGGGCGCCACCACGGGCGAACCGATGATGGTGCCGTCGGGATCGGCCGGCGCGATGTGGGTCACCTTCGCGACTGCCGCGATCACCGCCTGCTGGAATTCCGGTTGGGGATTCGCGCTGTCGGCGCACAGATAAAAGCCGTCCGGAATCGTGCCCGGCTCGTACGGCGCGCCATCGCGCGCGGCCAACGCGGGACGGAATTCCGATTCATCGGTGTCGGTGGTTTCGTGCAGGTCGATGTGCATCGACACGCGCTCACGGAACGGCGCGACCAGGCGCACCAGCGCCGCCGACTCCGGCGCCGGACTGTCGGGAAGGAAGTTGCGGTTCGGATCGAGCGCGTACGGGTTCCAGCGATGGATGCGCTCGTAACCCCACGGGCTGACGCACGGCACGACGACGATGTTGGCGCGCCCTGCGTATTCTTCTACGTGCTGGTCCGCGAACTGCAGCGCGCCGCGCACGCCGCTGGTTTCGTAGCCGTGCACGCCGCCCGTCACCAGCATGACCGGCAATGCGCCGTTCCAGTCGCGACTTTTCAGCGCGAACAGCGGGTAGTGGTCGGGCGCGTAATCGAGCGCGCCGTACTGCCCCACGTCGAAGCGCGCACGCAACCGGTCTACCACGCTCAGCACGTCATCCGCGTAACTGCGCTGCTTGCGCTGCCGCGAAAGCCATTCGGCTTTTTCCGCATCGCCCCACGGCTTGCCGGGCGTACCAATCGGATAAAAGGCTGTCATCGCACTGCTCGCTTCGGGAATCAGCCGGCCACTCTAACACTTCGACCGCGCATGCCTGTGCCGAAAGGCATCCGGACATCCGGCACGCGTGAAGCCGCGCTCGATGCGCCAGGCGGCCGACACCGATGTGTGACCGGCATACTCTTGCCCTTGCACCGGACCCGATAGGCTTCGCGCGCCAAACGGAATCGCCGTGCATCGATGAACGCAGACCTCCGACAACGCCTTGCTCGCCGAGCCGCCATCGCCCTGTGGCTCGGCCTTTGCGCGGCCGCGCCAGCCGCGGCCGAAGTGCGGAACAATCCGGGTTATGACCGGCCGGGCCTGGGCTTCACGCCCGCGGTGTTGCAGGCCGGCGACATCACGATCGAACAGGGCGCACCGGATTGGAACCGCGCCGACGGTGCCTCGAGCTTCACCGCCGACACGCTGTTGCGCGTGGGCGCCGGCCACGCCATGGAACTGCAACTCGGCAGCGGATGGAATTGGGCCGACACAACCGGCGCAACGGCTCACGGCCGATCCGACAGCGTGCTGGGATTGAAGATTGCGCCACCCGCGCAAGGCCGCTTCAGTTGGGGATTGCTCGGCAGCATCGAATTCACGGATGGTGCGCGCGCATTCCGCAGCGATCGCCGCCAGTACCTGCTCGGCGCCAGCTTCAACTGGCAGCACGACGACGATCATTCGACAGGCGTGTACGCCGAAGCGCTGTCGGGCGACATCGACAGCCAGTTGCTGGCCATCAACGAAGGTTGGTCGCTGACATCCTCGCTCGGTGTGTTCGTGGAAGCCGCCGCGCAGCACACGCGGGCGTCAGGCTACGGCAGTGTCGCCGGCGCCGGATTGAGCTGGCAAGTCACGCCGCGGGTGCAACTGGACCTCGGTGCGCGTCATCGCGTGGCGGGTCGCGCCGATGCGTGGCAGGGCGGCGTGGGCGTCTCGGTGTATTTCGGCGACTGAAACCGCACGCGCTTCATTGACATGCGCACAGGCGCCTCCATATCGGTGTGACCTCACGCCGGTTGATTGCCATGGCTGCCCCTGCCCGTTTCCGCATCGATTTTGTTTCCGACGTCGCGTGTCCCTGGTGCGCGATTGGCCTTGCAAGTTTGAAATCGGCGTTGACGAAACTGGATGGCAGCGTCGAGGCCGAGATCCACCTGCAGCCTTTCGAGCTCAACCCGCAGATGCCGTTCGAGGGCGAAGACGCGGGCGAGCACATCAGGCACAAGTACGGCATCGACGATGCGCAGCTCGTAGTCAATCGCCGGGCGATCCGCGAGCGCGCCGCGCCACTGGGCGTCGCGATCAACACGCAGGCGGGCAGCCGCGTCTGGAACACCTTCGATGCGCATCGCCTCCTGCATTGGGCCGAACAGCAGAACCGCGAGAAGACCGTCGCACTCAAGCAGGCGCTGTTTCGCGCCTACTTCACCGACAACGAAAACGTGGCCGACCGCGACGTGCTGGTGCGGATCGCGACGGAAAACGGCCTCGATGGCGATGCCGCGCGCCGCATGCTGGATGGCAACGAATACGCCGACGAGGTACGCGCCCAGGAACGCCACTGGCAGCAGGCCGGCATCCATTCCGTGCCCGCGACCGTCATCAATGGCCAGTACCTGATTTCGGGCGGCCAGCCACCGGAAGTGTTCGAAAACGCGCTGCGCGAGATTGCAACCAAGACGGCCGCCGCCTGACCGGATCAGCCCACGTGCGTGCTACCACGGCTGCAGCAGGAACAGCCGCACCACGCCCCAGATCGCCAGCGCCAGCAACAGCAGCCAAGCGATCATCGACAGCATGAAGGGATGGTGCCGCGCCTCGGCGCTGCGCAGATAGGCCGGCACATACCACGCGCGCGCCACGATCCATACCAGTCCAAGGATCCCGGCCCAGGTGGGATTACCCCATTGCGCGGCCAGCCACAGCGTCGGCAGGAACACCACCGTGTGTTCCAGCGTGTTCATCTGCACGCGAAACGCGCGCTCGAAATCCGGATGACCCGTCGTCGCCGGTGCCTTGACCCCATGACGACTGCGTGCGCTCGCAACCACCAGTCCGGTGGCGAACAGCAGCAGCACGTTCAACAGCACGACCAGCACGGGCAAATGGATCACGTCGAATTCCTTGCGCCAGGGATGCCGCGAAGTGTGGTTCGGACCGCGGAAGCTGTCCAGCCAGCGTGCACGAAAGAAAGAGCGGGCGCCTTTCGGCGCCCGCTCGCTTGCCACCCACCCATCCTGGAATCGCGTCACTGGACGCTGATGGTTCCGTGCATCAGCGCGGAATGGCCCGGGAAGCTGCAGAAGAACACGAATGGACCGCCGTCCTTGATCTTGCTGACCGGGAAACTCACCGACGCGGTTTCACCGCCGCCGATCAGTTTGGTGTGCGCGATGACGCGCGAGTCATCCGCCTTGATGTAGCCGTTGTCCAGGCCAGCCGCGGCGCTTTCCTGATCCACCGCCTGCATGTCGGACTGCTTGGTGATCACCACGTCATGGCCCATCGATGCCACCGGCAGCTTGCCGGTGTGCTTCAGCGTGATCTTGAAGTCGGTGCACGACGAGGGCACCACGATCGAGCCGACGTTGTACTGCATCGCGTCGTTGGCCTCGATTTCCGTGCTGCAGTTGTTGACGGTCGCGGCAGGCTTGCCGTTGCTCGCCATGGCCCCGGACGCCATTGTGGACGTTCCGGCCGTCCCGGGCATCGCCGCCTGGCCGGCGGTGGCGGCGGGCGCGGCCGTCATCGGCATCGCAGGCGCGGTGGCTGCCGGCATCGGAGCCGTGGCGCCCGGTGCCGCCGCGTTCTCGGATTGGTTGTTGTTGCCGCCGCAGGCCGAAAGCACCAGCGTGCAGGCGACGACGAGCGCGGGCATCTTCAGGTTCATCATTCGGTCTCCTTGGCTAAAGGCCGTATTATCCGGACGAAATGTTTCACGCCATGTGAAGGCCGATGCGGTGCGCCGTCACGAACCGATCACCAACTCGGCGCCGCATGAAATCTTCTTGACACCAATTCGACCCGCACATAGCTAGCCTGTGGCCGCTTGCCGCGCATGGGCCGATGTGTCGTGGCTGCCCGGACGTGGTGAAAACGGTGCACGACGCATCCCGCCTTCCGGCGCATCGACTGCCGGCCGCGGAGTGACGATGTGAGTTCGAAGTGGCGCGAACGTTCGAGTGATCCGGCCGACGATGCCGTTCCGCACGGCATGCGCATCGGCGCTGCGTTCACGTGGCGCCTGCTCGTGGTCGCGGCGGCGCTCGCGGGCGTCGGATACCTCGCGCACCTGCTCGCGGAAATCGTGATTCCCTTCCTGATCGGCGTCATCGTGGCGGCGTTGCTGGTGCCTTTGTCGGACTTCCTGCAACGCCACCGCTGGCCGAAGTGGCTCGCCATCCTCGTTGCGCTGCTGATCGGGATCGCGGTGGTGGTCGGCCTGCTGCTGCTGGTCACCGAACGGGTGGTGACCGCGCTGCCCACGTTGGAAAAACAGATCAGCGCACTCGGCAATTCGCTCAACAGCCTGCTCGCCACGCATCCGTTCGGGCTCACACCGGAAAAGATCAACGGCTACATTTCGGATGTCGTGCTATGGCTGCAACACAATGCCTCGCGCGTTGCCTTGCGCGCGGCCAACGCCGGCAAACGCGTGGTGGACGTGCTGGAAGGCATCTTCATCATCATCTTCGTGACCCTGTTCGCGATGATCGACGGCGCCCAGATCTGGGCATGGACGACGCGGCTGTTCCCGCGCCGCGCCCGCGCGCGCATCGATTTCGCCGGTCGAGCGGGCTGGTACACCCTCAAGGAATTTGCGCGGATCCAGATCTTCGTGGCCGCACTCGAAGCGGTCGCGATCGGATTCGGCGCATGGATCATCGGCGTGCCGCTGGCGACACCGATCGCAGCCGTCGTGTTCTTCGGCGCGCTGGTGCCCATCATCGGGTCGATCGTGGCAGGCACGGTGGCGGTGCTCATCGCGCTGCTGTTCAATGGCTGGACCAATGCACTGATCATGTTCGGCATCGTGCTGCTCGTGAACCAGCTCGAAGGCAATGTCCTGCACCCGCTGATCACCGGCGGCGCGGTCAAGGTGCATCCACTCGGGATCGTGCTGGGCGTAATGGCGGGTGCGGCCATCGGCGGCATCGCCGGCGCATTCTTCGCGGTGCCCATCATCGCGACCGCCAATAGCATGATCCACGCGGCGGCCAGCTATGCTCCCGGCACGATGACCGTCGCACCGCCCGCGAACGGCAACGGAAAGGCCAGCCCATGAGCGACGCATTGCACATTGTCTGTCCGCACTGCCGAGCAGTGAATCGCGTGCCGCGCGACCGATCGGGCACGCCGAACTGTGGCAAATGCCATCGACCGCTGTTCGAGGGCAAACCGGTGGAAGTGGACGAGGCCACGTTCCAGAAACATCTCTCGCACGACGAGGTTCCGGTGCTGGTCGATTTCTGGGCGCCTTGGTGCGGCCCATGCAAGATGATGGCGCCGGAATTCGTGAAAGCCGCGGCGCAACTGGAGCCGCGCGTGCGCCTGCTGAAGGTCGACACCGACGCGCAGCAATCGATCGGCGCGCGTTACCAGATCCGCAGCATTCCCACGCTCGCGCTGTTCCGCGGCGGGCGTGAAGTCGCGCGTCAGGCCGGGGCTGTGAATGCCGCCGGCATCGTGCAGTGGGCGCGAAGCCACGGCGCGTGAACGTTCCGCACCCACCGAGCGCCACGGTCAGGGATGCGCGGCGGGTTCCGGCGGCGGTCCGCCCGGCCGCATGCGCAGGAATCGCACGAAACGCGGCAGCCCGCTGTTCGTCAGACCGTTGAACCGATAAGTTACCCACGAACCGACCGCCGGTGGATGCATCCGCTGCGCGTCGGAAAACCCCGAGCCGATCGCGAAACGCCGACCATCCGGCGTGCGCACCTCGATCGAACCCATCATGCCTGCGATCCGACCTGCGCCCGGCCGGATCGCGACGACCCTGGCTTCGGCGTCTTCGTACGGTTTCACTTTGAGCAGACCGACATTGCGTCCGGATCGGTAAGGCACGTCGCCACGGTGCAGCACCAATCCCTCGCCACCCTTGTCGAGCACGCGCTTCAGCGCCGCCTGCAGCGCGGCTTCGTCGCGAACATGAAACTGGCGGATTGCAACCACCCATGGATCACCGATCGCCGCAACCGTCTCCCGGATTGCCGGTACGCGCGCGCCGAAATTTCCGCCGTGCGCGGGAAGATCGAAAACGCGATAGCTCATCTTGTGCCACGCCGGATCATCGGGCCCGGCCGTACGCACGATGGTGGAGGCCGTCGCGAAATGCCCGTAGCCGGCCCACAGCTCACCGTCCATCGGTGTCTTCGGCCAATGCTTCGTGAACCATGCCGGCGCGCGTACCACCGTGCCGCCGCGCGTCAGCAATTCGTGGCCATTCCAGTAGCCGCGCACGCCATCGAACTTCTCGCTGACCCAGTAGCGGGACAGGTCGACACCGCCGTGATAAACGTCGACCAGTTCGACCGGTGGCGGCGGCGCGGCACACGCCACGCCTGACCACATCGCCACCCACAGCAGGACGCCCGGTACGAACCATCGAATCATTGCGCGCACGATTCCCGCTCCGCTGATCGTCAGCGCGCATTGTCGGCGCGTGCAAACGGATCCGAAGTCGGAGGCCGTCCCGGCTGTCGCAGGACCCGTTCCCAAAACGTTGTGGGGAATTTCCTACCGCGCAAGATTCGTACGACGCGCGGCACATTCGTGCCGCGCGCTGCACAAGCATCCCGCGATCAGTCGGTTCGAAGCGCGTGCCTGCGTGTTTCCGTCGAGCGACGCCAGGCGAACAGGCCGAGTACCGACGCGCCGAACAACCACAGGAAATCCGGTTCCGGCACCGCGGCGCGGACGCCGCTGAACTGGAAGTCACTGACCCAGTTGCCCTCGGGGTCGGCATTCGGGAGCATCACGGCGAATCCGTAGGTGAGCCCGCCCGGCGACATCACCCCGTCGCTCCACAAATCCACGAAGCCGCCATTGGCGAGCGTGAACATCACGCCATAGGGATCGAGGAAACCACCGGAAAAAGGATAGTCCCAGCAGGTTCGCGGCGATCCATCGAGATAAAAAAGATCGTCATAGGTGATCGCCGTATCCATGCCCGGAGGGTTCAGGACAGACAGCTTGCTGTAGCTCGCCGGAAACGGGACCGGCGGAAACGGCAGCGGATCATCCTGCGGGCTGGGCACCGTGTCGTTGGGCGTCGCGAAATTGCGCACCAGCACGCCCGTGATCGCTACATCGTTGATGCCGATGTTCGTATCGGAAAAAGTGCCGTTGGCATTGGTGATGACCTGGGCGCCGGCCGGGTCGCCGGCCGTGGTGTCGGATTCGACCGTGAGCGAAGCGTGCCCGCTGCCACCCGCGCCGTTGAAGCCAATCTGGACCGGGGTTGCAAACGCGCACGGCGCCGACGCCAACGTGCCGATCGCTGCAAGGGCCATCCAGAGCCCGGTTTTTTTCGCGAAAACATTCTTCTCCACGTTCATGGCTTGCAATTCTCCTAAGACATCGGGCATGACAAACTGCTGCCCGCTCGGTTCTCCCCGGTTGCCGCGAACAAAAAGCATTCAGCGTGCCAGTCGATCAAGCCATTGATTTGCTTTCATGTAGCGCATGATCGATCGAATGAGAAAACGATTTTTGTAAAGGATTTCGGCGACCGACCCGCTACGGGCGTCGCTGCAGCCCGCCTTGAATCGCCCGCCGTGCGGGCGCTCCGCGAGAACGCAATTTGTGTAAGAAAAATCGGCATCCTGTAGCATCGGGCACCGTTGCTTCAGGCTCGTGCCCATGACTCTTCCCGCGCACCATCCGGAAAAAGGCCAACCCGTCGGCGGCCAGTCACTGCTCGAAAACGTGGCCCTGCCCGCGGCGGTCGTTTTCGACACGGCACTCGCCCACAACGTCGCGTGGATGCAACGCTTCGCCGACGACCATGGCGCGAAACTCGCGCCGCACGGCAAGACCACCATGACGCCCGCGCTGTTCCGCCGCCAGCTCGACGCCGGCGCGTGGGGCATCACGCTGGCCACCGCCGTCCAGTGCGCTGCAGCATTCGAACACGGCGCGACGCGTCTGCTGATGGCCAATCAATTGGTCGGGGCGCCCAACATGGCGATCATCGCCGGACTGGTCGAGCGCGGCGCGGACTACTACTGCCTGGTCGACAGCGCGGCCAATGTCGAAGCGTTGAACCGCTTTTTCGCGGCGCGAGGCCTCAGCTTGCAGGTGCTGGTCGAACTCGGCGTGCCCGGCGGACGCTGCGGTGTGCGCAATGACGCGGAACTGGAAACGCTCATCGAGTCCATCGCCACCGCGCCGGCCGTCACCCTCTGCGGTATCGAGGGCTACGAAGGTCTGATCGGCGGCGGCCACGCAACCGGCGACATCCGCAGCTACGGCCAAAAACTCGTCGCCAGCGTGCGCAAGCTCCGCGCTGCGGGTGCCTTCGCGAATCGCAAACCCATCGTCACCGCGGCGGGTTCCCAGTGGTTCGACCTGATCGCGGAAGCGTTCGACCAGCCCGACCTGCGCGATCACTGCACGCCGGTGCTGCGGCCCGGTTGCTATGTGGTGCACGATCACCGCTCGTATCGCGATGCGATGGCCGAGGTGAAAGCGCGCCATCCGGAACTGATGGGCGAACTCGAACCGGCGCTGGCGGTGTTCGCCCACGTGCAGTCGTTGCCCGAACCGGGCCTGGCAGTGGTCGCGATGGGCAAGCGCGACATTTCCGTCGATCCCGACCTGCCGATCCCGCTGCAGCTGCATCGGCCAGGTCAGCCCGCGCGGCCACTGACCGGTTGCAGCGTCCGCAAGGTCATGGATCAGCACGCAATGCTGGTGATGCCCGAAAGCGCGGATCTCCGCATCGGCGACATCGTGTCCTTCGGCGCTTCCCATCCCTGTCTCACCTTCGACAAATGGCGCCAGGTGCTGCTCGTCGACGACGACCTGCACGTTCTGGAAGTCATGCCGACGTTTTTCTGAGCGATCGTGCGCCGCAACGATGGTAGGCTCGCAGCGTCGGCATCGCGCCGCATGCGCGCCCGACCTTTCTACTCATGACCTCACCGGGGACGCCATGATCCAGCACCTTCGCATCGCCGCCTGCCTGCTCGCCGCCCTTCCGTGCATCGCCCTCGCCGCGCCGCCATCGGCGAAGGACACGGATCTATCGGCGCGGGTCGAACGCGTGCTCACCGAAACGCCGGTGATCGACGGTCACAACGACCTGCCTTGGGGGATCCGCGACGCGTTCGGCAACGTGGGCAACGTCGATCTCACCGCCGACACGTCCAACCTGCGCGGCAAGAACGGCGACGTGCACCTGATGACCGATATCCCGCGCGCGCGCAAGGGCCACCTCGGCGCGCAATTCTGGTCGGTGTGGATCCCGGCGACCACCACCGGGCCCGAGGCCGTGCAGATGGCGCTGGAACAGATCGACGTCGTCCGCACGATGGTGGCGAAGTACCCGAACGATTTCGAAATGGTCCACACCGCCGACGACATCGTCCGCATCGAAAAATCCGGGCGCATCGCCAGCCTGATCGGCATCGAGGGCGGCCACCAGATCGCCAATTCGCTGGCGGTGCTGCGCGATTACTACGCGCTGGGCGCGCGTTACCTGACGCTGACCCACGGCAAGAACACCGACTGGGCGGATTCCGCCACCGACAAACCGGTGCACCACGGCCTGACACCGTTCGGCCGGGCGGTAGTTCGCGAGATGAACCGGCTGGGCATGCTGGTGGATCTCTCGCATGTGTCGCCCGACACCATGAAGGCGGCGCTCGAGACCACCCGAGCACCGGTAATCTTCTCGCATTCCAGCGCGCGCGCATTGGACGACCATCCGCGCGACGTGCCCGACGACGTGCTGCGCATGGTCAAGCAAAACCGTGGCGTGGTGATGGTGAATTTCTATCCCATGTTCATTTCGCAAGCGGTTGCGCGTTGGGATGCCGAGCGCCTCGGCGCCATTGCGCGTTTCGACGCGCTCTACACCGGCCAACCTGATCGCGCAAAGGCCGCGATGGACCAATGGGAAAAGGAACATCCGCAGCCAAAGGCCACCATCGCGCAGGTCGCCGACCACATCGAGCACATCCGCAAGATCGCCGGCGTGGAAAGCGTCGGCATCGGCAGCGATTTCGACGGCATCGAAACCACGCCCGCGGGTCTGGACGGGGTGGACAAGTACCCGGCGCTGTTCAAGGAACTGGCGCGCCGCGGCTGGACCGACGACGAACTCGCCGACCTTGCCGGGCGCAACCTGCTGCGCGTGATGCGGCAGGCCGAAGCGGTGGCCAAAGACCTGCGGGCGCAGGAAGCACCATCCCAGGCGACGATCGAAATGGACGCCAGCGCCAAAAGTGATCCAGGGCAAGGCACGACCGGCGCCTGAGTCCGCACCAACAAGGACAGTCGGAAATCCCGGCGTCGCGCCGTCATGGGCGCGGCGTCAATGCCGGGCCACCGCAACCCGCACGGCATTCCGCCCCGCGCGCTTGGCCGCGTACAGCGCGTCGTCGGCGCGCTTCAGCAGCTCGCGCAGGTTCTCGCCCGGCACCATTTGCGCCACGCCGAAGCTGCAGGTCACGCCGATGCCCCGCGGCCACTCGGCCTGCTCGATCGCGACGCGCAAGCGCTCCGCACGTGCCGCCGCCACTTCCAGCGTCGCGCCGTCGCAGGCCAGTACGAATTCCTCGCCGCCCCAGCGGCACAACACGTCCTGCTCGCGGATGTTCCCGTTCACCAGCCGCGCCAGTCCGCGCAGGCATTCATCGCCCGCTTCGTGACCGTGGGCATCGTTGATCTTCTTGAAGTGGTCGACGTCCATGAATATCACCGACAGGCTTCGGTGTTGCGCATCGACTTCGGCGCGCAGCAGCGCAAGGCGATTGCGCAGACCCGTGCGGTTGTACAGGCGCGTCAACGGATCCTGGTTCGCCACGATGCTCAGCGCCTGCCGCTCACGCTCCAGGGCGGCATTGATGCGTTCCAGCTCGCGCCGCCCGGAACTCGCCACCACCGCGGCGCGCCGCGCCTCGCGAAAACCCGCCACCAGGGACACCATCGCCGTCAGCGACCACAGCGCCACCAGCAGCGTCAGCAACTCGACTTCGCTGATCCATTTTCCATAAAACACGATCGAGCGAATTCCGATTGTGTAGAGACCCGGCGCCACGTTGCTGCCGGTTCCGATGTCGATGGCCACCACGTTGCGCAGGTCCGGCCGGGCGTATTCGGCCGGCACCCGGAACTGCTGGATCCACCAGGTCGCCACATGAAAGTTGGCCAGCGGCGTCGTGAACGGTTCCTCGCCATTTGCGGGCGCGTATTCCAGCATGTTGGCCTTCAACGTGTCGGAACTGCCGGGCCGGTAGTAAGCCGGATCGAAATTGCGCAGGTACACCGCCACCGGCATCGGCGCGGGGCCGTGGGCCTGGATGTCCAGCTTTACCGAATCGAAGCGCGACAGGCTGACCCCGTGCGGCACCGTGCCGAGCGCGATGCTGACGTTGCAGTACGGCCACGCATAACCCAGTTCGATCCGGCAGGTGATCACCGAGGCATGATCGGCCGCGGCGACGCTCGCTTCGCTGGCCCCGCCCAGTTCCCGGTCGTCGTACACAGCCACCGGATACGGGCCCGCGCCATCCACGCGCAATGACGTATTCATGCCGAAGTGACGCCACAGCGGCAAAGCCACCGTCAGCACCAGCAGAAAGAGCACCCAGCCCACGAACCCCTTGTTGCGCACCCCGACCCCTGCCGTTGGCCGTCGTGAAAGATTTCCCGCAAGCATCATTGCAATAAAGCTGCCAACCTAGGCGAAGCTGGCGCCCGAGGCGCGCCGGCCAGCCATGGATCGGCGTGATCTTTTGTGACGCATCTCTCCTTTCGCGGACCAGTCGTGACTTTGCCCGCCCGCTTCGGTATACATTGGGTATGCATACGCGTCGGGGCGGCCATGGATGCCTCGCCAGTCGGGGGAGCGAATGACCGCCCAAGACAACACGCGCGGGAGCAGCAGCGAATATTACGAGATGCTGTTCGTCGCCAACCCGCTGCCGATGTGGGTGTTCGAGATTGCGAGCGGCCGGTTTCTCGCGGTAAACGCCCAGGCATGCAAGCAATACGGCTACAGCGAGGAGGAATTCCTCGCCATGACGATTGCCGACATCCGGCCGCCGGACGAAAAGACCAAACTGGCCAAGGTGCGCTCCACCGGCCCCGCGGGCCATCGCGAGTTCGGGTATTGGCGGCATCTGAAGAAAGACGGCACGATCATCGATGTCGAGATCTCCTCCGACGACATCGTGTTCCGCGGCGTCGCCGCGCGGCTGGTGCTCGCAAGCGACGTGACCGAGCGGGTCCGCATCGAAATGGCCCTGCGCCTCAGCCAGGAACGCTTCGATTACGTGACGAGGGCCACCGAGGATGCGCTGTGGGACCGCAACATCGTCGACAACACCATCTGGTGGAACGAAGGCCTGGAGCGGCTGTTCGGCGGGAAGGTGGAACCGAGCACCGAATGGGGTCGCGAACGCATCCACCCCGATGATCGTGAGCAGGTCGTCCCCTGCATGGACGCGGTCATCAACGGCGAAGGGCAGCAATGGGCCTGCGAATACCGGTTCCTGCGCCACGATGGCAGTTATGCGTTCGTGTACGAACGCGGATTCGTGATTCGCGATGCCGCGGGGGCGGCGGTCCGGATCGTCGGCGCAATCACCGATCTGTCCGATCGCAAGCGTCGCGAGGACGTCCTGCGCGAACAGGCGATGCTGCTCGACCGGGCCAAGGACGCAATCCTGGTGCGCGGCCTCGATCGCCGCGTCCGGTACTGGAACAAGGCCGCCGAAGCCATCTACGGCATTCCCCGTGAACAGGCGATCGGAAAGCGGGTGGAAGATATCATCGTCCACGGTGATCCGATCGCGTTCGAGGCCGCCGACGCCGAGGTGTTCGAAAAAGGCGAATGGTCGGGACGCTTCAAGCAAGCCGGCGCGGACGGAAAGCCCATTACCGTCGATGGACACTGGACTCTCCTGCGCGACGAGGCCGGCCACCCGGTCGGCGTCCTGAAGATCCACACAGACGTGACCGAACGCGTGGAATTGGAGCATCGCCTGGCGCAATCCCAGAAACTCGAAGCCATCGGACAACTCACCGGCGGCATAGCGCACGACTTCAACAACCTGCTGACGGTGATCGTCGGCAACGCCGACGCGCTGGCGGAGGAACTGCCCGGCCGGACCGACGTGCTTCCGCTGGTGGACATGATCCGCACCGCCGGCGAACGCGGCGCGGAGCTGACCCGCCACCTGCTCGCCTTCGCGCGGCGGCAGGCGCTGGAACCGCGCACCGTCCGCCCCGACGAATTGGTCGAAGGCATGCGCAACCTGTTGCGGCGCACCCTAGGCGAGAACATCGAGCTCGCGGTGAATAGCGCGCCCCACATCGCGCGGGTGTCGGTGGACCCGTCGCAATTCGAATCGGCGCTGCTCAACCTGTGCATCAACGCGCGCGACGCGATGCCCGGTGGCGGCAAGCTGATGATCGAAACCGACAACGTGATCCTCGACGAGAACTACACCGAGCGGCGTGCGGACGTGGTGCCCGGCGACTACGTGCGGATTTCGATCTCCGACACCGGCACCGGCATGAGCGCCGAGGATGCGGCGCGCGCGTTCGAACCGTTTTTCACCACCAAGGCGCGCGGCCAGGGCACCGGTCTGGGCTTGAGCATGGTGTACGGTTTCGTAAAGCAGTCCGGCGGCCACGTCGCGATCTATTCCGAACTGGGCCATGGCACGGTCGTCACGCTGTACCTGCGCCAGGCCAAGGGCGTCGTCGAACCGGTCACGATGGTCGAACCGGCCGACGTCGCGGGGCGCGGCGAGCGCATCCTTCTGGTGGAAGATGACGATCTGGTGCGCGCACACGCTGTGCAGTTGCTGACGGGCCTCGGCTACGGCGTGGTCGCGGCGACCAACGGGCCGGAGGCGCTGGAATTGCTGCGTGAAAACATTCCCTGCGATTTGCTGTTCACCGACGTGATCATGCCCGGCGGACTGACCGGCCCCAAACTCGCGGAATCCGCGCGCGTGCTGCGGCCCGGCCTGCCGGTGCTCTACACATCGGGTTACACGGAAAATGCGATCATCCACCATGGTCGCGTGGATCCGGGCATCAATCTGCTGCACAAGCCGTACCGGAAACCCGAGCTCGCAGCCAAGCTGCGCGCGGTGCTGGACGAGAAGCGAGCAAAGGACGGTGGCACTTGACGGAACACGACAAACCGCGGCGGCTGCTGATCCTCGACGACGAACCGGCGGTGGCGCAAACCGTGGCCTTTGCCGCCAAGCGGCACGGCTTCGCCGTGCGGATGTCGGAATCGCCCGAGGCGTTCTTCGGCGATGTCGCAGGCTTCGAGCCCAGCCACATCATCATTGACCTGCTGATGCCCGGCATGGATGGCGTGGAGGTGCTGCGCAATCTCGCGGCGGGAGGATGCGGCGCCAGCATCATCATGATGAGCGGCATGGGCAGCAAGGTGCTGGAGTCGGCGCAGCGGGTCGGCCTCGAACGCGGCCTGCGCATCATCGGCACCCTGCCGAAACCGTTCAAACCCGCGGAACTGCGTGCCTTGCTGGATGCGCATGCACATCATCGGGCGCATCCCGAACCGACCGCGAGCGCGGACCATGAAAAATTGCTGGACGACATCGAGTCCGCATTGCGCGACGATCAATTCGTGCTGCATTACCAGCCGAAGGTGAATCTCGCCACTGGCCGTCCCGCCGGCGTGGAGGCCCTGGTGCGCTGGCAGCATCCGAAATTCGGCCTGCTGCCGCCCGACCGGTTCCTGCCGTTGATCGAACAGTCAGGCACCATGAACCTGCTGACCATCTGCGTCATCGAAGCCGGCCTCGCATGGCTCGCCGGCACCCCCGATGGCAGCGCGCCGCAACTCGCGATCAACATTTCCGCCGCCAGCCTCACCGACGTGAGTTTCACCGACCTGCTGCATGAGCGGTGCATCCGCTTCAACGTGGACCCGGCGCGCATCATCCTCGAGCTGACGGAAACCACGGCGCCGCGACGCACCGCCGAGTTGCTCGACATCCTCACGCGGGTTCGACTGAAGGGATTCCAGCTCAGCATCGACGACTTCGGCACCGGCTATTCATCGCTGGTGCAATTGGCGCAGTTGCCGTTTTCCGAAATCAAGATCGACCGGTCTTTCGTGTGGGGCCTGCATTCATCCGACGAGGCGCGCAAGATCGTTGCCACCACCGTGGGGCTGGGCAAGCAACTGCAGCTCACCACCGTCGCCGAAGGTGTCGAAAACGAAGCGCAGGCGCGCACACTGGCCGAACTCCAGTGCGACCAGGGACAGGGTTATTTTTTTGCGAGACCCATGGATGGCGACGCGGCGCGGGCCTGGCTGCGCGAGCGCAGTTAGGCGGGAACCGTGCCGCGGCTTTGTCGTGGTGCGGGAACAGCTGCGTGGCGCCAAATCCCGCCGCCGACGCCGCGTCTTCAAACACCGCCGGCTGGTCGAAACCCGCCCCGCGCTTCCGAAGCACGCTGGCCTCTCATGCAATTAATCCCGAGTGAATCGCCGCTTTTCTTTTGATCGCTCCGCGCTGCGATCCGTCTATCATCGGGCAAGGAGTTGGCGCAGCGCGAACAAGGAGAGTGGCGATGACAACGGGAGCGGAATTCGTTCGGGGTTGGCCTTCGGAATCGAAGGAAGCAGCGCAACTGGTGCTCGATCAATACGGCGAGCCACAGGAAGCCAGCGAGAGTCGGCTGACCTGGTACAAGGCGGGCCCGTGGAAGCGCATCATCGCCCAGAAGACTTTCTTCCAGCACAACTTTCCGGCCCCGCACCACGACTCCGTCGAATCGGTCATCAACTACCAGGTGCCGCCGAAAAAGGTTTCGGACCTCGCGGCATTCGATGGCAGCGTGATCGTCGAACGCACCGCCGGCGAGGTGTCGGCGCGATGCCATGACGAGCAGGCGAATTTCCTCGCGTTGAACCTCATGCACGACATCGTGTGCGGCAGCAAGAGCGTGGAAGAGGCGCGCACCTATTACGCAAAAGAGTTCGCCGACTACCGGCGCAGGAAACCGACGCCGTACATGGAACGCCTTCACTTCGCTCCAGGCACCGACACGACCGATCCCGATACGCGGGTGCTGTCCGATTCCGATTTGAAGAAAGCCGTCGAGGAGGGAAAAAGCCGGGGCGCCTGATCCACGGAAAGTGCGGCCTCGCTCGCATGTCGCAGGGCGGAGTCCTGTAGGGCGGGAGCAGCCGCATAGCAGCGAATCCCGCCGTTTGCGCTCCCTCCAAACGCGGATGGCGGTTTGAAACCCGCCCTACACCCACTTGTACAGCGCGGCGTAATCCGTGCCGGTTCGCCGGCACGCGCGCCACGCCAACCCGCCTTCGGCCATCGCGTCGCGCACGCTCGGCGCAATCAACTGCAATGCGTGCGCGGCACCGCGATCGCGCCATCGCTGCAGGCTTGATCGCTCCATCAAATCGAGCGCCCATTCGGGCAGCAGCGCCGCCGCGGAGCCGAGGAACAGATCGCGGCTGAACCCGGCGAAGGGAATCGGCAATCGAATGGAACCCAGCACCTGCAGCGTCTCGCGGGTGCGTGCGTCGAACACCAGCTCGGGCCGCACGCGCGAGAAAAAAGCGTCCAGCTCCGACGTCGATTCAGGAACGTCGCGCGCGCCCAGCGCTTCGGCGATGCGCGCCATTTCAGCGAGATAGCGATCCTGCATCGTGCGCGGAATCGGTTGGCAATAACGCTCGTAGGCGCGCAGGAAACACCAGCACCCGGCGCCATGCACCCAGACGAGCAGGTGCGGATCATCCGCGCTGTATGGCCGTCCGTCCTCCGCGGTACCGCGCACGCTGCGATGGATCACGCGTACGTGTTCGATGGCCGCTTCGGCTGGCGCGCGCGGCGCGTACGTCGACCGCCCGACGAACGCGGTGGTGTTGCGCAGGCGG
>Ga0079221_10000113_pt1 | contig 17291 bp, 18 predicted proteins | sample GAAS200_FD_75069 | JGI IMG/M metagenome (GOLD analysis project Ga0079221, IMG submission 75069) | Agricultural soil microbial communities from Georgia to study Nitrogen management - GA AS200 | ecosystem: Environmental > Terrestrial > Soil > Agricultural land | place: USA: Georgia | collected... | reverse complement strand
GGTGTGGCGCGAAGTCGCGGGCCCGCTCGCGGACCCGGGGGAGCCGGTGGCGCACCCGGAGTGGGAAGTCTGGCTGAAGCGCGGCACCGAGCTCTGCGCGGAGGTGTACGGCCGGACCTTCCACAAGCTGCTGCTGCACCTCAAGGGACTGCATCCGGCCCTCGAGGCGCTGGTGCTGGTGGACGCGTACGGCAAGGTGCTGGGGCGCCCGGGCCTGGACGCGGGGCGGCGCGAGATCTGCACCCTCGCGGCGATCGCGATGCAGGACGCGCCGCGGCAGCTGCACGCGCACCTGCGGGGCGCGCTCAACCTGGGCTGGGCGGCGAAGGACGTGGACACCGTGCTGGCCCTGCTCGAGCCCGACCTGGGCGCCGAGCGCGCGCTCGCGGTGTGGAACCTGTGGGCGGACGTGCGGGGGCGCAGTCTTTGATTGTGGATTGCGGATTGCGGGTTGCGGATTGTCGATTGCGATCATGCGGAGCGGGCTCGTGACACCAGCGGAGTTGAGGGATCGCACCAAGGAGTCGGTAGCCGCGAACTGCCGCGCGGCGTGCCGAGCTCGGTCACGACGCGAGTTCATTGCAAGGATGGGGATCGTCGAAGAGGAGGCGGACGAATCGCAGTTCTGGCTCGACCTCCTGATCGGTCGGGGCGTGATCGATCCTGAAGGTGCGAAGGCGATCCAGCAGGAAGCGAGTGCGCTGGTCGCCATCGCCGTCGCGTCGATTCGTACCGCCCGTCGCTCGTCGCTTCGGAATCCGCGATCCGCAAGCCGCAATCCGCAATGTTCATAGACCGCGCCCTCGTCCACGTCGTCGCCGGGACCGGCGGCTCCGGCGCCTGCTCCTTCCGGCGCGAGAAGTTCGTGCCCCGCGGCGGCCCCGACGGCGGCGACGGCGGGCACGGGGGGAGCGTGTACGCGCGCGCCGACGCCAACCTCACCACCCTCCTCGACTACCGCTACCGCACCGAGTGGAAGGCCGAACGCGGACAGCACGGCAAGGGCAAGAACATGACCGGGCTCTCGGCCGAGGATCTCTACCTGCCGGTGCCCGCGGGCACTGAGGTGCGGGACGCGGAAACGGGGGAGCTGGTGGCGGAGCTCGTGACCCCGGGCGAGACCGCGCTCCTCGCCAAAGGCGGGCGCGGCGGCCGCGGCAACCAGAACTTCGCCACGCCCACCCACCAGAGTCCCCGCGAATGGGAACCCGGCGAGGCGGGCGAAGCGCGACGGTTCGAGCTGGTGCTGAAGCTCATCGCCGATGTGGGCCTCCTGGGCGAGCCCAACGCCGGCAAGAGCACTCTCCTCTCCGTGATTTCGGCGGCGCGGCCCAAGGTCGCCGATTATCCGTTCACCACCCTGGAGCCGCACCTGGGCGTAGTGGGGCTCTCGGATCACCGCTCCTTCGTCGTCGCCGACATCCCGGGAATCATCGAGGGCGCCCACGCCGGGAAGGGGCTCGGTCTCAAGTTCCTCCAGCACATCGAGCGCACCCGCCTGGTGGCGGTGCTGGTGCCGGTGGACGCTCCCGATCCCCAGGCCACCTACGATCTGCTCCGCCGCGAGGCCGCGCTCTACTCCGAGGAGCTGGCGCGGAAGCCCCACGTCGTGGTCCTCACCAAGACCGACCTCCTGGGAACGGCGGAGCCGCCGGGCATTCGGACCGAGGACGACGCTCCGGTGTTTTCCATTTCGGCGGTCTCCGGCGCGGGCGTGCCGGACCTGCTCGAGACCCTGTGGCACCGGTTGCGGACTCCCGCCGCCGCGAACTAGCGGCCTACCTCGCCCTCGCGCAGACGCCGGGAATCGGCGCGGCGCGCCTCGGGAGCCTGCTCGCCGCGTTCGAGAGCGCGGCCGCCGCTCTCCAGGCGCCGCACGGGGCGATCGCCGCCCTGCCCGGCCTCTCCCGCGCCGCGGCGAGCGCCATTCGCGCCGCGAGTCTCGAGGAGGGCGAGGCGATACTCGGCGAGCTCGACCGCCTGGGCGCGGGGGTGCTCCTCCCCGGGGACGCGGCGTTCCCGGCGCTCCTCCGCGAGATTCCCGATCCTCCGGCGCTGCTCTTCGCGTGGGGCGACGTCGCGCTGCTGGCGCGGCCCGCGGTCGCCTTCGTCGGAAGCCGCAACCACTCCGCCTATGGCGCCGACGCGGCGCGCCTGCTTTCGGGCGCCGTGGCCCGGCGCGCGGTGGTGGTGAGCGGGATGGCCCGGGGTCTCGATGCCGTCGCCCACACCGCCGCGCTCGATGCCGGCGGAGGAAGCATCGGCGTGCTCGGAAACGGCTTCGGCGTGATCTACCCGGCGGCGAACCGCGCCCTCTACGAGCGGATGATCGCCCAGGGATGTCTCGTCACCGAGATGCGGCCCGGGGAGCGCCCGCACGTCGGCACCTTCCCCCGGCGCAACCGGCTGGTTTCGGGGCTCGCGGGCGCGACGGTGGTGATCGAAGCGGCGCCGGGCTCGGGAGCGCTCATCACCGCCGACTGCGCGCTGGAGCAGGGACGGAGCGTGCTCGCCGTCCCGGGGCCCATCACCAGCCCCACCTCCCTCGGCTGCAACCGTCTCATTCAGCAGGGCGCGAAGCCCGCGCTCTCCGCGGCGGACGTCCTGGAGGAGATCGGGCTCCCCGGCGCCGCGGGCGACGCGGCGGCCGGTCCGGCGAGCCCGCCCCCCGATCTGCCCGATCTCCAGCTCGCCCTCTGGACCTCTCTGGCCGAGACCCCGCGGCACGTGGACGCGCTGGTCGCCGTGGCGGGCGCCGCGGCGGGCGAGGTGCTGACCGCGCTCACCGAGATGGAGCTGCGCGGGCTGGTCTATCAGAAGCCGGGAATGGTGTTCGCCCGGCTCTGAGGTCCGGGGTCAGCCGCTACCTTTCTCTCGTGTCCCACGTCTACGTCCACGTCCCCTTCTGCGCCCGGCGCTGCTCCTACTGCGACTTCGCGATCGCGGTCCGGCGGTCGGTGCCGTCCGCGGAGTACCTGGAGGCGGTCACGAGAGAGGCGGAAACGGCGGTGGGCCGCGAGCCGATCGCCACGCTCTACTTCGGCGGGGGAACTCCCTCGCTCCTCGACACCGGAGCCTTCGCGGACCTGATCCGCCGGCTCACCGCCCTCGCGCCCCTCGCGCCCGGCGCCGAGGTGACGATCGAAGCGAATCCCGAGGATGTCACGGCGGCGAGCGCGCGGGCCTGGCGCGCCGCCGGCGTCAACCGGGTGTCCTTGGGCGCCCAGTCGTTCGACGATCGAGTGCTCCGGTGGATGCACCGCATTCACGACGCGGAGCGGACCCGCGACGCGGTGCGCGCCCTTCGCGACGCGGGATTCGACGACCTGTCGCTCGACCTGATCTTCGCCGTGCCCCCGGAGCTGGGGCGCGACTTCAGCGCGGACTTGGACGCGGCCGTCGCGCTTTCGCCGGACCATCTCTCTCTGTACGGCCTCACCGTGGAGGAGCGGACGCCGCTCGCGCGCTGGATCTCGCGCGGCGAGAGCCACCCACCGGATGACGACCGGTACGCGGCCGAGTACCTCGAGGCCCATCGCCGCCTCGCGGCCGCGGGGTATCGGTTCTACGAGGTGTCGAACGCCGCGCGCGACGGCCGTCGCTCCCGCCACAACTCGGCGTACTGGACCGGCGCGAGCTACGCCGGGCTCGGACCCGCCGCGCATTCCTTCGACGGCGCCACCCGGCGCTGGAACCATCGCGAGTGGGAACGCTACCGGCGCGCGATCGTGGCCGGTGAATCGCCGGTCGAGTCGGTGGAAGCGTTGACCGGGGAGCAGGCCGCGCTCGAGCGCGCGTATCTCGACCTGCGAACCGATCGGGGGATCTCCCGGTCCATCCTTCCGGCGGTCCAGCTGTCCACCTGGCTGGCGCAGGACTGGGTTGAAGCGCGGGGCGATCGCGTGGTGTGCCGCCCCGAGGGGTGGTTGCGCTTGGACGCGCTGGTCTCCGCCTTGACCGCGCCTCCGGCCGCCCGCTAAATTGTTTGCATCAAAGAGGTTGACTAGCGTGGCCACCGTGCTGAACGAGCGCGAGCTGCAGGTCCTCGGCGCCGTCATCGAAACCTACGTGCAGACCGCCGAGCCGGCGGGGAGCCGGACCATCGCCAAGCGGTTCGGGCTGGGCGTGTCCGCGGCCACCATCCGCAACACCATGAGTGACCTCGAGGAGAAGGGCTACCTCTACCACCCGCACACCTCGGCGGGCCGGATTCCCACCGATCGCGCCTACCGGGTCTACGTGGACGCGCTGATGCGTCCGACGCGCCTCTCGGCCAACGAGGAGCGGCAGATCCAGAACGAGCTGGCGGGCGAGCGCAACGAAGTGGACCACATCCTCGCCCGCGCGGCGCAGGTCCTCTCGGTGCTCTCCCGGGAGCTGGGCGTCGCGGTCAGCCCGTCGCTCGATGAGGCGGTGCTGGAACGGCTCGACCTCATCCACGTGGCGTCCGACCGCCTGATGATGGTGCTCACGCTGAAGAGCGGCGCGGTGCGCACCATCTACGTCGAAGTCCCGGGCCAGATGGCGTCGGAGGCGATCGTCCACGTGGCGGTGGTGCTGAACGAGCGGCTCGCGGGCCTCACCCTGCGCGAGATTCGCGCGACCCTCCCCGAGCGCCTGCGCGACGCCACCTCGGAGCCGGGAGCGGGCGAGCTGCTCAACATCTTCATCCAGGAAGCGGACGATCTCTTCGACGTGCCGGCGGGCGGCGCGGATCCGCGCGCCGGGGGCGTCCTGCTTTCGTCCGCCCAGCTCCTCGCGGGCCAGCCCGAGTTCGCCTCTTCGCAGCGCCTGCAGGGGCTCCTCGAGGTCACCGAGCACCGCGATCTCCTGCGCCAGGCGCTCGCCGAGCGCGCGACCGAGGGGATGACCATCAGCATCGGCACCGAGCATCAGAATCCGAAGCTCGCGTCGTTCACGCTGGTCACGTCGTCCTATCGGGTCGGGGCCCTCTCCGGCGTGATCGGCGTGATGGGGCCGACACGAATGCCGTACGACAAGATCGTGGCGCTGGTGGATCACACCAGCCGGATGATGGGAGAGCTGCTCGCGTGAGCGCCAGGGGTCACGACTACTACGCGGTCCTCGGCGTCGCGCGCGACGCGAGCGAGGCGGAGATCAAGAAGGCCTATCGCAAGCTCGCGATGGAGCATCACCCCGACCGCAACGAGGGCGACAAGGGCTCCGAGGAGAAGTTCAAGGAGATCACCGCCGCCTACGAGGTCCTGCGCGATCCCGACAAGCGCGCCGCCTACGATCGCTACGGGGAGGCGGGCCTTCGCGGCGCCGCCGGCGCGCCCTTCGGCTTCGGCGACTTCGACCTGTCCGAAGCCCTCAACGTCTTCATGCGCGACTTCGGCGGGCTGGGCGGATTCGACGCGTTCTTCGGCGGCGGACAGCGGGCCCGGCGCGACCGGCGCCGCGGCGAGGACCTGAAGGTCACCCTGAAGCTCACCCTCGCGGACGTCGCTTCCGGCGCCTCCCGCACGGTCAAGCTCAAGACCCTCGATGTCTGCCAGGAGTGCAAGGGCACCGGCGCCGAGCCGGGCACCAGGGTGACGACCTGCGGGACCTGCGGCGGCGCCGGCGAGGTCCGGCGCGCGGCGCACTCGATGTTCGGACAGTTCGTGTCGGTCTCGCCCTGTCCCACCTGCGCGGGCGAGGGTACGGTGGTCCAGCATCCCTGCAAGCATTGCGGCGGCGACGGCCGGGTGCGGGCCGAGAAGACCGTGCAGATCGACGTGCCCGCGGGGGTCGCCGATCATCATTATCTCACGGTGCGCGGCCAGGGGATGCCCGGACCGCGGAACGGTCCCGCGGGAGACCTGATCGCGGTGCTGCAGATCGCCGACGACCCGCGCTTCGAGCGCCACGGCGACGATCTCATTTACGATTTGCCGGTCTCCTTCAGTCAGGCCGCGCTCGGCGCCGAGGTCCAGGTGCCGACGCCCTACGGCGAGACCACCCTCAAGGTCCAGCGCGGCACCCAGACCGGCACCGTCTATCGCCTGCGCGGGAAGGGACTCCCCCGGGTGGGCGAGAGCGGCCGCGGCGACCTGCACGTGCGGGTTCAGGTGTGGACGCCCACCAAGCTCACGCCGGAGCAGGAAGAGATTCTGAAGCGCCTCGCCGAAGTCGAGGGCCAGCCCCCGGCCGAAGCGCGCACCGGCCGGCGCTTCTGGGAGCAGCTGCGGGAGGCGTTCCGGGCGTGACTGACTGTCTGTTCTGCAGGATCGCCGCGGGCGAGATCCCGGCGACGATCGTCAGGCGGAGCGGACGACTGCTGGCGTTCCGCGACATCAATCCTCAGGCCCCGACCCACGTCCTCGTGATCCCCACCGAACACCTGCGTTCCCTCGACGCCGCCAAAGACGGCGCGCTGCTCGGCGAGATGCTGTTGTTCGCGCGCGACACGGCGCGGGAGCTGGGGATCGCCGAGCGCGGTTATCGCGTGGTGGCGAACACCAACGCCGACGGCGGCCAGACCGTAGACCATCTGCATCTGCACGTCCTCGGTGGGCGCGCGATGCGGTGGCCGCCCGGATGAGCGCCCTTGCGGCGCCTCGGGGACGACCGCTAACTTTTTGCGTCCTTCACAGTTAGCGAGAGGGTGACGAGTACGATGCCGGAAGTCATCATCCACGATGACGAGAGTTTCGAGCGAGCGCTCAAGCGCTTCAAGAAAAAGTGCGAGAAAGCGGGAATCCTGTCCGACCTTCGGAAGCACCGGCACTACGAGAAGCCCAGCGAACGCAGGAAGCGGAAGATGAACGCCGCCCGCCGCAAGAACCGCCGCCCCCGGGTTGCGTGACCGCGCCAAGCTTGCCCGAGCGGCTGCGCGCCGCGATGACAGAAGCGCGCAAGCAACGCGATCAGATGCGGACGCTGCTCCTCTCGACCATCCTCGCAGACCTCAAGAACACGGAACTCGAGCAGAACCACCCGGCCACCGACGAGGAAGCCGCGGGCGTGGTGCGCCGCGGCATCAAGCGCCGGCGGGAGGCGGCGGAGCAGTACCAGGCCGCCCAGCGCAAGGACTTGGCGGACAAGGAGTCGGCGGAGGCGGCGGTGCTGGAGACGTTCCTGCCCGCCGCCGTGCCGCCCGAGGAGATCCGCGAAGCGGTGCGCGCGGCGATCGCCGCGGGGGCCACGGACCTCGGCAAGGTGATGGGGCAGGTGATGCCCCGGTTCAAGGGGCGCGCCGACGGCAAGGTGATCAACCAGATCGCGCGCGAGGAGCTATCGACCGCCGTATGACCGCCGGAGGAGGGATCACGCCCTCCGTGCTCGCCACCCTGGAGTTTCCCGCCGCCCTGGAGCGGGTCGCGCTCCACGCGGCCGGGCCCCTCGGCCGGGACCGGGTCCGGGCGCGAACGCCGGCCACCGATGCCGCGACCATCCGCGCCGCGCTCGCGCAGGTCTCCGAGCTCGCTTCGCTCCTCCTCACCGACGACACCCTTCGCGCCGAACCGGTTCCCGATCTCACTCCCCTCCTCGACTTGCTCCGGGTGGAAGGAAGCGCCCTCGATGGCCCCGCGTTCACGCTCCTGCATTCGGCCCTCGCCGCGGCGCGGGTCGTGGCCGGGGATCTGGGACGTCTGGCCGGGCGGGCGCCCCGGACCGCGGCGCTCCGCGTGGATCCGCCGCCCAAGGCCTTGGAGACGAGACTCGGAGCAGCCATCGGTCCCGACGGGGAAGTGCAGGACGGCGCCTCGCGGGACCTGGCCCGGGCCCGCGCCAGCGTGCGCGAGGCCCGGCACCGCCTGGTGCAGCGGCTCGAGAGCATCCTCGCCGGTCTCGACAAGGACGACCGCGCGCCCGACGCGGCGGTGACGGTGCGGGGCGGGCGATACGTGATTCCGGTGCGCGCCGGCGCCCGCTCCCAGGTGGGCGGCATCGTTCACGACGAGTCCGCCACCCGCGGGACGATCTTCCTCGAGCCGCCCGAAGCGATCGAGCTGGGCAACGAGCTGCGCGCGGCCGAAGCCGCGGAGCAGCGCGAAGTGCTGCGCGTGCTCCGGGAGCTGACCGAGCTGGTCCGCCCGCAGGCGAACGCGATCGCCGCCGCGTGGGAGATGTGCATCGCCTTCGACGACCTCTCCGCCCGGGCGCGGTACGCGGTGGAGGTCAACGGCTTCGCGCCCGAGATCGGGAGCGGGCCCCTCGCCATTCGCGGCGGCCGCCACCCGCTGCTCCTGGGCGGCGAGCAGATCGCCGTCCCGTTCGATCTCGAGCTCGCGGCCGACGAGTGGACGGTTCTCGTGTCCGGTCCCAACACCGGCGGCAAGACGGTGCTCATCAAGGCGGTCGGGCTCCTCGCCTGTCTCGCCCAGAGCGGCGTCATTCCGCCGACCGGTCCCCAATCCCGGCTCCCGGTTTTTCGCTCGCTCTTCGCCGACATCGGCGACCGGCAGTCCATCGCGGCGAGCCTGTCCACCTTCTCCGCCCACGTGGCGCAACTGCGGGTTCTGCTGGACGGCGCGGACCAGGACTCCCTCGTTCTGCTGGACGAAATCGGGAGCGGCACCGATCCGGCGGAAGGCGCGGCGCTCGCCGCGGCGACGCTCCGCGCGCTCACCCGCCGCCACGCCGTCACCCTCGCCACCACCCACCTGGGCGCCCTGAAGCGGCTCGCGGCGGAAACGGTCGGCGTCGTGAACGCCTCGCTCCAGTTCGACGCGGAGTCGCTCACGCCCACCTTTCGCCTGCTGAAGGGCGTGCCGGGCCGGTCCTACGGACTCGCCATCGCCCGCCGCCTCGGCGTCGCGAAAGACGTGTTGGAGGACGCGGAGCGCGCCGTTCCCGACGCGGAGCGCGCGCTGGACGCGCTCCTCGCGGCGGTGGAGGAGCGCTCCCGCGCGCTCGAAGTCCGGGCCGCGGACCTCGCCGCCGCCGACGAGCGGACCCAGGCCGCCGGCGCAGAAGCGCGAATGCGGGGCGAAGATGTCGAGCGTCGCGAGCGCGAGGTGCGGGACCGGGAGCGCTCGCTCGACGCGCGGGGCCGGGAAGAAGCGCGCCGGTACCTGCTCGAGGCCAGGAAGACCGTGGAGACCGCACTCTCCCACGCCCGCGCCGCGGTGGATGAGGCGACCGCGCGCGAAGCCCGGCGCCTCGTCGAAGAGGCGATCGCGCAGACGAAGAAAGAAAAGGGCGACGGACCCGCGGAGCGGCGGACTGGGGGGCCGTGCGAGGTGGGAGCCGAGGTGCGGATGGGGACCTCCGCGGTGGGGACCGTGGTGGAACTTCGAGACGATGGAAGAGTGGTGGTGGAATTCGGCAGTGTACGGGTGGTGACCGACCGGGATGCCCTCGAGGTCGTGGCCCAGCCGGCCGGGGCGGCGCGCCCGTCGGGCCGGGGCGGGCGCGCGCCGGTCCCGCGCGCAGGGACGCCTCTCGAGACCGGCGCACGGTCCGAAGTCTCCCTGCGCGGGATGCGGGCCGACGAAGCGGAAACGGAGCTCCTCCGCGCCCTGGACGGCGCGATCCTCGAGGACCTTCCGTATCTGCGGATCATCCACGGCAAAGGCACCGGCGCGCTGAAGGAGATGGTGCGCCGCGTGCTCGAGGGCGACCCGCGGATCGCGAGCTTCGGCGACGCGCCGTCCAATCAGGGCGGCTCCGGCGTGACGGTCGCGGAGTTCCGCGCGTGAGCATGATCCCCGACGACGTGATCGAGCAGGTGCGCGAAGCCGCCGATCTGGTCGGGATCATCGGCGAGCACGTGGAGCTCAAGCGCACCGGCGCGGACTACCGCGGCCCCTGTCCCTTCCACGGCGGCACCCACCGCAACTTCGCGGTCATCCCCAAGAAGGGGATGTTCTACTGCTTCGTCTGCCACGAGGCGGGGGACGTCTTCACCTTTTTCATGAAAAAGCTCGGCATGGACTACCCGTCGGCGGTGCGCGAGGTCGCCCGCCGCACCGGCATCACCATCCCCGAGCGCGGACCCTCGGGCCCCGACCCGCGCGACCCGCTCTTCGCCGCCGCGGCCGCGGCGCACGACTGGTTCGCCGCCCAGCTCCGGGAGTCCGCCGAAGGAGAAGTCGCCCGCGCCTATCTCGCGTCCCGCGACGTCTCGCCGGAAACCGCCGGCGTGCTGGGGCTCGGCTACGCGCCCCGGGCCAAGGTCTTTCTCGACGCGATGCACGTGCTCGGCCTCAAGGACGAGGTGCTCCTCGAGGCGGGACTCCTGCATCGCCGCGACGACGGCACTCTGGCGCCGCGATTCCGCGGCCGGCTTCTCTTCCCGATCCACGACCTGCGCGGCCGCCCCGTCGCCTTCGGCGGACGGATCCTGGGCGAGGGCGAGCCCAAGTACCTGAACTCGCCGGACACGCCGATCTTCCACAAGGGCCAGCTCCTTTACAACCTGCACGGGGCGAAGCACGCCATCCGCCAGGCCGAGCGCGCCGTTCTGGTGGAAGGCTACTTCGACGTGCTCCGGGTCTCGCTCGCCGGCATCGAAGAAGTGGTCGCGCCGCTCGGCACCGGCCTCACGGCGGACCAGGCCGCTCTGCTTCAACGGCATACGGCGCACGTGGTTCTGCTCTACGACTCGGACGACGCGGGACTGCGCGCCACCTTCCGCGCCGGGGACGAGCTGCTGCGGCATCGCCTGCGGGTGAGCGTGGCGACCCTGCCCGAAGGCGAAGACCCGGACACCATCGTGTGCCGCGCCGGCGCCCCGGCGCTGGAGCAGATTCTCAAGGACGCGGTGGACGTGTTCGAGCGCAAAATCCAGATTCTCGAGCGCAAGGGTTTCTTCGGCACCCTGCCCGGGCGCCGCCGCGCGCTCGACCGCCTGCTCCCCACCATTCGCGCCGCCGCCGATCCGATCACCCGCGAGCTCTACCTGACGCGCGCCGCCGAGGCCGCGAAGGTGCGGCGCGACGTGCTGGAGCGGGACGTCGCGGGTCGCGATGAGGGGAGGCGGGAGCCGGGAAGCGCGGCCGGCGGCGCGGCGCCCGTCTCGCGTGCCGCGGTTCCCGAGGAACTCCCCGCCACCGCGGAGAAAGCGTTGCTGTTGCTGCTCCTCGAGGGCGAGCCGTGGGCCAGCCGGGTGCGGGAGGCGGTGGACGCCGAGGAGCTCGAGTTCCCGGCGTATCGCGCCGTGTTCGAGGCGCTGGTGGACGACGCGCCGGACCGGCTCGACGGCACCGCGGCGCGCACCTTCGAAGCGCTGAAGGCGGAAGGTCTGGGCGGGCGCGAGCCCGACCCGGTGTTCGAGAAGGCGGTGGGGTGGTTGGAGGCGCGTCGTCTCGAGCGGGAGATCGAGCGGATCGACGGGATGATTCCGCTCGCCGCTCCCGAGGAGCAGCCGGAATTGCTGGCGGAGAAACGGCGCGTATTCGACGCGCTGCGAGTCCGCTTTCCCAGGTACAAGATCGCCGCGAGGAGGAGAGGTGCATCCTGATCTGCAAGCGCTGTTAGTCCTGCAGGAAAAAGACCATGCGGTGGCGCAGGAGGATACCGCGCTCGCCGCGCTGGACCCCGAAATTCGGGTGCTGGACGAAGCCCTGGCCGTGGCCCAGCGGGCGATGGACGCCGCGGTCCAGAAGGCGCGGGACGCCGCCGCGCGGCGGGACGAGCTGGAAGGAAAGATCGCGAGCTACAAGACCATGCAGGAGCAGCGCAAGCAGCGGCTGGAATGGGTGCGCGGGGCGAAGGAGGCCTCGACCCTCATGGCGGAGCTCGATCTGGCGCGGTCGGTGCTGGTGAAGGAAGAAGCCGAGTTCATGCGCTCGGGGGACAGCGTGCTCGAAGCCGAGCAGCGCGCCGCCGAGGCGGAGCAGGCGCTGGAGCGGGTGCGGGAAGAGCAGGCGCCCCTGCGCGAGGGACTCGCGGGACGCCGCCAGGCGATCGCGGCCCAGCGGGAGAAGGCGCAGGTGGAGCGGGAGAAGGCGTCGGTCGAGGTCGAGCCCACGCTGCTCGCGCGCTACGAGCGCATCCGCCGGGGCAAGACGTCGGTGGCGCTGGTGGCGCTGCACGGCGATGCCTGCGGGCACTGCTTCACCGCGGTCCCCACCCAGCGGCGCGCCCTGATCGTGCGCGGCGCGTCCATCGAATCCTGCGAGGCCTGCGGCGTGCTGCTGTACGCGGCGCCATGATCCGCAGGCGCTGGGCGCTCGCCGCGCCGCCTGACCCCACGGCCATCGGCGCGCTCCGGGCCGAGCTCAGGATTCCCGAGGCCCTCGCGGCGCTGCTGGTGCAGCGCGGCTTCGCCGCGCCGGCGTCGGCGCGCGCCTTCCTCCGTCCCGAGCTCGACCGCCTCTCCGATCCCCTCGACTGGACCGGCATGCGCGAGGCCGTGGCGCTGGTGAGCGCGGCGGCGCAAGCCGGTCACACCATCCTGGTTCACGGCGACTACGACGTCGACGGGCAGTGCGGCGCCGCGCTCCTCACCCGGGTCCTCCGCGCGGCGGGCGCGCGGGCGCACGCCTTCGTTCCCCACCGCCTGAAGCACGGCTACGACTTCGGGCCCGCGGGGCTCGCCGAGGCCCAGCGCGTCGGGGCCCGGCTGGTCGTCACCTGCGATTGCGGCATCACCGCGGTGGACGCGGTCGCGGCGGCGCGCGCCGCGGGACTCGACGTCATCGTCACCGACCACCACCTCCCCGGCGACGCGCTCCCACCCGCGAGCGCGGTGCTCGATCCCCAGCAGCCCGGCTGTCCGTCGGTGGACAAGGATCTCTGCGGCACCGGGGTCGCGTTCAAGCTCGCCCAGGCGCTCGCGCCGGCGCTGGGCCTGTCTCCCAACCTGCCGCTCCATTTTCTCGACTACGTCGCGCTCGCGACCGTGGCGGACGTGGTGCCGCTCACCGGCGAGAACCGGATCCTGGTGCGTCACGGCCTGAAGCTGCTGGGCGAGTCGCGCTGGACCGGCCTGCGGGCGCTGGTGCAGACGGCCGGGCTCGCCGGCAAGCCGTTGCGCGCGGGACACGTGGGCTTCATTCTGGCGCCCCGGCTCAACGCCGCGGGCCGCATCGGCGACGCCAACGACGGCCTCCGCCTCCTCCTCACCGACGACGACCGCGAAGCGGCGGGTCTCGCCCGCGAGCTCGAGACCCTGAACGCGCGCCGCCAGGAGCTGGATCAGCGGATTCTCGAGGAGGCGGCCGCGAGGGTGGAGCAGACCCTGGACCCCGACCAGCACGCGATCGTGCTCGCCGCCGATGACTGGCACCCCGGCGTGATCGGCATCGTGGCCTCCCGGCTGGTGGAGCGGTTCGGCCGCCCCACCTTCCTCGTCGCCTGGGAGGGCGAGGTGGGCCGCGGATCGGGGCGCAGCATCGCGGGGTTCGACCTGCACGCGGCGCTGCACCGGGTGGGCGGGCACCTGGAGCGCTACGGCGGCCACACCATGGCCGCCGGGCTCACCATCCGCCGGAACCGCTTCGAGGAGTTCCGTGTTGCGTTTCTCGCGGTCGCGCGCGAGCTTCTTGGCCCCGAAGACCTGGTCCCGGCGCAGCGCGTGGACCTGGAATTGCCCCTCTCCCTCGCGAGCGAGGAGCTGGAACGACTGATGCGCCATTTCGAGCCCTGCGGGTCCGGCAATCCGAGTCCCGTGTTCGGCGTGCGCCGGGCCCGGGCGCTCGACGCCCGGCGGGTGGGCGCCAACCATCTGCGCTTCACCCTGGACGACGGCTCGGCCGCGCTCCCGGCGATCGGCTTCCGCCTCGCGGACGACGTCCCCGCCACTTGGCTCGCCGCGCCGCTCGACGTCGCCTTCCGGCTGGAGATGGACGAGTGGCACGGTCGCGAAACCCTGCAGGCCCGCCTGGCCTCGCTCACGCCCAGCGCGGGGGGAGAAGCCGCCGCGTGATCAACATCGTCGCCGGTGAGTTCAAGGGCCGCCGCCTGAAGACCCCCGCGGGCGACAAGGTGCGCCCCACCCAGGGACGGGTGCGCGAGGCCTGGTTCTCGATCCTGCAGCGCTCCATTCGCGACGCGCGGGTCCTCGACCTCTACGCGGGCTCGGGCGCGCTCGGCCTCGAAGCGTTGTCGCGCGGCGCGGTCTCCGCCGATTTCGTCGAGGTGCATCGCGCCTCGCTCGCCGCCCTGAAGGCGAACATCAAGACCCTCAAGGTGGAGAAGCGCACCAACGTCCATCGCGTGGACGCGCTCAAGTTCGCCGAGAAGCTGCAGCCGGGGCAGTACGACGTCGCCTTCGCGGACCCGCCGTACGCGAGCGACACCGCGGCGCGGCTGGTCGCCATGTTCCGGCTCACGCCCTTCGCGCGGATTCTCTCGATCGAGCATCCCGCCGCCACGCCGATGCCGGGCGACGACACCCGCCGCTACGGGGACACCGCCGTCACCTTCATCTACGCGCCGTGACCCGCACCGCCGTCTACCCCGGGACCTTCGACCCCGTCACCCGCGGGCACGAAGACCTGATCCGCCGCTGTCTCAATTTCGCCGAGCGGGTGGTGGTGGGGGTGGCGGCGAAACCCACCAAGCAGACGCTGTTCTCCGCGGAGGAGCGGGTGGCGCTCATCAAGGCCGCCGTCACCCTGCCCGGCGTCGAGGTGAAGAGCTTCGACGGCCTGCTGGTGGACTTCGCCCGCCAGGTCGGCGCCACCATGACGGTGCGCGGCCTGCGCGCCGTCGCCGACTTCGAGTACGAGTTCCAGATGGCGCTGATGAACCGGCACCTCTCCGCGGGACTCGAGACCGTGTTCCTGGTGCCGGCCTTCGACCTCACCTATCTCTCCTCCAGCCTGGTGCGCGAAGTCGCCCGCTACGGCGGCGACGTGTCCGGCTTCGTACATCCCGCGGTCCAGCAGGCCCTCAAACGCAAGCTCGGATGAGCTTCCGCGCCCGGGTCTTCGAGCGGGCGCGGGCCGCCAACCGCCGCATCGTCCTGCCGGAAGGTGGTGATCCCCGCGTCCGGGCCGCCGGAGAAAAACTCGCGCGGGACGGCATCGCGCGGGTCGAGGTTCTGGACGACGTGGCGGGCGACGCGCGCGCCGCGGCGTGCGCCGCGCACCTCCGGCGCCGGCGTCCCGACAAGTTTCCGGACGACGCGTCGGCCCGCGAGGCGGTCCGCCACCCGCTCACCCTGGGCGCTTGCCTCGTCGGGATCGGCGCGGCCGACGTGATGGTGGGCGGCGCGCTCTACACCACGGCCGACACCATCCGCGCGGCCCTGCTCGCCGTCGGCACGGCGCCGGGCATTCACGTCGTGAGCGGCGCCTTCTACATGATCCACGAGGAGCGGGTGCTCACCTTCGCGGATTGCGCCGCCGTCCCGGAGCCGGACCCGCAGCAGCTCGCCGAGATCGCGCTGGCGACCGCGCGGGACCGGCGGCGCATCGTGGGGGACGAGCCGGTGGTCGCCTTCCTTTCCTACAGCACCAAGGGAAGCGCCGAGGGGCCGCGGGTGGAGCGGGTGCGCCGGGCCGTCGCCGCGCTGGCGGCGCAGCGGCCCGATTTTCCGTTCGACGGCGAGCTGCAGGGGGACGCGGCCCTGGTCGAGGCGATCGGCGCGCGCAAGGCGCCGGGTTCGCGGGCCGCGGGTCGCGCCAACGTGCTGATCTTTCCGGACCTGGACGCGGCCAACATCGGATACAAACTGGTACAGCGGCTGGGGGGCTGGGACGCGCTGGGCCCCGTGCTGCAAGGCCTGGCGCGGCCGGTGTCGGACCTGTCGCGCGGCGCCAGCGTGGACGATATTGTCGCTACGGCGGCGGTCGCTACCTTACAGGTCGAGGGGACATGAGCTTCAGCTTGAGGAAGGATTCGCACGGCGTGGTCGTGGTCGGAGTCGACGGGCAGCTCATCGTCGGAAACCGCCAGGAGTTGAAGCAGAAGGTCCTGGACGCGCTGGAGGGCGGAGCCAAGAAGTTCGTCATCGACTTTTCCAAGACCGGCTACATCGACTCCTCCGGCCTCGGCGTCCTGGTGTCGCTCTCGAAGAAGATCCGGGAAGAGGGCGGGGACCTGAGGCTCGCCGGTCTGAACGAGGACCTGCAGACCCTCTTCGAGCTCACCAAGCTCGACACCCTGTTCGCGATCACGAAAACCCCCGAGGAGGCGCTCGCCGCCTTCTAGCCGTGACCCTTCCGCTCCGTCCGCTCGTCAGGCGGCTCCCCGGCAGCGGAGGGCTCGACGTCGAAATCTCGCTCAGCGTGCCCTCCGCGCTGGAGTACGTCGCGGACGCGGTGGACGTCATCGCGCGCCACTGCGCCGACGCGCCGCTCTCGGCGCGGGTCCTGCGGTTCAATCTCCGCGTCGCCCTCGCCGAGGCGCTCGCCAACGCGATTCTCTACGGCAACCGCGAGGACGCCTCCAAGAACGTGCGCATCCGCGCCGAGCTGTCGCGGGACGGCGTGCGCCTCCTGGTGTCGGACGAAGGCCCCGGTTTCGATCCGTCGTCGGTGCCCGATCCCACCGACACCCCGCGCATCGGACGCGAGGCGGGGCGCGGGCTCTTCGTGATCCGCCAGCTCGCCGACGAGGTCACCTTCAATGCCGAGGGGAACGGCGTGTGCCTGATCTTCCGGTCGCACTGACCCGCGCCGACCGGCTGGCCGTCGCGCTGGAGCGCCTGGCGGGCGCGCCGGTGCGGCTCTGGCGCGTCCAGGACGGCGAGCTGGTGCCGCTGGGCGAGCACCAGGGGCAGGCCGGATTCCCCCCGCCCCAGGCGAACGGCGGCGGCCGGCAGGTCAAAACCCGCGGCGGCATCGCGTGGCTCGAGCCGGTGCCGGACGTCCCCGGCATCTGGCTCGAAATCGGGCGGGGGGACGGCGCGGACGCCGCGGCGCTCGCCGAGGTGGCGGGGGTGGCGCTCTCCGCGGAGCAGGAGACCGCGGAAGTCGCCGACGAGCTCTCCGGCCGCTACGAAGAGATCGACCTCATCTACACCATCAGCGAGATCCTCGGTCACACCATCCGGCTCGACGAAGCGGCGGAGCGGATCGTGCGCGAGGTGTCCACCGTGGTCCGCGCGCGGCGCGCGTCCCTGCTGGTGCTGGACGAGACGACCCGCACCTTGCGCCTCGCCGCGGCGCGGGGCGTGGATCTCGCGGACTTCGAGCCCATCGACATTGACGATCCCTGCTCGGTGGCGGCGCGGGTCTTCCGGGATCGGCGCAGCCTGTCCTTCGATCCCTCGCAGCCGGGCGCCGAGAACCCGGGGTGTCCGGACGGGCGCGCCTACCGGGGCGAGGCCTTTCTCTCGGTGCCGGTGCTGTATTCCGCCCCCGGCGGGCCGCCCCGGCCGATCGGCGTCATCAATCTCACCGACCGGGTGGGGAACAGTCCCTTCACCGCCGGGGACCGGAAGCTCC
>Ga0079221_10000112_pt1 | contig 17324 bp, 14 predicted proteins | sample GAAS200_FD_75069 | JGI IMG/M metagenome (GOLD analysis project Ga0079221, IMG submission 75069) | Agricultural soil microbial communities from Georgia to study Nitrogen management - GA AS200 | ecosystem: Environmental > Terrestrial > Soil > Agricultural land | place: USA: Georgia | collected... | reverse complement strand
GTACTCGACGGCGGTGGGACCGTTTGCGGTGGCGCAGGGGTATAGCGCGACGGCGGTCGGGGACACGGCCAATGCCATCGGCAACTACTCGGTGGCGGTCGGCAAGAACAGCTATGCCGGCGGAAACCAGTCGAGTGCTTTGGGCAACAATGCGCAGGCGACGGGTGCCTACAGCACGGCGGTGGGTGCGAGTGCGCATGCGTATGGCAGCGGTGACATTGCCATGGGCCAGAATGCTGTGGCGAATGGCACCAGCTACTACGGCACCTCGCCGGCCACCGCGGTAGGCGCAAATGCCATGGCCACCAATGAAGGTGCGTCGGCGTTCGGCAACAGTGCCACCGCCAGTGGCAAGTACAGCACCGCGCTCGGACAGGGCACCCAAGCGACCGGCAAGTACAGCACGGCAGTCGGCTGGCGTTCGTCTGCCAGCGGCTACTTCAGCACCGCGATGGGTGATCTTGCCATTGCCATCGGCAACTACAGCACCGCGGTCGGCAGCCACGTTTATGCCAGCGGCAAATATGCAACCGCGGTTGGCTCGTGGGCCTACGCGACGGGCTATGAAGGCACAGCGATCGGTGCCGGCAGTCATGCCGATGGACGGCTCTCCGCCGCATTCGGCGCGGGCGCGCATGCGACGAATGGCGGCACCACGGCAATGGGTGTAGGTGCCTATGCCGGCGGCTATATCGCCACCGCGATCGGCGCTGACGCTGTTGCACTGGGTGACCACTCCATTGCGGAAGGTTTCCGCGCCTACACGGCCGCTCCTGCAACCAACAGCATCGCGGTGGGTTACTTCGCCAACTCGCAAGGGTATGGAAGCGTCGCGATGGGCAGCAACGCCCAGGCATTGGGTGACAGCGGGATCGCGATCGGCAATGCCAGCGTGGCGAGCACGTATGGCACGGCGGTGGGTCCGTTTGCGGTGGCGCAGGGTTACTCGTCGGTAGCGCTGGGCGACACGGCGAATGCGATCGGAGCCGGGAGTGTTGCGGTGGGCAACAATGCGTACGCAGGTGGTGCGCAAGCGATGGCAATGGGCTCGGGTTCAACCGCCGATGGCAACTACGCGGTTGCCCTCGGCGTGGGCGCCGTGGCACCGAGCCGCCGCGCGATCGCGATCGGCCAGAACGCGACGGCCAGTGGTGCCCAAGGCTTTGCGCTGGGCAGTTATGCCGCAGCTACGGGCAACAACTCGGTAGCGTTGGGTGGAGCGATCGATCTGAACGGCGACGGAAAGGTCGAACCCGGCGAAAACACCGTAGCCTCGGGCGGATTGTCGGCAGCGTTGGGCGTCAACGCGCAGGCGACCAACGACAGCACCACTGCAGTGGGTGCGGAGTCGGTTGCATCGGGTCTGGGCGCGACAGTCGTTGGCAGCACGGCGCAGGCGTCCGGCCTTGCCGCGGTCGCGGTCGGCTTCGGGGCACAGGCTTCGGCCGACGGTTCGGTCGCCATGGGCTGGAACTCGATCGCCAACACGCCCTACACCGTGTCGTTCGGTGGCAACGGGGTCTATCGCGAATTGGTCAACGTGGCCGATCCGACGACGGCGCACTCCGCGGTGACGCTGGGGTATCTGCAAAACAATTACTCCACCAGCGACGTGATCGCCAACCTGTCGCACGAAATCGACTCTCTGACCAAGCAGATGAACAGCCTCACGGCGGGCAGCACATCCACGGCTACCGCGTCCTCGGGTGCGGCATCGGCAACAGCAACAGCGGCGCAGACGACATCCGGTGCGTCCGGAGGAAGCGGCAATTCCACGGCCGTCAGTTCCGCGCCGACGTCCGTCGCCAGTACGGGCGGGGCGAAGAGCACCGCGGGCAATCCGGCTGGTGGGCGCGCGCAGTCAGACAGCCCGGCGCCAGCCGCTCCGTCGACGCCGTCGGCTGCTGCCGAGCAGTCAACGGTGGCGAGTGCCTCCGCGGATCAGCAGACGCAGGAGGCCATCAACTCTGCCAACACGTATGCGCAATCGCAGAACTCGCAGACGTTGAGCGCGGCGAACGCATACACCAACCAGGCGCTGGCCAGCTACGTGACGACGGATGCCTTCAACCAGTTCCAGCAGCAGGTGAACATCCAGTTCCAGGAGCAGGACAAGCGCATCGATACCCTCGGTGCGATGGGTGCTGCAGCAACCCAGATGGCCATCAATACCGCGGGTCTCTCGGGTGACAACCGCGTCGGTCTCGGCCTGGGCACCTACGGTGGCAAGCAGGCCGCGTCCATCGGCTACCAGCACATGTTCTCCAACCAGAAGGCGAGCATTTCGGCTGGTGTCTCCTCGGGGGGCGGTGAGACCTCTGGAGGTGTGGGCGTGGGCTTCAGCTGGTAATCGCTTGAAGCGACGCGGGTGCATGCACCCGCGTCGATAGCACTTTGGCAGTCGGGGGCTTGGTTGCGGGTTCTGGTCTGAGATCCGTAGCTGGTGCGAAGTGAAGCGCAGACGATGGAACACGGAGGCAACCGGACCCGAAGACTATTTGGATGTTTGTTTCAACTGCAGTGAATGTCGCATCGATCTCGATGCCCTTTGAACCCAGTGGAGAGGAACCATCATGTTCAAAAATCGTGCAACTTTGCGTAGCCGGATTCTTTCAGTTGCCGTCATCAGTGCACTCGGTGTGACTGGCGCTGCAGTTGCCGCCACGGCGGTACAGCGGCCCGTCCGGGCCGGTGCAGCGCCGGCGGCCCAGTTTGGTGTGCTGACTCGTGCCACCACGCTCAATCGTGGCGACGTGGTGAAGAGCGCGGTGCCGCTGTCGAAGCCGGTGCGCGTGACCGTGACCCTGAAGCTTCGTGACGAGGCCGGCATGAAGGCGTTCCTGGGCCAGCCCTCGCACGGGGTGATGAGCCAGGCGCAGTTGGCCAACCACCTGCCGACGCAGGCGCAGGCGCAAGCCGTCGCCAATTACCTCAAGGGCGCCGGCTTCACCAACATCCAAATCTCGGCGAACCGGATGCTGGTCAACGCGACGGGAAGCGCGGCGGCTGTGCAGTCCGCATTCAAGACGCCGCTGGTGAACGTGCACACGAAGGACGGCCGCAACGCGTTCGCCAACAGCGCGGCGATCCAGATCCCGGCGTCGCTGCAGGGAACGGTGCAGGCGGTGCTGGGCCTGCAGACGGTGCACAAGGCGCACACCTTGGTGCAGACGAACGCGCGTGTAGGCGTGGGCGGCCACATGCCGACCGAATTCGCTGACATCTATGGTGCCTCATCGCTGCCCGCGGCCACGGACGTGGATGCGGCCGTGTGGGGTTGGGGCAGCATGGAAAACACGGTCAATGACTTGACCGACTTCATGGAGAGCACTGGCCTGAGCGCCGGCACCGTCAACGTGGTCTGCACCGACACCAACGGCATCGATTGGTCAACCTTCACACCCTTGGGCGGCATCAGCATCGGCGATCCCACCTGCAACGGCAATTTCGACGAGGGCGAGACCGAGTGGTCGATGGACAGCCAAAGCATCCTCGCCATGAGCGGCGGCGTGAAGAGCCTGACCTTCTACGCTGCGTACGGCGGGTACAACATCACGGTCACCGATTCCTTGAATGAGATCGTGACACCGACCGTTGGCGAACCGCTGGCGCAGGTGATCAATGCCTCGTTCGGCGAATGCGAGCGCTACCAGGATGCGAACCAGGGCGGCGACGGTTCGATGCAGTCCAACGACGCGATGTTCCAGCTTGCGGTTGCGCAGGGGCAGACCTTCTCGGTCTCGACGGGCGATGCTGGCTCCGACGAATGCGGCGATGGCCAGGCCAATTCCGCGAGCTATCCGGCCAGTTCGCCGTGGGTGGTGGCGGTCAGCGGCACCACGCTGCGCGCTTCGGATACGACATGGGCACGCGAGAACGTGTGGCTGGACGCGGGCGGTAGTCCGAGCTCGGCCGAAGCGGCGCAACCCTGGCAGGCGGGGCTGACCTACGGCACGTTTGCCGGCCAGCGCGGTCCGGACGTGGCGTTCGATGCCAACCCGAGTTCGGGTGAGCTCGTACTGCTTCAGGGCAACTACTACCAGATCGGCGGGACCAGCCTTGCCGCGCCGCTCTTCGCCGGTTCGTGGGCGCGCATCCTGGAGAGCAACCCCGCGCTCGGGTTTGCAGCACCGAGCCTGTACACGTTGCCGGCGGCGGCATTGCACGACGTGCGCGCGGGCAACAACGGGCAGTACCTGGCCAAGCCGGGTTGGGACTGGGCGACGGGTCTCGGCAGCTTCGACGTGGGCAGGGCGGCGGCCATCCTGGCGCCGGCTCAGCCGGAAGTTCGCCGCACGACGAAGCGCTGATCCAAGCTTGCAAAAAGCAACCGCACCGGACAGGACGCCCGGTGCGGTTTTTATTTGTGCGTCGTGGTAGCCGATCCCTGCAATCAGCAGCCCGTCATGCGTCGCTGGGATTCACCCGTGCAGCCGCATGCGTGATGGGCGGCTGTTCGCCACCAGGCGTGCAACTTGTTCCCGGGTTTTCAGCAGCGCGCCGCGGAAATAGCGCACGCGCAATTCCAAGCCGCGCGGACTGATGCCAATGTACGAAAAATCGACGCCCGGCCAGTGCGCCCAACGCAAGGTATCGGTGAACCCTTCGTTCTCGAGCTCCAGCAGGACGCCGATGCAAGGGAAATCATTGGCGCGTGCATATTTCTCAAGCACCTTGTAGGTGTGCCGAAGCAGCGGCCTCACCAGCTTGCTGGAGCGCCAGGCTTTGCCCACGAAGCAGCGGTAGTAGTACATGGGTTGCCCGAGGCGCGGCAGGATTTTCTGCGCGACGGTCGCTACCGCGACCAATTCCCCGCGTTCGTCCACGACGTGAGCGACGACCTCGTCAAGCCGGCGGGTGGCTTCATCGCCGGAGACATTCGCCTGCTCGCGTTCCCAGAATGCACGAATGGCGTTTCCGGTTTGCTGGTCCAGTTGCTGCCAGTCGGTGATGGTTTCGTAGGCGTGCTCGGTCATGTGCGGTCTGCCCCTGCGGAGTTTCCCCACTATAACCAAATGCAGTGCCCGCAAGCGCAAGGGTGACGGGAAAACTCAGCCGTCCTGTGCCAGTGCGTGCGCGGCGTGTGCCTTGATGGTTTTCACCATCGAAGCGAGCCCGTTCGAGCGGGTGGGGGAAAGATGCTTGCCCAGCCCGATCGCATTGATGAAGGACGGATCGGTATCCAGGATGGCGCGCGCGCTTTGTCCCGAATAGACGCGCAGCAGCAGTGCAACCAGGCCCGAGACGATTGCGGAATCACTGGCCGCACGCAGGTCGAGGCGATTCGCATCGCCCGACACCACGATCCAGACCTGCGACTGGCAACCGTCGACCTTGTTGGCATCGATCCTTTCTGCATCGGGCAGCGGCGGCAATTTGCGCCCGAGGTCGATCAGGTATTGGTAGCGGCCGGTCCAGTCATCGAACAAACCGAACTCGTCGATGATCTCCTGTTGCGCGTTCTGTATGGAGGATGCGTTCATCAGTTGGCGATTTTCCAGCGGGTGCCGTCGGCGCCGTCTTCGATGGCGACACCCATGGCCGCGAGCTCGGCACGGATCGCATCGGCGCGCGCGAAGTCGCGCGCCTCACGTGCGGCGCGGCGCGCTTCGATCAGGTTTTCCACGCGTGCAGAGTCGACATTTTCCGAGCCGCGCTTGAACCAGGCCTCAGGATCCTGTTGCAGCAGGCCAAGCAATTCGGCGCTTGCGAGCAGGTCTGCCTTGATGCGGCGCAACCCCGCGATTGCATTGTTGGACAGAGGCCGCGCTTCGTGTTCCAGAAGATGACGCGCTTCGAAAGCGAGTCCATTTAATGCCGCGAGTGCCTGCGGCGTATTGAGATCGTCCTCGAGTGCTTCATCGACGTCGCGGGTTGAGATGGCGGGTTCCACATCGAAAGTCGCCAGATCGCGCAACGTGCCATACAGCCGATCCAGCGTCGCGATGCTCTGCTCGATCAGCGCATCCGACCAGTCCAGCGGCTGGCGGTAGTGCGCCGACAACAGCGCATAGCGAAGCGCTTCGGGCGGAAATTTTTCGAGCAGCGCATGCAGCTGCTTCACGTTGCCGATCGACTTGCTCATCTTGGCGCCGTCGAAGGTGAGCATGCCGTTGTGGAGCCAATAGCGCGCGAAGGTCTTGCCGCCATGCGCACAGGTCGATTGCGCGACTTCGTTTTCGTGGTGGGGGAACAGCAGATCGTTGCCGCCAGCGTGGATGTCGATGGTTTCGCCCAGGTGCGCGGCTGCCATCGCGGAGCACTCGATATGCCAGCCCGGCCGGCCGCGCCCCCACGGGCTATCCCAGCCGGGCAGGTTCGGCGTGGAAGGCTTCCACAGCACGAAGTCGGCAGGGTTGCGCTTGTAGGGCGCAACTTCGATGCGCGCGCCCGCGATCATTTCGTCGGTCGAGCGGCCCGACAGCTTGCCGTAGTCCGCGAACTTGGCCACGTCGAACAGCACGTGGCCTTCGGCGGCATAGGCGTGGCCGGACGCGATCAGGTTCTCGCACATCGCGATGATGGCGGCGATGTGCTGTGTCGCCAGCGGTTCCACGTCGGGCGGCGCGACGCCCAGCTTCGCCATGTCCTCGCGGTAGATCGCGGCGTATTTCTCGGCAACGGCCGTGATGGGCACGCCCGCTTCCAGTGCCGCCGCGTTGATCTTGTCATCCACGTCGGTGATGTTGCGCGCGTACACCAGCTTGCCGTAACGGCGGCGAAGGAGCCGCGCCAACACGTCGAACACCACCGGGCCGCGCGCATTGCCGATGTGCACATAGTTGTACACGGTCGGGCCGCACAGATACATCGTCACCCGTTCGGGGTCGGTGGGCGCGAAGGGCTCGACGCGGCGGCTCAGCGAGTTGTGGAGGCGCAAGGCCATGTTCGATACCGGTGTGTCCGATGGGCAAAATAAGCAAGGGATTTTATCAGGTTGCATGAATTGCTTGAGCGCCTATTCAGGGTCGCGATGGTTCAATGCGGGCCACGAGTCGATACGCCTACAGGCGGGAGCAGATCATGTACAGGGCCACCACCGCCGCGTTGCTGGCGGCGTTTGCAATTGCGGCGAATGCGCAGGGGTATCCGCCGCCACCTCCTCAGCGCGGTCCGGCTGCCAACGTGCATTACGGCTGGGCGGAAGTCCTGCGCGCGGACCCGGTGTACGGCACGGTCGCGCAGCCTCCGCAGCAGCAGTGTTATCCGCAGACGGTGACGCAGCAGGACAACAACCACACCGGCGGCACCGTGCTCGGCGCCATCGTCGGTGGCGTGCTCGGCAGCACGGTGGGCAAGGGCGATGGCCGCAAAGCGGCGACGGTCGCCGGTGCCGTGGCGGGCGGCGTGGTCGGCAATCGCGTATCGGCCGCGCACGACCGCAGCTACACCACGCAGCAGACGGTCTGCCAGCCGGTGAACTACCCGCCGCAGCAGCAGATCATCGCCTACGATGTGGAATACCGCTACCGCGGCGATGTCTACATGTCGCGCCTGCCGTACGATCCCGGCGAGCGCCTGCGCGTGAGGATCACGGTCGCGCCGGCCGAGTGAAATCGTTGCATCCGCGCGGCGGGTGTGCGACGATGCGCCGCCTTGATCTCCAGCCCATGACGACAACTACCCGCCACTTCCCGGTCATCCTCACCAGCGCCCGCGCGGCTGCGGGAATGACTTCGCGCGCGCGCCGACCGGAGTACCGTCATACGGCCGGGTAGGCAGTCGCGCGCATTGGTGTAATACCGAACGACAAAAACCCGGCCCTCGTGCCGGGTTTTTTCTTGCCCGTCATCCCGGCCATGGACTGGCCGGGATCCAGAACCAGGGACGAAAAAAAACCATCCATGGCCGACTTTCCACAAAAGCACCAAACCGGCCGTCCTGGCCACGTTCCATGGAAGCCTTGATCACATGAACCTTCGACATTTCATCACCACCCAGGATTGGAGCCGCGCCGAGATCGACGCGCTGCTCGACCAGGCCGCTGCGTTCAAGCGGACGCCGTCAGGGACACAACTCGCCGGCAATTCGGTTGCTCTGCTGTTTTTCAATCCGTCGATGCGCACGCGCACCAGCTTCGAACTGGGCGCGTTCCAGTTGGGTGGCCACGCGGTGGTGCTGTCGCCGGGCAAGGACGCGTGGCCGATCGAATTCGCCGTGGGCACGGTGATGGATGGCGAGGCCGAAGAACACGTCGCCGAAGTGGCGCGCGTGCTGTCACGCTACGTCGACTTGATCGCGGTGCGCGCGTTCCCGAAATTCAAGGACTGGTCGGTCGACCGCGAGGACCGCGTCGTCAAGGCATTCGCGAAATACGCGACGGTGCCCGTGATCAACATGGAAACCATCACGCATCCGTGCCAGGAACTCGCGCATGCGCTGGCACTGCGCGAACACCTCGGCGAGCTGCGCGGCAAGAAGTACGTGCTGACCTGGACGTACCATCCGAAGCCGCTCAACACCGCGGTCGCCAACTCCGCGCTGCTGATCGCGACCAAGATGGGCATGGACGTGACGCTTTTGTGTCCGACGCCGGATTACGTGCTGGACGAGCGCTACATGGCGTTCGGCGAACAGAACGCACGTGAGTACGGCGGCTCGCTGCGCGTGACGCATGACATCGAAGATGCCTATCGCGGCGCCGACGCCGTGTACGCAAAAAGCTGGGGCGCGCTGCCATTCTTCGGTCGCTGGGACGAGGAAAGGCCGATCCGCGATGCGCACAAACACTTCATCGTGGACGAGGCCAAGATGGCGCTCACCAACCACGCGGTATTCAGCCATTGCCTGCCGCTGCGTCGCAACGTCAAGGCCACCGATGCGGTGATGGACGCGCCGTATTGCATCGCGATCGACGAAGCGGAGAACCGCCTGCACGTGCAGAAGGCGGTGATGGCAACCCTTGCTGCACAGACGGAGAAAACGGCATGACGGGTCATCAACATCACTACCGCGTCGACGTGGAGTGGACCGGTAATCGCGGCACCGGCACCGATGGTTATCGCAACTACGGCCGCGAGCACGTGATCCGCATCGAGGGCAAGCCGGACATCGCCGGTTCGTCCGACCCGACGTTCCGCGGCGACGCCGCGAAACACAATCCGGAAGACATGCTGGTGACTGCGCTTTCCACCTGCCACATGCTGGCCTATCTGCACGTCGCCACGCTTGCCGGCGTGGTGGTGACGGCCTACACCGATATCGCCAAAGGCACGATGGTCACCGAGGGCAACGGCGGGCATTTCACCGAAGTGGTGCTGCATCCGGTGGTGACGATCACGGCCGGCAGCGATGCCGCCAAGGCCGTAGCCGCGCACGACGACGCACATCACGCGTGCTTCATCGCTTCTTCCGTCAATTTCCCGGTGCGTTGCGAGCCGCGCATCGTCGTCGACAACACCTGATTTGCGGAACACATACATCATGAGCAAAGACATCGTTCTTGCCTTTTCGGGCGGCCTCGACACCAGCTTTTGCGTGCCGTACCTGAAGGAACGCGGCTGGTCGGTGCATACCGTATTCGCCGATACCGGCGGCGTCGGCGCGGAAGAACGCGCATACATCGAGGCGCGCGCGGAAGAACTCGGCGTCGCTTCGCACGTCACCATCGACGGTGGTCCCGCGCTGTGGGAACACTTCGTCAAGCCGTTCATGTGGGCGGGCGAGGGCTACCAGGGCCAGTATCCATTGCTGGTTTCCGATCGCTACCTGATCGTGGAAGCCGCGATCAAGCGCGCGGCCGAGCTCGGCACCCGCGCGATCGCGCACGGCTGCACCGGCATGGGCAACGACCAGGTGCGCTTTGACTTGACGGTGAAGGCGCTGGGCGATTTCGAAATCGTCGCGCCTATCCGCGAAATCCAGAAGGAACACAACGCGGTGCGCGCGTACGAACAGGAATACCTGAAACAGCACGGCTTCGAGGTGCGTGCGAAGCAGCAGGCCTACACCATCAACGAGAACCTGCTGGGCGTCACCTTGTCGGGCGGCGAAATCGACCGCTGGCAGGCGCCCGGCGAAGACGCGCGCGGCTGGTGCAAGCCGCGCAGCGAATGGCCATCCGAACCGCTGCGCGTGAAGCTCGGCTTTGCCAATGGCGTGGCGCAAACGCTGGATGGCGAACGCATCGCCGGGCACATGCTGCTGGCGAAGCTGAATCATCTGTTCGCGCAGTACGGCGTCGGCCGCGGACTCTACACCGGCGACACCACGATCGGCTTGAAAGGCCGCATCGTGTACGAAGCACCGGGTCTTGTCGCATTGCTGACGGCGCACCGGGCGCTGGAAGAAGCCGTGCTGAGCAAGCAGCAGAATCGTTTCAAGCCGGAAGTCGCGCGCAAGTGGGTGGAACTGGTGTACGAAGGCTTCTTCCACGATCCGCTGAAGGCCGACCTCGAAGCGTTCCTGGCATCGTCACAGCGTTGCGCCGAGGGCGAGGTGACGCTGGAAACCCGCGGCGGTCGGGTGGACGCGGTGGCCGTGTCATCCAAACACATTCTCAATGCGAAAGGTGCGACTTACGCGCAAGCTGCCGATTGGGGCGTAGCCGAGGCAGAGGGTTTCATCAAATTGTTCGGCATGAGTTCGATCCTCTGGGCCGAGGTCAATCGCGCGGCGGACGGGCACTAATTCGCATGCGTATCCTGCAGGTCAGCACGGACAAAGATCGACTCGACATCGAGCTGATCCACCGCTTCCTGAGCGAAGAGGCCTATTGGAGCCGCGGCATTCCGCGCGAGGTGGTGGAGCGTGCGATTGAGGGTTCGTTGTGTTTCGGCGGCTATCTCGATGGGCGCCAGGTGGCATTCGCACGGGTGGTTACCGACGGCGCCACCTTCGGTTATCTCGCGGACGTGTTCGTGGTGCCGGAACATCGCGGGCGGGGTCATTCCAGGACGTTGATGGCTGCGGTGATCGCGCATCCGAAGCTGCAGGGCTTGCGCCGCTTCACGCTGGCCACCCTCGACGCCCACGGGCTGTACGCCTCCTTCGGGTTCGCCACACCGGCGCGGCCCGAAACCCTGATGGAAAAATTCGACCCGGACATCTATGCCAAGGCGCCGTCCGGGCCATGAACGCGCTCCTCCAATCCACGCTGGTGCACCTGAAGGCACTGGTCGGGTTCGATACTCGCAATCCGCCGCGAGCGATCGGCACGGACGGCATTTTCGAATACCTTCGCGCGCAATTGCCGGGCTTCGATGTCGAGGTGAGCGATCACGGCGCAGGCGCGGTGTCGCTGCTCGCGACGCGCGGCAAGCCGAAGCTGCTGTTCAACATGCACCTCGATACCGTGCCGGATTCGCCGCAGTGGAGCGCGAGTCCGTTCGAGTTGCGCGTGGGCAGAGATCGCGCGATCGGCTTGGGTGCGTGCGACATCAAGGGCGCGGCGGCGGCGTTGCTGGCGGCAGCGAACGCGTCGAAGGGCGACATGGCGCTGCTGTTCACGACCGACGAGGAAGGCGCGGACCCGCGCTGCGTCCGTGCGTTTCTGCGCGATGCTTTCTTTCCCCCCCCCGCGGGGGAAGATGCCGAAGGCGGATGGGGGAAACACTTCGAAGGAGTCATCGTCGCCGAACCCACGCGTTGCAATGCTGTACTCGCCCACCGTGGCATCCAGTCGGTGCGCGTGCGCTTCGAGGGGCGGGCGGGCCATGCATCCGGCGAACAAAAGCCTTCGGACAGCGCGTTGCATCAGGCGGTGCGCTGGAGCGCGGCCGCACTGGATTTCGCCGAATCGCAATCGAACGAAAGCTTCGGCGGCTTGCGCGGCATGCGCTTCAACATCGGCCGCATCGAAGGCGGCATCAAGGCCAACATGATCGCGCCGGAAGCGGAGCTGCGGTTCGGCATGCGGCCGTTGCCATCGATCGACATGGATGGTTTGCTCGAACGGTTGCGTGCACTCGCGGAGCCCGCGCCTGCCGTGTTCGAGGAAACCTTCCGCGGTCCGCCATTGCCGGCCGACGCAGCCCATGCGGAATCGCACTTGCGCAATGCGCGCGCACTTGCGGACGCGCTGGAAATTCCGGTCGGCGATGCAGTCGATTTCTGGACCGAAGCGGCGCTGTTCTCGCAAGCCGGCTGCACCACCTTCGTCTATGGTCCGGGCGACATCGCGCAGGCGCACAGCGCCGACGAATGGGTGGGGCTGGATCAACTCGAAGCCGCGGCACGAACCTATCTGCGCATTGTGGAGAAGTCGTCATGAACACGTTTGGCCCTGGAACTGCCGACACTGCACTGTTCGCCAGCCCGCAATACCACCGGAGGTCGCTTCCGGTGGTCCGCGCGTGAGGATGCAATCGGCATGAGCGAAGTCCGCAACACCATCGTGCGTCTGTTGTCCGCGATGGGCAGCGCGCGCGAAATCCAGCAGTACCTGAAGCGCTTTTCGCAGCTGGATGCCAAACGTTTCGCCGTGGTCAAGGTTGGCGGCGCGGTGCTGCGCGATGACTTGACCGAACTCGCGTCGTCGCTGACGTTCCTGCAGCGCGTCGGATTGACGCCGATCGTGGTGCATGGCGCGGGTCCGCAGCTCGACGAGGAACTCGTCAAGGCGGGTATCGAGAAGCGCACGGTCAACGGTTTGCGCGTGACGCCGCCGCAGGCGCTCGGCATCGTGCGGCGCGTGTTCCACCAGCAGAACCTCGCGCTGGTCGATGCGCTGCATGCGATGGACACGCGCGCGACGTCGGTGGTGTCGGGCGTGTTCGCGGCGGATTGGCTGGATCGCGAAAACTGCGGCCTCGTCGGAAAAGTCGAACGCATCGAACTCGCATCCATCGAGGCCAGCCTGCGCCAAGGCTCGATCCCGATCATCGCCAGCCTCGGCGAAACCGACGAAGGCCAGATCCTCAACATCAACGCCGATTTCGCGGCCAACGAACTGGTGCGTGTGCTGCAGCCTTACAAGATCGTGTTCCTGACCGGCACCGGCGGTTTGCTGGATGGAGCGGGCAAGGTCATCGATTCGATCAACCTGTCGACCGAGTACGAAGCCCTGATGGCGCAGCCTTGGGTTTCGGGTGGCATGCGCTTGAAGCTGGAGCAGATCGCCGATCTGCTGCGCGATCTCCCGCCGGCATCGTCGGTGTCGATCACGCGGCCGTCGGAATTGGCGAAGGAACTGTTCACGCACAAGGGTTCCGGCACGCTGGTGCGGCGTGGCGAAAAGGTGCTGCGCTTCGAGTCGTGGGAAGGCGTCGACCTGGACCGCCTGCGCGCGCTGATCGATTCCAGTTTCGCGCCGCGCCGGCTCGCCGCGGATTATTTCGAACGCACGACGCCGTATCGCGTGTACGTCAGCGAGAATTGCCGCACCGCGATGATCCTGACCTTGGAGGACAGTCTGCCCTACCTCGACAAGTTCGCGGTGCTGGACGAGGCGCAGGGCGAGGGCCTGGGTCGCGCGGTCTGGCAGGTGATGCGGGCGGAAAACCCGAAACTGTTCTGGCGTTCGCGCCACGGCAACCGCATCAACGCGTTCTACCACGAGCAGTCGGATGGCTGCTTCAAGGCAGTGCAGTTCAGGGTGTTCTGGTATGGCCTCGACGCCGATTTCGAAACCATCGAGCGTTGCGTGGCGCATTGCGCGCAGCGTCAAGCGACGCTGATCGGCTGACATGAGTACCTCCATGAAATCGATCGGCATCATCGGGGCGCGCGGCCATACCGGCGCGGAATTGATCCGCCTGATCTCGAGCCATCCCGCGTTGGAACTCGCCTTCGTTTCATCACGCGAACTGGACGGCCAGCGCGTCGATGCCCACAACGCCGCGTACACCGGGAACTTGCACTACGAAAACCTCGACGCGCAATCCGCCGCCGCCCGACGCGCGGACGTCATGATCCTCGCCTTGCCCAACGGCAACGCCGCGCCTTACGTCGAAGCGAGCGATGCCGCAGCGCCCGGCACGCTGATCGTCGACCTGTCTGCCGACTACCGCTTCGATCGCACGTGGTATTACGGACTGCCGGAGCTCACCCGCGACACGTGGCGTGGGCAACGTCGCATCAGCAATCCGGGCTGCTATGCAACAGCGATCGAACTGACCGTCGCGCCGTTGAAGGACTTGCTTGCCGCGCCGCCGGTGTGTTTCGGCGTGTCGGGATATTCCGGCGCCGGCACCACGCCTTCCGACAAGAACGATCCGGAGAAGCTGCGCGACAACCTGATGCCGTACGCGCTGACCGGCCACGTCCACGAAAGGGAAGCGTCGTTCCAGCTCGGCGTGCCGGTGGAGTTCATCCCGCACGTCGCGCCGCATTTCCGGGGACTCACGGTCACCAGCAATCTGTATTTGTCACAGCCCATGAAAAGGGACGCGGTGCTCGCACGCTTCCACCGTGCATACGATTCCGAAAGACTCGTGCGTGTCCTGGAAGATCCGCCATGGGTCAGCCGCATTGCCGGGAAACATCATGCGGAAATCGGCGGATTCGCGCTGTCGGCGGACGGCCGGCGCGTGGTGATTGCCGCGGTGCTGGACAATCTTTTGAAAGGTGCCGCGACGCAGGCGATGCAGAACATCAATCGCGCCATCGGCGTGGACGAATGGACGGGGATCCCCCATGACTGATTTGCTGTGGCAAAAGCCGGACAGCAAGGTCGATGCAAGGATCATGCGGTTCCTTGCCGGCGATGACGTGCTGCTGGATCGCGAATTCTTCCTGCACGACATCACGGCCAGCAAGGCACACGTCGAGGGCCTGGCGAACATCGGCGTGCTCGGCGCAGATGAAGCGGCAGCGCTGAAGCGCGAACTCGACGCGCTGGCCGAGGATTTCCACAGGGGCGCATTCGTGCTGGATGATCGTTTCGAAGACGGTCATTCCGCCATCGAAGCACGGTTGACCGAGCGGCTCGGTGACATCGGCCGCAAGGTGCACACCGGACGCAGCCGCAACGACCAGATCCTGGTGGCGACGCGACTGTGGCTGAAGGAAAAACTCATGGCGCTGCAGCAGTATTGCGCCGCGGCCGCGCGGGTTTGCCTTGATCGTGCAGCCAATGAATCGCTGCCGATGCCCGGCTACACGCATCTGCAGCGCGCGGTGGTTTCATCCACGTCGATGTGGTGGGCCGGTTTCGCGGAAGCCTTCATCGACGACGCATGGCGCGCGCGACAGACGCGCGAATGGATCGACGCCAATCCGCTCGGCAGCGCAGCCGGTTACGGCGTCAACCTGAAGCTCGATCGCGAACACACCACGCGCGCGCTCGGCTTCGCGCGCATGCAGGTGGCGGCGACGTATGCACAGCTTTCGCGTGGCAAGTTCGAGATGGCGGCGCTGGAAGCCATCGGCGGCGCATTGCTTGATCTGCGCCGGCTGGCGTGGGACCTGTCGTTGTTCACGACCGCCGAACTCGGGTTCGTGTCGCTGCCGCCCGCATACACGACCGGCTCGTCGATCATGCCCAACAAGCGCAATCCGGACGTGATCGAACTGCTGCGCGCGAGTTACGCCAGCGTCGCCGCCGCGCGCACCGGGATCGAGCAACTGCTGTCGCTGCCCTCCGGCTACCAGCGTGACCTGCAATTCAGCAAGAATGGTTTGTTCCACGGCGTACATCGCGGATTGATGGCGCTGGAATTGCTGCCGGATTTGTTGGCGCGCATGCGCTGGAACGAAGCCGCGATGCGTGCCGCGATCGAACCCGCGATGTACGCGACGGATGTCGCGATCGAGCAGGCGGCCAAGGGCGTGCCGTTTCGCGACGCCTATCGCGCAGCCGCGAATGCGGCAAACGCAACGGGGCAGGGCCGCACGCCCGAGCAAAGCCTCGCCGCGCGCACCTCGCCCGGTGCGCACGCCGACCTGCGCCTGGATGTGCTGTCGTCGCGCCTTGCCGAGCTGGAGTGAAATTGCGGCCCCGATGGCGTAGCTGGCCATTGCGCCCCGTGCTGCGCTAGGCTGCATCGGCCGTTCACATCCAGGGGGAAGTCACGTGAAAGCCGTCGTATCGATGCCGTCGATCCGCAAGCCGCGCCTGGTCGAAATCGCGGTCGCCGTTCTTGTCCTGTTGTTGCTCTGGTCGAGCTTCGTGGCCATCGGCCCGGGCGAACGCGGCGTGCTGATGACTTTCGGCGCGGTCCAGCACGGCGTGCTCGCGCCCGGACTGCACATGAAGATTCCGCTGGTGCAGACGGTCAAGCGCATGAACGTGCAGATCCAGAAATCGCAGACGCAGGAAACGGCGGCGAGCCGCGACCTGCAGGACGTGACCAGCGAAGTCGCGGTGAACTGGGCGATCAACCCGCTGGATGCCGAGTGGGTTTACGAACGGCTGGGCGATGAAAGCCAACTCGCCGACAAGGTGATCGCACCGATCGTGTCCAACGCGGTCAAGGCCGTCGCCGCGCACTACGACGCCGAGCAACTGGTCGAGAAGCGCGACCAGGTGCGCGACCAGATCCAGCAGCAGATCGTCGCTGCGCTGACGCAATACAAGGTGCAGGTGCAGGGCGTCAACATCACCAACTTCCAGTTCAGCCAGGACTACTCGCACGCGATCGAACAGAAGCAGGTGGCGCAACAGCGCGCGCAACAGGCCGAGTACGATCTCGCGCGCGTCAAGGTGCAGGCGCAGCAGGAAGTCGCGCAGGCCGAGGGCCAGGCGCAGGCGCAGAAACTCCTGCAAAGCACGCTGACGCCGCAGATCATCCAGTTGAAGGCCGTCGAGAAATGGAACGGCGTGCTGCCGCAGGTCACCGGCAACGGTGCGGTGCCGTTCATCGGCAACATGGATACGATGGCCAAGCCCGTGGCGGTGCCGGCGCCGCGGGGCTGATCGCTTTCGGGTCTGCCTTGCTCACGCGCCGCGGGTTTTTCGGCGCCTTGCCGGAAGCGAAGTGCGCGCCGGCTTCCTGCGAGATGCACCGGAGGCGCCGAGCAGTTCGACCAGTCGCGACTCGCATGGCGAGAGATCGTAGCCGCGGCGCTGCGAGATCACGAACGTGAGTGCACGCATGTGCCAGGCGCGGCGTTCGAGTTCGACAAGCTGTCCGTTCGCCAGATCCTCCGCGACGAGGTGCTGCGGCAAATGTCCCCAGCCGAGGCCGGCCTTGAGCAGGTCACGCTTGGCGCCGAGATCGTTGACCAGCCATTGACGCTTGCCGGCAACGCCCTGTTGGGTCTTGTCTGCACCACGCTGGTTGTCCGTCACGACGACTTGGATATGCCGGCCAAACTCGTCCTTTGGAACGGGTTTCGGTGTAGAAGCGAGCGGATGCGAAGGAGCGCATACCGTCACCATCTTCTCGTCGCGCAGCCAACGTCGCTCGATGGCATCCGGGTTCACTTCCGGCACGTCGTCGATC
>Ga0079221_10000111_pt1 | contig 17411 bp, 14 predicted proteins | sample GAAS200_FD_75069 | JGI IMG/M metagenome (GOLD analysis project Ga0079221, IMG submission 75069) | Agricultural soil microbial communities from Georgia to study Nitrogen management - GA AS200 | ecosystem: Environmental > Terrestrial > Soil > Agricultural land | place: USA: Georgia | collected... | reverse complement strand
TGCCATTGGGCGGCCTGGCCAACGGATTGCTGCTGCACTACGGCTACAAGCTGCGCCGCAGCACCTTCAACGACAATCCCATCGTCGCCGTCAACGAACAGCAGGGCAAGCTGCCGTTCCGCACGATGTGGATCAAACCGGTCGCCGCGTTGATCACGCTGGGTTGTGGCGGTTCGGCCGGCAAGGAAGGCCCGTGCTCGCACATCGGTGCCAGCCTTGCGGCCACGGTCGGGCGCCTGTTGCGCCTGAACCCAGAAATGCGCAAGCGGTTGCTCGCGTGCGGCGTCAGCGCCGGGTTTTCCAGCGTGTTCGGCACGCCGATCGCGGGTGCGATCTACGGCGTCGAGATGCTGGCGATCGGCCGCATCCGCCATGACTTCCTGTTTCCCGGGATCGTGGCCGGCGTCACCGCGTTCGAGGTCTCGCGCTGGCTGGGTGTGCCATATCCGCAGTACCACATCGCCTTCGTCGGCGATTTCACCGAGTGGCTGTTTCTGAAAACGGTGGTGGTCGGGATCCTGTGCGGCGCAGTGGCGTGGCTGTTCGTGGAATTGCTGCAACAGTCGAAGAAGGCATTCGGCTGGTTGCGCGAGCGCTACGCGCTATGGCCGCCGTTGATGCCGCTGCTCGGCGGCGTGGTGCTGGCGCTGCTGATCATCGCGATTCCGAACCAGTACCTGGGCCTGAGCCTGCCGCTGATGGATCGCGCGCTGCACGGCGACGCGATGCCATACCTCGGTTTTTTCTGGAAGGCGTTGCTGGTGGCGATCACGTTGGGGTCGGGTTTCTACGGCGGCATCGTGACGCCGCAGTTCGTGATCGGCGCCGTCACCGGTGGTGCGTTCGCGCATCTACTCGGATTGCACGCGACGCTGGGCGCGGCGGTGGGGTTGGTCGCTGTGGTGGCGTCGGCGTCGAATGCCCCGATCGCGGCGATCCTCATGGGCGTGGAACTGTTCGGCGCCGATGCCACGCTATACGTGGCGGGCGCGTGCGTGGCTGCATACCTCGTCATCGGACATCGCAGCGTGTACCCCGAGCAGCAGATCGCCTTCAGCAAGTCGTCGTGGATCTTCGCGCGCGCCGACCTGCCGGTCGGTCAGGAGAAGGTGCGCCTGTCATACGGTTTGTTGCGCTGGTGGCGGCTGCGGCGCAGGCGGGCGAAGCTATCCGGCACGGCAAGGAAGTGAGGCTGGGTGCAAGGTTCGTTTATACTGCGCGATCCCGTGTGCGCCTGTAGCTCAGCTGGATAGAGTACTGCCCTCCGAAGGTAGTACTCATGCAGGATCCCGACTGCCCCGGCTGTCCCAGCGCCATTACTCGAAAACGATCGTCCGGAAACAAAAAATTCTTTAAAAACGCGCCTGTAGCTCAGCTGGATAGAGTATTGCCCTCCGAAGGCAAGGGTCGTGGGTTCGAATCCCGCCAGGCGCGCCAGTTTCTCTGGGACAGATTTGGGACGAGTTCGGGACGAAAGTTGCACGCCTTGGCCGGGCCGAAAGAGTAATGGCCACCAGCGCCGGCAGACGCGACCGCTTTCGGCGAGTCGCGCGCCCTGAGACAACCCCCCGGCACCCTCCGGGTTGCGCGAACAGCGCGAGCCAACACAGGGACCCCATCCATCAGCCCTTCACTCGGACGCGATACGCGCACGTGGCGTTCGACCTTGTGTCCTACCGCGTAAGATCCGTGTTGGGCAATTGCTTTCGCGGTGTGTTCGTTTTTGTGGCCCACTGCTGACCGCACTGGCATTGGGTTGGGCATCTGGGGGCGGCTTTGCGATGGCCGGCGCGACTTTCGCTGTTTGACGAGTGCGGCGGCCCGCTTGATCACGAATTGAATCTGTTGTGCATCCGCCCCTTCTAGGTGCCCCACGCGGAGACGGGCCGCTCAACTCGAGACGAGTTTCCGAATGTTGCAGCCAATCCATGAGCTGTTTCGCTGCCGCCCTATGGTTGGCACGGACTGCGCATTCCCAGACCACAGCAACACGCCATCCATGTGTCACCAGCGCTGCAATGGCCGCGTCGTCCCTTGCTCGATTTCGCGCGAGCTTCTCGTCCCAGAATGCGGTGCGCGTCTTTGGCAGGCGGAAGTACGGACAGTCGGAATGCCTGTGCCAGAAGCATCCGTGGACGAATACCGCCGCGTTCCACTTTGGCAACACGATGTCCGGTTTCCCCGGAAGCCTGGCAGAATGCAAGCTGTATCGGAACCCGGCATGCCAGATCTGCTTTCGGATAAGCAATTCTGGCGTGGTGTTCTTGCTCCGAACGCGTGACATCAGTGCCGAGCGTTTCACAGCGTCTATAACATCAACCATGGCATAAGGATCCAAGTCTTGCCTGCCGCACACAAACACGGTTCGAGCACGATCGGCGTGATTGACATCTTCGCAGGACCCGGAGGACTGGGTGAGGGATTCAGCAGCTTCACGTCATCTTCGGCCAAGCACCCATTCGACGTGGTGGCCTCCGCGGAAATGGAGATGGCTGCGCACGCGACGCTTCAGCTCCGCACGTTCATGCGGCTCGCCGAGCGCAAGAGTGGCTGCGTTCCCCGCGCCTACTACGACTTCTTGAAGCGGATAGCAAACGGTGAAGCTGAGCGACCGTCAGAGTGCTTCAGAGAAGGAAGGTGGGGCACCATTTGGAAGGAGGCCGAAGCACGGGCGATGAATCTCACCTTGGGTCAGGAAGCCGACAATCGACGCCTCTACGGACGAATAAGAGAGGTGCGCCGCGTTCATGACGAGATTGTCCTGATCGGAGGACCGCCTTGCCAAGCGTATTCGTTGGTCGGGCGGGCCCGCCAACGAAACGTGGATGGCTTCAGTACCAAGGGAACCCCGAAGCACTTTCTCTACCGACAATATCTGAGAATCCTGGCGGACTTCGCCCCGGCTGTCTTTGTCATGGAAAACGTCAAGGGCATTCTGACCTCCGTCGTGGGTGGGCGCGAGATGTTCAAGGCGATCACGAAGGACTTGTCCGATCCCGCTGCTGCTGTCGGCGGATCCGCTCGCCATGGCGTGGGCAGCAACCATCGGTATGTACTACTTCCCGTCCACGTCGGCCACAACCAATTGCGAACGTCGGAACTCGTTGCGGATCACCCGGAACGATTCGTTGTTCGTTGCGAATACCACGGGGTCCCGCAAGCACGTCATCGCGTCATCATCATGGGTGTCCGCGATGACCTTATGCATTCGGGTATCGCTCGGATACCCGGCCTCACGGGGAACGACGGTGGTCCGGTAAGCGTGGACGAGGCGTTGCAGGGGCTTCCCAGGTTGCGCAGTGGAGTGAGTCGGCAGATAGACAATGCCAACGTTTGGCATAAAACCATAAATTGCGAGCGCGCACGCCTCTCGCGTGAATTACGGTCCGTTCTTCCTGATGTGGCAGCATGTCTCGCGGACATGCGTCCGGCGCACCGGCTGCCACGCATGTCGAGCCGGTACGCGTCTGGCACCAGCCGATATTCCAAGCGCGTGCGTGATCCGGAACAGGCAGTGGTGCTGAACCACGAGACGCGTGGCCACATGGAATCGGATCTCGGGCGCTACCTTTTCTGTGCGGCATTCGCACAAGAACGTGGGCGCTCACCGACGGCTGAGAACTTTCCATGGCAGGTAGCGCCTGATCACCAGAATTGGGGAACGGGAGCCTTCTCGGACCGCTTTAGGGTGCAGCTTCGTGGCAGACCTTCGAGTACGGTAACCAGCCACCTGTCCAAGGATGGGCACGCGTTCATCCATTGGGATCCCAATCAGTGCAGGAGCCTTACAGTCCGGGAGGCGGCACGTCTGCAAACGTTTCCCGACAATTACGTTTTCCTAGGAAATCGCACCCAGCAATACGTGCAAGTCGGCAATGCTGTTCCGCCACTGATTGCCGAGCAAATTGCCCGGGTGGTTTGGCAGGTGCTAAATGGAGCGTAACGGGCGGCGGCCTGATTCGGTGGCATCTCGAGAGAGGGCGGCGCGGCCGTTGTAAGCAGCTTTGTGGTGTTGGCAAGATATGTGCTTCTTTCGTCGATGGGGCTGGCGAGGGCGGCTGCACCGCTCCGTCACGTATTTCAAAATCATTGGGGGAGAGGTGTGGCAATTGAACTGAGGCACCCACCCAGTGCGGCGTGCCTTTCGGCATCGATGCGGGACCTCGGGTATTCCCTTGAGACCGCGATCGCCGATCTCGTTGACAACAGCATCAGTGCTGGTGCAGATGCGATCGAGATCGTCGTCGATGCAGCCGGCAAGATGCCGGTCGTCGTTATTCTGGACAACGGATGCGGTATGGCGAAGCCAGAACTGTTGGCTGCCATGCGTCATGGAGCCACAAACCCGCGTCGTCTGCGAACCGCAGTGGATCTGGGGCGTTTCGGTCTGGGTTTGAAGACCGCGTCCTTCTCACAATCCCGGTCATTGACGGTTGTCAGCGTGAAGGAGGGTGAATGGTGCGGTGCCGAATGGAACCTCGATCGTATCGATGAGATGGATGATTGGGTCTTGGCGGTCCTTAGCGAGGCTGAAATAAAGGACCTTCCATATGTGGGCCAGCTTGGGATGCACGGTACGGCCATCGTCTGGCGGGAACTGGACCGTCTTGTGGAGGGCGATACAAGTGCTCCTTTGGACCAAGTCGTCAACGAGAAGACCGAACTGGTAGCGCGACACCTTTCCTTGGTGTTCCATCGATTCCTGTCGGGGGAAGCGCGCGGGTTCCAAAAGGTCTCGCTCTCGATCAACCGCCGTTCAATCGACGCGTTTGATCCGTTCTGCCGCAAAAATCCGGCCACCCAGATGTTGCCGGAGGAGATCGTCCGTGTGAACGGCAAGGTGGTACGCCTGCAACCGTACATATTGCCCCACCACAGTCGCCTCACCGCAACCGAGTTAGACCATTACCGGGATCGCAGCGACTTCTTGTCCAACCAAGGTGTCTATGTCTACCGGAACAGCCGCCTCATGGCTTGGGGAGGATGGTTCAGGCTTGTTCCAAAGGGGGAAGCCACTAAGCTCGCGCGCGTCCAGATCGACTTTCCGAACAGTCTTGACGAGGCTTGGACCATCGATATCAAAAAGTCACGTGCGCACCCACCGTGGCGTGTACGCGAGCGCCTACGCCAGATCATCGAGAAGATTGCTCAGCGAAGCGTGGACGTGCATCGCAAGCGTGGGGCCAAGCGGTTCAGCGAGACGACGGCGCCCTTTTGGGAAAGGTATGCCGACCACAGCGGCATTCGGTACGAGTTGAACCACGAACACCCGCTGGTGCTGTCGCTTGCTCGGCTGTTGCCGCCTGACAGTTCCGGATCGCTTGACATGGTACTGGACGCAATCGCCGCGGCGCTTCCAGTCGAGATGATTTATTCGGACTATGCGACCAATCCCGGAAAAGTGGAGCACCGGCCCGTGGACAAAGATACGACCTTGGAACGCCTTCGGGACCTTCACAGGGTGCTCTGCGGTGATGGCGCAGCCAACGCGGATGTCTTCCGCGAGGTTGTGAGGTCCACACACCTGTTTGATGACAATGATGAACTTGTCGAGCAATTCATCAGTGGGGTCTATCAATGAGCGATACAGGGGTGACTGATGCGCGCAATTTTGCAAATTCGCTGATCTCTGCGCTTGCCATGCGGAAGGAAACGCCGACGCGCGAGGACGTCGAGCAACTAGCCAGCCAGATGGCTCTGGTACTTAGCTATGACGGCGATCTGCGGGACATCGTCACCCAAACTAGGATCGCGGTGGAGACCCGCATGGGGGCGGGGGTCTCTCTTGTCGATCCCTCCGCGGCACACGACGATGAGTGGGTCGACAAGCGTGATGACATTCGCTGGGTCTACACCGCGGCGTACGAAGAGTTCCTGAGAGAAGCAGGATGGTCGCCCGAGATGGTCCAGTCGGTGGGTCGCGTAACCAAGCGCATCCTCGGTCATCTCCAAAATCCCACCGACGAGGGCGCATGGAGCCGCCGAGGACTGGTCATTGGCCACGTCCAGTCGGGGAAGACAGCCAACTACACGGGTGTCATAGCACGCGCCGCCGATGCCGGCTACAAGTTCATCGTCATCATCGCAGGTGTCCACAACAACCTGCGGAGGCAGACACAGGAACGCATAGACGCGGCATTCATCGGCCGCTCGAGCGATCCGGAGAACAGGCACAGCATTGGAGTCGGACTGGTCAAGGGCTATCCACATCCAGTGACGCTCACGAACGTAAATGACGACTTCAACAAGCGGACCGCACGCGAGAGCGGCTGGAAGCTCAACGACTTCAGCAAACCGATCGTCTTCGTAATCAAAAAGAACGTCAGGACCCTCGAGGCGTTGTACCGGTGGCTGAAGGAGCTCAATGCCACCGGCGATGGGCGGATACGCGATGTACCCATGCTCCTCATTGATGACGAGGCGGACAACGCGTCGATCAACACCAACAAGCCCGAGCTGGATCCGACTCGAACGAACGCAATGATCCGCAACATCCTGAGCCTGTTCGTCAAGTCGTGCTACGTGGGGTACACAGCCACGCCATTTGCCAACATCCTGATCGACCCGGACGCGTACGACCCTGAGGTCAGGGAAGAGCTTTTTCCACGCGATTTCATCTATTGTCTGGATGCCCCCACCAGCTATTTCGGTGCCGACAGAGTCTTTGCTGACGAGGATTCAGGCCAAGCGTTTGTCGAACCTATCGATGACTGCGAAGAGTTCCTGCCCTTCTCGCACAAACGAACCGATCCCGTCGTGGAGCTTCCTCCGAGCCTCTATCGCGCGCTCGACGAGTTCATCGTGGCGCGTGCGATCAGAAACCTTCGTGGGCAGTGTGCGAAGCACTGCTCGATGATGATCAACGTTTCGCGTTTCGTAGCCGTGCAGCGCGCGGTCAGGGACTTTATCGGTCTTCGCGTAAGCCACATCCGGGATGCCGTTCGTGCGAATTTTGCGATGCCGGAAGATGTCTCCAGCCGAAACGAGTACATGCAGAATCTCAAGCGTGTATTCGGCGACGAATATTCCGAGGCCGGCTTCACGTGGCCTGAAGTGAAGAAGGCTCTCGAAGGTGTCTTCGGTCACTTGCGAGAATACGTCGTGAACAGTTCAAGCGACGAGGTGCTCGACTATACGCGATACGAGAGGGACGGAGTGGGGTTGACGGCCATCGCGATCGGTGGCTTGAGTCTTTCTCGCGGATTGACCATCGAAGGTTTGACGGTCAGTTACATGTATCGCAACACGAGGATGTACGACACCCTAATGCAGATGGGCAGGTGGTTCGGCTACAGGCCAGGTTATGAGGACCTTTGCCGCGTCCACCTTTCGCGCGATTCAATCGACTGGTACTCGTATATCGCGAGCGCTTCGAAGGAACTCATTAGGCAAATCACACGAATGCGCCGCGACGATCTGAGCCCAAAGGATTTTGGCCTGTATGTCCTGCGGCATCCAGACAGGGCGCTCTTGGTGACAGCCCGCAACAAGATGCGGGCGGGAGAACAAGTCACCTTCGAGCAGAGCTTCAGTGGCAAGCTCCGGGAGAGTTACATCGTCTCGACAGGCCAAGATATTAACGCAAGGAATTTCTCGTTGATCTCGGATTTCTGGCGAGATGGGTTTGGCGGGCAGCCGGAAGAGGACACCGGAAAGGGCCTCATCTTCAGGGACGTGAGAGTGGAGGTCGTGGAAGATTTCCTTTCCAGGTTCGAGTGTCATTCGGACTATGCGGCCATGAAATCCAATGTTCTCGACTATTTCACACGGATCAAGGGCAAGCATCCGTTGGCCGATGTGTTGCTGATCTCCCCCAGGGACGGAGGTGGGAGTGGGCGCCCGTTCACTTTGCGCAATCAGCAGCGTGCCGTGGGCACCGGGCAGCCGAATGGGTCCGCTTGGACCCTGAACAAATACAGGGTTGCGTCGCGCGGCGATGAGAAACTTGGCCTGACTAACGCGCAGCGGCTCCAAGCCGAGCAAGCGGCTCCAGTGTCTGACGACGACTACCGGGAAGTCAGGAACAAGCCTCTGCTGATGCTCCACAGTCTGGAGCCGAAAAGCGACGCCTTCGTCGGGCCCGTTGCCGCATTTGGCGTCAGTTTCCCGTTTGGGGATGAAGCAACGACGATAGAAGCCGTCGTCAACCAAGTCTGGCTCAGGAGAATGCAGGGTTACGACGACGATCCGGACAGCGAGGATGACTACGATGCCTGATTCCTCGCCATGGGACGAAATCACGACCCCGGGTGCGGACTTCAACGTACGCCAAGTGTCAGCCAAGACCGCGGTACCTTGTTTTTGGGGGCGCGACGCCTTCGGGAGATGCCTGTTCGTCATTGAGCTTGCGGGCGATTTCACGTCGCGGTTCCGAGCCGATTTCGTCCGCGTGCGAGGCATTGAAATCGACCTCCGTGAGGAACGGGCCGGTACACAGCGGCTCGTACTGCGGCTGGAAAAGCAGGTCGATCGTGACTTGTTCGAGGGACTCTGCCACACCTTGGCAAGAGCGCTCGTACGCGCGTGCGATGCTGCAAGTGCGTTGGCAGTCGCCTTGGCACATGTGCGTCGGTGGAAACGGTTCCTGTCCGGGAATACGCAACGACTGTCGCCGGATCAGGTCCGAGGCCTGTATGCGGAACTCACCTTTCTGTTGGAGTTGTTGGACGGCCGCCTTCCACCTGCGAACGCGACCGATGCGTGGAGAGGGCCGGATCGATCGCAGCACGATTTTGTATTCGGTGACTCGGCGGTCGAGATCAAGTCGCTCGCAGGCACGGAGCGCAATGCGGTCAGGATTTCCTCGGAGGACCAGTTGGAGTCCCTGAACGACAACCTCTTTCTGCGGATCTACCGACTGAGCGACATCACAGGTGCTCACGCGTCGCGGTCGCTCAACGGAATCATCGAGGCAGTACGGGAACTACTTGCCGATGCCGATGCGGCCGATGCGTTTGATCGCAAGCTCGCAGCATGCGGATACGCACCGCTGCCTGAGTATGACGAGCCTCGCTACATCGTCAGTGAGATGCGCACCTATCTTGTCCGGAGTGGCTTTCCGCGTCTGGTCAGGCCCATGCTTCCGACGGGGATTTTTCGCGTTTCGTACGACCTAGCGCTCGAAGCGATCGACGCATTCAAATGTGCTGGTTCACAGGTCTTTGGGGAGTTGTGATGGGTGAGACTGCAGCCGGGTTTTTTCACGATTTCAGGCAGGATCTTTTGGCCGGCGCCGAATCCGACCGGCGATTCCTGTTGAGCGAGTTCATGCAGTCCATGGCTGCCGACCTCGTGGAAACGGGAATTGTCGAGGGGTTTGAACTTTGCCACTTCCGTGCCCAGCGTGGCATGCGCGTGGATGGTTACTGGTTCGACGATGAGGAGGGGCTGAACCTATTCATCGCGGATTTCGATTCACGCGAAGAGTTGGAGTCGCTCACCCGAACGGACGTGGACGCCGCCTTTCGCCGTCTGGCGAAGTTCTATGCAGCGAGCGTCAGTGGCCGCTTGGCGGAAGAGCTCGAGGTAACCACGCCCGAGTACGGGTTGGCGCAGGAAATTGCGGACCGCAACGTTCGGCTCCGCAAATTGAACCTCTTCCTGTTCTCCGAGCGCGCCCTCAGTGAACGGATTAAGGAACTACCTGATTCGATGGTGGAGGGGCTCCCGGCGACGTACGATGTCTGGGACATTACCCGCCTGCAGCGCCTGCGAGGTGCGCAGAGCCAGAAGGAGCCGCTCGACCTCGACTTTGAGTCGCTCTTCGGCAAGTCAATTCCCTGCATTCCGGCGGACCTTGGGACCAACGCCTATCGTTCATTCCTGCTGGTCATGCCGGCGAACGTCATCGCATCGTTGTATGAAAGGTATGGGGCGCGACTTCTGGAGCAGAACGTACGGACGTTTTTGCAGGTGCGCGGCAAGGTCAACAAGGGCATCCGCGCGACTGTCCTAAACGAGCCGGAGATGTTCTTCGCCTACAACAACGGAATCACTGCGACCGCACAGGAAGTGGAGACGGTACAGGCCGACCACGGACTTGCGGTATCCCGAATCGTGGATCTCCAGATCGTCAATGGGGGGCAAACTACTGCATCGCTGTTCCATACGCTCAAGCAGGACAAAGCGGATCTTGGAACTGTATTCGTTCAAATGAAGTTATCGGTCGTAGATGCTACGAAGAGCGAGCTCGTAGTTCCGAAAATCTCGGAGTATGCGAACACGCAGAACCGCGTCAGCGCGGCGGATTTCTTCTCCAACCATCCGTTCCACATACGGATGGAAGGATTTTCGCGCCGCATATGGGCGCCCGCCACGGAAGCTGCCGTGCGTGAAACCAAGTGGTTCTACGAACGCGCACGGGGCCAATACGCAGATGCGCAGTCGAAGCTCACCGCGGCCGAGAGGCGTCGTTTCCTCGCCGAATTCCCCAAGAGCCAAATGTTCACGAAGACGGACTTGGCCAAGTTCGAGAATGTCTGGGAGGAGGATCCCCATTGGGTCAACCTCGGAGCCCAGAAGAATTTCGCCCACTATGCCGAGCGCATCGGGCGTGCGTGGGAAAAGTCCTCCGATGCCTTCAACGAGTTTTACTACCGAAGGGCCGTCGCACGCGGCATCGTATTCAAGGGGACAGAACGAATCGTCTCTGCCCAACCTTGGTACAACGGTGGTTATAGGGCGAACATCGTCTCGTATACGCTCGCCATCTTGGCCGAAGTCGCGCGGCGCCGAAAGGAACATGTCGATTTCGACGTGATCTGGCGTGCGCAGACAATGGGCCATTCCATGGAAACGGCGATAGCCACGGCCGCAGCCATGGTGAACGACGACATCACGAGTCCTCCGCTTGGCATATCGAACGTTTCCGAGTGGTGCAAACGGGAGGCGTGCTGGTTCCGCATCAGGAACCGCGCGGATGAACTCGATGCCCAGTTGAGTTCAGAGTTCTTCGACCAGCTTGTGTCTGGCGATGTGGTGCGGAACAAGACCAGTACCGCCAAGGTGACGCAGAAGGTCGACAACGGAATCGAGGCGCAGCGCCAAGTACTGGCGGTGTCCGGTTCAGAGTGGGCGCGCATCTACCAAGCGCTTGTGGAGAGAGACGCAGTGACTCCGAAAGAGGCAGGTATCTTGAGGGTGGCAATGCAGATCCCGGCCAAGTTGCCATCCGACAAGCAGAGCCAAATCTTGATTGGAATTCTCGAAAAGGCGCGACTTGAGGGCGTTGTTCTAGAAGCCTGATGTTTTTGCGTGCGTGCGTGCGTGCGGGCGGGCACGGCTCGGCTTTAGTGCGCCCTCCCCTTGGACCACGATTGGTGACCGTGTGACCCCGCTGTTCCGGAGCATTCCAGCAGCGGTGTTTGAACCGAATTGACCTCCGCCGCCGTTGGACATCCTCCGCTTGGCGGCACACCTCCCCAAGTGGTGCGGAGCCTAGTGTTCCGAATCCTCCATCGTGCGCCCTTGCCCCGTACCAGCATCCACATGCTCCACCAGCTCCTCGATCCGGCACCCCAGATAACTGCATAGCTTGTCCAGCACGTCCGTCTGAACGTTTGCTCCGTACTGGTTGATCAGCTTCGAAAGCGTCATCCGGTTCAAACCCGTGGCCTCCGCCACCTCCTGCAATGGAATCCGCCGCCGTTCCTTGAACTCGCGGTCGGCGATCCGTTCCTTGAGCTTGAACCTGAGCATAAGCTGAATATCGCCTATTTGAATAAGCAAACGACGTTGCGCACCGTCAAACGAATGTTACTATGATGATAGAACGACGATTTAAATGATCGTTCGCAACCAGTAGCAGACGAAGGAGTGTGCAAATGAGCGAGACGTACCTTACCACCGATCAGCTGGCCGAGCGGATCCATTACGACAAAAGGACTATCCGGGATCGTCTGAAGGACTCGGTGCTGCTGGAGGGCATCCACTACATCCGGCCTTTCGGCGGCCGCAAGCTGCTCTACGTATGGGAAACCATTGAGCGGGACATGGGCCAATCTTCCGGCCGTTGCACGCCGGCGATCCCGATGGCAAATGGCGGTGCCGCGCGTGGTTAAGGTCCGCGCCCGTCCGGAAACAGGGAAGCTCTACCTCGATTTCGGCTATCGCGGGACGCGCTGCCGTGAATACACCGCGCTATCCGACACTCCGGCCAATCGTCGGCAGGTGGATGGCTTGGCCCGACGCATCGAGCGCGACATCCGTTCCGGCCGGTTCGAGTACGCGCACTACTTTCCGGACAGCCCCCGTGCCCGCGAAGCAACCACGCCCCCGACAACTGCTTCGCCAAAGTCCGGCGGCCGCCAAGGCGCGACGGTAGACGAGTCCCCTTTGTTCAAGGACTTCGCTGGAACCTGGTTCAAGGAGTCGGAACCCCGCTGGCGCTCGCGCTACCGGAACGCGATTTGCGAAGTGCTTGATAAGCACCTCCTCCCGTGGTTCGGCGAGATGCCTATCGGTGAAATCACACGTGGTGACATTCTCGCCTTTCGGGCCGAATTTGCCCGTCGCAAGGGGCGCCACGGCGACACGATCTCGGCCAAGCGCATCAATAAGGTAACTAGCATCCTGCGTTCCATTCTCAACGAAGCGTGCGACCGCCTCGGCCTCGTATCGCCCGCACGCGGCATTAAGCCGCTGCGGCAGAAACGCACGGAGATCCTTCCGTTCGATTTGGACGAAGTGAATCTCATGATCGCAACGGTACGCAAGGACTACCAAGCCTATCTGATCGTGCGCTTCTTCACGGGCATGCGAACCGGGGAAGTGAACGGCTTGCAGTGGCAGGACGTCGACTTCGCGCACAACACCATCAAGGTCGAGCGCAGTTTTTCGCGCGACGGCGATGGCGACCTGAAGACTGACGCGTCGCATCGGCTTATCCCCATGGTACCGCAGGTTAGAGCAGCACTGGAGACGCTCGCTGCTGCAAGGGATCGCGAGTGTCCGTGGGTGTTCCACACGCGCCATGGCCACCCTATCGACGCCGTGAATTTCACCAACCGCGTCTGGTACCCGCTGCTGCGCCTCTTGGGACTGCGCAAGCGGGCGCCCTACCAGACGCGCCACACAGCGGCGACGCTGATGCTTGCCGCGGGTGAAAACCCCGAATGGGTGGCGCGGATGCTTGGGCATTCCACCACGGAAATGCTTTTTCGGACGTACTCGCGGTTCATCCCGAACCTCACCCGCGATGACGGCCGCGCATTTGCCGGGCTGCTGCGCGATCGCTGCGAAGCAGATACCACCGCGCGTCTCGAGGTCACCCGCGCCGAACTCGAAGGCTTGGCGCCGGACCAGCTTCGTGAACTCTTGCTGCAGCGCCTTCCGGCTGCGGCCGACCATGTATCAGGAGCTCATCATGAATAAGCCCGTTCCGCTTCCGGCCATTTTCCACTTGGATGGCGTCGTCGCATACGAGCCCGTGTTGCCGGAAGAGCCACTCCGCGCCCTCACCTTGCACCACCGCGACGGGCGCATGCTCTGCCGCACAGGGCTACCCGAAGAAGCGCCACCGCCGAACAGGGTGCGCAAGGCGCACGTGACCTTCACTTTCGGATCATCGGAGGGAGACGAAGTGCCAATCGTGACCACCATCGACGCAAAGCCTGGGCTCGAGATCTTTGAGCTCATACCGGATGACGCAGGCCGCGACGAGCACGTCGTGCAACGCTTCCGTGACATTGCCGACCAGCTGGGCAGCGAGCCCCTGCGGCACTTCGTAAGCGACGTGTTCTCGATGCCGGATGTGTTCCGCTGCTTCTGGACGTGTCCTGGTTCGCAACAACATCACCACGCGAGACCCGGCGGCCTCGCCGAACACTCGATCGAGATGGCCGAGCAGGTCGTCGCCATGGATCGCCTTGATTTTAAGGATCGTGACATCGGCACTGTGTTCGCGTTGCTGCACGACATCGGCAAGATCTGGCTTTACACGGACAAAGACAGCCCGTGGAACAGGGTGGGCCACGAGATCCTCGGACTCCAACATGTGATGCACCCACTTGCCTCGCTGGAAGCGGAGTGGCCCGACGCTGCGGCGGCACTGGCTGTGTTGCTGTCCGGGCGCTGGCGCTGCCGCGACGGCAAGGCCGTACTCGCCATCGCGGAAGTCGTCAGGGGACTCGACCAGCTAAATGCCGAACGCGATCTACGGACCAAGAGCGCCGGTCGGTTCGCGCCTTGGGAGCCATCGGATTGGGCCCAAAGTCGAGCGTCGCCTGTGACTCGCACGAAAACGTTTCCGACCCAGCATTCCCATGACAGACCACGTTTTCGCCCAGATTGCCCCAGCCGCCTTCCTAGGGTCAAAGCGTGACATGCGAATCCCTCGACGTGCCGTCTCATCCCGTGCAACAACCTTTTCGCATCCTGTAGCCATACGACCATGACCAAGAATGTTTCTGCTAACCCGGATGACTTGGCCGCCGTTGCCCTTGGCATGAAGTGCCTGTTTGTTGCCGCCCTGATCTTTGGGATGGCGCTGCCCACCGCGCTGCTGATCTGGCAATCCCTTACGCCCGATGTGGTGATCAAGCGCGCCGGGGCCGGGCAGTTTGTATCTGCCAGCACCGGCAGCAGCTTCCTCCAGCCCTCGACCACGACCGTCACAACGACCCAAGGCAGCCTGATCGTGGTGGGCTTGATCTCCGCGCCACGCAACCAGCCGCTCGAAGTAGTCCAGCGGAGCCAGAAGAGCGGTCTTGAGCTCTGCGCGGTGGGCCGGAGCGATACCTGTCTTCCAATGGCGGGTGCCTGGGCAGGCACACTGCAGCCCACGCGGGCACAAGCCTTCGACTTCCAGAAACATGGCCTCGACAGCGACCATCTCAAGTTGTGGCTGTTAGTTGGTTTCGGCTTGAGCCTCATGACCGGCACGGGATGGTTCTCCGCGGATAGAGAGGCAAAGAATCAGAACTGTGAACCCCGCGAGTCGCCCGCGATCAAGGGGCCGGGCACGTGATTCCGCATCGGACGGAGCTGCCCAAGCTCTTTGGCCTTCGACCTCTCTGAGTGCCACCAAACACCTTCCGGGACCAGGATCCCTGCCGTCATGACCGCTACGACCTTTTCCACGACGTCGCGCACCTCCCGCAGTGCAATCAGCCACTCCGCGACCTCCGCCGCCCACGAGACCGGAGCCGTATCTGTGGGCGGCATCTGTTGCCTGTTCCCGCTGGCTCTCGTCCTGCCATCAGCGGTGCTGTTGTTGATGCTGCACTTCACTGCGCCTGTCGTGACGTCGACCGGTGATGCGGGCACCTTCCAGGGCGCCATCTCGAGCAAGGATCTCACCAACGTCGTAACGTCAGTCGGCATCCTGACCGTGTCGGGGGGATTCTCCGCACCGACCGGGCAGCCCTTACGGCTCCGTTATACCAATAAACGTGGCCTGCAGCTGTGCCCCGTGGGGAACTTGGACGCCTGTGCGGAAGTCGCCGGTACGTGGGCCGGCCGAATGCACCCGGTGGAGTACGTGCACCACTGGTACACGATCGACTACGCCCGGCATGGGATTAATCCGGGCAGTCTGCCCGCCATCCTCCTCATGGGAATCGTGACCTTGCTTGCTTTGCTTCTGGCGTGGGCAGTCGAGGTCAATCGAAGATCGGACGCGGCGGCGCGAAAGGAGACCGAACATGCGTCAAATCCTTGACACCGGCACCGGTGGCTGCCGGCTGGCAGTGTCGCGTTGCCGATGCTGGCAGCGGGAATCTACGTCAACTGGTTCGGTCCCGCGTGGCTGGTCCCGCGGTGGGTCGGGGTGCTGTCCGCACGCGGTTGGCCAGAACCGCACATGCGGAACATGCTTCCGCATGGCGGTGGCCGTCATGTGATTTCTTTGCTCAGGTCTGTGCGCGCCCCCAAAGCCGCCGTTGGAATACGCCAAAATGCGTCCACATCAAGTGGCCAAGGATGCAACAGAGCGAGCCGCCTCAACGCTGAGGAGAGCGTAGTCTGCACCGGTTGCTTCACACGTCCATGTAATTGGACGACGCAGTCAAACAATGTCGTAAGGGCGAGATGAAAGCTGTCGTGGGTTCCGTTGCTCTGTGCTCCGTACTGGTATTCGGGTGTGCGCACGCCAAGGCTTGGCAGCCTTCGGCCGGCCACGTTCAGATACCGATATGGCCTGGACTACCACCGGATCAACCAACTTTTCCAGGCACTGAAACCGCTACGACACGAAAGGACGACCTGGCGACCGACGCGCCCCGAAGCTGGACATGGATCGCAGACGCCGACGTTGCCAAGCCCACGATGACGGTCTACGCGCCCAAGGGAAAGAGCACGGGCGCTGCCGTGGTGGTGTTTCCGGGTGGCGGTTTCCAAGTGCTGGCGATGGATCTCGAAGGGACCGAGGTCTGCCACTGGCTCACGTCCATTGGGATTAGGTGCGTACTGCTGAAGTACCGCGTCCCAAGCGCCCCCTACAGTTGGCAGTGCAACTGCTATCCGCACGGAGCGTTCGTGGTGTCCGTGCCGGCGTTGGAAGATGCCCAGCGGACCATTCGCCTGGTGCGCTTCCATGCGGCAAAGTGGCACGTCGATCCTCACAAGGTCGGGGTGATCGGCTTTTCCGCAGGCGGCTACCTGGTGGCCGAAACCAGTGCAGACTTCAACCGCCAATTCTACAAACCAGTCGATGTGGCCGACCGGGAGAGCGATCGGCCGGACTTTGCGATGGCGATTTATCCTGGTCACATCGAGACATCCCACGGATTGAACCCGAACCTTCACTTCACACCTGAGACTCCGCCCACGTTCATCGTGCAAGCAGAAACGACGACGATGGATCATGTCCGGCAGTCGCTGGGGTACTACACAGCGTTGGCGAACGCGGGGGCGCCGGCGGAAATGCATCTGTACGCTCAAGGCGGGCATGCATTTGGGGTGCGACGGACGAGGCTTCCGATCAGTCATTGGACATCACTGGCAGACACCTGGCTCCGCACGATCGGGGTCATCGGGAAATGATCAGTGAGTCGCAATTGCAAGGCTGGTCGCAATCGGCCAAGAGCGGCCGTTCAACATCTGCAACTGCATGTCGCAAAGCTGACGTTCAAGATGTGCGGCGCACCGCAACTTCCGGGCGGTACCTCCGCCGTCAACATGCATCAGTGACGAGCTGCCCTCGGTGCAGACGCAAGATGCGGGGTTCATAGTTGGCCGTCGACGCCGTGCTCGTCTGCGCGGGCGCCGAGGTGGCTGTGCTCGCTGATGTCGCGCCCACCGGGGGCACCGCACTGCTGCTCACGCCCGCAGGGGCCGCCGCGCCCGGCACCGCCACCGTGAACGCAATCTTCGCCAGTTGTTCGGGCGCGCGGTCGAGTTCGCGCAGGAATGGCAGCCAGCGCGGGTCCTGCCTCGCGGTGATTCGGCGCAGGATCATGGCGTTGGCTTCCCGG
>Ga0079221_10000107_pt1 | contig 17608 bp, 16 predicted proteins | sample GAAS200_FD_75069 | JGI IMG/M metagenome (GOLD analysis project Ga0079221, IMG submission 75069) | Agricultural soil microbial communities from Georgia to study Nitrogen management - GA AS200 | ecosystem: Environmental > Terrestrial > Soil > Agricultural land | place: USA: Georgia | collected... | reverse complement strand
GAAACAATGATTGTATCGAAACCGTACTTAACCGGCAGGCAATCATTAAAAACAATGTTTATTCATTTTACTTGCATAAATTTTTATTCACACCAAATATTTCAAACTTTATTGCACCTTATTAACGGCTTATAGCCCGCATAAACTGTGTTCATATCGCATTTAGGTATACGGACAATATTCTGCATAACAGGCTAATTATCCTATGATTATAAGTGCCCTGGCGTTACTGGAGATGCTGTTACCGGCATAAACTTGGTTTTAAACAAATGGCAACGCATCATAATTTTGCATCGCAAATCTGAGCAGGTTATATCAACCTCACTGAATGCAGACCGTACCGAGACCAGATGAAAACACAGCGCTTACACTGGTTTATACTTTCGCTTTGCTCAGAAGATTTATTAACAACCGATTAAAAAAGGAGTTATTATGAAGAATGTAGTGATGCCTGCCGTACAGTTGAATGAAGAAACAAAAAAACAACTGACACAGGAAGTAAAGGAAACGTTGGCAACAGAAGCAATGATTAATAAAGCCAATGAAAAAAGGAATTTTACCACTGCTGAAATGTGGCACAGAAACCGCAGATCGCGTTATGCAGATGGTATAACCAGGAGATGGCATCTTAGCTAAATCCTCCTTTAAAATTGAACAGGCCCCAACAGATGTTGGGGTTTTTGTTTTCGTGTATTCATCACCGTTAGTTAGTCAATTTCATTTACCAACCATAATACGGGCTTATCATCACATAAATGATAACGCCGGTAATGGCAACGTACAGCCATAGCGGCCAGGTGATTCTTGCCAGTTTTTTATGGCGGGCATAATTGCCCGATAAGGCGCGGTATGCAGTAAATAAAATAAACGGCAGGATGATGCCGGCCAGTGGTATGTGTGTGGCAAGAATAAAATAATAAACATAACGGCTGGCGCCTGCACGAAGTTTTTCATCAGTGCTCAATATCCCGTCATGATTGAAATCGCCATATCTCGTTTCGCCGCTAAGCAAATGATGGCAGATGTAAGACACCAAAAAAATTACCGAAAGAATAATGGCGGTAATCATTATTTTTTTATGCAAATACGGATGGTTATTCCTGATGGCAATAAATGCTGCAATTAATAAAACAGCAACGATGGAATTGATAATGGCATTGGCCAATGCAAAAATGTGCGGATTAAAGCCGATGCGGATGTTGAATTTTACATTGGCCAAAAAAGCGACGGCGATAAATACTACAATGGAAACAATCCAGATAAGCAGTGCTGCTTTTTTATCATTTCTTTTTAGAACAGGTTCCGGCAGGTGACGGTTTTGCTTTCCCATTACTTTGCGTTATACATCTTATTGCTAACTGTTTTGAAACAATCCTTTTAAAAATTCTCCGAAGGTTCTTTTCCGGTCTTTCTCCAGCATTAATAAAGGAATATCCCTCACCAGGGTTTTTTGTGCGGATGAGTCAAAGCCATTATACCAGCCTCTTATAATTCTTTCTTTGTCGAGCAGAAAAAAATCTTCCGAATGGATGAAAGCCGTATCAATACCCGGGTCGGCAATACTTGCTTTCATTTCATGCAAACCAAAATTATAAATGCTGTCGCGGTTACCGGTAAGCAGCCACCAGTTATCGGGGTTTATATTGAATCTTGCCTGCCACTTCCTCAATTCAGGAACTGAATCATGCTCTGGATCTACGGATATGGATACAAACTGAACAATGCTATCATTCTTGGCAAATGAGTTTTGCAGTCGCTTCATTTCTTTTGCAAGCCGCGGGCATATAGAAGGGCACCGCGTAAAGAAGAAATCGAGCACAATGATTTTTCCTTTCAAATCAGCGAAGGAAACTTTTTTACCAAACTGGTTAATGAACTGAACATCCCGTACATGATGCCATATTGTATCATAAACGGTTTTGCCGTTTGTGTGTGATACACTCACGCTATCATAAAAAAACCGTTGGGGCATGGAGACATCTCTTTTACTGTAATAGTTCGTTAGCAAATAACCTACGGCCGGTAAAAGAATGGCTAATAGTAAGGCAAGTAAAGCTTTCTTGTTCATGTAATGCAAAAAAATAGCTATCAGCAAAGATGACAGCTATTTTAAATATTTGTAAATAATTCCTGTTAATTCTTTTCGCCACTTTTTATTGCGGGCGCTGTATGCGGCTGCACATGTTCAATATTGGGGCGTGAGCCTGCATCGGTATTACGTAAATTTTTATAGCTGTTGCCATCGAATAAAAAGGCAAGGATAAACCAAATAAAAAGAGTTGCCGGAATACCAATAGACAAAATTAAATTTCTTATTTCATCGCCCAGGTGCATAAATATTGAAATAATATAAAATGCTTTTGCCAGCGAAAGAATAATAATTACTCCTTTTAAAAAGTGAACAAGCACATCGCTCGGGTCGGGTCCTTTATCAATGAAATAAATAGTTAAGCCCAGCGCCAGCTCCACAATAGTGATGATAAGTAAAATCCAGAATGCTTTCCAGATTCTTTTTACCTGTGCAGCATCGTGGCTGACATTTAATGCATGTGTTGTTGTAATTGCAGACATATTTCTTCTTAATAGTTATTAATGCTTATGTATAAAATATTAAATGAGATAAAAACAAAGGAAAACGAATACCCAAACCAGGTCCACAAAGTGCCAGTACAATCCGGATTTTTCTATCATTTCATAATGCCCTCTTTTATCAAAATCGCCCTTTGAGGTTTTAATAAGCATTATGGTATTTATTACAACGCCGCTAAACACGTGGAACCCGTGAAAGCCGGTAATACCATAGAAATAACCACCAAAGGCAACTGGGCCGGGGGTTCTTACCAGGTGCCCGTTAAACATTACTTCGGGTCCCCATGGGTTGTGGCTGGTGGTAGTGCCCCAGTATTGAACAACGCCATCTACCAGCACTTCGTGCCTGCCGGTAATAAGATGTGTCCATTCCCATGCCTGGCAACACAAAAATGCAAGTCCGCCCAATATAGTAAGGATCATCCATTTTTCTACGCCCTTCCTGTTCATCCGGTGACCTTCATGCACTGCAAGCACCATCGTTACTGAACTAAAGATGAGAATGAAGGTCATTAAACTTACAAATGCCAACGGCAGGTTTGCTTCTGTAAACGGAAACTCATTGAATACATAATTGTGATCAACCCAATTATTAAGACTGAAGCGAATAGACCCATAAGAAATAAGGAATGCTCCAAAAGTAAAAGAGTCGCTCATTAAAAAATACCACATCATCAATTTTCCATAGCTCACGTTGAAAGGGCTTCTTCCCCCGTTCCACCATGAAGATTTTGTTTTGGCGATAGCTGTTTCCATTATAATTCTTTAAAAAGTGTTACAAAAATAATTTAATTGTACAATTATATAAATGTTTTTAGCGTACTTAATCTTACCTGATGAGGGATAAAAAAATAAACAAGTAAATCCACAACAGGTCAACAAAATGCCAGTAAGTACTTACCACATCTACCGGCACTATATCATAGCTTTTTATCCTAACTCTATACGCTTTTATCACCATAATTATAAGTGCAATAATTCCACCGATCAAATGTAAAGCGTGAAGGCTCACGATAATGTACAGGAAAGAAAAAGATACATTTCTTGTAAGCGTAATACCACTGCGCCACAATTGGGTGAAGCCGATATACTGCATGGCCACAAATGAAACTCCCAACAACAGTGTAACGATGAGCCACAGTCTGTATTGCCTCATGTTCCGCTGTTTAAAGTTGGCCCGGCTAATGATGATAGTAAGGCTGCTTAATATAATTACCGCTGTTGAATACCAGAAAATTTTTGGTAAATCAAAAGTGATCCAGTTTGCAAGATTGCGTTTTATAATGTAAGCGCTGGTAAGCCCGGTAAACATCATCACAATGCTTGCAAGCGCAACCCACATAGTAAATTTATACGGGTGAATTCTTTTTCTTTGCTCTTTCATTACTGCTATCATAATTTATTCTTGCGCCGTTATTCTTCTTTTTATAAATTAAATTTTATCAAACAAAAGTGCCAGGAACACTATCATCAGATAGAAGTACGATCCAAACATTACTTTCCGTGCAGCGTCAGCATTCATTTTAATAAACAATAAAACACATAATAATACCATGGATAAATTGCATAGCAATAATATCCAGACAGATATTATTCCGCTCAAATGAAAATAAAATGGCAATACACCTACGGGGATCATCAGCATTGAATAAATGATGCACTGCAATGCTGAAAATTTTGTAGGCCCTTCCCTGCCGGGTAATAATTTAAATCCTGCTCTTTCATAATCTTTATAAGCCAGCCATGCAATTGCCCAAAAATGAGGGAACTGCCATAAAAACTGTATGCCAAATAAAACCCATCCGCCTGCACTCAATTCATTTGCTCCGGCTACCCATCCTATCAGACAGGGCAATGCGCCGGGGAAAGCACCCACTAAAACAGCAATGGAATTTACTTTTTTTAAAGGAGTATAAATAAATGCATATAATATAACACTCACCAATGAAAGTATGGCGCTTAGTACATTAAAGCAAACTGCCATCATTACAATGCCTGCAATGCAGGAAATAAAAGCAAAGGCCCATGCTTCGGCGGGTTGCATTCTTCCTGCAGCCACTGGCCTGCCGGCAGTGCGTTTCATTAATGAATCAGTATTTCTTTCAATAACCTGGTTCATCGTGTTTGAAGCACCGGTAATTAAAATGCCTGCAACAAACAATTCAAGAACCGAAATGAAATGAAACTGAATACCCGGCACAAGCAGATAAGAAACAACACAGCTAAAGACCACCATAAAGCTAAGCGTGAACTTCATCAGCTGAAAGTAATCTTTCACCTTGCTGGCGATAGCAAATGATGCAGAGTTTGTAATACTTGTTGCCACGTTATTCATTAAAGTTCACATCCATTTAAAAAAGCCCTGACATGTTCAGGGCATTTGTAACCATTATGAAATATTTGTACCTGGTAAAATCCCTGAATCAATGTATTGATTCATCTTTACCATAAGGCTCTGTTTGTGGAATAAAATCCCTTCCGTCTTTTCCATAATCATAAGGCCAGCGATATACCTCTGGTACTTCTTCGGGCCAGTTGCCATGTATCCGTTCTATGGGTGTAGTCCATTCGAGCGTATTAGCACTCCATGGATTTTTAGTAGTAACTTTTCTTCCTTTAAATATTGAATAAAAGAAATTAAATACGAATAATAATTGTGTTACAAAAACAATGATGGCCACAACGCTGATAAACTCATTCAGACCGCTAAACATTTTAAAAGATTCCCAGTTGGAGAAATCGTAATAACGCCTTGGCATTCCTGCCAGCCCTTCATAATGCATGGGCCAAAATATGCAATAAGCACCTGCAAGCGTAATCCAAAAATGAATGTAAGCAATAGTGTTGTTCATATACCGGCCAAACATCTTGGGATACCAATGATAAACCCCTGCAAACATTCCGAATAAAGAAGCAACCCCCATTACCAGGTGAAAGTGTGCAATTACAAAGTATGTATCATGAAGAGAAAGATCAAGTGAAGAGTTACCAAGCCATATTCCTGTTAATCCTCCGGAGATGAACATACTTACAAACCCGATAGCAAATAACATACCTGGCGTAAACCGTATACTGCCCTTCCACAAAGTGGTTAACCAGTTAAATACTTTAATAGCAGACGGAACTGCAATTAACAATGTTAGCAATACAAAGAATGAACCGAGGAAAGGATTTAAGCCTGTTACAAACATGTGATGCGCCCATACCGTAAAAGATAATCCTGCAATAGCAAATAATGATACCACCATTGCACTGTAACCAAAAATAGGCTTTCGTGCATTTACAGAAATCACTTCAGAAGTGATACCCATTGCGGGCAATGCAATAATATAAACTTCGGGATGGCCCAGAAACCAGAACAAATGCTGGAATAATATAGGGCTTCCTCCTTCATTTGGAAGTATGTGGCCATTTATAAAAATATCGCTCAGGTAAAAACTGGTTCCAAGATGACGGTCAAACAACAATAGTACACAACCGGAAAGAAGAACCGGGAAAGATAAAACACCCAGCACTGCCGTAAAGAAGAATGCCCAGATAGTAAGTGGCAGCTTGGTCATGCTCATTCCTTTGGTACGCATGTTCAAAACCGTGGTAATATAATTAAGCCCCGCCAGCAATTGGGAAACGATAAACACCGACATACCTATTAACCAATAATCCATTCCCGCTTTGGACCCATCTGATGCCTGGCCTAATGCGCTCAATGGCGGGTAAGCCGTCCATCCTCCACTCGCTGGCCCTGTCTGCAGAAATAATGAAGCAAGAATTATGATGGATGCCGTAAAGAAAAACCAATAAGAAAGCATGTTCAGGAATGGAGATGCCATATCTCTTGCCCCAACCTGAAGAGGAATAAGTAAGTTTGAAAATGTTCCGCTCAGGCCAGCAGTAAGTACAAAAAATATCAATATGGTGCCATGCATCGTCACCAGTGAATAATAAAATTCCGGATCTATTTTCCCGCCTTTTCCCCAATGGCCTATTATATCTTCAAGAAATGGAAATGTTTTATCAGGGTACCCAAGTTGAAACCTGAATATAACGGAAAACAAAGCGCCTACAATAGCCCAGAAAATGCCGGTAATCAAAAATTGTTTTGAAATGATTTTATGATCCTGGCTAAAGACATATTTTGTAATGAAAGATTGTTTATGATGATGCACATGAGCTTCATGTCCCAGGTCATGTACTACCACTCCGCTACCTTGTGTTACTTCGTTACTCATAGTAATATTTTTTTAAACAGCTTCAGTAAGCTTTTTATTTTTTCAGGTTTTGTGCAACGCTCTTAGTTGTTGTATCCTGGCTGGCTATTTTATCCGGATCCAAATCAGGAAATGCTTTATAATATTCTGGTTTTTGTGTTGCCATATATACATCAAATTCGGCCTGTGTTTCCACCACCACTATTCCCCTCATGGTATAATGCCCTCGCCCGCATAATTGATCACATGCAATCTCATAAACGAAATCCGGATTGCCGGTTCTTTTTTTCATCTCCGCAGTGGTATAAATGGGAGTAAACCAAATTGTAGTTGGTGTTCCGGGCACTGCGTCCATTTTCATTCTGAATTGTGGAAGTCCTACATCATGAATTACATCCTGTGAATTGATCACGAGTTTCACTGGCCTGTTTACTACTACATGCATGGTAGTAGCTACATGAATATCGTCGTGGCTTGCGGGGTCTGACCAATCAACACCCAATGGATTTCCTTTAGCAGGATCTGTAAGCTTATAATTTTTTCTTCCTAAAACACCATCCTTACCGGGATAACGTATTTCCCATCCAAACTGATGGCCTGTTATTTCTACTAACTGCGAATTTTTGGGCGCATCAGAAGTAAATTTAAACCAGTATTTCAATCCAAAAACTATTAGCACAGTTAATACCAACGCCGGGATACTCGTCCAGATTATTTCCAGTTTATTGCTATGGGCAAAATAAAGTGCTTTTCTCTTATCGCTTTCCTGGTAGCGGAACGAAAACCAAAACAACAATACCTGTGTTATTATAAAAACAGCACCGGTAAATCCCAAGGTGATCCACAACATCAGGTCTATGCTTTTGCCTTCTTCGGAAGCAGCGCCAACAGGCAGCATTGTTTTAGGGTAATATAATTTGTTGCAATACCACACTCCAAACAGGCCGGCCACGAGGAAGGCAATCATAAAAAACCCATTGATGCGGTTATTTTGTTTTCTTGCTTTTTCTTCCCCCTTTAAAACACTTACATACTCGCTTGCCTTAGATATCTGGAATATGACCAGGAAGAATAATACAAAGATTGCTATTAAAAAAAATTCGCTCATGTTTCTTAATTTTTCCCTTTCATCTTCCGAAGCTGATGATAACGGTCTTTAAATTATTTTTTACTTAATAATAAAACTTAGGTTTCCTTTATTTAATACTTTTCTTTTCTATGTATGATGAACAATACTTTCCTTCAGGAATGGATTATTCATTGCAGTCATTGGCACCTTCGATGCATACCTGTTTACTCCCCAGATAATAAATCCAATAAAGCCAATGGCTATTCCAAATTCAAACCAGCTTAAATGCGGATGAGATTTTACGGTTCCGGGCATTACCATTTGGTAAAAATCTATCCAATGCCCAAAAATAATAAGGATGCACATAAAAGTCATTACCGCATAATTCCGTTTTGGCGCTTTCTTCATCAGCAAAAGGAATGGGCATAAAAAATTCAATACAAGATTTAAATAAAATATTCCTTTATATACTCCCTGCACTCTTGATTTGAAGTAAATGGTTTCTTCGGAAATGTTTCCATACCATATTAACATGTATTGATCAAACCACAGATATGTCCAAAGAACAGTAAATGCAAAAACATATTTTCCTAAATCATGCAGGTGTTCTTCGTTTACAAATTCGAGCTGGCCTTCATTTTTAAAATAAATTACAAAAATAGTAAGTAGTGCTAATCCGCCAACAAAGACGCTTCCAAAGGTGTACCAGCTAAACATGGTGCTGAACCAATGTGCATCTATACTCATAATCCATAACCACGGTATAAAAGAACCAACTGATAAACCAAAAGAGACAATATAAAGCCCAGACCATTTTGTTTGCCTTTTGTACCAGCTTTTTGAAGTTTCATAATCCATCGGACCATTCTCAGTTTCTCTGCCAATATCTCTCAATTTCTTACTCACCAGCGACCATATTCCCATAAAGAAAATTGATACACAAATAAAAACTGCCGGGCTAAGAAATCCTGATTTTCCTTTAAGCCTTTTGTCATGCTCAACAAGGTTTCTATCGAGCCAGGGATAAATATCTGAACGATGTCCTAATACTATACATAGTAATACAACCAGTGTAATTATTGCCATTAATGGAACTACAGAAGAAAGCGCTTCTGTAACCCGCCGGAATGCAGCTTGCCATCCACTCATTGCCAAAATGCTGAATACAAGAAAAAATGTTGCGATGTTTAAAAGCAATAACCAATAAAGACAGTTCTGAAGAAGCACTGCCCAAAACCTGGTGCTGTTTACATTATCTCCGTGTGCACCTGCAAGTGGATTCAGGAAAATTATTCCCAGGATCAACGTGAGGGCGCCGATAATCATAAATGCCATGGACCATTTCTTCACTATTGCAGGCGTTGTATATTGATTATTCATTAAACTAATTATTTTAAATCTTTAAATCTTTATTTTTTCATAGTTGAATCTTTCGTTGCAGTAGAGTCGCTTGCTGCGCCCGAAGACTGGTTTAATTCAGCCTGCCTTGATTTTACATATTGTATCACCATCCATCTTTGTTCACGTGTTAGTTGCGAGGCATAGCTTCCCATATTATTTTTTCCGTAGGTAATGGAATAAAACATAGTTCCTACCGGCATATCCACATAAATTTTTTGCGTAAGATTAGCTACTGCGGGTATTTTGCCGCTTGCAGATAATGGACCTTGTGCATCGAGGTTAGGGCCATGGCAAATGGCACAATTAACATTAAATAATCTCTTTGCTTCGGCCATTTGTGTTGAATCAAGCGGAGCCAATGGGTCTTTCAATGATGCACTCATTTTATACCCTGCGGAATCAAAAGCTAAAGTAAAAGGAAAAAGATCTCCTCTCCTGATAGTTCCTGTAACAGGATAAGGAATGTAATTAACTCCTTCTGACTTTAAATTATTGGGTGCATAAGCTTCAAACGCACGACTGTAAGCCATATCCGGCATGTAGGTTTTACCCGGCTCTCTTTTACTGTCGCAACTTTCAATAAAAAGTCCAGCAGTCACAATTAATAAAACAACTCCAATTATTTTTATTTTTTTCATATATCAAATGAATACCTGTCAAAAAAAAATTTCAAAAAAATTCTATGCTCGTTAATAGCCTACTTCCGCTTTATATAATTTCTGCTCTCTGTCGTAAGTACCAAACCACCAGCCGTCTTCTGCTTCCTGTGCATTTACTTCAACCGCTCCATTAGTTTTCAAAAAACTTAATATTTCTTCTTCATTACTCTTAGCGGTACATTCGATTATCACTACCATCAGATCGTCTGTAGCTCTGGGATGAAAATGATGTTTTTTTACACCAGGCATCATTTTATTAAGCCAGCAAAAAGTCATTACCATGGCTATGGATGATAACAATACAGTAAGCTCAAAGGTGATTGGAATAAATGCCGGCAATGGAAAATGTGGTTTACCTCCAATATTCAATGGCCAATCTGATGCAAAGATCCAGCCCATTCCGCCAATAGCTATGCTGGTGCCAAGAAATCCAAAAATAAATCCTACCGTATGAAGGCTTGTTTCGCGCAAACCCATTGCATGATCCAAACCATGAATTGGAAATGGAACATGCACATCATACATTTTATACCCCGCTCTCCTCACATTTTTCACAGCGGGAAATAATACCTTTTCATCATCAAAGCAACCAACTACAAATTTTTTTCGCATACTATATTTTTTTATTCCGCAACCTTTCGGTCTTCGGTTAAAAGAATTTTATATTAATGTGCATGTTCCACTTCTTCCACATAAAACTTTTCTATATCCATGTTTTCTGTACTCCCCATTTTTGCTTTATAGCTTTCACCACTCGTTTTCAATATTGCTTTAATTTCGGCTACTGCAATAACAGGGAAGAATTTTGAAAAAAGAAAATAACAAGTAAAGAACAAACCAAATGTTCCGAGGTAAAATCCTACTTCCCATATTGACGGGCTGTAGTAATTACTCCATGATGCAGGCACATAATCTCTGTAAATAGATGTAACAATAATTACAAACCGCTCGAACCACATTCCGACATTTACCAACACGGCCATAAAGAAAGTAAAGGTTACATTTCTTCTTAATTTTTTTGACCAGAAAAGTTGCGGAGAAACTACGTTACAAAACATCATACCATAATAAGCCCATCCGTAAGGACTGAAAATATTTGCACGATTTTGCCTGAAAGCCCACCACTCGTAAGGGTTTTGACTATACCACGAAATAAACAGTTCTGACAAATATGCGATGCCTACAATAGAACCGGTGAGCACAATGATTTTATTCATTGCTTCAATATGCCCAATGGTAATATAATCTTCAAGATGCAAAACTTTACGTGTAATAATTAATAACGACTGCACCATTGCAAAGCCGGAAAATATTGCACCAGCCACGAAGTATGGCGGGAAAATGGTAGTATGCCAACCCGGAATAACTGATGTGGCAAAATCAAAAGATACTATTGTATGCACTGACAAAACGAGGGGAGTAGCAAGACCGGCAAGCACTAACGAAAGGCTCTCGTGCCGCTGCCAGTGTTTTACGCTTCCTGTCCATCCAAAGGAAGTAAGTCCATAAAAGAATTTTCTGAATTTAGTTTTAGCCCTGTCGCGGACCAATGCAAGGTCGGGCAACAAACCTGAATACCAGAATAATAATGATACGGTAAAATAAGTGGATACTGCAAATACATCCCACAACAATGCTGAGTTGAAATTAGGCCAAAGAGGACCACGGCTGTTTGGATAAGGTATTACATAAAAGCCAACCCACACACGGCCCATGTGCCATATAGGAAATTGCCCGGCACACATTACCGCAAATATTGTCATGGCTTCTGCAGCTCTGTTCACGCCGGTTCTCCATCCCTGCCTGAACAATAAAAGAATTGCAGAGATAAGTGTGCCCGCATGACCAATACCGATCCACCATACAAAGTTGGTGATATCCCATCCCCAACCGATAGTATGATTAATATTCCATTGACCAATTCCATAAACCACTTCGCGATAAACAGAATAGATTCCGAAAATCAACAAGCATATGGCCAATGAAAAACCAATCCACCAAAGCCTTCCGGGTGTTGATTCTATCGGGCTGATGATATCTTCGCTGACCTGGTGATAGGTTTTATCGCCATTTATCAGCGGTTCTCTTAATTGCGATTCATATTTTAATAAAGACATATCCTGTTTTCTTTTTCAGTGATAAATGCTGAAATATTAATTTATTCTTTTACCGTTTATGCTTCTTTGTTTGCTACATTACCAACTGCTCTCTGTGTATTCCTTATCTTTTCCAGATAATTCACATTGGGCAATGTATGCAACTCTTCCAGTACATAAAATTTTCTTTGCTTTTGTTCGCGCAATCTCATTTTTGAGATTTGGCTGTCTTTATCATTTACATTGCCAAATACAATAGCATGTGTGGGGCAAGCCTGCATGCATGCTGTTTTTACTTCCATATCTCTCAAAGGCCTGTCTTCTTTTTTCGCATTTAATTTACCAAGCTGCAATCTTTGAATGCAGAAACTACATTTTTCCATTACTCCTCTTGAACGAACAGTTACATCCGGGTTCAATACCATCCTCATCAAATCTTCATTAAGCTGCGTGGTAGCATCAGAAATAATTCCGCGCTGATTATCCGGGAAGCTATCTGCTCCGTTCCAGTCTGCCCAGTTGAAACGCCGAACTTTATAAGGACAGTTGTTGGCACAATATTTTGTACCGATGCAACGGTTATAAATCATTTGGTTTACTCCATCATCACTATGATTGGTAGCATCTACCGGGCAAACGTTTTCGCATGGTGCATTATCACATTGCTGGCAAAGCATCGGTTGAAAAATTATATCCGGGTTTTGTGGATCGCCGCTGAAATACCTGTCAATGCGAATCCACTGCATATCGTGAAATCTTCTTACTTCGTATTTACCAACAGTAGAAATATTATTTTCTGCAACGCAGGCCACCGTACATGCTGAACAACCAATGCAGGTAGTAAGGTCAATGCTCATTCCCCATTTCACCCCCGGTTTTTCAAATGTTGGATAAAGTGTTGCATCACGATCAAAATCGTCACCATATCGTTTCAATTCATCTTGCACTTCATTGGTCATCTCATCGGGACGAGCAATAAAATTAGCAAGGGTTGTTTCTCTTACCACCGGCCTTCCTTCGGTAATTTGATGTACCTGTGTTTGAGCAATGATATAAGTATCGTCTGTTTTTTGAATGGTGGCTGCTGCAGAATAGGAAACCGATGTACCATTATAAGAAGTGTAAGGATAAACATTCACTCCGGATCCTTTGGCTGCGGGCCCGATATACTCTGCGGTTTTTTCTTTATTGAGGCTTTGCCTTCCATATCCAAGAGCAATGGCAATAACATTCGGATGTACACCTGGCATTATCAATGCAGGAACAGTCATCGTTTTACCATTAGCAGTAATTTTTACAACGGGTTTATTAATGTTCACCTCGTATTTATCCATATCATGTTGGTTATAGATATCTATTCCCAACAGTGACTTACCCATTTGAGGAGATACTACCGCATAGTTGTCCCACGTAGCTTTTGTAATAGGATCGCTCACTTCCTGCAACCAAGCATTGCTTGCGCGGCTGCCTGTACCAACAGCAATATTTTGATACAGTGCTAATTCAATATCGCCGCCCTTTATTGCTTGTATTTTGGAAGTTGCATCAGCAACATTACCGGTAAAAGGAGCTGATGATAATGGAATCGTTAACATAGTTGCATGCGAGGTAGAATCTGCCGGTTCGTATGCAGCTGCAGTGCCTGCAGTGGAAGAAGTAAGATTTGCTGTATTTACTAGTATGTTCTGTGTTTTTAAATAACCATTTTCTACCACGCCGTTTTGTAAAAACTTATCGAAGTTTTCAAGGCTGCCCAGTTTGCCCGTCCAGTAATTTCTGAAATAGGCTTCGTAATCATCATTACCGCTGGTAAGTTTTAAGAGTGAACTTTCAAACTGGCGTGTTTTAAATAATGGATGAATCAATGGCTGAATTACACTAATATAACCTGTTTGCTGCTCCGAGTCGCCCCAACATTCAAGCCAGTGATGAGAGGGGATTACATATTTGCACAACTCAGTAGTTTCATCCATCTTTTCATTGTATGAAACAGTAAGTGCACATTTTTTTACTGCAGCAATAAATTTTTCTGTATCAAAATAATTATATGCAGGGTTAGCACCATAAATAAACAACCCGCCAATCTTACCATCATTCAAGTCAGTAATCAGGGTTGCCAAATCTTCGTCTATGCCTTGCCGGTAGTTTACCGTAGCGCCCCAATCAATTGTTTTACCACCTGCGCCTATGGCTTCATTTATTGCATTTACTACAATCTGTATGTTTGGATCATTGCTGCCGCAAACAACAAGGCCTGCTCCTTTATTTGCCAAAAGATCGGCAGCTGCTTTTTTAATTCCATCAGCAACATTTGCAGCAACGCCGCTTGGCGTACCTCCATTCAATGCCGCAAGTAATGCCACAGCAATAGCACCTGTTTCAGAAGGTTTATGTAAATATCTTTCATCGGCACTTGCACCGGTAATGGTATAATAACTTTCAAAATGGTAGTGCTTGCTCATCTCGGGCTTATCTTCATTGATACGCCTGTTGCGCGAATATTGGTTGGCAAAAACGACCGGACTGAGCCAGGTACCTAAAAAATCAGCACCAATGCCTACAATCACTTTTGCATTTTCAAAATGATATACCGGAATTGCCTTCTTACCATAAGAAGCCTGGTTAGCCAGTATCAAACCACTGTATGAAATCGCATCATACTGCACATGACGGCTTCCGGGATATTTAATGATAAATTCCGAAATGATTTGTTTTGTTGTAGGCGAGGTAATGGATGATGTAAGCAATACAAACGGTTTTCCTGCATGCGCAGTTATATCATCCGCAATCATTTTATCTATTGCTTCAAACGTAGCTTCTTTGCCGCCAATTAATGGATAACGAAGGCGGGTTGTATCGTATATATCTAAAACGGATGATTGACATTGAGCAGAAGTGCCTCCATCAGTAAGCGATGAAAGATCGTTCCCTTCTATTTTAATGGGACGTCCTTCTCGTTGTTTTACCACTACCGGAATTGAATCGCCATCATTAATATAAGTAGATGCATAATAGTTCGCTATTCCGGGAAGCATATCATCCGGCTTGTTTAAATAAGGAACTACTTTGCGAACGGGCATTTCGCAACTTGCCACTGCAATAGCAGCCGCAGTGCTGAATCCCATGTATTTCAAAAAATCTCTACGCGGTGTTTTACCGTTGAATAGACCTTCATCAGCAATATCTTCAAATGGAAGTGTTTCGTTGAATTCATCTTTTAGTTTTTTCTTGTCCTCTTCTGTCTGATGAAATTCTCCAAAACTTTGCCAATACTTTTTTTCACTCATTTATTTCAATTTGAAAAATTCTATAACCAAAGGCTTAATTATACTATCGTTTCACACAATTAAAATCTAAATTAATAGTGACATTTTCCGCAATTGATTCCGCCAATCTTTTCTACCGTTACACTATCGTATTTATGATTTTTTATGTCTTCGTGAAATTTCTCGTAGATGCTGTAAAATTTGTTACCATGTCCCTGGTCGTCATTAAACTGCACATTGGTGGTCCGATGGCAATTTACACACCAGCCCATGCTGAGGTCGGCAAACTGATGTACTTCATCCATTTTTTGAATTTCGCCATGACAAGTTTGGCATTGCACCTTTCCTACTTTTACGTGTTGCGAATGATTGAAGTAAACAAAGTCGGGAAGACTATGAATCCTGACCCACGATATTGGTTTGCCGGGTTGATCGTAAGTTTTTGTATCAGGATCCCAGCCCGCATATTTATATAATTTTTTTATTTCTGCATTGGCATCTACCTGTGTTCCATCCTCCCGGTACAGTGGATCGCCTTTATATTCATTAATGGCCTTGTGGCAATTCATACACACATTAACCGATGGCACATTTGCATGCTTGCTATCTTGCGCACCGGTGTGGCAATAGAGGCAACTGATCTGGTTTACTCCTGCATGAACTTTATGTGAATAGAAAATCGGCTGAACAGGTTGGTATCCTTGTTGCCGCCCAAGCCCCATTGCTGCTTCCACAAGATAGTAACCACCTATTAAAAAAAGCACAATCAATACCATTAATATATATGCTTTGTTCCTGTAAAACGGAACGGGTGTTTGTGGTTTGAAACCATCTTTTTCATCAGCAAGTTTTTTAAGATTGCTGTTTACCTGCAAAAGAACGAACCCGATAATTGCGAGAATAGCCGTTAATAAACCATATAAAAGAGTATTATCAGATTGAGGCTGTGCCACCGGGCCGCCAGTTGTTGGGGTAGGTGGTTTGTAATTATTTGCATAATCAAGTATCGCATCAATATCCGCTTTTTTCAGATCAGGAAAAGGAGTCATCTGAATCTTATAGGTGGCAAACAACTGCTTTGCATACGCATCGGTATTCAGCATCGTTGTTGTATTCGGCACCCACTTATATACCCAATCTTTTGAAGGCTCCCTGTCTTTTGCTCCTTTCAACGGAGGCCCTACATAAGCCTCATCGGGCTTATGGCAAGCCGCACAGTTCGCTTTAAATAGTTGTTCACCATTCTGAGCGAATAAGTTTTGATTGGCTAATAAAAGAAAAAAAATAAAGAGGGTTGTCGTGAGTTGCAGCTTGATGCGTCGGTTCATAAACTTAATTCCTGTCTTGATAGTGGATAAAAGTTTTGCTGCAAAAATAAGGGAGTATGTTGACAATATGTTAACATTTTTTACTTTTTTTTATCCTTATCCAGCAAGGGTTTCAGAAGATTTCGATAATAAATATTTATTATGCCTCATTTTTCAACTGAAGTAAAAACGTATAAATTATTATAAAACATAATAACATTGGCGAATAAAAAAAATGCATCTTTGACGCAAGTAATTATGTTGCTGTCACTGATAAAATTTTTAATAACCCACAGTTTTTTATAATAAAAAGTAAGATGCAAATACCCGGTAAACATATTGTGATCTTTGCATCGGGCGCAGGCAGCAATGCCCAAAAGATCATTGATCATTTTAAAAATTCTGATCGCATAAAAGTGAGCCTTATTGTTTGCAACAATCCCATTGCAGGTGTTATACAAATTGCGGCCAATGAAAAAATTCCTGTATTGATGATTGATAAAAAAACTTTTGCGGCCACCGGTTATGCAGATGAAATAAAAAAATACAAACCCGATTTAATTGTGCTCGCCGGTTTTTTATGGAAGATTCCACCGGCCTTACTTAATATTTATAAAAATAAAATCATCAACATACATCCCGCTTTGCTGCCAGAGTTTGGTGGAAAAGGCATGTATGGCAATGCAGTGCATGAAGCTGTGGTAGCACAAGGCAAAAAACAAAGTGGCATTACCATTCATTTTGTTGATGAATTGTACGATCATGGCAAAACCATCTTCCAGGCAACGTGCAATGTATCAGAAAACGATACTGCAGAAAGCCTCGCTGCAAAAATTCATCTGCTCGAACACAAGTATTATCCAATAGAAATTGAAAAACTGTTGAACGAGTAAGCCTATTTCAAAAATCAGCGTTAAAAATAACCGGGCTTATTGTTTGCAGGAATCAATTATGTAATATTACTTTTTATAGATTTTGAAAAAATTTTTACCAATACGTTTTTTACTGGCCGG